>Ga0209162_1003486_pt1 | contig 12652 bp, 7 predicted proteins | sample YNPNPMetaG_FD_187121 | JGI IMG/M metagenome (GOLD analysis project Ga0209162, IMG submission 187121) | Anoxygenic and chlorotrophic microbial mat microbial communities from Yellowstone National Park, USA - YNP NP MetaG (SPAdes) (version 2) ...
GATGGGCGGCAACGCCACGAGTATCGAGACGGCCATGATCAGATTCCACGGGCTGGCGCCGAAGCTGGAGCGGAAGGTCGCCAGGCCGAGGGGCAAGGTATAGAGCTTCGTCGAATTGAGATAGATCAACGGGCCGATCAGGTCTTGCCAGGCGTTCTGGAAGACCAGGATCGAAGCGGTGGCGATCACCGGCATCGAGAGGGGCATCAGGATGCGCAGGTAGATGTCGAAGTAATGGCAGCCGTCGAGCCGGGCGGCCTCGAAAATGTCTTCCGGGATGCTGCGGAAAAACTGGCGGAAGAGGAAGATCAGGAACGCGCTGCCGCCCAGGTGCGGGATGATCAGCGGGTAGTAGGTGTTGATCCAACCCAAGTTCTTGAACAGCACGAACTGCGGGATCATCGTAACCGTGTAGGGCAACATCATGGTGGAAAGCACCACCATGAAGATGAACTCGCGGCCGGGCGCGCGCAGTCGGGCGAAGGCATAGCCGGTGATCGAGGCGGCCAACACCTGCAACACGACCCGGCTGATCGCGATGAAAAGGCTGTTCAGGTAGTAGCGATCGAACGGCAAAAAGGTGAACCCCTCGTAAAAGTTCGTCCACACCCACGGCTTGGGAATCAGGTCGGGCGGAAACTGCATGACCTGTTGGAGGGTCGAGAACGCGGCCGAGAACATCCAGGCGGTCGGCATCAAGACCCACAGCAGGCCGGGCACCAGCACCAGGAAGCCGACGATCTTCGTCAGGTTGCGTCGGGCCTGCTTGCCCAGGTAGAGAGAACGCGTGGCGGCAGTCATCGTTCAGCGCCCTCCTGCGTAATAGACCCAGCGGCCGGACGTCCGGAGGATGATCAACGTCAGGATCATGATCACCACGAACAAGATCCATGCTTGCGCCGACGCCAACCCAAGCCGGAAATAGCTGAAGGCATTGGAATAGAGGTACAGGTTGTAGAAGTAAGACGCGTAGTTCGGCCCGCCCTGGGTCATCACGTAGATGCGGGCAAAGACCTGGAGCGCGCCGATCGTGCCCACCAGCAGGTTGAAGAGGATCACCGGGCTGATCATGGGGAGCGTAACGGTGAAGTAACGACGGAAGGCGCCGGCGCCGTCAATCTCGGCCGCCTCGTACAGCTCCGGCGGAACGCTCTGCAACGCGGCCAGGAAGATGATGACGCCCGAGCCCATGCCCCACAGCGCGGAGATGATCACCGCGGGCATGACCCACGTCTCGCTGCCCAGCCAGTTCGGCCCTTTGAGACCGGTCGCCAGATAGATGATGTAATTCAGCAGGCCGAAATCGGGATTGAAGATCCAGATCCAAACCAGGCCGGTCACCACCTCCGGCAACACGGCCGGCAGGTAGTAGATCGTGCGTATGACGCGCATGGCCGGCACGGCCAGGTTGAGCATGGCGGCCAGGAAGAGCGAGATCGCCAGGTTGAGCGGCACGAAGACCAGCGCGTAGGTGAAGGTCACGCGGATGGACTTCCAGAAGACCGGATCGCCCCACAGCGTGATGAAGTTCTTCACGCCGATCCACTCTGGCGGTTGGATGGCGTTGTACTGTGTAAACGAGAAGACGAAGGAAGCCACCATGGGGCCGAGGGTGAAGATGAAAAAGGCCAGGAGCCATGGCGCCACGAAGATATAGAACCAGATGGCCTCTTGGGTCGCCAGCGAGAAGCGCGCTTTCCGTCGGGCGCGCACGCCCAGGAAGCGCATGTCGCTCGTCGTTCCGTCTGCGACGGTCATAGCTTACTCCTGTTTTTCCGGCGCCGCCCAGATCGGGCTCGACCAGGCGCGCTGGCCGTTGCGCTGCTCCACGCGCACGCGGTAGCACGCCTCCCGTTCCAGCGGCGCATCGTCCACGAAATCAAAGGCGGCCGTGTACGCCGCCTCCGGCTGGGCGCGATGCAATTTCGCCTTGTATGCCATGTGATAATAGGTGTCGTCCCGCTCGCACTCGGCGGGGGTCAGGCCGCGCAGCGCCTGAAGCCGCGCCACGCACTCATCCCGATACCAGATCACCCGGCTGCGCGCCATGAAATTGGCCACCGGGCCGACCTCGGTGTGACCGTTGAGGCGCAGATGCAGCGTATCGGCCCCATCGGCCTCGAACTCGAACACGAGTGCGTTCTGCCACGCCGCGTCCACGGCCGCAGGGTCGGTGCACAGCGCGAAGGTTGCCCGGTCGTGCGCCAGCGCGACCGGGCCCTGGCCCGGCGTGCGCCAACACGGCACGCTGCGCAGGAAGCGGCCGCCGCTCAAGATCAGCTCGCCTTCCCACGCGTGTTGGCCCACCTCCAGTTCATCGGCGGCCGGGCCCCAGCCGACCTCCAGGCGGAGGAGGAAACGGCTCCGCACGCCAGGCCGGGGCGGTTCCCACGCGGCCTGATGATTGTGCGTCGCGATCACGCGCTCGTCGCGCAGCACCTCGATGCGGTCGAGGGCGTCCAGGCCGGTCACGGCCACGTGCACCTGCCGCGGCCCCGCGGCCAGCAGACGGCTGCCCATCTCCGCGCCGTTCACGGTGAAGTCGAGCGCGATCCGGTCGCCGGTGACGCCATAGACGCGCCGCGCCTTGAACGCCGCCCACAGGTCGTCGCGCGTCAACGCCGGGGCCAGGGCGGCCATCAGCCCATGGCCGTACATGCCCGAGAGCAGATGGCTGCCGAAGCTGTCGGTCGAGGCAATGGCGCCGACGTGCAGCCCGGCCAGGAGCGCGTCGCGATAGGTTCCGCCCGTCACGGCCGGCCCCATGTGGCGGTTGCGCCACATCCCCACCCACCCCTCGTCGGTCTCCGAGCAGCCGTGCACCGAGAAGATCTCGACGAACGGCGAGCGCGCCTCGTCGTGAACCGACCAGTCCTTGCCGCGCATGCCGACACGATAAGCGGTGTGGTGTGGGATGGCGAGGGCGTCGTGGGGGGCCAGGCAGGCGTAGAGCTCGCGCAGCGTGTTCACGCGATAAACCGACGCGCCTTCCGTCCGGTAGATGACATTATGGTCGCCGCTCGTGCTGTCGCCCTGCCACTCGTAGCCGGGGAAGGTGACGAACGCGCCTTCGTCGTTATGGCGTCGCGTTGCATCTTGCACGGCCGCCCACTCGCGGGCGATCCGCTCGGCCGGCTTCCATGCTTCCAGGCGAAAGCCGTACTTGCCCGGCGGGTTCAGCTCCGGCTTGTAGCGGAAGAGATGCGGCGTGTAATAGGCGAACGACAGGAAGTCGAGGTGGCTGCGCGCCTCCCGGCACACCCGATCCAGGTCCACCTCGGTCTCGTCCAACACGTACAGGTTGTGGTGCGTCTCGCCCCAGTAGATGTGGTGGGTCATCGGCGGCTGTCCCCCGCAAGGTCATCCTCTCTCCTGGGCTGCGCCTTGCCGGCCCAGGAGAGAGAGGGTGAGGTCGGCGCGGCACCGGGGGGCTAGGCGCCGATCAACGACTTGAACTTCGCCTGGACGGCCTTCATGCCGTCCGGCACGGTCGCCTCGCCGTTCTTCATCGGCGCGGTGGTCTGGTTCCAGGCGGTGTTGAGCTCGGGGAAGCGGTCGAGCGTCTTGCCCGGGGCCGGGAAGCCGCCCGCGAAGCCGCCGGTCATCACCTTCTTCAGATCGTCACGCGTCATGGCGAAGTTCTCGGCCTTCATGATGCTATCGTAGAAGATGTCGTACAGATCTTTCTTGGCCGGGAAGAATCCGGTGCTCTCTGCGTACAACTTAGCGCCGTTTTCCAGCGCAACGTATTTCAGAAACTTGAAGCCCGCATCGGGGTTCCTGGACTTTGCGCCAAGCATCCAGGAGTCATTGTAGAGCGGACAGGTGTTCAGGCCGGCCGGGCCATAAGGCAGCGGCGCAATGCCCCACTTCCAGGTCGGCTTCGTCTTCATGATGTCGCCGAAGCGCCAGGAACCGTCAACATACATGCCGATGCGACCGCTCAAGAAGCTCCAGCCCACGGCTTGATTGAGGGCGTCGGTATCGGACGGCCGCGGAGCCACCTTCAGCTTGTGGGTCAGATCGATCAGCCACTGCATCGCCGTGATGCCCTTCGGATCTTCGTAGTAGACCTCGGTGACCTTGCCGGTCTTGTACGCTTCGGTCTTGTCCGGACCGCCTTTATTGTTGAACGGATCGATGCCATAGGACCAATAGAGCTGCGTACCCAGTTGTCCTTCCCAATAGTAGCCGCCCCATTGCGCCTTCTTGGGGTCATCCAGGTCTTTGGCGATCTTGGTGGCCGCTTCGACAAACGCCGCGTGCGTCCAGGATTTGTCGGCCCAATCTGTCGTCAAAGTTTTGGCGCCCGCTTTGTCGAACAGGTCTTTGTTATAGAAGACGACGACCGGCTGGTGCGCCAGCGGCAATGCCCAGAGCTTGCCATCGCGTGTGACCGAATCGAGGGCGGCTTTCTCCAACACCGAAAGGTCAACGCCCTGCCCTTTGATGTAATCATCCAGGGGCAAAATCGCCTTATTGGCATAAAAAGTCGCAAAGCCGGCCGCGTAGTTCGCCGAGATCTCCGGCGGCGTGCCCGCGGCGTACATCGCCAGCAGCTTGGCGTTGTAGTCGCCCCATGGCACGCCCACCATCTCCACCTTGATGTTCGGATTGAGCTTCTGGAATTCCTCGACCGTCTGCTCGCCCCACTTGATGAGCGTGGGCTGGATGTCGGTGCGCACCAGATACGTGATCGTCACCGGGGCGGCCTGAGCCGGCGCCTTGGTCGGTTCCGGGGCCTTGGTGGGCTCAGCTTTGGCGGCTGGTTGGGCAGGTTGAGGTGCGGGGGTCGGTTGCGCACAGGCGGCCAGAACCACGCTCGTACCCGTCAGAACAGATGCTTTGAGAAAATTACGTCGTGACAGCTTCATACGCCTTCCTCCTTGGGGTGAGTACTTGGGGAACCTGATTCCTTCGACTATAATCTATAGTGTAGCATAGGATGGACGTCTTGTCTGGGTTTTTCGGCCGAATACCGGTCGAAAACCGGACAGAGCACTGATCCTCGAGCGACAAATGATGAACAGCAGCGATCGTTTTTTTCACGACCTGCGCAGCGCGTTGAACCATCTATACGACCCCGAATATCTGGCCAAGAGTCCGCTGATCCATCTGTTCGGATTACAGGCCAGGTACGATAGGGCGGCGGCGCTCCAACAATGTCTGATCAAGGCCATCGAAACGTTGCGCCCCCGGCCGGGCGATCTGTTGGCCGAGCACAATCAGCAGGCCTATGATCTCCTGCTCTACCGCTACATCCAGCGCCTGACGCAAGAGGAGATGGCGCATCAGTTCGGGATCAGCGAGCGCCAATTGCGCCGCGATCAGAACCGCGCTGTGCAGCTGCTGGCGGCTCGTCTGTGGGAACAGTATGGATTGGAGCAGAAGCTTGCCACGGCCAACAACCTCGCTCACGTCGAACAAAGCAAAGTTGCGGGAGGCGAGTCCTTTGAGTGGCTTGTACAAGACCCGACCGAGTGCCTCACCGATCCCAACCAGACGTTCGTCACGGTGATCGAGTTGATACAACCTTTGGTCGAACGCTATGGTGTCCGCCTGGACTGGTCGGCGCCGGCCGACCTGCCCCCGCTTTCCGTTCACCCGATTGCTTTCCGCCAGATTGTGATCGCCTTGCTCGGTCACGCGCTGCAGTGTGCCGCCAGGGGATGGTGCGCCGTGCGCATCAGCGAGAAAGCAAACGTCCTGACGTTCGAGATCACGGCGCAATGGCCGAACGATGGCCGGGCGCTGGCGTCCGCCGACCTGAAAGAAGTCGAAGATCTGATCGAGCTGTTTCGCGGTCATCTGATCTGCTCTCTGGGCCAAAACGTCCTCGACTATCGGATCGCTCTGCCCATTTGCAACCGCTGGCCGGTGCTCCTCATTGATGACAACCCCGATATCTTTCAGCTCTTCCAGCGATACGTCGCGGGGACGCGCTATCAGGTGATCTCCGCTCAGGAGCCCGGCCGCGCACTCGATCTGTTGGAAACCCACTCGCCTCGCATGATCGTGCTGGATGTTATGATGCCGCACATGGACGGGTGGGAACTATTGGGCAAGCTGCGCCGACATCCTCTGGCCGGCCGCTTGCCCATCGTCGTCTGCACGATCATGAACCAACCCGAGCTGGCCTATGCACTCGGTGCCAACGCGTTTTTGCGCAAGCCGGTAACGCAGACGGCATTTCTGGAGACATTGGAGCGCCTGGCCGCTTCCACTCAGTCGGGAGCGAGCTGAACGCCTGGATCAAGGAAGAAAGCCATGCCTCAACCCAACATCATCCTTTGCACCTGCGACCAACTGCGCGCGTTCGAAGTGGGCTGCTACGGCAACCCGGTCATCCGCACGCCGCATCTCGATCGACTGGCGGCCGAAGGCGTGCGCTTCGAGACGGCCGTTACCAACTATCCTGTCTGTATGGCTGCCCGTTCGGTATTGCTCTCCGGCCAGTATAACCGGACGTGCACCGGGGGGGTCGGGAACGTCGCCTTGCCCCAGGACGACGGCCGGATCTATTTCCCGCAATATCCGTATGCCGGTCGGCCACATCTCAAGGATGAAACACTGCCCGAAGTCCTGCATCGTCATGGCTACTATACGGCGGTTATCGGCAAATGGCACATTCACTCCTGGCCGCACGAGATCGGCTTCGACTACTACCTGATCCCGCGCATGAACCATGCGCACACCGGCCAATCGTTCACCGAGAACGGCGGGCCGGAGTTCGTGCCCCCCGGCTACAGCGTGGACTTCGAGTGCGAGCGCGTCGAAGCCTTCTTGCGACAGCAGACGCAGGCCGACCGCCCCTTCTTTCTCTATTACAACATCTCGCCGCCGCACTGTCCGATGAGCGATGCGCCGGAAAAGTACACGACCATGTACCGCCCGGAGGAGATCCCCATCCGGCCCAATGTGGACCTGTCCAGGCGGCTGCCCGACCAGGATCACTGGTTCAAGGTCTATCGCTGGGATTACCGCTATTACAACTTCCACCTGCCCTACACCGAGGAGCTGCCGGCCGATTTCACGCTCCAGCGCGTGATCGCCGAATACTACGGCATGACGACGTGGGTGGATGATGCGGTGGGCCGGATGCTGGCGGCGCTGGAAGCGAATGGCTTGGCGGAGAATACAATCGTGGTCTTCACCTCCGATCACGGCGACTACCTGGGAAGCCACGGCCGGGTGCAGAAAGGGGATCTGCACGAGGAATCGGTGCGGATTCCGCTCATCATTCGCGCTCCCTCGTCTGCGGCGCCGGAGGCGGGCCGGGCAGAAGGCGCCGTTGCGAGCCTGGTTGATCTTGCGCCAACGCTGCTCGACCTGGCCGGCGCGGAGATCCCGGCGCATATGGCCGGCCGTAGCCTGGCGCCCGCGCTGCGCGGCGAGCCGCCGGCCGAGGCCGCTGCCTTCATCGAGACCGGCCGCGGAGTGGGCATCCGCACGCGCACGCACCTCTATGGACTGCCGTTCATCCCGGGGACCCGGCAACTGGCCGCCACGCCGTACATGTTCTTCGACCTGGCCGCCGACCCGTATCAGTTGCGCAATCTGGCGGGGACAGAAGAACAAGCGGACACAGCGGCCGATCTCGACCGCCGGCTGCGCGCGTGGGATGCCCGTACCCCCTGGATGGCCGGCCAGAGTTGATCTTTTTGGTCAGGTCGGCGATATTGGACGCGGCGAGCCGACCTATGCGCCGGGCGCCCTCGCGTTCGGGTGCAAGCCGATCACGCAGACGGCATTGCCGCAGGTGTTGGAGCGCCCGGCAGCTTCTCTCGAGTCAAGATCGAGCTGATAGCCTGGATACAGGCGATCAGCTCGCGCGGGGTGAGGCCGTTGCGCCGGGAAACGCTGAGCAGATCGGATACCACGACCCCGCCCAACGGATCGAGCGAGGAAATGACCAGGACCGGGATCTGTCGAATGGTCGGGTCTTTTTCTTTCTCGCGCAAGACTTGAAAGCCGTCCATTTCCGGCATGATCAGATCGAGCAAGACGATGTCGGGCTTGCGTGTTCGCATCAAGGCGAGCGCCTGCGGCCCATTGAGGGCGCGCAGGATGCGCGTCTCGCCGTCGGCGGCCAACATGCGCGCAAAGAGCTGCAGTGCTTCGGGGTTGTCATCCACCAGCAGGATAGTCCTCGGCGCCGGCTTCACTTCATCGATCGCGGCCAACAAAATCTCCTGCGAGATGGGCTTGACCAGATAACGGAGGACACCCAGGTTGCGGGCGGCTTCGCGTTCGCCTGGGATCCAACAGACGAGCATCGGTGTATCGAAGGGAATGCCCCCGGCCGCCCGGATCTCCGCGATGACCGCCTGAGGATCGGGTGTATTGATGACGACCGCGGTTGCCGGCGAGCGGTGCGACTCAGCGATCAAGTCGGGGACGGAGTGGACGGCGACAATTTCACTGCCCTCGGCGAAACGTGCAAATAACTCCCGAAGCTGACACGCTTCTTCCATCACGATATAGCGAGGGGTTACGATCGGAACCGGCGCGGCCGAAGGCCGTGTTCGCGGCTCGTAAGTCTGATAGGGATTGATCCAACGCACGGCGCCGGGAGGGGGCGCGGCTTCGGCCTGCGGCTCCAATGGCAGGCGTAGATAGAACGTGGTGCCGCGACCGACTTCGCTTTCCAGCCAGATCCGGCCATCGTGCATCTCCACAAAACGCTTGCTGATGCTGAGGCCCAGCCCGCTGCCTTCGATCGTGTCGGACGAGCTTGTGGCAAGACGCTGAAATGGCTCGAAGATCCGCTGTTGATCCTTAAGGGGAATTCCCCGGCCGGTATCGGCCACGCTGATCATGGCATGGCCGTCCTCGCGCCAGGCGCGCAAAACCACGCCGCCCTGGTCGGTAAAACGGCCCGCGTTGCTCAGGAGATTGAGCACCACCTCGCGTATCCGCAGGCGGTCACAGAAGACGATGAGCGGGTCGGCGGGCAATTCCAGCCGCAGGTAAAGCCCTTTCGATTCGAACAGGACCTGCACGGCGTCCCGCGCCTCGACCAGCAGATCGCCCAGGTTGACCCACTCGCGCGCCAGCACCAGTTTGCCCCTCTCGGCCTGGCTTAACGCCAGCACATCGTTGACCAGGCCGGCCAGGTGTTGGCTGTTGCGCTGGATCGCTCGAATATCGGCCAGAAGCTGATCGGGCAACCGCACGCCGTATATCTTGGGGGACTTGAGGATCACTTCGCTGAAACCGATGATCATGTTCAACGGCGTGCGCAGTTCATGGCTGACATTGGCGACGAACTCTTCTTTGATCCGCCGTGCGTCTTCGGCCATTTGCGTCATCACCCGGAGGCGGTCCGAGAGTCGCGCCAGCTCGCGGTTGGCCTGGATCAGGTCCTCCTGCGTCTGAAGGAACTGCAATCGCTGCTCTCGAAAGGCGGCCCGGTCGGCCTCCGAGCGGGCGTAGCATTCCAGCGAGCGCCGCGTGCTGGCGAGCAGCGTGTAGGCCGTCGTCCAGCCGAGCAGAGCGACGCACAGGGTGGCCGGGATGAGATAGGGCACGGCTGCTTCCGGGAAGCCCAGCCACGCGCCGCCCCCCACGCCGGCCGCCGTCAGCGCGCAGGCCGCAGCCGTCAGCGCCACGCTGGCGGAGCTGGCGCCGATCAGCGGGAGCGCGACCCACAGGATCAGCACGGCTGGCTCGGCCAGCAGCGTTGCGGCCAGGCCGATCACCGCCCACCAGCCCACCAGAAAGGCAACCTGACCGAGCCATCCCGGCCGCGACGGCAGGCGCAGCGCCGCGAACGTGACCACGGCCAACGCCAGCCCGGCGGGCATCGCCTGCGCTGCCAACTCCGAGCGGGCCATGCCGACAAGCAGCAGCCAGATCCACGTGGCGACCGCGGCGACCAGCAACGTGCGGCGAGTGGCCTGCGCCATCAGGTCGCGCGCCGAGACGACGACAAAGAGGGTTTCTTCATCCGGCGGGCCGGATAACGCATGCGCCATCCTCCATGCCCTCCTGTCTTCTTGTGGTGTGTCGTCTTCTATTATACCGCCTCCAGCAATAGCACGCAGCAACCGATTGACCGTGGCGCGCGGATGTTTGCTGCGACGCCATCGCCGATGGCCCACAAGCGGTCAGCCGACAGGCATCCGGCCGCAAAAATCCAGGCGACGACGCGCTGCGCTGCGGTCGGCGCCCTCGGCGGAGGCGGGGATGGGGAGGGAGCCGCTGCCGACCGCGCCGCGCTGCTCTTCGTCAATGCGCGGCGCACACCGTCCCCAGAGCAGCGCGTTGCGGTCGCGCGGGGCACGCGCCGGCAGAGGCCATTTCAGCATGATCACACCCCCGCGCTCGTGACGCGCGGGAAAGCCGAAATCCATCATCAGGAGCCCTCTTCGTCCCGGCGGCGCATGTCCACGTCCACCCGATGCACACCCGCGGGCGCTAATCCGCTGACGACCTCGCGCGCGATCCGGACGGCCTGTCCCTGCCGGGTGATCGGCGCCTCGGCGCCGTCCAGCGCAACGCGGCGGATCGCGTACGCGCCGTAATCGAGGCCGGCCGGGTTGTGGTAGACGATCTCCAGGTCACGGCCGGCAAACTGCGTGCGGACGGCCGCTTCGCCCCGGCCATCGAACTGCGCCGCGACCAGCTTCGGGGCCAGGACCAGGTCGCCCAGGTCGCCCCGCACGCCGAAGACCTCGTTCAGCAGCGTGAGCAGGTACCAGCTCGCCGAGCCGGTGAGCCACGGGTACATGCCGCGGCCGCGCTCGCTGATGTATTCCGGCAGGCCGGGGTACATGCGCGCCGTTGGGAAGTCGGCGCAGTGTTGGTAGATCCCGCTCAGCACCTTGTGCCCTTCCCGCACCAGCCCGCGGCGGTAGAGCGCGTTGGCGTACATCACCGCCATGTGGCTGAACATGGCGCCGTTTTCCTTGTGGCCGAACGCGAAGCCGAAGCAGCGGCCGAGGTTGAGCAGGACCTGGCCGAAGTCGGTGTTGAGCCGGTAGCCGCCCAGCCGCGGCTCGTACAGGTAGCGATCGGCCGCGGCCACGATCGCGCGCGCCTGGTCGTCGGTGGCGATGCCGGCCATCAGCGTGAAGACCTGGCCGGTGAGGGTCATGCGGACGCCGTGCGGGCCCTCCCCCTCGACGCGACGGCCGTCGTTGTCATAGTAGCCGTTGAACCAGCCGTGGCCGGCGCGGTCGGTCACCCATTCGTGCCGGCGCAGGTGTGCCGTCAGCCAGTCGGCCTTGGCGGCCAGATCGCGGCTCAGTTCGGCCAGGCCAACCCTGACCCTGTCGCCGGAGATGGCGTGCGCGCACGTCGCGAAGTAGGCGTGCAGCCGACCGCGGCGGGCGGCCACGTCGGCATAATCCACCGGCGCGGCCAGCGTGTCGAGCAGCGGCAGCAGCTCGGCGGCCAGCTCCACCTCGGCTACGCCCAGCCGCTCCAGCGCCAACACCAGCTTGCTCAGGTCGGCCAGGTTGCCCGCGTAGAGCGCGGTAAACGCGACGCTCTCTCCGCGCTCGCGGGCCATGTCCATGCCGTCGTTCCAGTCCGCGCCTTCCAGCAGGATGTTGCCGGCCGCGCCGGCGTTGAAGAACGCCGTCAGGTGCTGCACCAGCAGGTGTTCCAGGATCGTGCCGCGGTACACCTCGCCGCCGGCCGTGCGCAGGAGCGTGCCTTGCTCCGGCGCCCAGGCTTCGTCTCTCGCCCGGCAACGGTTGATGTGCAGGTCCTTGAAGTAGACCTGCTCCTGCAACAGGAAGCCCAGGTCGCCGCTGCGGTCAATGTACAGCCGCGTGGTCAGGTAGGGCCACGCGCCGTGGTCCATCCAGACCCGCGGGATGTTGTTGCGGTCGGCCAGGAACTCGCCGGGCCGGCTGCCGATGATGGTCGCGTTGCTGCCGTCCATCCGCACGCCGGCAAAGCTGTTGAACAGCAGGTCGCGCACCGGCTCCGGCTCCAGCATCAGCAGCGCCAGGCAATCCTGCCAGAGGTCGCGCCAGCCGCGGCCGCCGCGGCCGTAGTCGTGGTAGGGCAGGAAGGAGTTGCCGAAGAGCCGGCGCAGATACGGCTGCACGGTCACCCATTTCAGCCAGCGGTCGAAGTCGGGGTCGGCCGTCTTGAAGGCCAGCGGCGCGACCATGGCCTGCCAGTGGTTGCGCGTGTGGTCAAGCCACTCGGCGAAACGGGCCGCGCTGCCGTAGCGCCGGGTCAGTTCATCTGGCGTAGCAGCGCCATCGGCCAACACTGCCAGGATCAGCACGTAGGTGCGCGACTCGCCCGGCGCCAACGTGACATCGGCGAAGCGCAGCGCGCCGATAGCCTCGTAGCCGTCCACGGCCGCGCCCGCGGCCACGCCGTCGACGCCCGGCTGCACCACCGCGGCCGGCCATTCCAGGTTGCCGCCCTCGCCGATGAAATCCTCCACCACGGGGAAGAAGCCGGTCGGCGGCGCGCCGTCCCCTTCCGCGCCCAGCACCGCATAGGTCACGGTATTGGGCCGATGGCCGCGCTCGTCGAAGGTGAGGGTCGGCCGTACGACCACGCCGTGGCGGACGGTCCGGATGCGGTGCAGCAGCGAGGTGACGTGCCGGTGGTCGCGCAGGTTGTCGGCCGAGCGGCCGTAGATGGGGATCGCCGCGGTGGGCGTGAACGTCAGCGGTGCGCT
>Ga0209162_1003487_pt1 | contig 12652 bp, 9 predicted proteins | sample YNPNPMetaG_FD_187121 | JGI IMG/M metagenome (GOLD analysis project Ga0209162, IMG submission 187121) | Anoxygenic and chlorotrophic microbial mat microbial communities from Yellowstone National Park, USA - YNP NP MetaG (SPAdes) (version 2) ...
GCCAGGCCGCTCGTAGGGGCGGCACCCCAATGCCACCCCGCGAGAGATCCCGCTCGCCGGGGGTCTGCGATCCCCCGCCAGGCCGCTTGTAGGGGCGGCATCCCGATGCCGCCCCGCGAGAGCAGTCACGGCTTGACACGGATTAGATATTTGATATAATATCAACATCCACCCTCCGCAGAGAAAGTCCGGCGATGAATACAGCCCAGACCACTGCCGCAAGGCTTCTGGAGACCTCCCCCATCCAGGACCACCGCAAACTGAGCGACCGGGTCTTCGAGAGCCTGCGCGACGGCATCATCAACGGGCGGCTCAAGGCCGGCCAGTGGCTGCGCCAGGAGACGCTGGCCCAGGAACTGGGAGTCAGCCAGATGCCCGTCCGCGAGGCGCTGGAGCGACTGGTCGCCGAAGGGCTTGCCGTCCGCATCCCCTACCGCGGTGTGCAGGTCGTTGAGTTCTCCGCTGCCGACATTGTGGACATCTGCACCACCCGTCTGCTCCTTGAGGGGCTCGCCGCCCGCTTCGCCGCCCTTGTCATTGACGAAGCCACCCTGGCCCGTCTGCGCGCCAACCTGGACGAGGCAGAGCGCTGCCTGACGCAGGAGGACATGCCCCGCCGCCGCGAACTGAACGACGCCTTCCACCTGGAGATCGCCCGCGCCAGTGGCCGCCGCTACCTGCTGCGCCTGATCCAGACCCTCTGGGGGTGGTTCCCCACCGTCCTCCTCTACGAGGGCATGGTGCGCCAGAGTGACCTTCTGCCGGCCCGGTTGGAACGGGAGCGGCAGGAGCACCGCGCCATCCTGCGCGCCCTGGAACAGCACGACCCAGAGCAGGCTGAGGCCGAGACCCGCCGCCACATCCGCAACCTGTCCCAGGAGTTGACCGAAGTACTGGGCATCTCCGGTGACGCCGTCGAACCGCTCAGGCATCTATAGGCCCGACAGGAACTTGTGATGCGCATCGAGGTCAATATCCAGACCATCCACCAGAATGCCCACATCCTGGTCGAGTTCTGTGCCGCCCACGGGATTCAGGTCGCCGGGGTGACCAAGGCCTGCTGCGGCCATCCCGACGTCGCCTGGGCCATGCTTGCCGGCGGCGTGGCCATGCTGGCCGACTCGCGGCTGGACAACATCCGCCGCATGCGCGCTGCTGGCATCGCTGGTCCCTTCATGCTGCTGCGCCTGCCGGCGCTGAGCGAGGTGAACGACGTGGTCGCTCTGACGCAGGTCAGCCTCAACACCGAGGTGGAGACGGTGCGCGCGCTGTCGCAGGCGGCGCGGGCGCAGGGCGTGGTGCACCGCGTGATCCTGATGGTGGACGTGGGCGACCGGCGCGAGGGGGTGATGCCCGATCAGGCCGTGGCGACGGCGCGAGAGATGGCCGCCCTGCCAGACATCTCCCTCATCGGCGTCGGCACCAACCTGCGCTGTGTCGGCGGCGTGCTCCCCACCCGCGAGAACACGCAGATGCTGGTGGACGTCGCCGAGGAGATCGAGCGACGCCTTGGGCTGCGATTGGAGATCATCTCTGGCGGCCAGACTACCAGCCTCACCCTGCTCCAGCCGGGCCAGATGCCGCCGCGCGTCAATCAGTTGCGGGTGGGCGAGGGCATCCTCCTGGGCTACGACAGCGCCACCGACTGGTCGCTGCCAGGGATGCGCCGCGACGGCGTCACCGTGTGGGGGGAGGTCATCGAACTGAAGACCAAGCCCTCGCTGCCGACCGGGACCGTGCTCAAGGACGCTTTCGGCCGCACGCCCCAATGGGAGGATCGCGGGCTGCGCCTGCGGGCCATCCTGGCGTTGGGCAACCAGGACCTGCGCACCGAGGGCCTGCGCCCCCGCCGTCCCGGCGTCGCTGTCGTCGGCGCCAGCAGCGACCATCTGATCGTGGACGCGACCGACGCCGTCCCCCCGTTGCGCCTGGGAGAGGAGTTGGGCTTCGAACTCGACTACGCCGCGCTGGCCACGGTGATGACAAACCACAACCGGGTGCAGGTGGTTGCAAGCGGGGAGTGTCGTGGAATCTCCCACAGCAAAGGATTCTAGCCACGAATTGCACGAACTCCTCGAACCTTTCGTGCCAACTTTGGTGCAGCATCACCCAAGGAGAGAGAACATGATCCACACCCTACAATCTGTCGGTCTCTTCAGCCAGGGCCAGGAGGCCCTCCGCAAGGTGCACACCCACGCGCTCGACCTGATCGAGACGGTGGGCATCCGCTTCCATTCAGCGCGGGCGCTGGAGATCCTCCACGGCGCGGGGGCGCAGGTCGTCGGCCCGGTCGCCAGGATCCCCGGTCACGTGGTCGAAGCGGCGCTGAAGAGAGCGCCAGGCGCCTTCACCCTCTGCGCCCGCGACCCGCGCTTCGACCGGCCGCTGGACGGCCAGCATACCTACTACTCCCAGGACGGCTGCGCTGCGCTGACCCTCGACTTCGAGACCGGCGAGCGGCGTGCGTCGCGCCGCGAGGACATCGAGCGCATGGCGCGTATCGCTGACGCCCTGGAGCCGATCGACGTCATCACCGCCACCGTCAGCCCACGGGACATGCCTGCCCCGGGAGCGCCGGTGCACGGGCTGGACGCCTGTCTGCGCAACACCGCCAAACACGTCATCACCGAGGACGTCGCCAGCGCCCGCCAGGCCCGCTCGCAGATCGAACTGGGGACGGTCGTGGCCGGCGGGGCGGAGTCGCTGCGCCAGCGCCCCATCTTCAGCAACTTCATCTGCACCATCTCCCCGCTGGCCCAGGACGGCGGCGGCATGGACGCGGCGTTGGAGTTCGCCGCCGCTGGCGTGCCGGTGGGCTTCTACAGCATGGCCACCGCTGGCGTCACCGCTCCGGTGACCCTGCCCGGTACCCTGGCGGTGCTCAATGCCGAGGTCATCAGCGCCATCGCCATGGTACAACTGGCCTATCCCGGCGCCAAAGTCTTCTACTGCGGTGGGCCGGCCACGGTGGACCTGCGCACCGGCGCCTACACCGCCGCTTCGCCGGAGGCGCTCTGGTTGCGGCTGATGGTGGCCGAACTGGCCCGCTTCTACGGCCTGCCTTCCATTGTCGGCGCGGGGGCCACCAGCGCCAAACTGCCCGGGGCGCAGGCCGCCTGGGAGAACACCCCCTCCTTCCTCCTGCCTGCCCTGTCAGGAGCCGGCCTGCTCTTCGGCATGGGCCTGCTGCACGGCTCCAACCTGCTCGCTTACGAGGAACTGATCCTGGACGCGGAGATCGGGGCAATGGTGCGTCGCCTCATGGGCGAGGTCCGCTTCGACGAGGAGGACTTCGCCATAGACCTGATCCGGCAACTGGGACCGGGCGGCGTCTTCATCGGCCAGAGACACACAGCCAGGAACATGCGCCGCGCGCTCTCGCTGCCGCTGATCAGCGATCGGGACACTTACGAGGAATGGTTCAACAAGGGTGGACTGAGCCGTGTCGAAGTGGCGCGGCAGAAGGTGCGCGAGATCCTCGCCACCCACCAGCCTCTGCCCATCCCCGAGCCCACCCTGGCCGTGATGGACGAGATCGTCGCCGCCTACTCGCGCGCAGAAGACTGACAGGGGTGTTGCCGGATGGAGAAAATCCGCCTTTTGCACTTCGCCGACCTGCACATCGGCGTCGAGAACTACGGCCGGCTCGACCCCGCTAGCGGGGTGAACGAGCGGCTGCTCGACTTTCTGGCCCGCTTCGACGCGCTGGTTGACTACGCCCTGGAGCACGAGGCCGATCTGGCGATCTTCGCTGGCGATGCCTACAAGAGCCGCACCCCCACTCCAACTCACCAGCGCGCCTTCGCCCGGCGGGTCAAGCGGCTGACCGACGCTGGCATCCCGGTGCTGCTGCTGGTGGGCAACCACGATCTGCCGGCGATGGTGCAGCGCGCCTCCAGCGTGGACATCTTCCACACCCTGGCCGTGCCCAACGTCATCGTCGCCCGCGAGGAGGAGGTGCACCTCATCCAGACCCGCCACGGCCCAATCCAGGTCGCCACGATCCCCTACCCGGTCCGCCAGCGGCTGCTGGCCCATGAGGAGTACCGTGGCCTGCCCATCGAGCAGTTAGACCAGGCCCTCCAGCGGATCATCACCGAGGAGATCGAGGCGCTGGCTCAGAAGGTAGACTCTGAGGTCCCGGCGGTGTTGACCGCGCACATCACCGTCTCCGAGGCGACCTACGGCTCCGAGCGCAGCGTGATGATCGGCCGGGACGTAGTTATCCTGCGCTCCGCTCTCACCCATCCTGCCTTCGACTACGTCGCCCTGGGCCACATCCACAAGCACCAGAGCCTCAACGGTGGAGGATACCCGGCGGTGGTCTACGCCGGCAGCCTGGAGCGGGTGGACTTCGGCGAGGAGAGGGAGCCGAAGGGATTCTGCTGGGTGGAGGTAGCGCGCCACGAGACGACCTGGCGTTTTGTGGAGGTGAACGCCCGGCGCTTCGTGACGGTAGAGGCGGACCTGCGCGGCGCGGAGGAGCCGCTGGTGGCGTTGCAGCAGGCGGTCGCCGCGCACGACCTGCGCGACAGCGTAGTGCGCGTGCTCGTCCACCTGCGTGCCGATCAGGAGCGGCTGGTGCGCGATCGAGACGTGCAGGCGCTCTTGGGCGATGCCCACTTCGTCGCTGGCGTCAGCCGCAAGGTGGAGCGGGAGGCGCGGGTGCGCCTGGGCAACCTCTCGCCTGAGGAGTTGACCCCCCAGCAGCTGCTGGAACGGTATCTGGAGGCGAAGCAGACCCCCGCTGAGCGACGCAGGGAGTTGCTGGAGGCTGCCCAGACGCTGTTCGAGTGACGGACGACAGACGACGGACCACGGACCACGGGCACAGTCTCCGTGTCGCCGTGTCACCCCGCGGCTTTCACGCGCAGGAACTGCCGCTTCCCCACCTGTAGCACTGCCTCTTTGGGTGGGATCATCGCGGCGATGTCGTCCACCCGCACGCCGTCGAGCGTCACGGCCCCCTGCTGCACCAGTCGTCGTGCGTCGCTCTTCGAGCGGGCCATCCCGGCGGCGAAGATCAGGTCCACCACGTTGATCGGTTCGCTCAGCGGCCACTCCCGCATATCGGGCGGCAACTCCCGCCTCTGAAACACGGTGCGAAAGTGCTCCTGGGCGGCGTCGGCAGCGGCGGAGCCGTGGAAGGCGTCCACGATCTCCCAGGCCAGGCGCATCTTGGCGTCGCGGGGATGGAGCGAGCCGTCTGCCAGCCCTGCCTCCATCCGGGCGATCTCATCGGGACTCCAGCGCGTCACCAGGCGGAAGTAGTTGGGCATCGCCGAGTCGGGCAGGGACATCACCTTGCCGTACATCTCTTCGGGCGGCTCGTCTATGCCGATGTAGTTGCCCATGCTCTTGGACATGCGCATCACGCCGTCGGTGCCGACCAGGATGGGGAAGGTGATGCAGACCTGTGGCCGCTGTCCGAAGGACTCCTGGATCTTCCGCCCGGCGAGCAGGTTGAACAGTTGCTCGGTGGCGCCGATCTGGACATCGGTGTGCAACATCACCGCGTCGTACCCCTGCATCAGGGCATAGAGGAACTCGTGTAGCCAGATGGCGTCCCCGCGGGCGTACCGCGCGGCGAAGTTGTCCCGCACCAGGAACTGCTGCACGGTGAACTGCGCCGCCAGGTTGATGATCTCCTCGAAGGTCAGTTTAGAGAGCCACTCCCCGTTGTACCGCACCTCGGTCCGCTCTGGATCGAGGATCTTGAACGCCTGTTGCGTGTAGGTGCGGGCATTGGCCTCCACCATCTCCCGCGACGGACGCGGGCGGGCCTTGTCCCGGTCGGACGGGTCGCCGATCAGCGCGGTGAAGGTGCCGATGACGAAGATCGCCTGATGGCCCAGGTCCTGGAACTGACGGAGTTTGCGCATGGTGACGGTGTGGCCCAGGTGGATGTCGGGGGAGGTGGGGTCGTAGCCGCAGTAGACGCGGAGGGGCCGGCCCTCTGCCAGCCGCTCGCGCAGCTCTTCGGTCATCCGCTCTTTGATCTGCTCATCGCCGTACTCGGCGCCGCTCATCAGGATCGCTACCTGTTGGTCAATGGATAAGGTGTTCATTGCTGACACTCCTGTCAGGGTTGGTTAGGTCAGGGGAAACAAAGAAGCCCACCGGTGTGGGCTCTGGGGCAGCGGATTGTAGCGGCAGACGACGCACCGATGCGTCGGCGCGCTACAATCCGCCGGAATAGATGTAGGTCAGAGGCTTCCAGGTGGTCATCGCTCGACCCCGTGGGCAACATTATACCCTCATCGTGCGGAAACGGCAAGTAATCCCTGTAGGACAACTGCTCGCAGTTGTCCTACAAAGGGACACCCCCTTGTTCAGGGCACGAGGTAGGGTATAATCTGAACTGACCGCCTCTTGCGACTTGACAATCTGCCTGTGGGTCTCCATAATACTCCAAAACGGGCAATTACCTACCTGGCTGCCCGCCGCCGTGCGCCGATCGGAAATCGGCCTTTCTGGGTGCCTGCGGTGCCGGGCGTCGGCATTACCCTCACCCCTCCCCCGACCCCCTCCCCTCTCCCGCGCAGCGGGAGAGGGGAGGGGGTGGCGGCGAAGCCACCGGGGGCAGGGTGAGGGTCGGCGCAGGCCGACCGCAGGCCGAAGGCCCAAAGCGGGCGACTTCAGTCGGCGTGGGTAGGCAGTCACAGACAGAATACGAATGGGAACCGGGGAGCGCCGTGACGCTTGAACTGAACCGCCTGACAGAGGCCATCGCCGAGATGGGCCGGGCGCTGGCCGGCCGGGAGCAGGAACGAGGCCGGCAGGTGGAGCAGGCCCGCGCCTGGCTCTCGCTGTTCGCCACCTCCGCTGCCGCACTGGAAACGGCCGCTGCCGAGTGCGGCGCCGCCATCCCCACCGCCGAACCGCTCGATCTCGTCAGTCCCCTGCCGACCCTGCCCGAGCAGTACACCGTCATCGGCGTGGACGGCTCGGAGGTCCAGCCCGACCGCCACGGCGTGGCGTTGTATCACCTGATCAACATCGGCAGCCTGGTCTACCGCCACGGCAGCGGAGAGACGCCGGAGGCGCGCAGCGCCCCCCACCTCTACTACCGCGATGACGAGATCTACGAAGGCACGACCCTGGTAGCCGGCAATCTGCTCGACGTGCGCCGCGCCCACGCCGAGGTCGAGCACCTGGCGGAACGGGTGGAGGCAGAGCCTGCCGGCCCCCTCCTGGCGCTGGTGGACGGCACGCTGCTGCTCTGGGTGCTGGAGGACCTGCCCGCGGAGCGGCGACAGGAGAAGATCGTCCGCTACCTGGACCTGCTGGCGCGCATCCGCGCACGGGGAGCGGCGCTGGCGGCCTTCACCAGCCGGCCGCGGTACGCCGAAGTGGGCCGTCTCCTCCATCTCGCCCGCGTCGGCGGCGACGTCCACCGCGCCCAGACGGAGCCCAACCCCCTCGAGCGGCTGCCCGATCAGGCCATCTTCTCGTTTTTGCCGCCGGGGAGCCGCTCGGCCCTGTTCATCTCCCCCAGCCCCGTCAACACCACCGCCTACGCGCCGCGTGGACAGCGCGTCTGCTTCTTCTACGTCAACGTCGCCGCGGAGGGGGTGGAGCCAGAGATAGCGCGGGTGGAGGTGCCACTGTGGGTGACCACTGCCGCCGCTCCCACCGGCGAGCCGCTGCTGGCCCTGGTCCACGGCGGGGTGGTGGCGCAGAGCCGTATCCTGGGCGGCTTCCCGTACGTGCTGGCCCGCGCCGACGAACTGGCCTACATCAGCGGGGCGGAGCGAGAACTGCTGGAGGATATGGTGGGTACGGCGTTGCTGGCGGCAGGGTTGCCGGCGGATCTCTCGACCAAGGCCTTCTACAAGACGCTGACCCGACGTGGGAGGAGGTTTTGATGTCAGACGGGGCCATTCGGGTGGGGCTGCTGTTGAGCGTTTCGACACTGGGCTTCAAAGCGGGTTGCCGGGTGATGCTGCCCGACCTCCCGGCTTTCGGTTCCTTCGTGCGCGCGGCTGCCCAGGCGCCCACCAGCGCGATCTATGGGCTGATCTACGACGTGGCGGTGCAGGATGACCCCTTCAGCCGGCGCTTCGTCATCGCCGAGCCGCCCGAGGAGGTGATCCGCGACCAGCAGAAGAACCGCCAGGTGCCGATCGAGGTGGGGGTGCTGGCGGTGGGCTACGCGGAGAACGGGCGGATCGTCCATCGCCTTCCCCCTCAGCCGCCGGTGACGATGGAGTACCTGTACCCCTGCACGCCTGACGAGGTGGTCGCCTTTACCCGCCGCTTCGACTACTTCCGCCTGGTGCTGAACGCCCCCGGCCTGCCCGCCGACGAACTGCTGGCAGCCAGCCTGTGGACCGCAGCGGCGGCGCGTCCGGTGGCCGAGCGTCGGCCCTTCCTGGTGGAGGCCGGCCGGGAACTGGCCCGCCTCCTGGCCGCCGACCCCCTGCGGTTGGACGGGTTATTGAAACGCATTCGTCCGTAGGGGCGCAGCGGCGCTGCGCCCTGCCGTGCCCGACGTCGTGGACAGGTGTAGAACCGTATTCGTCCGGTAGGGGCGCAGCAGCGCTGCGCCCTGCCGTGCCCGACGTCGTTGGACAGGTGTAGAACCGTATTCGTCCGGTAGGGGCGCAGCAGCGCTGCGCCCTGCCGCGCCCGACGTCGTTGGACAGGTGTAGAACCGTATTCGTACAGAGGAGTGAAAAAGATGGCAAAGTCAGAAAAGGTGGGTGTGTTGACTGACAGCACGGCCAGCATTCCCTCCCCGATGGCTGAAGACCTGGGAATCGAGGTGGTGCCCTACTACGTCCACCGCGGCCTGGACACGCTTCGGGACGGGGTGGACATCACCACAGAGGAACTGGCGCGTTACCTGGAGACTGCGACCACTCTGCCGACCACCTCGAACCCCAGCCCCGGCGACTATCTGGTGGGATTGCGACGACTGGCAGAACGGACGCGGGAGATCGTCGCCCTGACGATGACCTCGAAGGGAAGCGGGGGCTTCCAGTCATGCAAGGCAGCGGTGGACATCCTGCGCGAGCAACTGCCGCGCGTCCAGGTGGCGGTCGTGGACACGCTGCAGGTGGCTATGGCCCAGGGATGGGCAGCCATCGAGGCGGCGCGCGCGGCGCTGGCCGGCCTGAGCCTCAAGGACGTGGTCGCGCGGGTGGTCGAGGTGGCGCAGAAGGGGATGATGATCCAGACCGCCGACACGCTGCGCTACCTGTATATGGGCGGGCGTATCGGACGCGCCAAACACCTGGTGGGATCGCTGCTCAACATCCGCCCGCTGATCGGCATGCAGGAGGGAACCATCGTCGCGCTGGGCACCGCGCGCAGCCGGCTGAAGGCCTACGCCGGGATGGTCGAACTGATGTCGCAGCGGGTCGGCGAGGGGGCCGCGGTCAAGGTCGCCTTCACCCACGTGGCGGCGCTGGAAGGGGTGCGGCGGTTGCAGGAAATGGTGTTGCCGCGTTTCGAGTGCGTCGAGGTGCTGACGACGGAACTCTCCCCGGCCCTGGCGGTGCACTCCGGGCCGGGAACGGTGGGGATGTGCTTCTTCCCGGTGTGATCCAGGTGGGTCCAGGTGACGGTCACCTTGAAGGTGACCGTCACCTGAAATCATCTGTGCTACGCCGGGACGCCGGTTTTGCTCACCCTGACCGTGCGGTCGGCGGCCAGCGGCTCCATCTTGCTGAAGGTCAGCCCCTCTTCGCCCACGTCTACCAACACCCGGTCGCCGCTGGCGAACTCACCGCGCAGCAGGCGGACGCTGAGTGGGCTTTCCACGTGCCGCTGTAAGGCCCGGCGCAGGGGACGGGCGCCGAACTGCGGGTCGAACCCCTCGCGGGCCAGCCACTTGCGCGCCGCCTCGGTCAGTTCCACCTGCAACCCCTGCTCCCCCAGCCGCTCGGAGATCTCGCGCATCTGCAGGTCCACGATCTGCTCCACCTGCTCCAGGGTGAGCCGGCTGAAGACGATGATCTCATCCACGCGGTTGATGAACTCCGGGCGGAAGACTTCCTTCAGCGCCTTCTCCACCTGACGGCGGTTCTCGCTCTCCTCGCGCTCCTCCCCTTCGCGCAGGAAGCCCAGCGCGCCGCTGCTCCCGGCGTACTGCGTCCCCACGTTGGAGGTCATGATGACGACCGTGTTGCGGAAGTCCACCGTGCGCCCCTGGCCGTCGGTGAGCCGGCCGTCGTCGAGGATCTGCAGCAGGGAGTGCAGCACGTCAGGGTGGGCCTTCTCGACCTCGTCGAACAGCACCACCTGGTAGGGCCGGCGGCGCACTGCCTCGGTCAGCTGGCCGCCCTGTTCGTAGCCGATGTACCCGGGCGGCGCGCCGAACAGCCGGCTGACGGTGTGCTGCTCGTGGTACTCGCTCATGTCCACCCGCAAGAGCGCATCCTCGTCGTCGAACAGGAACCAGGCCAGCACCTTGGCCAGTTCCGTCTTCCCTACCCCGGAGGGGCCGAGGAAGATGAAGGAGCCGATAGGCCGATGCGGGTCCTTCAGGCCGGAGCGGCCACGGCGGATGGCGTCGGCGACGGCGGCCACGGCCTCATCCTGGCCGATGATGCGTTGGTGGATCGCCTCCTCCATCCGCAGCAGTTTCTCTGCCTCCGTCTCCATCATCTGCGCCACCGGGATGCCGGTCCAGGAGGCCACCACCTCAGCGATATCCTCCTCGTGGACCGTCTCGTCCAGTTGATGTTCCTGCTGCCACTCCTCGCGGGCCTTCTTGAACTCCTCCTCCATGCGCAGTCGCTGGGTCTTCAGTTCGGCGGCGCGCTCGTAGTCGCGCTGGTTGCCGGCGGCTTCCTCTTCCATCCGCAGGCGGTTGACCTCCGCCTCCATCCTCTTCAGTTCAGGAGGCAGGGTGTGGAGCGCCACGCGCAGTTTGGCGGCGGCTTCGTCCAACAGGTCAATGGCCTTGTCGGGCAGGCGGCGCTCAGTGACGTAGCGGTGGGAGAAGCGGGCGGCGGCGACGACGGCCTCGTCGGAGATGTGCACCTGGTGGTGGGCTTCGTATCGGTCGCGCAGGCCGCGCAGCATCTCGATCGCCTCTTCCACCGAGGGCTCATCCACAAAGACCGGCGCAAAGCGCCGCTCCAGCGCGCCGTCCCGCTCGATGTACTGACGGTATTCGTCCAGTGTCGTCGCGCCGATGCACTGCAGTTCGCCGCGCGCCAGGGCCGGCTTCATCATGCTGGAGGCGTCGAGCGCACCGGAGGCCGCGCCCGCGCCGACGACGGTATGCAGTTCGTCAATGAAGAGGATGATCTCCCCCTGGGCGCGCTGGATTTCCTCGATGGCGGCCTTCAGCCGCTCCTCGAACTCGCCGCGGAAGCGGGTGCCGGCGACCATCGCTGCCAGGTCGAGTTGGGCGACGCGCTTGCGCTTGAGGATCTCCGGCACGTCGTCGCTGGCGATCTTCTGCGCCAGTCCTTCGACGATGGCGGTCTTGCCCACGCCCGGCTCGCCGATCAGCACCGGATTGTTCTTCGTGCGGCGGCAGAGAATCTGCACCACGCGCAGGATCTCCGCGTCCCGCCCGATGACCGGGTCCAACTTCCCCTCGCGGGCCAGTTGGGTCAGATCGCGGCTGAACTTCTCCAGCGTGCGGTAGCGGGACTCGGCCCGTGGGTCGGTGATGCGCTGTCCGCCGCGTACCTCCTGCACGGCGCGCAGGACGCGTTCTTTGGTGATGCCGGCTTCCGCCAGGATGCGGAAGACCTCCGTGCCGCGTTCGCTGCAGATGGCGAGGAAGATATGCTCGGTGGAGATGTAGTCGTCGTTGAGACGGTTGGCCTCGTCGTTGGCCTGATCGAGGATCTGCTTGACGCGGGGGGTGATGAAGACCTGGCCGAGGTTGCCGCGCCCGTAGATGCCCACCTTGCTGCTGCGGCGCAGGGCGACATCGAGGCGGCTGCTGATCATCTCGCTGTCCACCTTGAGCGCGTCCAGAATCTGCGGCACCACCCCGTCCGGTTGCTCCAGCAGCGCCAGGAGGATGTGTTCGGTGTCCACCTGGGTATGCCCGTAGCGGGTCATCACCTCGACGGCCCGCTGAGCGGCGTCTTGCGCCCGCTCGGTAAAACGATCCATTCGCATCATGGGAATTCTTGCTCCTCTCCGATTCCATTATACCACAACTTTCCGGCGGCGGGACGCGTTGGGATAAGGATTTGCCGGCGAGCAGGGGCAGGCCCTGCCTCTGGGCAGGGGCAAGCCCTGCCCCTACGGCGGTCGCCCCGGGGGGCGTAGGGGCGACCCTTGCGGTCGCCCTGTTGGGGCAGGGGCAAGCCCTGCCCCTACGGCGGTCGCCCCGGGGGGGCGTAGGGGCGACCCTTGCGGTCGCCCTGTTGGGGCAGGGGCGAGCCCTGCCCCTACGGCGGTCGTCCCCGGGGGGCGTAGGGGCGACCCTTGCGGTCGCCCTGTTGGGGCAGGGGCAGGCCCTGCCTCTGGGAAGGGGCAAGCCCTGCCCCTACGGCGGTCGCCCCGGGGGGGCAGGGGCAAGCCCTGCCCCTACGGCGGTCGCCCTGTTGGGGCAGGGGCAAGCCCTGCCCCTACGGCGGTCGCCCCCGGGGGGGGCAGGGGCAAGCCCTGCCCCTACGGTGGTCGCCCCGGGGGGGCAGGGGCGAGCCCTGCCCCTACGGCGGTCGCCCCGGGG
>Ga0209162_1003488_pt1 | contig 12651 bp, 7 predicted proteins | sample YNPNPMetaG_FD_187121 | JGI IMG/M metagenome (GOLD analysis project Ga0209162, IMG submission 187121) | Anoxygenic and chlorotrophic microbial mat microbial communities from Yellowstone National Park, USA - YNP NP MetaG (SPAdes) (version 2) ...
CCGAAATTTATTTCGGTCGCCCCTTGTCCTCCCCCAACCCATGCCGAAATGAATTTCGGCGCACCCTTTCGCTCGCCCCGCGTCCGCCCCCGCCCCGCGCCTGCATGTTGACCGAAATTTATTTCGGTCGCCCCTTGTCCTCCCCCAACCCATGCCGAAATGAATTTCGGCGCACCCTCTCGGTCGCCCCTTGTCCTCCCCCAACCCATGCCGAAATGAATTTCGGCGCACCCTGCCGCACCCCGCGTCCGCCCCTGCCCCGCGCCTGCATGTTGACCGAAATTCATTTCGGTCGCCGCAGGGCAGGGCGATTCCGCACGTGTTTATAGCGGTTCTCAGATACGTTGCCCCCGGTCCAGGTCTGCCGTGTCGCGCGAGGCGTCCGCTGGCGGCGGAGGGTAGACCGAAATTCATTTCGGTCGCCGCGTGGGGCGCGCTATTCCCAGGAGCGTTCAACCTTGTCCATCAGGTTCAACCTTTGTGAGAACCGCTGTAATCTCGTCCATTGGGTTCAACCTCTGTGAGAACTGCTATAAATCCGTCATGCGCCGCGTGCCGTCGGACTAATGGAGATTGAGCATTAAATCCAGTATGCGCCTCTTGCCGTCGGGCTAAAGCCCTCGGCTATCCAGGGCGAAGCCCGCCTGCGCAGGCGAGAGCGAGCGTCCTGATGCTCTGGGACGGGGTTCGGACGGCGAAGCCCGCCTGCGCAGGCGAGAGCGGAATAATTACGCAAAGACCATAAGCCTCTGGCCAGGCGAGGCGAAGCCCGCCTGCGCAGGCGAGAGCGGAATAATTACGCAAAGACCAAAAGCAAGCGCGCGCGCGCTCAATTCGCTCTTGCGCCTGGCGCTTCGCACGCAACCATACGACGGCTCTCATGCTATAATCCAGTGTTTGAAACATGCTGCGTTGGAGGCGTGAGATGACCGTTACGCAGCCGTCGCTTGTGGGTGAAATCTACGATCAACCGGTCAACGAAGCGGAACAGCGGAGCGAGGTTCTGAGCAACCTGCTCGATGTTTCGACCTACCTGGTTTCCGTTCTCGACCCGACCGAACTGTTTGCGGGATTGGTGCGGCGCGTCGTCGAAGTGGTGCCCGCTGTCCAGGCCGGGTTGCTCTGGATCTACGACCGACAGCAGATGGCGCTGCGGCTGGAGTCGTACTACGGGCTTGATCTCGGTCCTGCCACCGAAGCGATCTGCCGTCTGCGATTGCGCCCGGGCGAAGGGCTGGCAGGTGAAGCGTTGCGGCGCGGCGAGCCGCTCCTGATCGAGACGCGCTCATCCTACCGTGATCTGGCGCGACGGGTCAGCCCGCGCAGCGAACCAGACATATGCGCCTTCCTCGAACGTCTGCCGCGCGAGTTGACGGCTGTGATTCTGCCGCTGCGCATCGGTGCGGAAGTGATTGGCGTGCTGGAATTGATGAATCTCGGCAACCGTCCACAACTGCGCCGCACCGATCTGCAAGTGCTGCAAACGTTCAGCAACCTGGCAGCCGGCGCAATTAAGAATGCGCAACTCCACGCCCAAATGCAGGCGCATCAGCGACGACTGGAAGCGTTCGGCGCGATTGGCACGGTGATCAGCACGGCGGCGGATCTTGACGAACTCATGCGCAATGTGCTTGATGTCGTGCTTGGCGTTGTGGAAGCGTCGGTGGGCGTACTGTTCCTCCTCGATCCCGGTCGTGGCGTGTTGCAACCCGGCGCCTGGCGTCACGTTCCGCCGCAGTTCGTCGAACAGAACCGTGAAATCCAGGTCGCCGGCGCAGCGTGCGAAGAGGCGGTGCGCTACGGTCAACCGATCCGTCGTCCGCTCATCGTCGGGACCGGCGAAGAACTGTTGCTGGAAGCCGGTCTTGCGGGATGCGCCTACGTACCGCTGCTGGCAGGCGGCACGGTGGTGGGAGTGATCGGAATCTATGGCGACGCCTCCCTGCCAGAACGCATCGATGTGCAGACAGTAATGATGATGAGCAACCTGATCGGGTTCGCCATCGCCAACGTGCGTCTGTATCAGGAAAGCCACATCGAGCGCCGGAAACTGACTGCGGTGATCAACAGCATTGTCGAAGGGGTGGTGTTGTGTGATCGCCTCGGTCGCCTGGTGCTCGCCAATCGTACTGCAATGGAACTGCTCTCGTCCGACTCGTTCACGTCATTCCCCTACCAGCAACCGATCAGTTCGATGGTGGATTTCTATGCCATCCGCGATCTGGAGGGACGCATGCTGCCGGTTGAACGTCTGCCGCTGGCGCGTGCGCTTGCCGGAGAGGTATTTCACGATTACCGGGTGTTGCTGCGCGGCGCCAGTGGCGAAGATACGGTGATGAGTTTCAGCGGCGCCCCCGTGTATGGCGATATGAACACCATCGAAGGCGCGGTTGTCATCTTTCGGGATATTACCGAGCACCAGAAACTGGAGCGCGCAAAAGACGACTTCCTGGCAGTCGCAGCTCACGAACTGCGCAGTCCGCTGGCTGCGGTGCGCAGTTACGCCGATCTGCTCATCCGACGCGAGCAGCGGCGTGATAAGGAAGATACGACCGAGTTGCGCGGTCTGACCATCCTTTCGCAACAGGTCAGCCATATGCTGCGCCTGGTTGATAACCTGCTCGATATGTCGCGCCTGGATGCGGGTCTCTTCAGTCTGCAACTTCAGCAGGTCAACCTGGTGGCATTGACACACCAGGTGATCGAGCAGTTGCGCCCGGTCATTGGCGAACGCGAGGTGACCCTGACCTGCGACGCTCCCGATCTGCTGGTCGTCTGCGATCCGCTGCGTATTCGTCAGGTGCTGACAAATCTGCTGGTCAATGCGGTGCGGTACAGCGGGCCCGGCTCTCCCGTCGAAATTGCGGAAGTCGTTATTCGATCAGACGTGCTGGCGGCAAGGTATGCCCATCAACCACCAGCAACATTGCGCGCCCTGGTCGGTGAGATGCAACGTCATCCCAGACCGCTGGCGTTGATCACGGTGCGCGATCATGGCACTGGCATGTCGGAAGAGACGATGCAACGCCTGTTTCAGCGGTATGCGCGAGGTCGTCATCGCAGCGGCGAAGGTCTTGGGCTGGGGTTGTATCTCAGTTACGAAATGACGGTGCGTCATGGCGGCACAATCTGGGCGGAAAGCATCGAAGGACGCGGCAGCACCTTTTATGTCGCGCTTCCGATAGGGGGTCCGAATCAGGACAGAAGTCCTGATGCAGCAACGTAACTTGTGCGTTCCCGCCACGTTCTATTGAAAGCAGGACCTGTGAACAAGGAGAGATGTGATGATTCGCTGCCCGCAGTGTCAGGCTGAATTGGAGGAAGGAAAGCGCTTCTGCCCGCAGTGCGGCGCGCGTTTGACGGAACCGCCAGGTGATGCTGGCAAAACCATGGTCACGCCGCCAGAGCCGCCCGGCGACGTTGGGCGCACGGTGCTGCTACCCCCGGAAGGCGATGCTGGCAAAACCATGGTCACGCCGCCAGAGCCGCCCGGCGACGTTGGGCGCACGGTGCTGCTACCCCCGGAAGGCGATGCTGGCAAAACCATGGTCACGCCGCCGGAAGGCGATGCTGGCAAAACTATGGTCGTACCGCCGGAGCCGCCTTCGTCAGGCGCACCATCGAGCAGCGCAGGATTGCAGACGATTCTTGAAGATCCAGCCCGCAGGCAATCGCCGCCCCCTGCGGGTGGCGGTTTCGGATTGCCTCCCGCTGCTCCACCGACCGCCCCCTCAGCAGGCGGTGGATTCGGTGTGCCGCCATCACCACCGCCCCCTGCGGGCGGCGGCTTCGGATTGCCTCCCGCTGCTCCACCGACCGCCCCCTCAGCAGGCGGCGGATTCGGCGTGCCGCCATCACCGCCACCCCCTGCGGGTAGCGGCGCGGGGAAGCTTCCCGCTGCCCCGCCATCGGCGGTGGGGGGCGGATCGGGCGCTCCTGCCGCTGTGACGACTGCCAGGAAGGGACCTAACTGGCTGCTGATCATCGGCATCATTTTCGGTGTCCTGGTACTGGCGTGCATCCTCATCCTCGGTGGGTTGTACCTGGTCGGTCAGCAGGCGGCTCAATCATTGGGCACAGCCGTTGCCGGTACCCCAGTCAGCATTGGCGAACCACCAGCGTCGACGGATTTCCCCAGCGTGCTGCTGCGTGATTCGCTCGCCAGCGAAGCGACCAGTCAGTTTACCGCCGAACAAACGGAGAGCGGCGATTACCGGTTTGAGAACGGCGCCTTTGTGATCGAAGCGTTCAATGCCGATCAGATCGTCTGGCAGACCATTGACGAGGTGATCGATGATGCGTCGTTCGAGATCGAAGCAACGGTCGATAAGCCGCGCAGCGCAGCCATTGCGCTGCTCTTCCGCTATCAGGACAATCAGAATTTCTACATCCTCAGCGTTGATGGCAATGGACGTTACCGCGTCGCGCGCTACGTGAACGATGAATTCTCGGTTCTGAGCGACTGGAAGAGCTCTCCGGCGATCAATGCCGCTGGTTCGTCCAACCGGTTGCGGATCGAAATGGCTGGCGACGCGTTGACCTTCTTCTGCAATGGACAGCGTCTCACCAGTCTGCAGGATAGCGCCTTCCTGAGCGGCAATCTTGCATTCGGCGCCGAAACATTCGACGAGGGGCAGGGAGTAGTTCGTTTCACCAACCTCGTGGTGCGTGGTCGGTAGCGCCAGTGATCAAGGAGTCTGCGTCATATGAAAATCATCGTTGTCGGCACCGGATTCGTCGGCCTGACTCATGCAGCGGTATGCTCGGAGTATGGTCACGAAGTGTATGCATATGATATTGATCGTCAGCGTATCGAGGCGTATCGGTCATGCCGTCCAGAGGCGATTGAGCACTACGTGCACGAACCAGGGCTGACGAGCATCATTCTCGAAAATCATGGGCGGTATCTGTTCTTCGTCGATGATGTCGAGTCGGTCATCGAGGGCGCCGATGCGCTCTTCTTATGCCTGCCCACGCCACCCAAACCGGACGGCTCGTCGGACCTGAGTTACTACTTTGCGGCAGCGCGCTATCTGGCGGAACTGCTGGCACGGCGACGTGATCAGCGTCGCGTGGTGGTGATCAACAAGAGCACAGTGCCGATCGGCACGGCGCGTCAACTCGAGCGCGTGTTGCGCGAGTACAACGTTCCCAATGCGGGGGTCGCTTCGAACCCGGAGTTTCTTCCTGAAGGTGATGCGGTCGAGAAATCGCGCCGCCCTGATCGCGTCGTGGTTGGCGCCGACAATGAGGAGGATTTCCGCATCATTCGCCGGATCTACTCGCAGTTCGTCAACCACGTGCGCATCCGGTATATCGAGACAACGCCGGAGACGGCGGAAGCGATCAAGTATGTCGCCAACACGCTCCTGTTGACCTACATCTCCTTCTGGAACGGGGTTGGGGCGCGTCTCGCCGAGACTTTTCCCAACGTTATTATGGAAGATTTGAAGCGCGGCGTGACCGCCGACGCACGCATCAGCACGTGGGGGTCGTATGTCTCGAACGGCGCTGGCGGCTCCTGTTTCGGCAAGGATATTCAGTCGCTCATCTATCAGTTGAAAACCGCCGGTCAGTCGGTCGATATTTTGCAGTCGGTCTACGGCATCAACGAATACCAGAAGACCTATCTGATCGACCGCGCGATCCGCGAGGCAGGGGTCAGTTTCAACAATAAGACCGTGGCGCTCCTGGGGCTTGCGTTCAAGCAGCGCACCAATGACATGCGCGACTCATCGGCGCTCAAGGTGGTCGAAGCGCTGCTTGGCAGGGGGGTGCGCGCCATCCGCGCCTATGATCCAATGGCGTTGCGCGAAGCACGTAAGTTTTTCGACCCGGAAAAGAACCATCTGTTCGAGCGCATTTCGTACCATACCTCAGTGCGCGATGCGCTTGCCGGCACCGATATGCTCTTTATCTCCACTGACTGGGAAGAGTTTCGCGGTCTGTCGCGCACTATCGAGGAGACAGTATCTCCCCCCTACCTGGTGATCGATGGGCGGCGGATGATCCCTGACTATACGGAACTGGTTGCCGCTGGCTATGGGTATCTCGCTGTTGGATCGCCCTATATGCCGCCTGGCGATGCGCTGCCAGGTCGTGGCAGGAGTCGTCTCTGATCATCAATCTGTCATCATCCGGTCGTAGTCTGATCTGGTATTGCGCTATCGAATACGATATAATTCGATGGAGGCAGTGTGTTTAAAACAAGGCAAAATCGGGAAACATCCCGCCTTGCCTGCCTGAGAGCAACTCACGCATGGAAGCTCAGGTTCCGACAAATCAGATGTACGATATTGTCGAATGGACCTCCAGCGATGATCCGCTGCTGGAGGGTCTGGGACGGATCGCACAATCTGTTGAGCGCGCCACGACTCTCGACCAATTGTTGCATCTCTCGCTGGTCGAGTTGACCCGTCTCTGCCGCGCAGATCGCGCGATTGCGCTGCTAAAGGATGTTCACGGGCGGGCAGTGTGGGTATGTGAATATCCTCAATCAGACGATGCTCCCGGGTTGACGCCAGACAATATATCGGGCGCTGCGGACGCAATGCGACTGCGGCGCCCGATGATTGTGCATCCCCAGGAACAGGCATTGCTGGCGCGCGACGTTCGGGTGCTGCTGGTCGCGCCGCTGATCGCCCGTGACGAAACACTTGGCGCTCTGGCTATCTGTAGCACCCATGCCACGCGGACATTCGATAGCAAGGATGTGGCGCTCATCAGAGCGCTGAGCGGGCAGATCGCACTGGCAATTATGTCGCACCGCAGTTGCGAATCGGTCGAGCGACGCACACAGGAACTCAAAACCCTCAACGACATCGCATCGGTTGTCACATCGACGCTCGATACGCGCGAAGTGTACCGTCTGGTCGTCCAGCAACTCAGCGATTATTTTCACGTCGAAGCCGGTTCGTTACTGCTCGTTGATGAAGCAACCGGCGACCTCGAATTTGTGATGACCATCGAAGGCGGCGAAGAAAAGCTCGCCGGTTTTCGCGTTCCGGCTGGCCAGGGTGTTGTCGGGCATGTGGTGCGCACCGGTCGATGGGAGATCGTGCACGATGTCAGCCGCGATCCGCGCTTCTACCGCCAGATCAGTGAAGCGACCGGTTTTTCGACGCGCTCGATCCTGTGTGTGCCGATGATTGCCAAGGGGCGGGTCATCGGCGCCATCGAGCTGCTGAACAAGATCGGCGGGGATTTCGACGAAGAGGATGCGCTGCGGTTGATGCGCATGGCTGCGTTCATTGCGGTTGCCATCGAGAATGCCCGCCTGTTCCAACAGGTGACTGCGGGGCGTGATCGCATGGCATCCGTGCTTCGCTCAACTGCCGATGGCATTCTGATGGCCGATATGCGCGGCGAGATACAGATCGCCAATCCGCTGGCGGTTGAGATTTGCGGATGTCCAGAAGAGTCGTTGATCGGCCGGCGGATCGACGATGTCGTGGCGGAATTGCATGCGCGCGCCCACGACATCACGACCCCATCGTGGAGCCAGGAGGTTGCGGTACCGGCGCAGATCAGCGATCTGGCGTTTGCGAGCGGAGCGCACCGGTATGTGCGCCTGATCCGTCTCCCTGTCTACGATGCCCAGAATGAGCCGCGCGGCGAGTTGCTGATCCTTCGCGATATTACGCAGGAACGCGATCTGGAACAGTTGCGCGAGGATTACACCAGTATGCTGGTGCACGACCTGCGCGCACCGCTCACATCGATCATGAACGGTGTGATGATGCTTCAGCGCGGCATCGTCGGACCGGTAACCGAACAGCAGCAGGAGTTGCTGAAAATCGCCTATCAGGGCAGTCAGACAATGCTGCACCTGATCAATACGCTGCTCGATATTTCGAAGATGGAACAGGGCCGGATGGACCTGGACCTCAAGCCGTTGCCGATCTTCAGCGTCATCGATCAGGCAATCGAGCGCCTGCAGCATCTGGCCAGCAGTCGCAGCGTGACGATTGAACAACGCCTGGCGCCCTATCTCCCGCCGGTCGAGATCGATGGCGAAAAGATCGTGCGCGTGTTGCAGAACCTGCTCGATAATGCGATCAAGTTCTCTCCGGCGCAGGGCGTGGTGACGATCGGCGCGTTCCTGGCAGGAGGAGCACACGCACCGCCGGATGATGTGCCGGTGCATGTGACATTCAATGATTCACGAGACTATCTGGTTGTATGGGTGCAGGACCGTGGTCCGGGCATTCCACCCGCCTATTTTCAGCGCATCTTCGAAAAGTTTGGTCAGGTGCGCGGTCGGAAGGTGCGCGGGACCGGTTTGGGGCTGACCTTTTGCCGCCTGGCGGTGGAAGCGCACGGCGGGCGCATCTGGGTTGAGAGCGAAGAAGGCGCCGGGAGCGTGTTCGCATTTGCACTGCCCGTCAACAGATAAAGTGACAATCTGTTCATTGAATATTTTACAGTCTTCTTAACCTGGTCGGCGATGTATCGCTTGATATATAGCTGCTCAAAGGCTATAATGCATTGTCAAGTCGAGCTTTTGTAAACCATTGCACCAGATTGGAAAGCAGGTCGGGCATGCGCGGGCTTGTATCGGTCTTCCGCTCACAAATCCGATACAAAATTATCTTCCCCTACCTGGCGCTGACCCTGGTGGTGATGATGGGGGGGGCGGCGATTGCCGTTGGTCTGGTGGCGGCCTCGTGGGAAGAGCGGTTGCAGAACCAGCTCGCGCAGGTGGCGCGTAACACCACCGATGCCCTGGTGCGCCGCGAGCGCAACAATCTGGAGTTTTTGCGGCAGGTAGTGTTCGCACCGGCCAACCAGGATATTCCGGCAGTCGCTGATGCGTTTGCCAGCAGTGACGATGAGCAGGTCATTCGCGCGCTCGAACCGTACTATCGCTTTGGCGTCGGGAGCGTTAACCTCGACTTTGACCGTATGATCGCCTTTGATCGCAATGGCAAGACCCTTGTCGACTGGTTGCGCGTCTCGGAAAATCCTGCCGCTCCGCCTGAACGGATTACAACGACCGATCTGTCGGGGCTGGACTTTGTGCGCGCCATTATCTCAGGCACGACAATTGACGGAAACGATAAATTTGCGAACCTGATCTACTTTGCGCCTGACGTTCAGCCCTATTTCTACACTGTTGCGCCCGTGCGCCGGGGAAATGACGTTGTCGGCGGGGTTCTGATTGCGGTTAAGTGTGATCGTTTGCTCGCTTCACTCGAACGGAGCAGCCAGGCGGCGGTGACCACATTCTACGACCTGTCAGGTCGGGCGATCAGCACCACCCTGTTGCCGCGCGCAGAGTTGAGCACCCTCGATATGCCGCCGCAGGTGCTGCAGGCATTGCTCAACGGTCAGGCGCAGTCGATCTTTACCGTCGAACTGCGCCAGCGCGGGTATCAACTGGCGTACAGTCCGCTGGTGATCGCGAATGTCCAGGTTGGTTACTTCTCGGTCGGTCTCTCGCGCGATTTTCAAGTGCAACAGTTGTCACTCAGTCGCAATATCGTGACGGCGATTGCCATCGTGCTGGCGACCGGGTCGGTGATTCTGGGGTATCAGATCGCGCGGCGGATCACGCGCCCGCTGGCGGATCTGGTGGCGACTGCCGAAGCAGTGACCGGCGGCGATCTCGAAGCGCGCACCACGGTCATGTCGCCAGATGAATTCGGTCGTCTGGCGCTGGCGTTCAATCAGATGACCGAGCATCTGGCACGGTTGTACCGCACGAGTCGCGACCTCAATCAGGCTATCGAGGTGACGCCGGTATTGAAAGTGGCAGAACGCGCTGTGCGTTCCCTGTTGCCCGATGCGGATGTGCTGGCGTTGATCGCCGAGGAAGGCGCGTTGCGCTACCATGTCGATGAAGGACTGCCCCCCATCGTGCGCAGCCTGCGCCACGTGCGGGTGCCGGTGAACGACCCGCTGGTGCGCGAGATCAGTGAAACGCAACAGGCGGTGCTGCTGTCGTCACAGGATGAGCCGCGCCTGACTGCGTTCGGTCTCACGCAGGTCGCAGGATATCAGAGCCTGCTACTCTCCCCGCTGGTCGTTCAGGACGAACCGGCTGGCGTGCTGATCATCGCGCATCGTGAACCCGCCGCATTTACCGGCAGTGTGCTGCCATCGGTCGTTGCGATTGCCAACATGACCACCAGTGTGCTGTACAATGCCGTGCTGTTTGATCGGGTTCAGCGCGAAGCGTTGCGGCGACGCGCCATTCTGGAGTCGATTGCCGATGGCGTCGTGGTGCTGGATCGCCAGCGTCGGATCGTGATCGTCAACCGTGCTGCTGAGCAGATGCTGGGCATGGGCGACTGGCGCCTGGTGCGGCGTTCGTTCAGCGATATACCGCTGACGCGCGTTGAAGTCCGCCACGAGATGTTCAGCGATAATGGCGCCGCCTACCGCGATCTGTACCGCCTGGGTGATCGCGTCCTGCGGTTGAGCCACGCACCCGTGACGACCGACGAGGGGACTCAGATCGGCGAAGTGGTGGTGCTGCACGATATTTCGGCGGAGATCGCCATCGATCAGGCGAAAAACGATTTTATCGCCACGATTTCCCACGAATTGCGTTCGCCGCTGACGGTGATCTACGGCTACACCGATCTGCTGCTGCGCGGCATGGTCGGCGAGTTGAGCGGTGAGCAGCGCGATCTGCTCGAGGCGGTGCGCAACCGCGTTGAGTTGATGAACAATATCGTCAGGAATGTCATCATGGTCGCCAGCATCGAAGCCAACACGTTGCAGACCGACTTCGCAGCGCAGGATGTGCGCCGGATGATCGATGAAGTGGTCGCGCCGATGCGGAAGTCGTTCGAGAAGAAGGGGCTGGCGTTGACTGTGACAACACCTGACGATCTGCCGCCGGTGCGCGCTGATCGTGAGCAGTTGTTGATCATCCTGGGACAGGTGATCGATAACGCGCGGCGCTATACCGGGCAGGGCGAGGTGATGATTACAGCGCATCAGCGCGACGATGGCATGGTGCAGATCGATGTTTCCGATACGGGACCGGGCATTCCTGCCGATGCGATGAACCGCCTGTTCACGCGCTTCTTCCGTGTCGAAGGGAACAATTCCCCCGAACGCGGCAGCGGTCTGGGGCTGGTCATCACCCGGCAACTGGTCGAACGTCACGGCGGAAAGGTGTGGGCACACAGCGAAGTTGGGCGCGGCAGCACATTCAGCATAGCACTCCCTATCGCCCATGAGTACACAAACGCCATCACCAGCCAGGGCGGAACGGGCGCGACAGCCTGAGCCGCTGCGCTGGATCATCGCTTCAGCCTTGCTGCTGGCACTCCTCTCGATCTGCTGCGTTGCGGAGATTGTAACGCGCGCCCTGATTCCGCGTAATCTGGCGACTGCGCTGAACCTGCTCTCGAAAGACCGCGCTGACTACAGTCCGTGGCTTGTGCCGCCGGGCCTCGCCGCAATTCCGCCGGAACTCGCAGCCGCCGAAGCTGCCGAACGCGCCACAGCGACCAGTGTGGCGATCCGCGGCACCCCGACTCTGCCGGTCGTTGGGAGTGTGCCAACGATCCAGGTGCCGGTGGTGCCGCCAGCGCCCGATGCGCCAACGCCAACACCCGGCGATGTGCTGATCGTCGAACCGCCGACAGTGACCCCGCGACCGGTTGGCAGTCTGCCGACAAACACGCCGGTCATCGCAACCATTGAACCGGTCACGAATACGCCAACCCAACCGCCGCTCGCTCAACCGACCGCCACCAACACAACGTTGCCCGAGTCACAACCAACGAATACTGCACAACCGCCACCTGCGACCGGTATTCCTCAACCGACCGATACGCCCTTGCCAGCGTCACCGACGGTCAGGCTCTCACCCGTGCCGACACGCACGCCAGCGCCGCTCCCAACCGAGACGCCGATACCAACGCCATCGGAAGCGCCAACACCGGTCCCAACTGATACGTCCACGCCGGTTCCAACAGTGACATTCACCCCGGTACCGCCTACCCCGGTACCGCCTACCCCGGTACCGCCTACCCCGGTACCGCCAACGCCAACATTCACGCCGTCTCCCTCGCTGACGCCGACGTTCACGCCGTCTCCCTCGCCGTCGCCGACGTTCACGCCGTCTCCCTCGCCGTCGCCGACGTTCACGCCGTCTCCCTCGCCGTCGCCGACGTTCACGCCGTCCCCCTCGCTGACGCCGACGGAGACGCTGACCCCAACACCAACGGAGACGCTGACCCCAACACCAACGGAGACGCCAACCCCGACGCCTGTGCCCAACGTGCAGGTGACAAAGAGCGCCGCACCCAATCCGGTTCAGGTCGGGCAGACGATCACGTGGACGATTGAGGTACTCAATACCGGGACAACGCCTATCACTGTGACGCGGATTGATGATACGTTTGAATATGGTGGTGGTCCAATAGCCTTCACTATCGGTTCATGTAGCAGTCCGCAGGGTGGCAGTTGTACAGTTGGAGAATTTAATACCAATGCAACATGGAATGGCACTGTCACACTGGCGCCAGGGCAAAGCGTGCAACTGTTGATCAGCGGTGTCTTCCTCTCTCAACCACCGTCAGGCAGCGATGCGCGGTGCAATATCCGCTGGGATGTGGACGTGACGGGGATCGGGACGATCTCTTCTGGCTCACCAGCGTTATGCGTGGATGTTCAGCCGTAGATCATGGA
>Ga0209162_1003489_pt1 | contig 12647 bp, 7 predicted proteins | sample YNPNPMetaG_FD_187121 | JGI IMG/M metagenome (GOLD analysis project Ga0209162, IMG submission 187121) | Anoxygenic and chlorotrophic microbial mat microbial communities from Yellowstone National Park, USA - YNP NP MetaG (SPAdes) (version 2) ...
CTGCGCGCTCAAACTGAGGGAACTGCCTCCCCAGATGTCCCTCTTCGGTCAGCCGGACGGGCCGGCGGAACTGCTGGCCCGGCTGAGGGCGGTCCCTTCGGGGGATGTGGAGGAACTGGGCCTGTTCGGCGAGGCGCGGGACGCGCTGACCGCCGGGCAGGACGACTGCCTGGGTCGGGAGTGCCCGCTCCTGGCTGAGTGTGCCTGTGAGCGCGCCCGGCTGCGGGCGGAACAGGCGGACCTGGTCGTCGTCAACCACGCGCTGCTGGCGATGAGCATGACCCGCTCCATTCTCTCTCCCCGGCCGGTGATCGTGGTGGACGAAGCGCACGAACTCCCGCGCTATGTCATCGGCGCGCTGCGCATCGCCCTGGAGTACACCACGGTGGTGCGGTTGGTCAACGACGCGGTGGTGCAACGCAATGTCCCTGACCGGCTGCGCCAGGAGACGGTACAGATCAACCACCTCCTCTTTGAGAGCCTGGCCCGCTCCATGCGCGGCGGCGAGCATCGCTGGGCGGTGCAAGGAGCCCTGGAAGAGGGGGTACGGCTGACCGGCCAGATGGACGGCATCGTCCGCCGACTGCTGCGCTCCTCGCCAGGGTCGGTTGGCGGCGACGGGGACGTCGAGGCCGCCCGCCATCAGGCGACGCTCGAGTGGGCCAGGCGGCTGAGCGAGCAGGTGCGCGCGCTGAGCGAGGAGCCGCCCGACGACCAGGTGCGCTATTGTGAGGAACAGCCGGGCCGCTCCGAACTGGAGCGCATCCTCCTGTGCCGCGAACCGCTCGATGTGGCTGAGTTCCTCTCCCGCACGCTGTTCGAGCCCACGCCACGCGTCATCTGCACCGGCGCGACGTTGACCGTCGCCGGCCAGTTCGACTATTTCCGCCGGGAGACCGGTGCGCCGCACCGCCGGGCCATCGAACGGCAGATCGAGAGCCCATTCGACTACGCCCATCAGGCACTGCTCTACACCCCCGATGGCCTGGAGCCTGTCTACGGCCCCGGGGAGGAGGAGTACGTGCGCAAACTGGGCCGAGAGGTCTGGCGACTGGTGCAGGCCAGCCGGGGACGGGCCTTCGTCCTCTGCACCAGCGCCCGACGCATGCGCCAGTTGTACGACCTGCTCCAGCCTCACCTGGAGTACACCTGCTACTGTCAGGGGGACGGCCTCCCCCGCGCCGAACTGCTCGACCGCTTCCAGAACGACGCCCGTGGTGCGGTGCTCTTCGCCACGCGCAGTTTCTGGGAGGGTGTGGACATCCCTGGCGAAGCGCTGTCGCTGGTGATCGTGGACAAACTCCCCTTCGCGCCCTACCGCGACCCGGTGGTGGAGGGACGTCAGCAGCGCATCCGCGAGAGCGGTGGCGATCCGTTCAATGAAATGTCGCTGCCGGAGGCGATCCTGCTCCTCAGGCAGGGGTTGGGCCGCCTGATTCGCACGGAGACCGACCGTGGGGTGATGGCGATTCTGGACTCGCGGGTCAACACGCGACGGTACGGCCAGCAGGTCATCGCCAGCCTGCCGCCGGCCCGCCGCACCAAACGCATCGCCGACGTGCGCCGCTTCTTCGCGACGGAGCGCGGTTCGGGTGAAAGATGAGCATGTCCTACACTGAGGTCCAGAAGGCGGTCATCAAAAGCCCCACGCGCGGGACGCTCTTCCTGGAGGGACCGGCAGGCAGTGGCAAGACCACCGCCGCCGTTGCTCGCATGCTGTACCTGCTCGACCGTGGCCTCCCCGCCTCCTCCATCCTCGTCCTGGTCCCCCAGCGCACCCTGGCCGCTCCCTACTACCGGGCCCTGCGCTCCCCTGATGTGCCCCCCGGCGGCCAGGTGACCGTCGCCACTGTCGGCGGGCTGGCCCAGCGCATGGCCGACCTCTTCTGGCCGCTGGTGGCGGGGCCGGCTGGCTTCGCTCACCCCGACCAGCCGCCGGTCTTCCTCACCCTGGAGACCGCCCAGGTCCATATAGCCCGCCTGGTGCGTCCGCTGCTTGACCAGGGGTACTTCGAGAGCGTGACCATTGACCGCAATCGGCTCTACAGCCAGATCCTGGACAACCTCAACAAGGCGGCGGTGGTCGGTTTTCCCCATACCGAGATCGGCGAGCGGCTGAAGTCGGCCTGGGGCGGTCAGCAGAGCCAGTTGCGCATCTACAACGAGGCGCAGGAGTGCGCCAACCGCTTCCGCGCGTACTGTCTGGCGCACAACCTGCTCGATTTCTCACTGCAGATCGAACTCTTCACCCGTCACCTGTGGCCCCATCCGCTCTGCCGCGCCTATCTGACGACGAGTTACCTGCACCTCATCGCCGACAACATCGAGGAGGACACACCGGTCGCCCATGACTTGTTGCGGGACTGGCTGTCGGAGTGCCAGTCGGCGCTGCTGGTCTGTGACCACGACGGGGGTTACCGCCGCTTCCTGGGGGCTGACCCGGAGGGCGCCGAGGGGCTGCGAGCGGTGTGTGATGGTTGGATCACTACCAACCTTCCTTTTGTCGCCTCGCCCGATCTGCGGGTGTTGGGTGCCCGGCTGGTGCGCAGCCTGAACCGCCCGACGGGGGTGGAGACGGGGAACGCGCGCGCCGCGCTGGCCTACATCGCCCACCGCTACCACCCCCAGATGCTCGACGGCGTCGCGGCGGAGATCGCCCGTCTCGTGCGGGATGAGGGTGTCCCACCGGGCCAGATCGCTGTGCTGGCTCCTTTCCTGAGCGACGCGCTGCGCTTCGCCCTGACCCATCGTCTGGCTCAGTGGGACATCCCGGCGCGCAGCCATCGCCCCTCGCGGGCGCTGCGCGACGAACCCGCCGCCCGCTGCCTGCTCACCCTGGCGACGCTGGCCCACCCCCAGTGGGGCTTCCACCCTCCCATGCCGGAGGTCGTCACTGCGCTGATGCAGGCCATAGACGGGCTGGACCTGGTGCGGGCGTATCTGCTGACCAGGATCGTCTATCAGGAGCGGGACAGGACGCTGACCACCTTCGAACAGATCCGGCCGGAGACGCAGGAACGACTCACCTTCGTGTTGGGCGAACGGTATGACCGTCTGCGGGGGTGGCTGATGGCTGCCCAGGAGGACCACCCGCCTGACGAGCCGCTCGACCACTTCCTGAGCCGGCTGTTCGGCGAACTCCTCTCCCAACCGGGATACGGCTTCCATCGCCATTACGACGCCGCCCGCGTCGCGGCCACGCTGATCGAATCGGTGCGCAAGTTCCGCCAGGTGATGGAAGGGGCGGACGTAGACCCCAGCCTGCTGGGTCGGGAGTACGTGCAATCCGTTCGGGATGGCATCATCGCCGCGCAGTACCTCCCGGCCTGGCAACTCCAGCCGGACGAGGCCGTCCTGCTGGCGCCGGCCACCACCTTCCTGATGAGCAACCGGGCGGTGGAGGTGCAATTCTGGCTCGAGGTGGGCAGCGGCGGGTGGTGGGAACGGCTCAACCAGCCGCTCACCCATCCCTACGTGCTCAGCCGCCATTGGCCACGCGGCAGGGTGTGGAGCGATGCTGACGAGTTCAACGCCCGTCAGGAGACCCTGGCCCGTCTCGTCCTGGGCCTCGTCCGCCGCTGCCGCCGCCGCGTCTACCTGGGGATCAGCGAACTCGGCGAGGAGGGGTACGAGCAACGCGGCCCCCTGCTGCAGGCGTTTCAACGCATGCTTCGTGAGGAGGGCGGGAGTGGGTAAGGTCACGTTCCAACCCCGCCCCCGGCAGCGCGAGGTCCTGGCCTACACGGGCGGGAAGATGGGTGTCTCCGCCGTGCCCGGCAGCGGCAAGACCCACACGCTCTCCTGCCTGGCGGCGCAACTGGTCGCCAGCGGCGCGCTGGCGGAGGACCAGGAGGTGCTGATCGTCACCCTGGTCAACTCCGCGGTGGACAATTTCAAGCGCCGCGTGAACGAGTTCGTCCGCCAGCGGGGCCTGCTGCCCAACGTGGGCTATCGCGTGCGCACCCTCCACGGCCTGGCCCACGACATCGTCCGCGAGCGGCCCGCCCTGGTGGGCTTGAGCGAGGACTTCCAGATTCTGGATGAGCCAGCCGCGGAGCGGCTGCGCGAGGACGCCGCCGAAGCCTGGCTGCGCGCCCATCCCGACGCCGCGCCGCTGCTGGAGAGCCTGGAGCGAGCCGACCTGGAGGAGCGTCAGCGGGAGGATGCCCGCCGGAAGGGCTGGCCGCGCCTGATCAGCGACATCGCCCTGGCCTTCATCCGCCAGGCCAAAGACCTGCGGCTGACCCCCGCCGACCTGCAGGCGCGGCTGGAGGCCAGCCCGCAATCCTGGCCGTTGGTGGAGATGGGCGCCGCCATCTACGCCGACTACCAGCGCGCCCTGGCCTACCGTGGCGCAGTGGACTTCGACGACCTGGTGCGGCTGGCGCTGCTGGCGCTGGAATCGGCCCCCGACTACCTGGAACGGCTGCGCCACCGCTGGCCCTTCATCCTGGAGGACGAGGCGCAGGACAGCAGCCGCCTCCAGGAGGAGATCCTGCGCCTGCTGGTGGGACCGCAGGGGAACTGGGTGCGCGTCGGCGACCCCAACCAGGCCATCTACGAGACCTTCACCACCGCCAGCCCGCGCTTCCTGCGCGACTTCCTGAAGGAAGAGGGGGTGCAACCCCGCGAACTGCCCGACTCCGGCCGCTCGACCCGGAGCATCATCAACCTGGCCAACCTGCTGATGGACTGGACCCGCGCCGAACACCCGTGCCAGGAGGCGCGCCAGGCCCTCTCCCTCCCACATATCGAACCTGCCCCGCCCGACGACCCGCAACCCAATCCGCCTGACAACCCTATGGGCATCCGGTTTGTCGCTCAAAGATTGACCCCTGAGGAGGAACTGCGGGCTGTGGTTGACTCATTGGCCCGCTGGCTCCCGAAGCACCCCGAGGCCACCGTGGCGGCGCTGGTGCCGCGCAACGACCGCGGTTTCGAACTCGTCGCGGCGCTGAAGCAGCGCGGCATCCCCTACGTCGAGATCCTGCGCAGCACCCACTCCACCCGCGAGGCCGCCGCAGCGCTGGCGACGGTGCTCCAGGGCCTGGCCGACCCGATCTCGCCGAAGCATCTGGCGGAGACCTACCGTGTCTGGCGACAGCGCACGGCGCCCGAAGAGGAGAAGGTGTCGGACGACCCGGCCCTGCGACTGCTGCGTGGCTGTGACCATGTGGAAGAGTTCCTCTGGCCCCGCGCCGGACGGGACTGGCTCGACACGGTGCCTGCCGACCTGTCCATGGTCGCTCTGCGGCTGGCCACCTTCCGCGACCTGCTCCAGCGGTGGCAGGCGGCGGTGCTGCTGCCGATTGACCAGTTGCTCCTGACCGTGGCCCAGGACCTCTTCCGCGAGCCGTCCGATCTGGCCGTGGCCCACAAACTGGCGCTGCTGCTGCGCCGCATCAGTGAGAGCCGCCCCGGCCGGTCGCTGGCGGACCTGGCCCAGGAACTGACCCTCATTGCCCAGAACGAGCGCACCTTCCTGGGTCTGAGCGAGGATGACACCGGCTTTGACCCCGATCAGCACAAAGGCAAGGTGGTGGTCGCCACGATGCACAAGGCCAAAGGGCTGGAGTGGGACCGCGTCTATCTCGTCTCGCTCAACAACTACGACTTCCCCTCTGCCCTCCCCGGCGACCGCTTCATCGCCGAGAAGTGGTTCACCCGCGACGGGCTGAACCTGGAGGCCGAGACGGTGGCCCAACTCAGGGCCCTGGCCGGCCTGGAGAGTGACTATGTCGAGGGGAGGGCCACAGAGCAGGCCCGCCTCGACTATGCCGCCGAGCGGTTACGCCTGCTCTACGTGGGCATCACCCGGGCCAGGAAGGAACTGATCATGACCTGGAACACCGGTCGCTATGGCGACCAACAGCCGGCAGCGCCGTTCATCGCGCTGCAGACGCTCTGGGGAGGAGAGACATGAGGCTGCCTGCCGATTTTCGGTTCAGCCCCAGCAGTCTCCAGGACTACGTGGACTGCCCGCGCCGCTTCCTGCTGCGCCACGTGCAGCAGGTGGCCTGGCCAGCCCTGGTGGCGGAGCCGGCGCTGGAGAACGAACGCCGCATGCGGCTGGGCGCAGCCTTCCATCGCCTGGTCCGCCAGCACTTCCTGGGTATTCCCCCCGCCTCTCTGGAGCCGACCGTCGGCGACGCGGAACTGGCCCGCTGGTGGCACAACTTCCTGGCGACGCCTCCGCCCGACCTGCCCCCCACCCGCTTCAGCGAGGTGACCTTCTCCACCCCGCTGGGCGGTTACCGCCTGCTGGCCCAGTGCGACCTGGTCGCCGTGGCCCCCGGCGAACGGGCGGTGATCGTGGACTGGAAGACCACGCGCCGCCGTCCCCGCCGCGAAGCGCTCCTGGCACAGGTGCAGAGCCGTGCCTACCCCTACCTGCTGGTCCGCAGCGGCGCATACCTCAACAACGGCGGCGCCTTCGATCCGGCGCAGGTGGAGATGGTCTACTGGTTCGCCGAGTTCCCGGCCCAGCCGGAGCGGCTGTCCTACGGTGACGAGCAGTTCGCCGCCGATGAGTCCTATCTGACCGGACTGGTGGCTGAGATCGCGGCGCGGGATGAGGAAGATTTTCCCCTCACCACCGACGAGCGCCGTTGCGCGACCTGTGTCTATCGCTCGCTGTGCGAGCGCGGTGTGGGCGCTGCGCCTGTCGAGGATGCAGAGGAGGGACCGGAAGGCGCTCTCGATTTCCCCTTCGACTTCGAGCAGGTCACGGAGGTGGAGTACTGACCGGCGGCCTGAGCGGAGTCGAAGGCCGCCCGCGGCTATGCTGGAGATCGTGCCAGGACTTGCAGCAGAATAGACCGTTGCGAAAGGAGAGTGACATGTCTGACTATCGGCTCAAACTCGCCGTGCCGCTGCTGGCGTTGTTCATCCTTGTGCTGGGCGGACTGGCCTGTGGACCGGCCTCCCCGACCGTCCAGCCAACCCCCACCGTCTTCGTCCCTCCGCCGTCACCACCCCCTGCCACCATCCCTCCGACCCAGCCGCCGCCACCACCACCCACTGTCCCTCCCACCCAGCCGCCGGTCTGCGCCACCGTCTCCTACGGGGGAGTCACGCTGTGCTACGACCCGGCGCTGGCTTCCGCCGTGACCGGCGAGACTGTCCCCGCGAACATCGCCGACGCCCCCTGGGGCGCGACGCCGGAACACGTCCGCTTCTCCTTCGTCGGCTACCCCCTCTCCGCCACCTTCCACGAACCGCACATCTACATTTACCCCATCGCCGACTTTCAGGCGATCAACCCTGGCGTCACCCAGACCATCGCCGCACTGCAGCAACTATTGGCCCAACGGCCGACCATCCCATCAGGTTCCATCCCCTTCCTGCCCATCTTCAACGCGGCGCAGCTGATGCGCGCCCAGACTGGCTACCTCGACTTCCAGAATGGCAGCGGCGTGCGCTTCCTCACCCAGTACGACCAGGCCTCCATCCCCATCAACAGCAATGAGATGTTCTACACCTTCCAGGGATTGACCACCGACGGCGCCTACTACGTCGCCGCTGTGCTGCCGACTGCCCATCCCACTCTGCCCGCCGATGGCTCCAATCCGCCCGGTGGGGACTGGGAGGCGTTCGCCAACAACTGGGATTCCTACATCCTTGCCCTCGTCGCCCAACTTGACGCCGCCCCCGCCGCTACCTTTACACCTGACCTGTCGCTGCTCGACGGGATGATGGAGTCGCTGCTGGTGCAATGACCCTTCGGGAGTGGGTAGAGCCTCAACCTGTTGTCGTCCCTGACAACCTGCAACGGCTTGCCGGTCACCCGCTGGTGGCCGAGACGCTCGTCCGCCGCGGCCTGCGAACGGTGGAAGCGGCGCGGGCTTTCCTCGACCCCGACCACTACCGCCCTGCCTCCCCGTTCGACCTGCCGCAGATGATGTTGGCAGTGGAACGACTGGAGCAGGCCATCCGGGGAGGGGAGCGAATCTGCGTCTGGGGCGACTATGATGTGGACGGCGAGACGGCGACAACGCTGCTCTACTCCGTCCTGCGCGATCTGGGGGGGCGGGCGCAGTACCACATCCCTCACCGCCAACGGGAACCGCGCGGCCTCCACCTGCCCACACTGGAACGGCTGGCTGCTGCCGGCGTGACGCTGGTGCTGACCTGCGACACGGGCGTGGGGGAGCATACCGCCATCGGCCAGGCCCGGGCGCTGGGAATGGACGTCGTGGTCACCGACCACCACGACCTGCCGCCAATGCTGCCTCCCGCCACTGCCGTCATCAACCCCCGTATGCTGCCCGAGGGCCACCCGCTGCGCGAACTCCCGGGGGTCGGCTGTGCCTACCAGGTGGCCCTGGCGCTCCTGTCACGGGCCGGACGGGCCGAGGAGGCCGTCGCGCTGCTCGACCTGGTGGCGCTGGGCCTGGTGGGGGATGTGGCCCTGCTCGTCGGCGACAATCGCTACCTCCTGCAGCGGGGCCTGGCTGTGCTCCGCCGCACCCCGCGGCTGGGCCTCCAGGCGATGATCGAGACTGCCGGCCTGTGCGCTGACTACCTCACCGAGGAGCACATCGGCTACGTCCTGGCCCCGCGCCTCAACGCGCTGGCCCGTCTGGCCGATGCCGCCCAGGCCGTGGAGTTCCTCCTCACTGACGACCCGACCCGCGCCCGCATCCTGGCCGCAGAGATGGAAAGCCTCAACGTCCAGCGCCGGCTGCTCTCCGAGCAGGTCGCTCAGGCTGCCCAGTCTCAGGTGGAACGGGACCCCGCGCTGCTGGACCAGGCGGTGCTGCTGCTCAGCCATCCCGCCTGGCCGGCTGAAGTGCTCGGCATCGCCGCTCATCGTCTGGCCGAGCAGTACGGACGTCCAGCGGTGCTCATCGCTGCCCCGCCCGGCAAGGTGGGGCGCGGTTCGGCGCGCTCGGTCGAGGGGGTCAACATCACTGCCGCTCTCGCCGCCCACGCTGAGTTGCTGGAGGGCTTCGGTGGTCACACCCTCGCCGCCGGTTTCACCATCCTCCCCGAACGCATCCCCGACCTGCGCCGCGCGCTCTCGCGTACTGTCCAGGAGATGGCTGGGCAGGAACGGGCTCGCTCCGCTCTGCGCCTGGATGCTTATCTCTCGCTGAGCGACCTGACCCTCGGCCTGGTGGAGAGCCTGGAGCGACTGGCCCCCTTTGGCCCCGGCAACCCGCCGATGACCCTGGCGACGCGCAATCTGACGCTTGTAGGGGACAGCGGGGTTGGGCGCAACGGGGAGCACCGTCGGCTCCTGGTGCGGGACGAGCAGGGCGTCACGCAGCGGGTGATCTGGTGGCACGGCGCGGGCCAGCCCCTGCCGCCCGAGCGCTTCGACCTGGCCTACACCGCGCGCGCCAGCGATTACCGCGGCGAGCGAGAGGTGCAGGTGGAGTGGGTGGACGCCCGCCCTTGTGAGGAGCCAGCGGTGCGACTGCCGGCTCGCCCGCCCATCACGGTCGAGGACCTGCGGGGCGTGGCCCACCCCCGTCAGGTCCTAGGGCGCCTGCGCGAGCAGGAAGAGGTGCTGGTCTGGGCGGAGGCTGCTGCGCGCGAGGAGGTCGCCGGTTGTGACCGGCTTGGCCTGTACCCGGCGCCCACGCTCGCCATCTGGACCGCGCCGCCGGGTCCCGCCGAACTGCGCGAAGTGCTGGAGCGCGTGGCCCCTGCACGCGTGTATCTTTTCGCGCTCGACCCAGGGTTGGACACGCCGGAGCCGTTTCTCCGCCGGCTCGCCGGCCTGGTGCGCCATGGGCTGCACACCGCAGGCGGGCGGATGCGGCTCTCCGCGCTGGCCGCGGCGACCGCGCATCGCCGGGAGACCGTCCGCGCCGGACTGGACTGGCTGGTGGCGCGCGGCCACCTGGTGCTGTTGGAGACGACGGAGGATGAGGTGTGGGTGGCGCAGGGGGATGGGCAGGAACGGGAAGGGCTGCCCAGGCTGACCGCGCGGCTGGTCGCGTTGCTGGAGGAGACCGCGGCCTACCGGGCCTACTTCACGCGGGCGGGCAGCGACTCGATCCTGAACGGTTTGTGAGAGGAGTTTCTCTGGCCACGAATTGCACGAATCTTTCGCTCAATTCGTGAGATTCGTGGCAAAAAAGCGCCCCCATGCTTGAGCGTCGTCCCACCCTGACCGGTGATGAGCCACGGAAAGGGGCGACTCATGTGCCTTTCGCGCCCTTTCGCGCCCTTCACGCCCTTCGCGCCCTTTCGCGCCCTTTCGCGCCTTTCGCGCCCTTTTTCGCGCCTTTCGTGATCTCTTTATCGCCCCCCGCTCACCTTTCGCCAGTCGGCCAGGAAGCGCTCCAGCCCCACGTCGGTGAACGGACTGCGCACCATCGTCTGCAGCACCTTGAAGGGCACGGTGATGATGTCCGCTCCGGCCAGCAGCGCCTCGACGACGTGGGTGGTGTGGCGGATGCTGGCGGCCAGCACCTCGCAGCGCAGTTCGTAGTTGTCGAACACGGCCCGCGTCTGCCGCACCACCTCCATCCCGTCCAGGCCCGCGTCGTCCATCCGCCCGACGAAGATCGAGGCATAGGTCGCGCCGGCCTTCGCCGCCAGGTAGGCCTGGGTGGGTGAGAAGATCAACGTGGCGTTGATGCGGCCATTCGGCCAGGCGGAAATCTGCCGCATCGCCTTCAACCCCTCCACCGTGCAGGGCACTTTGACGAAGACGTGCTCCGACCAGGAGAGAATCTCCCGCGCTTCGGCGATCATCCCGGCAGCATCGAGGCTGACCACCTCTGCGCTCACCGGGCCACGGACGATCTCAGCGATCTCCAGCGTCCTGGCCTTCAGGTCGGCGGTGCCGGCCTGCATCATCAGCGTCGGGTTGGTGGTTACCCCGTCCAGCACGCCCCAACTGGCGGTCTCACGGACCTCCTCGACGTTCGCAGTGTCCAGAAAGAGTTTAGCCATCTCTTCCCTCCCAGGCGGGTTAGTGACAGAGCATAGCATGGCTGTGACGGGTTGTCAAACTCTGGCTCCTCCCCTATAATCACCCAGGCGGTTTGAGGGAGAGAGTATTCGAGGGATGCGCCGCCAAATGACCGCAGGGCGGCATCCCGATGCCGCTCGCTGACGTGTCGGGCTGCGCCGACGCATAGGGATGCGTCGGCTACGGGGACACGCCGTAGGGCGGCATCCCGATGCTGCCCGGCGACGGGGGCCAAATGACCGTAGGGCGGCATCCCCATGCCGCCCGGCGATGAGGGCTGTGCCGACGCTTGGGCTGCGCCGACGCATCGGGATGCGTCGGCTACGGGGACACGCCGTAGGGCGGCACCCCCATGCCGCCCGGCGACGCATGCCAAATGACCGCAGGGCGGCATCCCTATGCCGCCCGGCGATGAGGGCTGTGCCGACGCTTGGGCTGCGCCGACGCATCGGGATGCGTCGGCTACGGGGGCGCACCGTAGGGCGGCATCCCCATGCCGCCCGGCGACGCATGCCAACCGCAGGGCGGCATCCCTATGCCGCCCGGCGGTGAGGGCTGTGCCGACGCTCGGGCTGCGCCGACGCATCGGGATGCGTCGGCTACGGGGACACGCCGTAGGGCGGCATCCCTATGCCGCCCAGCGGCGGGGGCCAAATAACCGTAGGGTGGCATCCCGATGCCGCCCGGCGGTGAGGGCTGTGCCGACGCTCGGGCCGCGCCGACGCATCGGGATGCGTCGGCTACGGGGACACGCCGTAGGGTGGCATCCCCATGCCGCCCGGCGACGCATGCCAAATGACCGTAGGGCGGCATCCCAACGCCGCCCGGCGATGGCGCTTTTCGGATAGGTTACAAGACAGTTGCCGGAGGGATCTAAAATGAACATTCGTGCCGGTGTGATGACCATCAGTGACAAGGGGTACGCTGGCGAACGAGAGGACGAGAGCGGCCCTCTGCTGGCCGATCTGTTGCGGCAGATGGGGGCAGAGGTGGTCGCCCAGGAGATCGTGCCCGACGAGGCCGGCCATATCCAGCAGGCGTTGACCCGCCTGGCGGACGAGGAAGGGTTGGACCTGGTGCTGACCACGGGAGGCACCGGCCCGGCGCCGCGCGACCACACACCCGAGGCGACGCGGGCGGTGATCGAGCGGGAGATGCCCGGGCTGGCCGAAGCGCTGCGTTTCGAGGGCTACCGCCGCACCCCACTGGCGGTGCTCTCGCGCGGCATAGCGGGGTTGCGGGGGCGCACGATCATCATCAACCTGCCCGGCAGTCCACGGGCGGTGCGCGAGGGGATGGAGGTGCTCGCGCCGATCCTCCCCCACGCCGTGCGCATGGCCCGCGGCGCCGACACGGAGCATCAGGAGGGTCGAAATGACTGAGCCGCGAGCGACGTTGAGCCCCGAGGAGGCGTGCGAGCGGATCCTGGCGACAGTGCGGGTGCTGGAGCCGGAGCGGGTGCCGATCCTGGATGGCCTGGGCCGGGTGTTGGCCGAGCCAGTGTACGCGCCGCGCGACGTTCCGCCCCTGCCCAACTCGGCGATGGACGGCTACGCCGTGTGCGGCGAAGACGCCGCCCGTGCCCCTGTCCGACTGCGCCTCATCGGCGAGGTGGCCGCCGGAAGCGTGAGTCGGGTGCGCGTGGAACCGGGCACCGCCCTGCGCATCATGACCGGCGCGCCGATCCCCGACGGCGCCAATACCGTGGTGCGCTTCG
>Ga0209162_1003490_pt1 | contig 12647 bp, 9 predicted proteins | sample YNPNPMetaG_FD_187121 | JGI IMG/M metagenome (GOLD analysis project Ga0209162, IMG submission 187121) | Anoxygenic and chlorotrophic microbial mat microbial communities from Yellowstone National Park, USA - YNP NP MetaG (SPAdes) (version 2) ...
CTGAACCGCGAGATTCCCGTCTTGAACTGGGAGCAGTTCCTGGCCTCGCGCACGGCAGGCATGAAAAGCTCGGCCATCCGCGAACTGCTCAAGCTGACCGAACAGCCAGACATCATCTCCTTTGCTGGCGGCCTGCCAGCCCCTGAGTTCTTTCCCCTGCGCGAAGTCGAAGAAGCCTGTCGCTACGTCCTCCGGACCGAAGGAGCCAGGGCGCTGCAGTACAGCACCACAGAGGGCCACGTCGAGCTGCGCCAGTACCTGGCCCGCAGCATGCACAAGTACGGCGTGCCCGCCGTCGTGGGCAACGTCCTGTTGACCAACGGTTCGCAGCAGGCCCTCGACCTGATCGGCAAAGTGCTGATCGACCGCGGCGACTATGTCATCACCTGCCGCCCGAGCTACCTGGGCGCAATCCAGGCATGGAACGCCTATGGCGCGCGCTACCATACCGTCAATCTCGACGACGACGGCATGGTGGTCGACGAGCTGGAGCAAGCCTATGCCCAAGTCCTGGCCGACTCGGGCAAACCGCCCAAGTTCGTCTACGTCCTGCCCAACTTTCACAACCCGGCCGGCACGACCCTCTCGCTGGAACGTCGTCACAAACTGGCCGAAACCGCCCAGCGTTTGAACCTGCCCATCGTCGAAGACGACCCCTATGGCCAGCTCCGCTTCGAGGGCGAAGACCTGCCCCCCATCTGCTCGCTGGCTCCAGAGCGGACCATCTACCTCTCCACCTTCTCCAAGACGCTGACGCCGGGACTACGCCTGGGCTGGATCGTCTGTCCCGAAGCGCTCATGCGGAGCTTTGTCATGGCCAAACAGGGGGCCGACCTGCACACCGGCACGTTTGTCCAGTACGTCGCTAACGACATCTGTCAGCGCGGCTTTATCAAGCCGCACGTCGAGCGGCTGCGCGCCGTCTATCGCCAGCGGCGTGACACGATGCTGGAAGCCATGGCCGAGTTCTGGCCCGCCGACTGCTGTAGCTGGACACGCCCGCAGGGCGGGCTCTTTCTGTGGGCCCGCGTCCCGGAATCGATCAACACGGTCGATTTCCTGCGCCGCGCCGTGGAAGAAAAAGTGGCCTACGTGCCCGGCATCAACTTTTACCCCAACGAGGACGGCGGTTTCAACGCCATGCGCCTCAACTTTTCCTACTGCCCGCCAGAGACCATCGTCGAGGGCATCCGCCGCCTGGGCACGGCGCTCAAGCGCGAGCTGGCAAAGGGATAACTTCTTGACACAGTTCGTCGCCTATGGTATAGTCGCACCCAGAACAGCATCGACCCACCATCACCAAAGGAGCCACGATGAACAAATCGCGAACGGATCTGTTGGTGAACCGGCTGCGCGACCTGCAAGCCAGTACAACGGACATCGAGGCCTCAGCAGTCGTCAGCGTGGATGGCCTGATCATCGCTTCGGCCCTGCCCGAAAACGCCGAGGAGGACCGCGTCTCGGCCATGTCGGCGGCCATGCTCTCGCTGGGCGAACGAATCGCCAGCGAGCTGGGTCGGCGCACGCTGGAACAGGTCTATATCAAGGGCAGCAAGGGCTATGTCGTCCTCACCGCTATCGGCGAAGAAGCAGTCCTGACCGTGATGGCTCGCCCCGCCGCCAAGCTGGGGCTGGTGTTCCTGGAAATGCGCCGCGCCGCGGAGGATCTGGCTCAGCTCCTCTAGGCTGGCACACACTCTGTCGGAGTGATGTGGGGAGGACCGCCAGCCAGCGGCCCTCCCCGCTCCTTTTTCAGCTACCCTCCCGCAGGTTAGAAAGTGACTGGCAAGAGGACGAGCAAAGCTTTGTGGTGCACTCCCATGCGGCGATTGCGCCCAAACCTGCGGGAGGGCAGGCAATTACGACGGAGAAAAATATGCCCAAGTACATCTTTTGCACCGGTGGGGTACTGAGCAGCGTCGGCAAGGGCGTGACCGCCGCCGCCATCGGCCGCGTGCTCAAAGCGCGCGGCGTGCGCGTGACGATGCAAAAGCTCGATCCCTATATCAACGTCGACCCCGGCACCATGTCCCCTTACCAGCACGGCGAGGTCTTTGTCACCGACGACGGCGCCGAGACGGACCTGGACCTGGGCCACTATGAGCGTTTCATCGACGAGAGCCTGGGCAAGGCCTGCAACGTCACCACCGGCCAGGTCTATGCCGAGGTCATCGCCCGCGAGCGGCGCGGCGACTATCTGGGCGGGACGATCCAGGTCATCCCCCACATCACCGACGAGATCAAGCGCCGCGTGGCCCTGGTGGGCCGCGTCTCCGGCGCCGAAGTGGTCATCGTCGAGGTCGGCGGCACCGTCGGCGACATCGAAGGACAACCCTTCCTGGAGGCGCTGCGTCAGATGCGGCGGGACGTGGGCCGCGAGAACACGTTCTTCATCCACGTCACCTTTCTGCCCCACGTCGGCGCGACCGGCGAACTCAAGACCAAGCCGACGCAGCACAGCGTCCGCGAGCTGCGTTCCATCGGCATCCAGCCCGACGTGATCGTCGCCCGCGCCGATCACCCCATCGACGAGTCGCTGCGCGAAAAGATCGCCCTCTTCTGCGACGTCGACCCCCACGCCGTTATCCCCCTGGTCACCACGCCCTTCCCCTACGAGGTCCCTCTGTTGCTGGAAGAAGCAGGAATGGGCAGGCTGGTGGTCGAGCGGATGGCGATCAAGGCCGGCCCGCCGGATCTCTCGGACTGGCAGGCGATGGTGGAGAACATCCGCCGCCCCAAGCTGCAACTGCCCATCGCCATCGTCGGCAAGTACGTCCAGCTCCACGACGCCTACATCAGCGTGCGCGAGGCGCTGCGCCACGCCGCCCTGGCCATAGGGTACGACGTCGATGTGCGCTGGATCAGCTCGGAGGACCTGGAAAAGAACCGTGGCTGGGAGATGCTGGAGCAGGTCTGCGGCATTGTCGTGCCGGGCGGCTTTGGCTACCGCGGCATCGAGGGCAAGGTTGCTGCCGCCCGCTGGGCCCGCGACCGTCGCGTGCCCTACCTGGGCCTCTGCCTGGGCCTGCAGGTTATGGTCGTCGAAGCTGCCCGGCGCGTGGTCGGCTCGGAAGAACCCAACAGCACCGAGTTCAACCCGCACACCGCCTACCCGGTGATCGACCTGTTGCCGGAGCAGCGCGCCGTGGTCGATCTGGGCGGCACCATGCGCCTGGGGCTGTACCCCTGCCGTCTGGTGCCAGGCACACAGGCTGCCGCTGCCTACGGCGTCGAGGAGACGCAGGAGCGCCACCGCCACCGCTTCGAGGTCAACAACCGCTTCCGCGAAATGATCCAGCAGGGAGGACTCGTCTTCAGCGGCCTCTCCCCCGACGGCCAACTGGTCGAGATCGCCGAAGTGGCCGACCATCCTTTCATGGTCGGCTGTCAGTTCCACCCCGAGTTCCGCTCCCGCCCCACTCGCCCCCACCCGCTCTTTCGGGCCTTTGTCGCCGCGGCAGCCCAATTTCATCACGGAGCGGCCCATGGGCAGTGAGTTGCCCCTGGTCACTTACAGCCAGCTTGTCCGCGACCTGAACGCGCTGGGTCTTGCGCCGGGCCAGACAGTGATGCTGCACGCTTCAGTGCGCGCGGTCGGCTGGATCGTCGGCGGGCCGGATGTGATCCTCCGCGCCCTGCTCGACGTGCTCACCCCCACCGGAACGCTGATGATGTACGTTTCGTGGGAAGAGGACATCGAGGACTGGTATAGCTGGTCAGAGGAGCGGCGCGCCGCCTACCGCGCCGAATGCCCGCCTTTCGACCCCGCCACCTCGCGCGCCCACCGCTCCTGGTCGATCCTGACTGAGTACCTGCGCACCTGGCCCGGCGCGCAGCGCAGTGGCAACCCCGGCCCCTCGATGGCCGCGGTGGGCGCGCGGGCAGGCTGGCTCACTGCCGACCATCCGCTCCAGTACGGCTACGGCCCCGGTTCGCCGCTGGCCAAACTGTGCGCATGCGGCGGCCAGGTGCTGCTGCTCGGCGCGCCGCTGGATGCGATCACGCTGCTCCACTACTCTGAGCACATGGCCAACGTGCCCAACAAGCGCATCGTCCGCTATCAGGCGCCCCTCCTGCAGGACGGCGAGCGGGTGTGGGTCGAGATCGAAGAATACGACACCGGCAACGGCATCGTCGATTGGGAGGGCGGTGACTATTTCCCCGCCATTGCCCATGCCTACCTGGAAAGCGGCCGCGGGCGCACGGGCAGGGTCGGCGCGGCCGACTCGTACCTGTTCGACGCCGCCGACCTGCACGCCTTTGCCATCGAATGGATGGAGAGAACGCTGGGCCAGGGGAACAAAAAATAGAAAAAATCGGGCCAGTCTCTTCTCTCACCACAAAGGACACAAAGGACATGATACACACCTTACCAATCATCGCTGCGATTGGCACCATCCTCACCGGCGCGGTTTCGCTGATCTGGCCGCGCATGGTGGAGGGCTTTACCGGGCTGACGGCGCCGGGCGGACGCGGCATCACCGAGATCCGCGCCGTGCTGGGCGGCTTTTTCATCGCCCTGGGCGCTGCGCCCCTCGTCCTCGGCGGACCCACCTACCGCATGCTGGGCATCGCCTACCTCGCCGTCGCCGCCGTGCGCGCCGTCTCGATGTTCGTCGACAAATCGGTCGAACGCTCTAACCTCATCAGCCTGGCTGTCGAGAGCGTCTTTGGCGTGATCCTGGTGCTCTAGGGGGACTGCCGTGCCCGACGTCCAATCGTTCGCCGCGCGGCTGATCGACAACGTCGAGCGGGTCATTGTCGGCAAGCGAGAAGCTGTGGAGCTTGCCATCATCGGCCTGTTGAGCCAGGGCCACCTCCTCATCGAGGACGTGCCCGGCGTCGGCAAGACGATGCTGGCGCGCAGCCTGGCCCGCTCGATCGGCTGCTCCTTCAGCCGCATCCAGTGCACCCCCGACATGCTGCCCAGCGACATCACCGGCGTCTCGGTCTTTAACCAGGCCACCCGCCAGTTCGAGTTCCACCCCGGCCCGATCATGGCCCAGATCGTGCTGGCCGACGAGATCAACCGCGCCACGCCCAAGAGCCAGGCCGCCCTCCTGGAAGCCATGGAGGAACGCCAGGTCACCGTCGACGGCAAAACCTACCCCCTCCCCTACCCCTTCATGGTCCTGGCAACCCAGAACCCGCTCGAGTACGAGGGCACCTTTCCCCTGCCCGAAGGCCAGCTCGACCGTTTTCTGCTGCGCATTCGCCTGGGCTATCCCGGCACGGACAGCGAGATGGACGTGCTCGACCGCCAGCAGTTCCGCCACCCCATCCACGAGCTGGAGCAGGTCGTCTCCGCCGAAGAGCTGATCCAGACCCAGGAGGCGATCAAGGCCATCCACGTCGCCCCGGCTGTCAAGCGCTATATCGTCGAGCTGGTCGATCAGACCCGCCGCCACGCCGACGTCTACCTGGGCGTCAGTCCGCGCGGCAGCCTGGCTCTCTACCGCACGGGGCAGGTGCGGGCGGCGCTGCGCGGCCGCGACTATGTCCTCCCCGACGACATCAAAGCCCTGGCCCTGCCCGCCCTGGCCCACCGCATCATCCTCAGCCCCCAGGCCCGCCTGCGCAACATCAACGCCGAGGGCATCGTGCACGAGATTCTGGACAGCGCGCCGGTGCCGCATAGTGCGATGGTGCATCGGTAGACAGGGAAAGGGAACGGACGGTGCGCATCCATAGCCGAGGACCCAAAAACGGGAAGGCTAACACGGGCCCCCGCGCCGCCGTGCGGCTGAAATCGTGGGCGCTGCCGGCGATGGCCGCGCTGCTGCTGCTGATGCAACTGACCGCGCCCTACCGCGGCTGGTGGTTTCTGCTGGTGGGGCTCAGCGGCGCGTGGCTCGTCAGCACGCTGTGGGCCTGGTCGCTGGCCCGCGGGCTGCACCTCAAACGCGAAATGCGCTTCGGTTGGGCACAGGTCGGCGACCGCCTGGTCGAACGGTTCACCGTCACCAACGACGGCTGGGCGCCAGCGCTCTGGTTCGCCCTGGAGGACCACTCCACCCTGCCCAACTATCAGAGCGACCGCGCCACCAGCGTGAGCGACCGCTCCTCGATCCACTGGCACCGCGACGCGCGCTGCGTCCGCCGCGGCCTCTTCACCCTCGGCCCGACCACGCTGCACAGCGGCGACCCCTTTGGCATCTACTCGGTCACTCTGCACGACCCCGCAGCCGTGCCGCTGCTGGTCCTGCCGCCGATCGTCCCCCTGCCGGCGGTCGAGGTTGCCTCCGGCGGGCGCGCCGCCGAGGGCCGGCCCGGCCCCGCCGCGCTCGAACGGACGGTCAGCGCAACGACGGTGCGCCCCTATACCCCCGGCGACAACCTGCGCTGGGTGCACTGGCGCACCTCGGCCCACCGCGATGCCCTCTACGTGCGCACCTTCGACAGCGCGCCCGCTGGCGACTGGTGGATCATCCTGGATATGGATCGCTCCGTCCAGGTCGGCCAGGCGCCCGACGCCACCGAGGAGCACGCCGTCATCCTGGCCGCCTCGCTGGCCGACCGCGGCCTCCGCGCCGGCAAGGCGGTCGGCCTGGCAGCTCAGGGCGAGCAATGGGTTCGCCTGGCCCCGCGCGACGGCGCCGCTCAGCGCTGGGAGATCCTTTACACCCTGGCGCTGGTCTCGCCAGGGGACTGTCCGCTGGCCGACTTTTTGCCCGCGCTGAGCCCCACACTCGCGCCCTCGACCAGCCTCATCCTCATCACCCCGGCAGTGGACGGGTCCTGGCTGGACGCGCTCATGGGGCTGATGCGGCGCGGGGCCATCCCCACGGTCTTTCTGCTGGAGCCGCGCTCCTTCGGCGCCGAACCGGCGCCAGAAAACCGGGCACAGTCCTTGCTGGCCGAGCTGGGCATCGCTCACTATGTGGTCACCCGCGACCTGCTCGACCGCCCCGAAGCCCGGCCGGGTCACCCCGCGCCCTGGCAGGCGCTCGAAGCCGAACGCACCTCCTCGCAGCGCACGCCGCGCCAGATTTTGTGGAAGGTGGTGTCCGGTTGAGCACGCTGCGCCGCTTCCTGCCCCGCATCGGGCAATGGACGCTGCTCCAGGTCGCCCTGCTGTTGCTGGTCATCAGCCTTGTCGTCTTCGGACTGGCCGGGATCGTCCGCAGCATGGACGTGAATCTGCTGCTGACCACGGGCATAGCTGGCGCGCTGCTGAGCTGGCTGGCCGCCCGTTCGCGCATGCGCGTCTGGCTGGCCGTTTTGCTGGCTGTTGCCTTGGGTGCTGCCTGCCTGCTCATCCGCGTGGGGCGATTGGAGGGCGACCTGCTTGCCATCCCGCGAGGGGCCGCCGTGACCCTGTGGCAGATCGGGCGCTGGGCGTTCGGCGGGCCGCGCCCGCTGCACCTGCACCTGTTCGAGGGGCCTGCCCCAGATTGGACGCTCGTCCCCCTGGCGCTGAGCTGGCTGACGACGGACACGGCCACGCTGCTGAACCGCGCCCTGACATGGCTGCAGGCGCTGCGCGCCGGTGAGGCGGTTTTCGACCCCACCGCCGCGGCCCTCGTCTGGGGCATGGCGATCTGGCTCGTCACAGTCTGGGCCGGCTGGTTCGTCCGCCGCTACCGCCAGGCGGCCGTCGGACTCTTCCCCGCTGGCGCGCTGCTGAGCTACAGCCTCTACTATAGCAGCGCCCATCCGTACATCCTCCTGCCCTTCCTCGGCATAGCGCTCCTGCTCACGGCGCTCACCCAACACCAGGCGCGCGAGCAGCGCTGGGCGCTCGGCGGGGTAGACTTTTCGCCCGACATCTGGCACACCCTGAGCGGGACGACAACGGTGGTCGCCGCTGGCCTGGTGCTGGCGGCCCTCATCCTCCCATCCCTCTCGGTGCGCAACATCACCGAGTTCCTGCAGCGGATCAACCAGCCGGCGGACAACAGCGGACTGGTCGAGTCCCTCGGCCTGGAGCCGCAGCCGCCCACAGCGGATGCCTCCTTCGCCCGCGTCGGACTGACCGGCCTGCCGCGCAGCTACCTGATCGGCGCGCCGCCCGAACTGCTGCGCCAGGTCGTCATGGTCGTCCGCACCGGCGACGTGCGTCGCGGCGTCGCCGAGCCGCCCGTCGCCTACTACTGGCGCACGCACACCTACGACCGCTATGCCGGTTCCGGCTGGGCCACTTCCGAGACCGCCATTGTCGAATACCCCGCCGGGCAGACGGTCATCTCCCCCACCCTGCCCTACCGGCAAACGGTCGAGCAAGAGGTGCTGATCCTGGGCGAAACCGGCGGGCTGCTCGCGCTGGCCGGCGAACCCGTCGCGGTCAACCAGGACATTCGCGTTGCCTGGCGCTCGGGAGGGGACCTGTTTGCCGCTGCGTTCGACGGGCGCGAATATCGGGCGCGGTCGCTTGTGCCCCACGTCAGCCACGAGCAGCTCCGCGCCGCCAGCACGGACTATCCGGCCTGGGTGAGCGCCCGCTATCTGCCCCTGCCAGAGACAGTGCCGGAGCGCGTCCTGACCCTGGCCCGCGACCTGACGGCCACCGCGCCGACGCCCTACGACCGCGCGCTGGCCATCGAGCGCTACCTGCGTACCTTCCCCTACACGCTGGACGTGCCCCCACCCCCGCCGGGCCGCGACGTGGCCGACTATTTCCTGTTCGACCTGCGGCGGGGGTATTGCGACGAGTATGCCACGGCGATGGTCGTGTTGGCGCGGGCGGCAGGATTGCCTGCCCGCCTGGTCGTCGGCTACACCAGCGGGACCTATGACGCCGAGAACGCCCGCTGGGTCGTCATCGGTGCAAACGCCCATGCCTGGGCCGAGGTCTATTTTCCGCCCTACGGCTGGATCGAGTTCGAGCCGACCGCCAGCCGCCCGCCCTTCGAGCGGCCGGAGACGCTGGGGCCGGGCGAGTGGCCGGAGCAGCCCGAGCAGCCGCTCGCGCCGACAGCGGTGCAGCGGACGAGCGGCTGGTGCTGGGGTCTGCTGGCGACGCCAGCGGCATTGCTGGTGACGCTGACATTGGGGCTGGTCGTCGACAGGCTGCGGCTGCGCTATCTGCCGCCGCCGACCGCCGTGCTTATCCTCTACGAGCGGCTGCGGCGCTGGGGAAGGTGGGTGGGCGTGCCCATGCGTGAAGGAGACACTGCCTTCGAGTTCGGGGCGGCGCTGGAGCAGACCCTGGAAGACCTCAAAGGCCTGCAAGACCTGATCCAGGCCTATGTGCAGGCCAACTATGCGCCGACTCTGCCGCCCGCCGCGATGTTCCGGCAGGCCATCAGGGGGTGGCCGCGTCTGCGCCGACGGCTGGCGCTGGCCGTTCTGCGGCGCTGGCTGGCCCGTCTGGAGCCTCGCCAGCGCCTGCCCTACCCCGCTTGAGGAGCACATCATGCCCAGGTTCCAACTCGTCTCGCCCTTTCAGCCCACCGGCGACCAGCCGCAGGCCATCGAAAAGCTGGTTCAGGGCCTGCGCGCCGGGATGAAGCACCAGACCTTGCTGGGCGCCACCGGCACCGGCAAAACCTATGTCGTGTCGTGCGTCATCGAACAGGTGCAAAAGCCCACCCTGGTCCTGGCCCACAACAAGACGCTCGCCGCGCAGCTCTATGCCGAGTTCCGCGAGTTTTTTCCCCATAACGCCGTCGAGTACTTTGTCAGCTATTACGACTACTACCAGCCCGAGAGCTACCTGCCCCACTATGACCTGTACATCGAAAAAGAGACCGAGATCAACGAAGAGATCGAGCGGCTGCGCCTGGCGGCGACGACTGCCGTCTTTTCGCGCCGCGACGTGATCATCGTCGCCTCGGTCTCGTGCATCTATGCCATTGGCGATCCCGCCGAATGGGGCAAGGTGACGATCAGCCTGGCCCGCGGCGAGCGCCATCGCCGCGACACGCTCCTGCGCCACCTGGTCTCGATCTATTACGAGCGCAACGACCTGGAACTGCGGCGGGGCCGCTTCCGCGTCCGCGGCGACACGCTGGAGCTGATGCCCGCCTATGGCGAGACCGCCTACCGCATCAGCCTGTGGGGCGACGAGATCGAGCGCATCGTCGAGATCGATCCGCTCACCGGCGAAGTGCTCGCCGAGCTGGACGAGCTGCAGATCTTTCCGGCCCGGCACTTTATCACGCCGGAGGAAAAGCGCGAGCAGGCGCTGGCCGACATCGAGGCCGAGCTGGAGGAACGGCTGGCCCAGTTGAAAGCCGAGGACAAACTGCTCGAAGCGCAGCGGCTGGAGCAGCGCACCCGCTATGACATGGAAATGATCCGCGAAGTGGGCTATTGCGCCGGCATCGAGAACTATTCCCGCCACCTGCAACAGCGCCCACCCGGCTCGGCGCCGTGGACGCTGATCGACTATTTCCCGGCCGATTACCTGCTGGTGGTGGACGAGTCACACATGACCATCCCGCAGGTGCGCGCCATGTACAACGGCGACCGCAGCCGCAAGCAGACGCTGGTCGATTACGGCTTCCGCCTGCCCTCGGCGCTCGACAACCGCCCCCTGCGTTTTGAAGAGTTCGAAGAGCGCCTCAACCAGGTCATTTACACCTCCGCCACCCCCGGCCCCTACGAGCTGGCGCGGAGCGAGCAGGTCGTCGAGCAGATCATCCGCCCGACGGGCATTGTCGACCCCGTGATCGTCGTCCGCCCGGCGCAGGGGCAGATCGACGACCTGATCGAGCGCATCCGCGAGCGGCTGGCGCGCGGCGAGCGCGTGCTGGTGACCACGCTGACCAAGCGCATGGCCGAGGACCTGGCCGATTATCTCAAGGAACTGAACATCAAAGTCCACTACCTCCACAGCGAGGTGCAGACCATCGAGCGGGTCGAAATCCTGCGCGACCTGCGCCTGGGCGTCTATGACGTGGTGGTGGGCATCAACCTGCTACGCGAAGGGCTCGACCTGCCCGAGGTCAGCCTGGTGGCGATCCTCGACGCCGACAAGGAAGGTTTTCTGCGCTCCGACACGGCGCTCATCCAGACGATTGGCCGGGCGGCGCGGCACGTCAACGCCACAGCGGTCATGTACGCCGACCGCGTCACCGAGGCGATGCAGCGGGCCATCGACGAGACCAACCGCCGCCGCCAGGTGCAGCTTGCCTACAACGAAGCGCATGGCATCATCCCCGCCACGGTGGTCAAGGAAGTGCGCGACCTGACCGACCGCGTGCGGCGCGAGGCGACGCCAGAGGCAGCGGCCTTTACCCCCGCCCAGATGCCCAAAGACGAGCTGGCCCGCCTGATCCGCGAGCTGGAAAAGCAGATGCGCGCCGCCGCCGAGGCGCTCGAGTTCGAAAAGGCCGCCCTGCTGCGCGACCAGATCTTTGAACTGCGCGCGGCGCTGGCGGAGAAGGAGGACCTGCCAGCCTGGGAGCGGGACCGCCGGCTTGCGCGCAAAAGTTAACTACCTGGCGTATAATCAATCTGTGTAATCTGTGGCAAAAAGAAAAAAAGAGGTACACAATGCAGATCAGCCATATCGAAGTGACGCCGGTCGAGCTGGGCCTGCGCCTCCCCTACCGCGCGGGGCGCACAGCCGAAATCGACCGCGTGACCGTCGTCTTTGTGCGCGTCGAGACGCGAGACGGCCGCAATGCGTGGGGCTGCGCCGCCTTCGACCCAACCATCACTGGCGAGACCGCCGAAGGCGTCATCCGCGCCTGCCGCGCCTGCGCCGACCGTGCCCGCGACCTCAACCCGCTGAACACCGAGTACGCGCTGGAAGAACTGAGCCGGGTTGCCGCGTCGACTCCCGCCGCGCTGTGCGCCTTCGACCTGGCTTTTCACGATCTGCTGGGACTGGCGACAGGGCTGCCACTCTACCGGCTGCTGGGCGGCTACCGCCAGCGCATCCAGACCTCCGTGACGATCAGCATCGCCCCGGTCAAAGAGACCGTGGAGCTGGCCCGCGACCGCGCCCGGCAGGGCTTTCGCATCCTCAAGATCAAGGGCGGCCTCGACGCCGAGGAGGATGTCCGGCGAGTGCGCGCCGTCCGCCAGGCCCTGCCCGGCCTGACGCTGCGCCTCGACGCTGACGGAGGGTACACAGTGCAGGAGGCGCTGGATGTGGCCCGCGCGCTGGAGGGAGAGCTGGAGATGCTGGAACAGCCTACGTCGCCTGACAACCTGGAGGCGCTAGCCGAGGTGACCCGCTACAGTCCGTTGCCCATCCTGGCCGACCAGAGCGTGACGGGGCTGGCATCGGCGCTGGAGGTCGCCGCCCGCCGCGCCGCCGACGGGCTGAGCGCCAAACTGGCCGCGTGTGGTGGCATCCGCTGCGCCCGCCAGATCGACACCATCGCCCGCGCCGCACGGATGGCCACCATGGTCGGCTGCATCAACGAGCCGGCGCTGCTCACCGCCGCAGGCCTCAGCTTTGCTCTCAGCAGTCCCAACGTCCAATACGGCGACCTGGACGGGCACCTGGACCTGGTCGACGATCCCACCGTCGCCAGTTTTCGCCTCGAAGAGGGGTGGCTCATCGCCAGCGAGAGCCCGGGGTTGGGCAGCACCGTTTCTTTGTGACAAGGAGAGGAAGATCTCCCTGTCACAGAGACGCGCGCAGGGCAGCGACGTTCTCCGCCACAGACGCCCGCTCGTTGTAGATGCTCGACCCCGCGACCAGCACCGTCGCGCCAGCCTGCACCGCCAGCGGCGCCGTCTCCACAGCA
>Ga0209162_1003497_pt1 | contig 12628 bp, 8 predicted proteins | sample YNPNPMetaG_FD_187121 | JGI IMG/M metagenome (GOLD analysis project Ga0209162, IMG submission 187121) | Anoxygenic and chlorotrophic microbial mat microbial communities from Yellowstone National Park, USA - YNP NP MetaG (SPAdes) (version 2) ...
GGCAATACATCCGCTTCAGCCGCCTGGAACCCCTGCCCGGCTGCCGTTACCTGCACGCCGAGGGCGAAACCCGTCCCAGCGATGAGGGCGCCGATTCGATCCGCGAGCGCGGCCCGGCCTACGACCCCATGCGCGTGGTCGTCTCCTTCGGCCCCGAACACGCCCCGCTCGAACAGCGCCAGGTGGAACGCGCCTGGGAAGAGGCGCGGCATCTCGTCCCCAGGCCCAAGTTGCTGGTCTTCGCCGCCTTCCAGTTCGACCCCGAAGCGGCCAAAGACATCGACGAAATGAAACCGGAACTGGCCGGGATGCAGTTCTTGAAAGTGCAGATGAGCGCCGACCTGCTGACCGACGACCTGAAGAAAAAGCGCGCCGGCAACGAGTCGTTCTGGCTCATCGGCCAGCCGGATGTGGAAGTGGACAGTGAAGAGTGGATAGTGAATAGCAGAGAGGAGGCATTAGCGCCTTATGACGTCGTTGCAAAGCTATCGGGAGTTGATCGTCTGGCAGAAATCCATGGCCTTGACCGAGAAAATCTATCGTTTATCATCGCAATTGCCCAAAGAAGAGACTTATGGGATGCGCTCGCAACTGACACGAGCCGCAGTATCAATTCCGGCAAATATCGCCGAGGGGCAGGCGCGTCAGAGCACCGGGGAATTTCTTCAGTTTCTGGGCATCGCACGGGGATCCCTGGCCGAATTGGAGACGCTGTTGATTTTGTGCGGGAACTTGAATCTCTTGCCCCAGGAGAACGTCAACAGCGCCTTGAGCGCCTGCGACGAAATCGGGAAGTTGCTGACCGGGCTCGTGAAATCGCTGCGTCGCTGACCTTCCCGCTATCCACTATTCACTATGCACAAGTCACTATCCACGGCTTCGATTACTACAACACCAAGACCGGCCAGGTCGAATCCGGCGGCAAGGACAAGATTGCCGTGTGGCTGCTGGATACCGACTACGATGGCCGCAGTCTCTACCCGCGGCAGGTCTTCTTCCCGATGGCCGGCGAAAACGAGGGCTGGGCAAAGTTGGCCCGCAACCTGAAGGCCGAGATTGACGAGGACCTCATCGAGGCCTACCGCGGCACGGTGTCGCTGCCCTTCGCGGCGGGCGAGCATCGGCGCATCGCGGTCAAGATCGTGGACGACCGCGGCATCGAGAGTTTGAAGGTATTGGAGATCGGACAATGATCCAGCAACTAAACTTTTCAAAGGCACAGCTCGATGACTTTTGTCAGCGTTGGAAGATCGCGAGAATGGCTCTATTCGGCTCGGTACTGCGCGAGGACTTCCGGCCCGATAGTGATGTTGACGTGCTTGTTTCCTTTTCAAATGAGGCCCACTATACGTTACTGGACCTGGCACGTATGGAGAGCGAACTGGAGAAGATTTTCGGCCGGAAAGTGGACCTGGTAGAACTCTCTGCGATAGAAAAAAGCCGTAACTATATTCGGCGCAAATCCATCTTGAGTTCTGCGGAGACAATCTATGCGAGATGACGCCGGGTACCTTCTGGACATGCTGCTTGCGGCCCGTGATGCCGAGAGTTTTCTCGCCGGCTTGACGTGGGAACAATTCGAGGACAGCCGGCTACATCAGAACGCGGTCATTAAGGCCATCGAGATAATTGGAGAAGCAGCTTCAAGGGTATCGCTCCAGACTCGCGCAGCGCATCCTGAAATCCCGTGGTCGGAAGTGATTGGGATGCGCCATCGGCTGGTGCATGGCTATTTTGAAGTTGATCTGCAGAAAGTGTGGGACACCGTTCACAGTGATCTGCCATTGCTGATAGCGCAAATCGAACCTTTGGTTCCTCCAGAGGAGAATTGATGTCCCGCCCCACCATTGACCGCCTCATCGTCAACTCGCCCTACGAAGAGCCGAAATACCACTGGCGCTACGACCGCGAGACGCGCTTGTTCGAGTTGGCCGAAGGCCGCCGACCGGCCGGCTATGTGGTGGCCTCCGAAAGTTCCAAAGCCTTCGATGACCCGGGCATCTTCATCGAGATTCCCCTGGTCAATCAGATTCGCCCGCGCGTCAAACGCTGGCGTGAAGCCGGCTATCCGGGCGTGACCAGTATCACCAAACGCCTGTTGGAGCACTGGCAGGACCCGGAAAACTTCGCCCGGCGGCGCTTCTTCTTCTGCCAGATGGAAGCCATCGAGACCCTCATCTGGCTCACCGAGGCCCCGCCCGCCGACCGCACCGGCATCGAAATCCCCGGCGACGGTGGCGCATTCGTGCGGCAATGCGCCAAGATGGCCACTGGAACGGGTAAAACGATTGTGATGGCCATGGTCATTGCCTGGCACATCCTGAACAAGGTCGCCAATCCGCAAGATGCGCGCTTCTCCAAAAACGTGTTGGTTATCGCTCCGGGTTTAACAGTCAAAAAGCGCCTGCAAGTACTGAATCTCACCGCCGAGGGCAACTACTATGAGGCCTTTGACATCGTCCCGCCCGCTTTGCTCGACAAACTGCGCCAGGGGCGCGTGTTGGTGCGCAACTGGCACGCCCTGGCCTGGGAGTCCGAGGAGCAACTCAAGAAGCGCAAGAGCGTGGACAAGCGCGGCGTCAAGAGCGACGAGGCCTACACCCGTGAAGTGTTGGGCGAAATGGCAAACGCCCGCAATCTGCTGGTCATCAACGACGAAGCGCATCACGCCTGGCGCGTCAACTGGGAAGCGGAGGGCAAGTACCTGCGCGCCCGCGACCTGAAAGACAGCGCCGAAGAAGCCACCATCTGGATCGGCGGCCTGGACCGCCTGCATCGTTCGCGCGGTATTCTCCAGTGTTACGATTTCTCCGCCACGCCCTTCACCCCTTCGGGAAAGAAAAGCACCGAAGAGGCCCTCTTCGGCTGGATTGTCAGCGATTTCGGCCTGAACGACGCCATCGAATCGGGACTGGTCAAGACCCCGCGCGTGGTCGTCCGCGACGACGCCGTGCCGGACGCCAGGACCTACAAATCCCGCCTCTACCACATCTACAACGACCCGGAAGTCAAGGACGACCTGAACCGCCGCGCCGAACCTGACGAACCGCTGCCCGACCTGGTGCTGAACGCCTATTACCTGCTGGGCTTCGACTGGCGCGAGACGCTCAAAGCCTGGCAGGCCGCCGGTCACCCCACGCCGCCGGTGATGATCACCGTCTGCAACCGCACCGAAACCGCCGCCCGCGTCAAGCACGCCTTCGACGCGAGGCGCATCCACATCGAAGAACTCTGCGACCCGCAGCGCATCCTGCACATTGACTCCAAAGTGCTGGCCGAGGCGGAGTCCAAGGATGAAGTGGATAGTGGGCAGTGGATAGTGGATAGTGGGCAGTGGATAGTGGATAGTGGGAGCGAGGAGGAGACTGAGCCACTAACCACTAACCACTATCCACTAACCACTGCCCAAAAGGCGGAACTCCTGCGCAGCATGGTGGACACGGTCGGCAAGGTCGGTCAGCCGGGCGAAAAGATGCAAAACATCATCTCGGTCGGGATGCTCTCCGAAGGCTGGGACGCCAAGACGGTGACCCATATCATGGGCCTGCGCGCCTTCACCAGTCAATTGCTGTGCGAGCAGGTGGTCGGGCGCGGCCTGCGGCGCACCTCCTACGAGGTCAACCCCGCAACCGGCCTGTTCGAGCCGGAATACGTCAACATCTTCGGCGTGCCGTTCACCTTCCTGCCGCACGAAAGCACCGAAGGCACACCGCCGCCCCCGCCGACCCCCAAAACGCTGGTCGAGCCGGACCCCGCCAAAGCGCAATACGAGATCCGTTGGCCGAATGTGGTGCGCATCGAACGCATCTTTCAGCCCATCCTGAGGGTGGATTGGTCGCAAGTGCCGCCGCTGGAACTGGACGCCGCCCAAACCGCCCAGGTGGCCGAACTGGCCCCCATCCTCGAAGGCAAGCCGGATGTGACCAAAGTCAGCCGCATCGAATTGGAGCGGCTGGCGCAGGAATTTCGCACCCAGCGCATCATCTTCGAGACGGCGCGGGATGTGTTCGACCAGATGCAGCGCGCCTGGAAAGGCAGCCGCGAAATCCTGCTGGCACAGTTGGTACGCATCGTCGAGCAGTTCATCCGCTCCGACCGCATTGTCATCAAACCGCCGCTCTTTTACCAGGACGACCTGCGCCGACGGTTGATCATCACGCTCAACATGTCGCGCATCGTCCAGCATGTCTTCGACGCCGTGCGGCAGGAGAACACCGAGCGCCTGGAGCCGGTCTTCGACCACGAACACCCCATCCGCTCCACGGGCGAGATGCGCCCCTGGTACACCGGCAAGCCCTGCGAGCGCACGAAGAAGTCGCACATCAACGTCTGCGTGTACGACAGCGCCTGGGAAGCCTCGGACGCCTTCATCCTGGACGACAGCCCGGCGGTGGCCGCGTGGGTGAAAAACGACCATCTCGGCTTTGAAATCCCCTACCTCTACCAGGGCGTCGTCCACAAATACCGGCCTGACTTTCTGGCACGCCTGACGAACGGCGACATGCTCATTTTGGAGACCAAAGGACAGGACACCGAGCAAGATCAGGTCAAACGCCGTTATCTGGACGAATGGGTACAGGCCGTAAACGCTCACGGCGGCTTTGGCCACTGGTACCGAACGGTGGTGCATGATCCAGGGCAGATTCGTGACGTGCTCATAATGAGGAGATAGCTGTGAAAGAAGAGACCGACAAGGCGAGCAACCTTGCAGTTTCAGTAGATCACAGATTGAGGCTCAGAGGGGGTCTGTGACCCCCGACCGCCGGTCACAGACCGGCTGGGAGCACGAAAATTGTGATCTACTGAGTTTAGCGCGTGGCCCGTGAGCAGGCCAACCAACAAACCGCCGACCGGCCGGGTCTGAACGTTACGGCCATGCGGACGCACCGGCCGCAAGGTAGGGGCGCACGGCCGTGCGCCCCGGGGCATACCGCTCTCAGCCTTTCCCCGACACCCCCGTCCGGTTTTCCCCGACAAATCCGCCCGAAATCATCCAACTTTCCCCGCTACACGGCCGCCGCGTTTTGTTGTAGATTTCACGTAGCTTGATCGCCGTTCTCCGAGCCCGAAGTCTACCGCGGGCCGTGGCCCGCCACGACGCAGGGCCGAACCCTCCCGTCAGGACGATTTTGGCCACGAATTGCACCAATTATGCGAATTGACTTCTCGTCTTCGTGCAATTCGTGGCAAAGAAAATCTTTTGGCAATACGCGCCGGGCACTTGCGAAGTGCCTGGCACGTGAGATCAAACAAGGCAAGGAGGTTCATCGTATGGCCGAATCAGAGAAGGTCCCAACCACCCGCCGCGGCGTGCTGCGTGGGCTGGCGGGGACGCTCGGCGCGGCGCTGGCGCTGACGGCCGCCGGCAAACAGCCGGCCGCCGCCGAGACGGCCGCCGCTCCCCAGGCGCAACCGCCGGCCGCAACAGCCGCCGCGCCCCTCCCATCCGACCCCCTGGCGCCAGAAGATGTCCTGGTGCGCATGGAGCGTGAGCTCCGCCGCGCGCTGGCGAAGCCGCGCGAGCAACGCCGCTGGGTCATGGTGATTGACCTGCGCAGGTGCGTCGGTTGCAGCGCCTGCACCATCGCCTGCGTGGCCGAGAACAAACTGCCGCCCGGCGTGGTCTACCGCCCCGTGCTTGAAGAAGAGATCGGGACGTACCCCAACGTCACCCGGCGCTTCATCCCGCGGCCGTGCATGCAGTGCGACAACCCGCCCTGTACGCCGGTCTGCCCCGTCCACGCCACCTGGAAGAACGAAGACGGCGTGGTGGTGGTGAATTACGACCAGTGCATCGGCTGCCGCTACTGCCTCACCGCCTGTCCCTACGCCGCGCGCACGTCCGACTTCGGGCATTTCTACACGGCCGATACGCCCCCGGCCACGCCGTTCCTCCTGGGCCAGGAGACCGCCGACGACTATGAGCGGGCTGCCAACTTCGAGTACGGCAAGGCGTGGGATCGCGCGGACGGCGGCTCACCCATCGGCAACGCGCGCAAGTGCCACTTCTGCCTGCACCGCATCGCCGAAGGGATGCTGCCCGCCTGCGTCACCACCTGCATCGGCCGCGCCACCCTGTTCGGCGACGCCAACGACCCCGACAGCCTGGTGGCCGAGATGATCGCCAAACCCAACGTGATGCGCCTGAAGGAAGAGATGGGCACCGAGCCGCGGGTCTATTACCTGCTCTAACCGGAGGATGACCATGGCTAAATACGCCTCGCGCTTGAATCGTCTGTTTTGGGTGCTGGCCGTTGTCGCATTCGTGGTCGGCCTGTATGGCCTGTACAGCCGGATCGCCTTCGGCCACACGCGCGCCAACTACGGCTCTTACGTCCCGTGGGGGCTGTGGGTGGCGGCTTACATCTATATGATCGGCCTGTCGGCCGGCGCGTTCCTCTTCTCCACCCTGGTTTACGTCTTCAACATCCGCCGCGTGAGCGCAGAGGGCACCGTCGCGGCCCCGGCGGTCGGCATCGCCGACGGCGCGGCGTTCGAGCGGGAACGCCTGGAGCAGGTGGGCAAGCTGGCCCTCTTCACCGCCCTGGTCACCCTGCTCGGCGCGCTGATCTGCATCTGGCTCGACCTGGGCCACCCCGAACGCGCCTGGAAGCTGGCCCTGCAGACCAGCTTCCGCTCGGTCATGGGCTGGATGATCTGGCTCTACGCCGCCTACTTCGTGCTCCTGCTGGTCGAGCTGTGGCTGGCCCTGCGCGCCGACCTGGTGGCGCGCAGCGATCGCAGCGCGCTGGCCCGCTTCTTGACCTTTGGCCGTCGCGACGTGTCGCCGGCCGCGCTGGCCGCCGACCGGCGGGTGTTGCGCATCCTGGGCAGCTTCGGCGTGGCGCTGGCCATCGCGTTCCACGGCTCGGTCGGCGCGATCTTCGGCGTCGTCGCGGCCCGGCCCTACTGGAACTCGGCGCTCACGCCGATCATGTTCCTGGCCGGCGCGCTGCTTTCCGGCGGCGCCCTGCTCACCTTCATCACCGCCATCTGGGGGCCCGAACCCGGCAGCGAGCTCCATCGCAACCTGATGCGCTTCCTGGGCCAGATCGTCCTGGGCCTGCTGGCGCTCGACGTGTTGCTCGAGTGGGCCGAGTTCTCCATCGGCCTGTGGAACGGCACCCCGACCGAGTCGGCCAGCCTGCTGCTGGTGTTGTTCGGGCCGTACTGGTGGGGCTTCTGGATCGTGCACGTGGGCCTGGGCGTGATCGTGCCCGCCATCCTGCTGATCTTCCTGCGGCGCAAGGTCTGGGCCGTCGCCACGGCCGGCGCGCTGATCGCCGTCACCTTCCTGGTGGTGCGGCTGAACATCGTGATCCCCGGCCTGGCCATCCCGGAGCTGCCCGGGCTGGAGGAGGCATTCCATGGCCCCGGCCTGACGACGCACTATGTGGCCAGCCTCAGCGAGTGGTTGTTGTTCGTCTGGGCCATTGGGCTGGCCGCCCTGCTCTTCCTGATCGGCCGGCGCGTCCTGCCGATCGTCCACTCGGAACGCTAGCCCGCTGTTGGGCGAGGAGAGAACGTTATGGACAAGCCAAGCAAGAACACGCAGAACCAACGCTTGAGCCGACGCGAATTCCTGAAGGCGGCGGCCATCACCGGCGGCGCATGCGCGTTCCTCGGCCAGTTGCCGGGCGCCATGCAGGCCATCAACCAGGCGCTGGCGGCCAGCGGCGAGGGCTTTTTCGAGGTCCGGCCGGAGAACCAGCTCTACACCGTCTGCCTGCAATGCAACACCGGCTGTGCGATCAAGGTCAAGCTGCTGGACGGCGTGGCCGCCAAGATCGACGGCAACCCGTACAGCCCGTGGACCATGTGGCCGCACCCCGCCTACGAAACCCCGGTCAAAGACATGGCAACCGTCGAGGGCGCCATCTGCCCCAAGGGCCAGGCCGGCATCCAGGTCGCTTATGACCCGTACCGCATCGTCAGCGTGCTGAAGCGCAAGCCCGGCACCAAACGCGGCGCGGGCCAGTGGGTCACCATCCCCTTCGACCAGGCGATTGATGAGATCGTCAACGGCGGCGACCTGTTCGGCGAAGGCCACGTGGATGGCCTGCGCGCCGTCCGCGCCTTGACCGATCCCGAACTCGCCAGCGAGATGAAGGCCGCCGTCCAGAAAATCCTGGACGAGAAAGACGCCGGGAAAAAGAAGGAACTCGTCAAGGAATTCCAGGCCGAGTTCAAAGACCACCTGGACGTTCTGATTGACCCCGAACATCCCGACCTCGGCCCCAAGAACAATCAGTTCATGTTCGTGTGGGGACGCATGAAGGGTGGCCGCGAAGACGTGGTAGATCGCTTCGTCAAGGAAGCTTACGGCTCGGTCAACATGAACGGCCACACGACCGTCTGTCAGGGGTCGCTCTACTTTACCGGCAAAGCCATGAGCGCCAAGTGGAACGCCGCCAAAGGCGCCTTCGACAGCGGCGACAAGTTCTACTGGCAGGCGGATACCGGCAACAGTGAATTCGTCATTTACGTGGGCTCGAACCTGTTCGAGGCCGGCTACGGTCCCCCGCAGCGGGTGCCCAAGGCGACCGACGCCGTCGTCAACGGCCGCAAGTTCGCGGTGGTGGACCCGCGGCTGAGCAAGCTGGCGGCCAAGGCCTGGAAGTGGATTCCCATCAAGCCCGGCGAGGATGCCGCCCTGGCGCTTGGCATGATCCGCTGGATGCTCGAAAACAAAAAGTATAACGCGGCGTATCTGGCGCTGGCCAACGCCGCCGCGCAGGTCGCGGCCGGTGAGCCGAACCACACCAACGCCTCCTGGCTGGTGAAAATCGGCAAGGACGGCACACCCGGCAAGCACCTGCGCGCCAGCGAGATCGGACTGTTGAAAGCAACCACCGAGAAGGACAAGGACGGCAAGGATGTGACCGTGTATGTCGCCCAAGACGGGACCAAATATCCCGGCGATACGCCCGTCGCGCTGGTAAACGGCGCACCGGTTCCGATCAACGTGCTCGATCCGGAAGCCGCGCCCGTAGTGGGCGATCTGTTCTTCAGCGGCAAAGTGGGCGACTTCGAGGTCAAGACCGGCCTGCAGATCCTGCTCGAATCGGCGCAGGAACACACCATCGCCGAATGGGCCGAGATCGCCGGCATCAAAGAGCGCGACATCCTCGAACTGGCGGCCGAATTCACCGCGCACGGCCGCAAGGCCGCCGCCGATATCCACCGCGGCCCTTCGCAGCACACCAACGGGTTTTACAACAACAATGCCTGGTATGTCGTCAACCTGCTGATCGGCAACTTCGACTATGCGGGCGGCACCATCAAACTCGCCACCTACGATCGTAAGGGCAGCAAGAAGGGCCAGCCCTTCCCCGTGACCAAGATGTGGGGCGAGGAAGAGATGCACCCCTTCGGCGTGGACATCCTGCGCACCAACACCGCTTACGAAAAGACCACGCTCTTCGACGGCACCTATCCGACCAAACGCCCGTGGTTCCCGCTCTCCAGCGATGTCTATCAGGAAGACATCCCCTCCGCGGGCGATGCCTATCCCTACCCGATCAAAATCCTGATGACCTACATGGCGGCGTTGCCCTACAGCCTGCCCGGCGGGCAAAAAGTCATCGAAATCCTGGCCGATACGAAGAAAATACCGCTCTTCATCGCCAGCGACATTATGGTCGGCGAGACCAGCATGTACGCCGACTACATCTTCCCCGACCTGTCGTACCTGGAACGCTGGGAGTTCCACGGCTCGCATCCCTCTGTCCCGTGGAAGGTGGAGAACGTCCGGCAGCCGGTCATCGCCATCCCCGGCTGGCCGACCGTCAAGGTGTGGGGCGAGGAGATTCCGCTGTGCTTCGAAGCGGTCTTCCTGGCGATCGCCGAACGGTTGAAGCTGCCCGGCTTCGGGCCCGACGGCTTCGGCAAGGGCATCCCTTACGTCCGCCCCGAAGACCTGTACCTGAAGCAGGTGGCCGACATCGCCTTCGGCGAGAAAGAAGATGGCTCCGACTCCGTCCCCGAAGCAGACGACGAAGAGGTGCGCATCTTCCTGGAAGCGCGGCGGCACCTGCCCAAGAGCGTCTTCGATCCCGAAAAGTGGAAGGCGGCTGTGGGCAACAATGAGAGCCTGTGGCGCAAGACCGTTTACGTCCTTAATCGCGGCGGACGCTATGAAGCCTTTGCCAAGGGCTACAAGGGCGATAAGGTGGCGCATCCCTATGGCCGGCTCATCAATCTCTATCAGGAAAAGACCGCCACCACCATCAACACGATGACGGGCAAGCCCTACGCCGGTTACACCAGGTATATCCCGGCGGGTCTCTCTTCCATCGGCGAAGAAATCAAGCACGACGGGTACGACCTGCACTTGATTACCTACAAGGCCATCACCATGACCAAGGCGCGCACCATTACCAACTACTGGCTGCTCTCCGTCCTCCCCGAAGGCTACCTGCTGATCAACTCGCAGGACGCCCGCAGGTTGGGCATCAAGGACGGCGACATGGTGCGCATCACTTCAGCCAGTAACCCCGAGGGCGTGTATGATCTGCAGAACGGCAAGAAGCATCCCATCGTGGGCAGAGCCAAAGTGGTGGAGGGCATCCGCCCCGGCGTGGTGGCCTTCCCGCTCGGCTTCGGTCACTGGGCCAGCGGCGCCTCGGACATGGTCATTGACGGCAAAGTCATCAAAGGCGACCCACGCCGTGCGGTGCCGCTGATGGCCAACGGTGCCATGCAACTCGACCCGGTGATGGGCAACGTCACTCTCAGTGATGTCGCCGGCGGCAGCGCGGTGTTCTATGACACGAAGGTGAAGGTGGAGAAGGTGTGAGAGATAGGGATTAGGGATTAGGGATTGGGTATTCCAATCCCTAATCCCCAATCCCTAATCCCCAACCAGGAGAGATGCCATGCCCACGCTGAAAGAGCTGCTCGACCAAACCACGGCCATGCACCGCCACCTGTGCCCGGCGGCAGGTGCTGGGGGTGCGCATGGGGCTGTATGCCGGCGAACTGCTCGGCCTGGCCCTGCCGCAGAGCGACAAGCGCCTCTACACCATCGTCGAGACGGACGGCTGCGCGGCCGACGGCATCGCGGTGGCCACCAACTGCTGGGTGGGCCGGCGCACCCTGCGCATCGAGGACTACGGCAAGGTGGCCGCCACCTTCGTGGACACCCACACCGGCCAGGCCCTCCGCCTGGTCCCCCGGCCCGACGTGCGCGGCCGGGCGCGCGACTACGCGCCCCAGGCCCCGAGCAAGTGGGAGGCCCAGCTCATCGGCTACCAGCTCATGCCCGCGGCCGAGCTGTTCGATGTGCGCGAGGTGGTGCTGCGCACGCCGGTCGAGCGGCTCATCAGCCGGCCCGGCCGCAAGGCCATCTGCGCGGCCTGCGGCGAGGAGATCATGAACGAGCGCGAGGTGACGCGGGATGGGCTGCTCCTCTGCCGCGCCTGCGCCGGGGAGAGCTACTACGATGAGCTTTTCAGCGACTCCTGCATGCTCAGCTTCCAAGCCGCGGTCAGCTCGTAGCGGACATGCCGCGCCGCTCCCGGCGCATCGCTCAGCGGGATCGTGGGTCGCGACAACACCCCGAAATGTGCCCCGTCTTATCCGAAGATCACGGTCAACGTGCCAGGTGCTCTCTCAGGCACCTGGCACGTGAAGCGCCGATCGATCGGCGTTCACGATGCCGACCGCGATGCGGGCCTCCGGCATCGTCTGGCCCAGCACCAGGTCGCCGAAAGCCAGGCTGATCCGCGCGGCGACCAGCAGCCGCGCGGCAATCGCCAACAGCCACAGGATCGGATCGCCGATCCGCAGCCGCAGCTCGTTCCAGGCGACGACCGCCAGCTTCTTCATGGCGACCTCTCGAAGGACTCGCCGGTCAGTTCCAGGAAGAGATCTTCCATCAGATCAATCGTCTCCCCAACTTGAAGCGAAGCCATCAGCTCGCCAGGCACGCCCGCGGCGATCAGCCGGCCGCCGAGGTGAGCCGCTGACCGAGGAAAGATCGTAGCGTTCCTGGCCGGGCGTCTGCAACAGCCGGCGATACATGGTCGGCGAGCAGGCGCGCCAGCAAGGCCGGGTAATCGCGGCCATACCAGCGCTGGGGCACGATCACGGCTGCTGCGGGTTCAGCGCGCTCGCGAAAGTCATGGAGCCCATCCATTTCAGCCGGTCGCAATCCCGGCCTGGGACAAAACGTCATCGGCGCCATTGGACTGCTTACGATTATGCCACAGACGGAGCGGCGATCAAAAGCGATCTTGCATACCCTTATGACCGCCAGGTCGGCCGGTCGTCGAATCCGGCAGGAAGACGGCAGAGGAGCCCCTCAAGGCTTCGCAGCCCTTGAGGGGCTTTGCTCAAACGGCCTTTTGGTATACAATCAGTACCATGACGGTGCGGTAGGGGCACAGCGATGTTGCGCCCTGCGATCTCCACCCATCAGGCCCGGAGGCTGCATGGCAAACAAAACCACCAACGGCGCAACCCTAGGCTTCGAGAAGGACCTGTGGGCGGCCGCCGATACGCTGCGCGGCAGCATGGACGCCGCCGAGTACAAGCATGTCGTGCTGGGGCTGATTTTCCTCAAGTACATCTCCGATGCCTTTGAGGAGACCCACGCCCGCCTGGAAACAGAACGCGACCAGGGCGC
>Ga0209162_1003498_pt1 | contig 12626 bp, 10 predicted proteins | sample YNPNPMetaG_FD_187121 | JGI IMG/M metagenome (GOLD analysis project Ga0209162, IMG submission 187121) | Anoxygenic and chlorotrophic microbial mat microbial communities from Yellowstone National Park, USA - YNP NP MetaG (SPAdes) (version 2) ...
AGAATTACTGTATATTATCGGTGCCCAAGCCGTCTGGATGAATGCGGAAACACATGACACCTGGACCGCTGCAACCAGCCACATGCCTTATTTGATCTCAAATGCGTTAGCAGCAATCACTCCCGATGAAGCTGCTGTGCTGATCGGGCCTGGCTTTCGAAGTATGACCAGAATTGCAGCCACACCGCCATCTATCATGCTGGATATTTTACTGACTAATAAAGAAAATATCCTCAAAGCGCTGGCTTACTTCCGCCAGCAACTTGACCTTCTGGAGACATTATTGCAAACGGAAAACACCGACGTCTTAAACCAAAAATTGTTGAGCGGTGCAAATCACCAAAAGCAACTTTTACAACATACCACTTGAAACAGGGATTTACCTATGAATTCTACTATCAAGCCTGGCAAACCATTGTATGGCACTGCCACTATACCCGGTGACAAATCCATCTCACACCGAGCTGCACTTTTTGCTGCTTTGGCAAAAGGTGAAAGCTTAATTGAAAACTTTCTTGTGTCGGGTGTTACGAATGCAATGTTGCATGCACTAAGCACACTTGGAATACCCTATTCACTAACTGGAACCACACTGCGAATAAAAGGCAACGGGATACGAGGTTTTCGGACGCCTCAAAACGCAATTCATTGTGGAAATTCTGCAACGACTATGCGCATGTTAGCTGGCGCGCTGGCAGCAAGTGGTGTTCGCTCCGTACTGGATGGTTCAGATGGATTGAGACGACGTCCGATGCTGCGTATTGTTCACCCCTTGCAACAAATGGGTGTAGCAATTAGCGCCAGCGCTGGAGGAGGCGCACCATTGCAACTGGAAGAACGCCCAGACAATATTCCATTGAAACCCCTTCATTATCGTTCTACAATCGCTAGTGCTCAGGTAAAAACCTGTCTGCTCCTTGCATCCTTGGCAGCTTCGGATTATTCAGTCATAAGTGAGCCGCTTCTATCGCGAGATCATAGCGAAAGATTACTAAGCGCAATGGGTGTGAAAATTGAACAAGAATTTTCTGGTAAGGCTCATTCGGTAAAAATTACTCCACTCCAGAGCGCGGCTCTCGAACCAGTCCACGTGGTTATTCCTGGGGATTTTTCTGCTGCAGCGTTTTTCATTGTAGCCTCTTTAGTCGTCCCGGGGTCACACATCTTCATTGAGAATGTTGGATTAAATCCTACTCGCACAGGACTGCTCGATACATTGCTGGAAATGGGAGCAAACATCCAAATCAGCAATGTTCAAACCCTTTCAGGAGAACCAATAGGCAACATTGAAATTCGTTCCAGTTCCCTGAGGGGCATTCATGTCTCTGGCGAAAGAGTTGTTAGTATGATTGATGAATTTCCCATTTTTGCAGTTGCTGCAGCTTTCGCCCAAGGGATGACTACTGTGACAGGTGCTGAGGAACTTCGCTACAAAGAATCGGATCGTATCAGTGACCTTTGCGATCAGTTTAAAAAAGTGGGCATTTCGATCTGGGAAAAACCAGACGGCTTTATCATCGAGTCAAATGGAAAAGTTGCAGGGAACGCCCTCGTTCACCCCCACGGAGATCACCGCCTGGCAATGTCTCTGGTGATCATGGGATTGGCAAGTGAAAATCCAATCACCATTCAAGATACCCAAATCATTTCTGAATCCTTCCCGGAATTTTTGTCTATCTTACAAACTTTAGGTGCAGATATTTCGGAACTATGAAAACCTCCTCGCGCTTTCAAGCTTTCAAACTTGGTCTGATCGGCTATCCGCTCGGACATTCTATATCTCCACAACTTCATCATGCAGCGCTGGAATTTCTCAAACTCAAAGGAACTTATACCTGTTATGAAATTCAGCCCATAGAAGACAAAATCGCCGAAATCAAACAGCTTCTCCAACAACTCAAGGAAGGAATAATCCACGGACTGAACGTCACCATTCCCTACAAAGCCCTGATATTTGAATTGGTAGATGCAGTTACGCCACAAGCTCGTCAAGTCGGTGCAGTGAATACATTGTTTCAAAAAAATGGTCAGGTCATTGGAGACAACACAGACGTCAGGGGCTTCCTGACGGATTTTAAAGCATTTTTTTCAGCATTTGGACAAAACACAACTTATAAAACAGCACTCATTATCGGGGGTGGAGGCGCTGCTCGCTCAGTTGTGTGTGGTTTGTTGCAAGAAAACTGGAATATTATCATCGCAGTAAGAAACTTGGTACGGGTTCAAAGCATGATCGAAAAATGGGCTAATCTGCTCAGAAATGAACAAGTCATTAGGGCTGTACACATATCAGAGATCAGGTCGGTAAAATTACAAGATATAACCGCCATTATCAATACGACCCCTGTCGGAATGTGGCCCGATATTACAGCATCTCCCTGGCCATCCGATCTGCCGCTTCCTGAGCAAGCTGTTATCTATGACCTGATTTACAACCCTGTTGAAACTGCCTTAGTTCGCTCCGCCCGCCTGCAAGGTCTGGCTGCTAGGAGCGGGGGAGGTATGTTGATCGAACAAGCCGCACTAGCATTTGAAAGATGGACTGGTTACATGGCACCACGTGCAGTAATGAGACAAGCTTTTCAGTCTGCAATTAGACAATTTGACGCCCACAGAAAGAACCTTGAAGCGCATGAAACAACCATCCACGCGAATTGAACGCCTGCCAACCAATTTCTTTGCTGAATTGGAAACGAGGATTGCTGCGATTCAAGCACAAAGCAGCGATGTCATCCGACTGGATATTGGCTCTCCTGATCTGCCTCCTCCGCCTGAAGTGATTGACATACTTTGCTCATCTGCCAGACATCCCAATCATCATGGCTATCAACCGCATAATGGGACAATAGAGCTCAGACAAGCCTGGGCAAAGATGTATCGAGAGCACTTTGGTGTATCGTTGGATGAAGACAAGGATATTCTCCCGTTGATTGGTTCTAAAGAAGGTATCTTCAATTTGACAATGACATGGGCTAATTCTGGCGACATTGTTTTGGTACCTGACCCAGGCTATATGACCTATACGCGCGGCGCTTTGTTTGCAGGTGCACAGCCTTACTATCTGCCCCTCCTCCCACAAAATCATTACCTCCCTGATTTGTCAGCAATTCCTGAAACAGTGACACGAAGGGCAAAAATACTCTGGCTGAACTACCCCAACAATCCAACCACTGCAACTGCGCCGTTAGAGTTTCTTAAACAGGCAGTAGAATTCTGCCTGCATCACCAACTGATTCTTTGCCATGACGCATCTTATAGCCGGGTCTGTTTCGATGGTTATCAAGCGCCGTCCATCCTGCAAGTTGAAGGAGCGTTGGAATGCGCCGTTGAGTTCAACAGCTTATCCAAATCTCACAATATGGCAGGATGGCGAACAGGAGTAATTGCAGGAAACTCAGATATCATTAAACCATTGGCAAAGCTGAAAACCAATTTGGATAGCGGACACTTTCGCCCTATTCTGGATGGGGCAACGAAAGCACTCTCTATATCTGAAGCATGGATCAGTGCACGCAACAATATATATTATCAACGTAGAGTCGTTGTTCAGCGGGCGTTAGAAGCTCTAAATTTATCTGTATGGAATTCACCCGCCACGATATACGCCTGGTGTTCCGTACCAGCCGGGTGGACGTCCTTAAGCTTTGTTGAAGACGTGCTTGAGAAAGCGCATGTAAGCCTGACTCCGGGCACTTTATTTGGTCAGTTTGGCGAAGGTCATTTTCGTATTTCGCTGACTTCTCCTATTGAAAAACTGATCGAAGCCATGAACCGTCTGCGCAAATGGAAGGAAAAATGACACTACGATTTTTAACATCTGGTGAATCTCATGGCGCGGCAATGCTTGCAATTCTGGAAGGCTTGCCCGCAGGGTTACCGCTCACAGAACAAATGATTAACCAAGACCTGGCACGCCGCCAAAAGGGTTTTGGGGCTGGTGCGCGCATGAAAATTGAACATGATCAGGCAATTATTTTGAGCGGTATTATGGAAGGGCAAACAATTGGCTCCCCATTGGCGCTCATGATCAAAAATGAAGATCATGAGCGCTGGAAAAACCGGTCCATTTCACCTTTTACTATTCCTCGTCCTGGTCATGCTGATTTGGCTGGCATAATCAAATATGGCTTTAATGACATACGACCGGTTCTAGAGCGTGCTTCCGCTCGTGAAACTGTCGCACGGGTAGCAATTGGCGCTGTATGCCGTCAGTTGCTCGCCCAATTTTCAATCCAAATCGGCGGTTATGTCGCTGCAATCGGCGACATCAATGCTTCGCTTGAAGATATTCCACTAGAAAATCGTATCAAACTCGCTTTGGAAAATGATATACACTGCCCTGACCCAAACGCAGCAGAAAAAATGGAACAGGCAATCCGTCAGATTATGCAGAAAAAAGACACACTAGGAGGCATTATCGAAGTGGCTGCCCTGAACGTGCCGCCTGGGCTAGGCTCTTATGTCCATTGGGACCGCCGTTTGGATGCGCGCATTGCTGCAGCTATTCTCAGCATTCCGGCAATCAAAGGTGTCGAAATTGGACCAGCTTTTGAAAACTCACGTTTGAGAGGTACCCTCTGCCATGACCCAATCGTGCTGGAAGATGACCAATTCGTCAGGCCACGCAATCGCTCTGGCGGCATAGAAGGCGGCATAAGCAATGGTTCTCCAATTATTGTGCGGGCGGCAATGAAACCCATTCCTACGACTCTTTCGCCACAGCAATCAGTGGAATTATTAAACGGCATTGGGGTAACTACAAAGTATGAGCGCTCTGATTTTTGCCCGGTACCCCGTGCAGTTGTCATTGTTGAAGCAATGCTTGCGTTCGTGTTAGCAGATGCACTGCTTGAAAAACTTGGTGGAGATACACTGTCAGAGTTACAGACTCGTTATCAACAATTGCGAAAGGCAAGACTAAGCGATCTGCAACTTTCAGGAAATGCCCACATTTTCTGGGGCGAAGAAGGCTAAAACGGCATGAGGAATGCAAATGATCAATTTTTCATTTATGGGCCACCCGGAAGTGGAAAAAGCACTGTTGCCCGGTTATTAGCTCAGGCTCTGAACTTGAGATTTCTCGATCTAGATCAGGAAATCGAAAATGAGACACAAAAGTCAATTCCAGAAATCTTTTCGCAAGCGGGTGAAGACGGTTTTCGTCAATGTGAAACTGAGTTGCTAAAGAAAATCTGTCAGGAATCAAGGTCTGTGATTGCTTTGGGCGGGGGTGCCCTGCTCAGATCCGAAAACCGCTTGCTTGTCGAAAATTCTGGCGTGGTCATTTGTCTTCATACTGACGAGGCAACATTGTTGAGAAGAGTCCGGTCCGATGCCGTCAATCGTCCTCTGCTTGGGAATGATGCGGAAGTGGAACAGCGCCTAATGCAACTTCTGGCAAGTCGCAAAGAACACTACACCTCTTTTGAATTGCAAATTGATACAACTAATTTGCCACCTGAAGAAATTGTCTGGAATATTCAGGTTCTCACCGGAACTTTTCGAGTTACCGGAATGAATAGCGGTTACGATGTTCGTATCCAGACGGGAAATTTATCCCATCTTGGAAATGCTATGCAAGCGCGCAATCTAAAAGGACCTGTTGCAGTGATCAGTGATGAAAATGTAGCAAAACTCTATCTCGCGCGTGTCTGTAAAGTTATTGAACAGGGGGGCTATCAACAGATAGAAACAATGACGATTCCCCCTGGAGAACAATCAAAAAATATTCAGACAGCAATTTCACTTTGGGAAAATTTACTGAAAGCAGGATTGGAACGTAGCAGCACAATCATCGCGCTGGGTGGCGGAGTTGTGACCGATCTGGCAGGCTTTGTTGCCGCTTCATTCCTAAGGGGTATCCGCTGGATAGCTGTTCCTACATCTTTACTGGGCATGGCTGATGCCAGTATTGGTGGAAAAACCGCCATTGATTTACCTGCCGGAAAGAACCTCGTTGGTGCATTTCACCCTCCCAGCCTGATTCTGGCTGACCCGCTCACGCTGAGCACCCTGCCTGAACATGAATTACAGAATGGCATGGCAGAAGTCATTAAACACGGGGTTATCTCAAACCCAACGCTGTTTGAAGAATGCATAAACATTGCGGATAAAAAGATTCTTCTCGAAACACCATCCTGGAACAAATTAATATCCAAAGCAATGGCTGTCAAAATCCGCTACGTACAGGAAGATCCTTACGAGCAGGGTATTCGAGCAGCATTAAATTTTGGACATACCATCGGACACGCCATCGAACGCGCCTCAAACTACCAACTCAAACACGGTGAAGCGGTCTCAATTGGCATGATTGCTGAAGCCCGTTTGGCGGAGAAACTTGGTATCGCCAAAAAAGGTCTTGCCGATATCATTGCGAGCCCCTTGAAGTTATGGAAATTACCAGTATCATTGCCCGGGCACATGAAAACAAAGGATTTTTTACCATTTATACAAGTGGATAAAAAGAAACAAGGCGGCAAAATCAACTTCGCCTTACCTGCCGAAATCGGTCAGATTAAGACGGGCGTAAGTCTCACGCTGAATGATCTTCCACTAGAGGAGATTTTCATATGATCCCAATATTGGTCTTGCATGGACCTAATCTCAACCTGCTTGGAAATCGAGAACCTGATATTTACGGACATCTTTCTCTGGATGACATTAACCAAAGATTAATTGAACTGGGTACCTCTATAGGACTGAAGGTTGAGTGCAAACAATCTAATCATGAGGGAGAATTAATTGACACCCTTCAACAGGCTGATCAATGGACAAAGGGGATTGTCTTTAATCCTGCTGGCTACACGCATACATCTGTCGCCCTAAGAGATGCAATCGCTACAATAAACGTCCCGGTCGTTGAAGTGCATCTCTCGAACACACAAGCGCGCGAGGAATTTCGTCACCGTTCACTTATTGCGCCAGTTTGCATGGGCACGATTACCGGTTTTGGGTGGTATTCTTACGCCCTTGCCCTTTATGCGCTAGCAAATATATGCGGTCAACAAGCTTCATAATAATCATACAAAAGACAAAAGAGGAAAGCTTCGGCTACAATTGCCACAGTAAAAAAGTCCGCTGTACTAGAGTGGTTTGACTTGGCATAAGTTGACCTTTCACCCCCCCATATATGCCGTTCGTTTGTCGCTATACCCCCACAAGTAGGGCGGGTGGGGGTCGAACCCACACGGCCTCACGGCCAACGGATTTTAAGTCCGTCGCGTCTGCCTGTTCCGCCACCGCCCCACTGTTGTAATTGTATCGCAACCTTCTCTTTCGTCAAGGATTTGCGGCTCGGCGATTTGTAAATCGCATAAACATACTTGCCATCCTTCTGCTTATACTGATCGCCCCCGATCCCAGATGCACCCAAAATGGCGACAGGGTCGCCGCGATCTGCCCTTGCGTAATTACATGCCGCAAATCCTCAGCACTAGAAAATTCTGGTAAATGCACAACTGCCCTTCCAACTTCCATTAGTAAGTGGGCATCAGAACCAGCGGTGCCCGGAATCTTGTTCTGTAAAGCAAACTCCAACGCTCTGCGGTTATAACCTGTCAGATAACATCGCGCATTGAACACCTCAATGGCATCAATGTATGGCACAATCTCCATCAAATCTTGTAAACGCCAGCCAGAGCGGTGAATATCAAACGGATGAGACACACTAATAAACGCCCCTTGTTCTCTCAACCGGCGGATTGTCTCCAGTGGCGATAGCCCTTGGGGCACCTCTTCATGCACAAAAATCGCCAGTAATTCACCTTTAGTCGTCTTGATCTCCTCACCGACAATCACACGCTCTGGTTCAAGTGATTTAGCAATCAGTGCCCCGCGTATCGTGTTGTGGTCGGTAATTGCTAACCGATCAACTCCACAACGAGATGCCACAACCAAAAGTTCCGAAATTCCGCTCAGGCTATCGGGGGAAAAGCGTGTATGGCAATGAAAATCAACCTTTAGTCTCTGCGACATGCCCTCCTCCCAGCCCCAACAGATAGGGATACTTAAACCAGACCACCAACCCCAACCCAACACCAAACCACAACGTTGCCAACCGGATTAATAACGTTGCTGCTGCAGAAAGCGCTGCGTTTAAGCCCACGACAAGAGCCAGCATCCCAGCAATAGAAGCCTCTGCCGCCCCCAACCCACCCGGAAGTGCCGATACGGCACCAATAATTGTAGAAAAAGCAAGGATAAAGATCGCCGACGCCGCGAGCTGAATCCCAGGTCTGAGTCCTAGCCCTAACAGAATCAGATAAAATCCTATACCTTCCCACAGCCAGGAAATTGTGCCCAATCCAACAGCAATTAGGGTAGGCAATGGCTTAAATAAAACTGAACTACCTTCATAAAACTCTCGCAGATTGTGGACAAATTTGGAAATACCAGGAATTTTTTCTCCAATGCCCAAAAACCACATCGCCAGTGAGCGAAACTGGGAGACCACAATAAAGGACAAACCAAAAACCAGAATGGTAACGAAGACCGTCCAGTATTGTGGATAAGAGATCACCCCAAGCACAGAAAGTAAAAGCACTGCTAATCCATCACTCAAACGCTCTGCCACAACCACTGATACACCACGCTCTACTGATACACCACTGTGCTGGTTGAGCCAGACTGCTTTAAGCGCCTCTCCAACCTTTCCGGGGGTAACTGCTAATGGAAATCCGCCAACAAAAAGCCGTAAACTTTCCTGCCATTCAATCCCTTTTACGCCAATCTGCCCAAGATAGAAGTGCCATTTGTAAAACCTCAACATGTAATTAACCAAAGTGAGCAATAACGCCAGAGGATACACGCGCCAGTCAAAATTGCGCACGGTTTCAGCCACCTGTCGAAGGTCACCGATAAAACTAACTGCCAACAAAACTAAAAAACCCAGCAGTACACCAGGAAGCATTCGGCGTAAAATCGAGCGAACAGAGTGATACATCACGAGTATATTTCCTGATAAAATTGTCCCAAGATTATAACCCGAGATTTCATAAATGCTATACAGGGAGAATTAGATGATCAAAAAATTACCTGCTTATTTTCATCTCAGTCAGGAAGTAACCGTGGCAATTCGCCAGAATCAACCTATTGTTGCTCTAGAAACCGCCGTGCTTACACACGGCTTGCCATATCCACAGAACATTCAATTGTCTCAATCATTGGAACAGGAAGTTCGCCAACAGGGGGCAATTCCAGCCACAATTGGTATCTTAAACGGCAAAGTTCATGTTGGTTTGACTTCCTCAGAGCTAGAAGAACTTGGAGATACCAGCAAACCCTCTCGCAAAATCAGCCGCCGAGATTTCGGCATCGCACTAGCACGTCAGGAGCGAGGCGGGACTACCGTCGCTGGAACGCTCATCTGTGCTTACACCGTTGGCATTCGTGTCTTTGCCACAGGCGGGATCGGCGGGGTACACCGAAATGCGCCATTTGATGTTTCCGCAGACCTTCCAGAACTAAGCAGGAATCCACTCATTGTTGTATGTGCTGGGGCAAAAGCTATTCTGGACGTTCCTGCCACGATAGAATATCTGGAAACAATGGGAATACCGGTAATAGGATATCAAACAGATGAGTTTCCCGCTTTTTACTCCCGTGAAAGCGGTTTGCCGGTTTCGGTGACCGTTCAAACCCCTAAGGAGGTCGTTCAAATTGCCAAAGCTCATTGGGAAATAGGGTTGCAATCCGCAGTTTTAGTAGTAGTCCCACCCCCATCTGACGTCGCTCTACCACCCAAAGAGATCGAGGACATTATTGAACAAGCCAACCGGGAAGCACATGAACAGCATATCACTGGAGCAGCAGTAACGCCGTTTCTGCTGGCGCGTGTCAGCGAACTGAGCGGTGGGTCTAGCTTGCGTGCCAATCTTGCTTTGTTAAGAAATAATGCTCGTATTGCCGCCCAGATTGCCAGAGCAATGAGTCCAGCTAAAAGTGTTGAGATCTAACCATAGGGTTTAGTAAGTCGGTGTTGGCCAGCGAGTATCCGTTGGACGACGGGTAAACGTCTGCGTCGGTGTCCAAGAAGGCGAAGCAGTAAGTGTCGGCGAGGGCGTGTTTGTCGGCGGTGGAGAATAGCTTGGCGTCAGACTCGGACGGGGAGAAGGCGTTTGTGTTGGAGGTGCAGGGGTAGCTGAGGATGTAACTGTTCGACTAGGAGATGCCGTAAAAGTTACTGTTGGTGTACGGGTTGGAATGGGCGTTGCGCTAGGCTTTGGAGGCTGCCCAATAACGGTGAAACGGCCACTCACGACCCAAGTTTTCCCTACAAAGATCTGAACTTCATACTCACCAGGCAACCATTGATCAGATGAAGGAAAACATTCTGTAAATCCATAGCCACCTGTGCTACCATCCCAAGGCTTGGTTTCGTAACAAATCAACGTGCTATCATTTACACGATACCACAAAGCCGTCCATTGTGACCCTGGCAGCATGTTGTTATATCCAAAAGTCCCATAAATCCCAACGATTGGGTTTGAAAACTCAGTGGCGGGATTTACAGGTTGAACATCTTTAATCTTCAAAGAAAATTGCAATGGGCTAAAAACCGAATCCGGATTCGGGGTAACCAGGCTGGTGAACTGAGTTTCGATCAGTGCAGGAACCTGAGGGGTGTTGGTAACAGCGGGCGTATCGGTAATCGTCGGTGTTAACGAAATGGTGGGAGTAAGTGTGATCGTTGGTGTAAGGGTAATGGTCGAAGTAGTAGTGATAGTGGGTGATGGAGGAAAAAACTGGTAAACGGCTGGCTCTGCATAGCGGCCGAGAAAAAAAGAAGCCATTCCTAAACCGATTGCTGTTAATAACAAACGCCATCCCTGTACAATTAACTCTCGCCTTTTTCGAAAGTACAAAAGTCGCCGCCCTGCATGAATAAACCGCACTCCCAGTACCAGGCTGATGAACACCCCAAGCAGAGAAAGCCAAAATGCAGTTACTATCCCAGTGTGAATATCCAGGTTCATCCTGAAATGATCTCGGGTATTAACAATTTTGCAAGCTGATGGGATTATAGCATGTCTTTAAGGTTTTTCGTTTTGCATAACCTTCAAGTTAGGTTAAAATTAGAATGTTCAAGTAAGGAAAGATTTCCACAAGATGGCATTAACGCCTGGAACGCTTTTGAATGAGCGATATCGCATCATCTCCATCCTGGGACAGGGTGGTATGGGGGCTGTTTATCGCGCCATAGACGAGCACCTTGAAATCTCTGTTGCAGTAAAAGAAAACTTATTTCTGAGCGAAGATTACTCCCGACAATTTAAGCACGAAGCCGCCATCCTGGCCGGTCTACGACACCCGAACTTACCTCGAGTAGCTGACTATTTCTCTATTCCAGGACAAGGGCAATATCTCGTTATGGATTATATTGATGGGGAAGACCTGCGGCAAAGGATTGAACGGGTGAATACTGTCCCCGAACAGGAAGTGATTCTGATCGGCGTTGCCATCTGTGAAGCTCTATCCTACCTCCATAGCCGTACACCGCCGATTATTCACAGGGACATCAAACCTGGCAACATAAAAATCACTCCGGAAGGCGAAATAGCGCTAGTAGACTTTGGCCTTGCAAAAGTCATGCGAGGGAGTCAGGCGACAACAACTGGTGCTCGCGCGATGACGCCAGGTTACTCCCCACCCGAACAATACGGAACAGCAAGAACAGATGTACGTACAGATGTGTACTCACTGGGTGCCACTCTTTACGCTGCGTTAACTGGCATCATCCCCGAAGATGGTCTGGCAAGAGCTACAGGAAAAGCAGAACTGACCAGCATTCGCCAGCTTCAACCCAAGATCGAACGTCGGTTGGCCGCCGTAATAGAAAAATCGCTTGCCATTGAACCAGAGGACCGATACCAAACCGCCGAAGAGTTCAAGAAGGCTTTAATTGAAGTCAGTGGTCATCGCCTGGAGCAACTTACTGCACCGCGTTATCGGATCAGTCCTCCGCCGCCAGCATCCGAATCTCAAAACAGCAGACACAGTGACAATGAGTTAGAAGAACTTCCTTCAGCCATGTTTCCAAAACAACCCAATCGCACTCAACCGCGCAAAGTATTTGCATCAATTCTTATTCTCGCCTTCTTGACCTTAGCCGTCGGAGCTGCAATCTACTGGCCGAATTTTCCAGCCAGTATTTATCATCTCCTCTTTACTCCCACCGCGGTTTCCGTAACAGTTACTCCCTCTACCTCGGAAGTTGTGACGATCGCAGATACTGCCACAATGGAACCAACGCCTTCTAAAACGGCAACGATTATCCCCACGAATACTTCGCCCCCGTTCCATCCCACCCCCTCCGCTACAGCACTCCCTGTAACGGGGCAAGTAGGCGGAGGATCAGGTCAGATCGCTTTTGTGTCAAAGCGCACCGGGAACTACCAAATTCATATTATGAATGCTGATGGCAGTAACCAGCGCCAACTCACTAACATTCCCGAAGGAGCCTGTCAACCCAACTGGTCACCAGATGGCAAAAAACTGGTTTTCATTTCACCTTGCAATCCTAAAAATAACAGCTACCCAGATGCAAAAATCTATATTCTAGCTGCCGAAGACGAATCGCCAATCCTTCTCCCTGTTAGCATAGGGGGAGATTACGACCCAGCCTGGTC
>Ga0209162_1003499_pt1 | contig 12625 bp, 9 predicted proteins | sample YNPNPMetaG_FD_187121 | JGI IMG/M metagenome (GOLD analysis project Ga0209162, IMG submission 187121) | Anoxygenic and chlorotrophic microbial mat microbial communities from Yellowstone National Park, USA - YNP NP MetaG (SPAdes) (version 2) ...
TCCCTATTGTCCTCAGGCGTGGATCTGCTCCTTTTCACCACGGATCATCAAATTCCAGGAATCCGTCATCTTCCCCTTCATCCTCTTTCAGCCACTCCCTTATGGGGACCCCTTCCGCCTCCAGCTCCAGCAGCAGCTCTTTCAGGTCCTCCGCGAACCTGGACTTCTCCTCCGACTTCTTCCGCTCGGAATCCTTACGCATGCGGCGGCGCAGCTCCCGACGCCCCTCATCATCCAACAACGCTTCCTGCACCAGCGAATCCAGGATCTCCCGGCGGGTCATCATCCGCTCGCGTCCCTTCACCCAGTCGTAATGCTTCTTCGATCCTATGCTCTCCCGCAGGGTGAGGCGGAAGCTCTCCCGGCAGCGTTCCTTGAGCTCGGCATCGGCCAGGCGGTCGAGGTAATAAAAGCCGAGCGCTCGCTCCAGGGTCTCCGGCAGGTCCAGGAGCCCGGTGAGCGGGTCTTTCACCTGGACCCTCAGTAGGTAATCGGAGACCCGGGCCATGTCGTCCAGGGTGAGGGGCACGCGCTGGCTGCGGCCCTTCTCACCGGCCCGCAGCGCTTCCGCCAGCTCCCAGTGCAGAGCCGCCACCAGCTGAGCCAGCTCCTCGCAGATGCGCGGGTGCTCGTAGATGTCCAGCAGGCACCCCGGCTGGACCCCGCAGGGGGGGTGGAAGCGCCGCGAGAAGATGCGGCGCGCCGCCAGGCGCAGCGATTCCTCGCTGAGCCCGCCCACGCGCTTGAAGACCACGCCGCGGGCCAGGGCGGGATCTATCTCGTTGCGCGCGTGGTACTCCTCGGGGGGGTTGGTGGAGAGCACCAGCCAGAAGCGGCCGCCCCTTTCCACCCTTTCGCCCCCGCACTCCCAGAGGCGGAAGGAGTCCGCCAGGCGGCCCCTGCTCCCCCGCAGCTGCAGGAGCACGTTGATCACCTGCGGCTCGGCCAGCCCCACCTCCTCCACGTGCAGGGTGAATCCCGCCTCGGCCGCCTCTCCCGCAGCGGATAGAGGAGCGATGCCGCCCCTACCGTCGGGACTGCCCCGCAGGGCCAGAGGGATGCAACCGTATTGCAGCCTCCAGCGGGTGTCCTCGCCGAAACCCGCCTCCTCCGCCAGGCGGCGGAGCTGCTTGTGCACGAAGGCCATCTTCCCACCGACGGGCGCGTCGAGGGCGGAGGCCCTGCAGGCTATCTCCGCCACCTCCGCCATGGTTTCCGGAGAGTCGAGGAACCTTTGCCAGGCCTCTTTCTCCCTGTCGGTGGGGGCATGGGGTACCCACTTGGCGGTGAGCTCAGAGACGTCGGTCTGTCCGGTGCAGTAGAACTCCAGGGGCCGCACTCCCCGGCCGTAGAGCAGCTCGGTGAACTTCTCCGCCAGGAAGGTCTTGCCCACGGCGGTGGGGCCCTCCAGGAGCAGGGGCTGACCCAGCAGATAGGTGACGGCCAGGGCCTCCAGGATCTCGCAGGACTCGCGCATGGGGATGATCTCCTCCCGCACGGCCCGCACGTCCTCTTCGCTCGCCGCGGTCCTCAGGCGCACCACGGTGGGATTGTCCAGGTAGGGGTTGCCGATGTAGATGAAACCGCACGTCTTCCCGTCGGCGTCCTCCTCCCTCCGGAAGACGATGCCGCCGAGGTGATCGCCGTATTCGTCCTTCTCCTTCAGCTCCTCCAGGACGTCATCGGCCGGCGCGCCGGTCGCGGAAACCGCCAGGGCCGCGCTCTTCTTAACCCCCATCTTGCCTCACCTCTCTCTCTTGTCCTTCGGAGCAGTATATCTACAACTTGTCAATATCTTTCGGGGTGGCGGATGAGGTCCTCCAGCAAGCGGCTGAAAGCGTCGCAGAAGCTCTCTTTTTCCGCCTCTCCCTCGGATTGATCCGGCGTCACCCCGGGCAGGTGCAGGGATGCCCGATACTGCTGCAGCACTTCCTCGGTGTTCGGGCCGATGCCCAGGCCGATCACCTTCACCTTCCCCTCCCATTCCAGGCGTTTGAGGATCCTCTCGAGCTCCACAGGGTCGTCGGGCATGCCGTCGGTCATGGTAACGAGGAACCTGTGCCTGCTGTGGTGCCCGAGCAGGCCTGCGGCTCCCAGGCGGGTGGCCTCGTGGGTGGCGGTGCTCTCGCCCCCCCAGGTGAGCATCGAAGCCAGCCATCCGCGCTGCTCCCGACCCAACCGTTCTTCCAACCCCTTGAAGACGCAGCACTCGCTGCTGAACCCGATGACCAGTGAGGGGATGTCCAGACGCTCCAGGGCCTCCACCGCTATCACCAGGCCCTTGAAGGTCTCAAAGCGGGTTTCCTCTCCCATGGAGCCGGACAGGTCCGCCAGGAAGGCGAAGCAGTGATCCCGCCGGGTCGGCACGGTCTTGCGCTCCCAGAGGTCGAAGAGGCGGCGGGGGTCCTTCTCCGCCTGCATCACCCGCCGCAGGTCGGCCCTCTGCCCGCTGGGGAACCCTCTCTTCCAGCGCAGGCAGCGCTCCGGCGCCAGGAAGCGGCGCAGATCGGCATAGAGCCGCTCCACCTGGTCCGCCACCTCCTCGTAGATGCGGTCGTAGCCTTCCATGCTGGATTGCCGCTTCTCTTCCAGCCTCCGCTTGAGCTCCCTCGCTTCCTCGTCCGAGCGCTCCCTGCGCCGCCTATCCTCTTCCCGGCGCGCCCTCTCCTTGATCTCGCCGTGGGTGGGGACGGGCTCCTCCGCGAGCTTGCCCCTGAGGGCCTCCCCCAGGCGGTCCTCCAGGCGCTCCAGCAGCGATCCCGCTTTTTCCCGCACCTTCCCTCGCAGGGAGGCGGGCAGCTTGTCCAGGGACCTCCGCAGGGCCCGCAGCGCCTCGCCCTCCAAAAGGACCCCTGGGAGGGGGGCATCGCCGCTCCGCGGGAAACCGCCCAGTTGCTCGAGCAGGTCCTCAGGCAGCCCGCGGAGGATGCGGGCGAGCTTTCGAAGCTCCTTCAGTTCCTCCTCGGAAATACCTTGAGAAGCCGGCTGACCAACGCCTTTCTTGCCCCGGTTATCCCGACGCGCCGCGGCCAGCTTCCTTTCCGCCTCCAGGGCCATGCGCAGGAGCACGACCACCTCCGTCGTGCGCAGGTCCTCCTCGATCAGTTCCCGGTAAACCGGCCAGATGTGGTCCTTGCATATCTCGAAGCGCCGCCGCGCCGCCCGCAGCACCTCCTCCCGGCTGCTCCCGGCCGGGTCGGGGATGGCCGATACTGCCTCGTCCACTCGGGCGGCGGTGCGCGTAAGGACGCCGAGCAGGAGGGGATCGAGGACGATCCCCCACTGGCCGGTGTGCCACCGGTGTGCCACCTGGTAGCCGAAGGCGGCGAAGCGGGGGATGTGGCCGAGGGCCCGCAGGGCCTCGGCGACCTCCCCGGTGAAGGCCACCTTGAGGCCGCCGGCGCAGAAGTCATCGAATACCGAGAGCGCGTCCTCTCGCAGTCCGGGATAGCGGGCGGTCATCCAATCGTTGACCGCGGGGTCCTCGACGAAATTGAGCAGCGAGGCGAAGCCCACTCTGCCGTAGAGCTCGACGATGCGGCGCTCGCTCAAGCCCAGCTCCCGAAGGGACGGGGTGATGGCCCGGTGGGCCCCCTCGTGCCCCGCGACGAAAAGGGCGCGCCGGGGGTCTTCCGCCAGGTCCAGGGGGTCCAGATGGATGATAACGCCCACCGGGTCGAAGCAGCTGCCCTCACCGGGCTGGCCCAGCTCGACCCGTAGGCCGAAATCGCCGCCCACCTTCCGGGCCACGGCGGAGAGCTTGCGCAGGGTGCCCGGGGGTATCGGGACCTTCCGCTCTTTCGCCTTCATCTGACCGTCCTTTCGTTCCGTGCCGGCTTTTCCGAGTCGAACTTAACACGGGGCCGGGACATGGATCTTCGCCTTTTTCGGTCGCCCGCCGGGCAGTCCCTTGAGCCCCGCCTCTTTCTGGTGGTCCGCGGCGGGGAGGGCCTGGGCAGGGCGGCATGCTCTGAGTTCCCGCTCTCGCCCCCCACATCCTCGTCTGTCCCGCGTCGTCGGGAAGGGCCCGAAGACAGGGTCTTGGATTTCGGCGGATGACCTTCGAGAAATAAAGGATTCGGTCAAAAAATGTCCCTGTCGCCCCGTATAATCAAGCCAAAAGCTGAATTAGCCGGCTATCCGGCGACGGGAAGAGGGGCGTAAAAGTCCAGGTCAGCGACGGTTCTTTCTCCGCCTCTGCCGTCCCGGCTTCAGCCGGAGGAACGCGGGAAACGCGGGCCGCGGGGGGATCGCCCCGCGGCGCCCGCCTCGTCATCACACAATGGAGGTGATATTAAGATGAAGAAGAAAAAGCCGAAAGGAGGCGGCGGAGTCTCCAGGGGGCCCCAGGCGCCCCACTTCGCCCGCCAGTGCTCGCTGGCACTGCTGCTGCTCAGCCACCACCGGCACGGCCTCACCCGCGATGAGATATTCGAGGAGATGAGGGATTTCTACTTCTCGCCGGAGGAGAAGCGCGTCCTCGACTCCGAGGGCCGCGATGAGGAGAAGAAGCGGATCAGGGAGAGCAAGCGCAAGATGTTCCTGCGGGACCGCCAGGCCCTGCAAGCTGCGGGGGTGATCATAGAATCGGACAACGAAGAGGGAGGGGAGGCCGCCAGGTACCGCCTTACTGAAGAGGGGCTCTCCCCCCGACAGGAGGAGCTCGACCCCTTCCGCAGGGCCCAGCTCGTCCTCATCCTCTCCAGCATGAAGGAGATGGGAGGGGAGCTTTTCTCCGAGGAGTTGCGCTCCATCCGCCTGAAATGGGGGCTGGAGAGGCAGGACGAAGACCTCAAGCCCCTGCACCTGCACCTCCCCGCGGACGTGGACCGACGCCTCTTCGAGCGGCTGTATGAGGCGGTGCACGAGCGGACCCCGGTTTCTTTCTCCTACTGGGGTTCGGGTGACAACGGCTACCGGCGCAGGGAGGTGCAGCCGCTGGCGCTGGTCTACCGCTGGGGCAACTGGAACCTTAGCGCCTACGACCTGGAGAAGGAGGATTACCGGACCTTCCGCGTTTCCCGGATGAAGCAGGGCGAAGGGGACCTGAAGGTGCTTCGGTACAAGAAACCACGCCAGCTGCCCGGCGAGAAGAGGGCCGTGCTGGAGTTGATGGCCACGCAGCCCTGGAACATGGGAGAGGATCCGCCGACCCAGGTTACGGTGGACTTCGAGGCCATTGTTGCCGAAAGGGCCCAAAGGATGTTCGGCAACTCAGCCACCATCGAGAAGAACGACGGCAAGACCGTGAGGATGACCATCCAGGCCAGGAACCTGGAGGTGCTGGCCTCCCGCATCCTCCGCTTCGGCGACAGCGCCTTGATCGTCGCGCCGCAGGAGGCCAGGGAGGCCGCCGCATCAATTCTCAGGGGTATCATCGAAGCCGGAGAAAGGAGGCGGTCGCGGTGCTGACGGGAAGAGCGGTGGAAGCGCGCGACATGCTCCTGCTGCTGAGCTACATCGTGGATAAGCAGGGGACCTTCGAGTACTGGCCCCATGACCCCGATTACCAGCGCGTGACCTATGAGGAGATAGAGAGAGATTTCGGCATACCCGCGGTCGAGGTGCCCCAAGTGATATTCAAGCTCACCGACTACATATCGGTGGGTTCGGACGAGGTGCTGAAGACGCTGGAGGTGGATCAGTCCGACCACGACCTGTTCATGGGATTCCTCGTCGATCATTTTCCCGGCCCCTTCAGGTACCAGCGGCTGACCGAGCGCGAAGCCGTCGCTTTGAAAACCGCCCTGAGGTTGTGGGGGCGCGTCGCCGGCGGCAAAGCGGCCCAGGAGGCCGACAGGCTGGCGGGGGAGGTGGACAAGCTGCTGGACAAGGAGAGCGTCGAATCCGCCCGGGAGATGAGCGAGAGGGTCCTGGTGGCCCCGGATGACCCCGAGCTGGCCCAGATGCTGGAGAAGATCAGGCAGGCAATCGAGGAACGCAAGGCGGTGGCCTTCACCTACCACGACCCCGCCTGGGACGATGTCGCCGAGAGGAAGATCGACCCTTACAGCGTGCTGATGGTAAGGGACCGCTGGTACCTGCTGGGTTACTGCCATGAATGGGAGGGTGAGAGGACCTTCTACCTGGATGGGGTGAGCAATCTCACAGTTCTGGACGAACCCTTCCTATCGGGGCGCCTGGACGTATCCCCGGACGCGCTCATCGCTAATCCCCTGGAGGGGGCGGAAGCTCCCATCAAAGTGCGCCTGCGCTTCCGCCCTCCCGCGGCGCGCTGGGTGGAGGAGAGATCCTCGCGGGAAAACATCCGCCACCACAAGGACGGGTCCGTGGTGTCCACCATCCACGTGCGCTCCGTGGAAGGGCTGAAGAAGACGCTGCTGCAGTTCGGCGACGCGGTGGAGGTCCTGGAGCCGGAGGAGCTGCGGGAGGGGCTCCTGGAGAACGCCCGCCGCCTCCTCGAGGTCTACGAGAAGCAGCAGTGAGGCATTCTCCGGCACCGCGCGAGCGCCTGACGGTCCCGCTACGGGTCTTTCTTTCCTTCCTCGAAGGGCGGGCGTCGGGCCTTACTGCGGCGCGGCGGGCTTGCCGGAGCTGCCTTTCGCGGGCTCGGGGCCTCATTGATGACCGCACCAGGCACCGCCTGCTTCCCAGCGGGGGCGGCAGCCCGGAAAGCATAGTTACTTGAGCCCGCAGGGCGAGCGCGAGCCGGCTAGTCCATCTCGCCGTAGAACTCCTCCCAGTCATCGCTGGGAATGACGATCAGCTCCTCGGGCACGTCGGAGTAAGACCTGATGGGGATGCGGGAGGCATCCTCGACGAAGTCCTTGAGGCTGTCGTCGCCGCAGATAGGTTTGGCGAAGACCAGCTCGTCTCCCTTGACCTCCGGGATGTAATCCCGGCAAAGGCGGTAGGTCTCCGAGGTCATCCGGTCGTCCCGGTCGTTCTCCGGGTGGATGCCGTAGTGCCCCCAGAGCAGGGCGATGAACGCCCTGTGCTGCCTGACCGTCATCTCCGACGGCTCCCTCAGCACGCGGTAGGCCCAGCCGTGCACTGATATCAGCGTCTCCACGACCACAGCATCCTCGGGCAGCTCCCACTCGTCCACGTAGATGATGCGGCTACCGGGCTCGTAATAATCTCCGACGGAGCAGTTCAAGCGACGGACCGGCTTGAGGAAGTGGCCGTCGCTGTCTATGGCGTACACGTAGCGCTCATAGACGGGGGAGTCGATATCCCGGTGGAACTCGACCTCCTCCAGGTAGTCGGCGGTGGTGGTCAACCTTATCATTTTCATCGCTCCTTTCTTCATCGACCTTCCCTCGACACTCTCCAGGCCCGGCGCGGGCCCTTCGCCACGCCGCCCGCGCTCTTACCCGCTGTAAAAATTGAAGTTTTGGTGTCTGACCCCTTTTTGAAGACCCCTTTTTGAAGGCGGGTTACTCCTCTCCGGCCTCAGCTTCCGCCAGGTCAAAGAAGGGCCAGTTCTCGTCGGGTTGTTGGCAATCCCAGTGGCCTGCTTTGACCAACTGCTGGATGATGAAGGCCTCTTCGTAAATATTTCTCTCGGACAGGCTCATCCCGTAATTCTGGAGCAGGTCTTCCAGGCCCATTATCTGATCAAAGGTGATGTGGTCGGGGAGGTGGATAATACGGAGCAGATTGCCGTAGGCGGTCAGGCAGATCTCCACGGCCAGGGCGTCCTCGGGGAGTTCCCACCGCTCCCCCCAGCAGAAATAGTCCCTGCCCTTCTTCCGGTCCTCCTCATCGTAAGCCTTGTAGACGGAGGTCGGCAGGATGAACTGGCCCTGCTGGTCCAGAACGAAGGTCTGGCGGTAGACGATGGGGTACTCCGACCCGGAGTCCCGCTCCTGCTTTGCGGTTCTTGTCCTCTTCCTCAAACCCTTGATGCGATCCTCCAGATCCAGCGACAGACTGATCCTCTCCGCACGACGCCTCAGTTCTATCATCGTTCTCTCACGCTCCTTTCTTCTCTTTTTCCGCTGCCCCGCCCCCTGTTTCTTCGAGCGGGGCACCCGCTCTCATCAGGCGGCGCGCAGCTGCGCTTTTATCTACGTCTCCAGCATAGAACAGGGCCGGGACATGGATTTCGCCGTTTTCCGCTTGCGCTCAGGCGGGGCGCATGAAAGCCGTCTTTAACGAGTGAAGTAGGCCCTGCGGGGCGTTCGCTTCCCCCGTTCTGCCTCAAGCGGGGCGGCGACGGGAACATCCTTCCCCGCGGCCGGGGTCTGGTAGGCGCAGGCTTACCCTCCTAAGGGGAGAAGCGGCCGCGGTCGGACAGGGCCGCTCAGGCGGCCGCCCCAGCGCCGTTCTCGCCGCGGGTCAGGGCTGGTTGTCGCCGCCGAAGAGCTCGCTCACCGACTCGTCCTTGAACACGCTGGCGATGGTGTTGGCGAAGATGGAGGCGATGGAGAGCACCTTCACCTTGGGGCTGCGGCCCTCCTCGGGAACGGGGAGGGTATTGGTGACGGTGACCTCCTTCAGGGGGGATTCTTCGATACGCTGGAAGGCCTGCCCGGAGAAGATCCCGTGGGTGGCCACCGCGTAGACCTCCGAGGCCCCGTGCTCGACCAGGGCCTGGGCCGAAGTGACCAGGGTGCCCGCGGTGTCGATCATGTCGTCCACCAGCACCGCCTTCTTGCCCTCCACCTCCCCGATGACGTGCAGCACCTCGGCCACATTGTGCCCGGGACGGCGCTTGTGCAGGATGGCCATGGGCACCGATAGGTAATCGGAGTACTTCTTGGCCATCTTGACCCGGCCGGCATCCGGCGACACTATCACCAGGTCGTCGAAGTAGTTGCGCGAAATGTAGGAGGCCAGCAGGGGCACCGCGGTGAGGTGGTCCACCGGCCCGTCGAAGAAGCCCTGGATCTGCCCGGCGTGCAGGTCCATGGTGAGGATGCGGTCGGCCCCGGCGGCGGTGAGCAGGTCGGCCACCAGCTTGGCGCTGATGGGCTCGCGCGCCAGGGTCTTCTTGTCTTGGCGGGAATAGCCGTAGTAGGGGATGACCGCGGAGATGCGCTTGGCGGAGGCGCGCTTGAGGGCGTCGATCATCAAGAGGAGCTCCATGATGTGGAGGTTGATGGGGTAGGAGCAGGTCTGGATGACGAAAGCGTCCACGCCGCGCACGCTCTCCTCGTAGCGGACATAGAGCTCGCCGTTGGAGAAGGTCTTCAGCTCCACCTCCCCCAGGGAGAGTCCCAGGTGGCCGGCTATCTCCCTGCCCAGCTCCGGATAGGAGCGACCGGCGAAGATCATCAGCCGCTTGCGGGTTATCTCCTTCAAGTTGCCTCCTCCTCTCCCCTAAGGCCTTACCCTGCCCCTACTCACACTTCTCCGCCTCTCTTCTCCGCCTTCGCTCGTTCCTGCCGGGGTGAGTCGAACCCAGGTGATGGGGACGGGGCTTATCTTGCGCCCACCTCATCCCTTCTTCCCGCCTTTACCTTTGTCCGGCTCTTCCCCCTCTGCCCGGAGGGACCCGGGCCGGCGCAGCCGCACGGTATCTGAGCCCCTGCGCTTCTTCCAGTTCTCGATGATGCGCTGCCCGGACCTCTCCACCGCCAGGGCCCCGTCGGGGACGTCCCGGGATATGGCCGAGCCCGCCCCGGTCACCGCCTCCCGGCCCACCCGCACCGGCGCGATGAGCATGGTGTCGCTGCCGATGAAGGCGCCGTCCTCGATCACGGTGGTGTGCTTCTTCTCCCCGTCGTAGTTGCAGGTGATGGAGCCGGCTCCCACGTTCACGTCCCGGCCGATGACCGCGTCGCCCATGTAGCTGAGGTGGGGCACCTTGCTGCCCTCCCCCACCGCGGTGTTCTTCATCTCCACGAAGGTCCCCGCCTTGGCCCCTTTCCCCAGGCGGGTGCCCGGCCGCAGGCTGGCGAAGGGGCCCACGCTGCTGCCGTCTTCCAGCACGCACTCCCGCACCACCGACTCCTGCACGGTGACCTCGTCCCCCAGCAGGGAATCGACGACGCGCGCGGCGGGGCCGATGACGCAGCGCCTCCCCACCCTGGTCTCTCCCTGCAGGAAGGTGAGGGGGTGGATGACCGTGTCCTCGCCCACCTCCACCCCCAGGTCCACATAGGTGAGGGAGGGGTCGATGACGGTCACCCCCTCCTCCATGAGGCGCCGGACGATGCGGCCGCGCATCACCCTCTCCGCCTCCGCCAGCTCCGCGCGGGTGTTGATCCCCAATCCCTCGCAGGGGTCGGCGGCGGTGAGGGCGGAGATCCTGCCCCCGCGCTCGCGGATCATGGCGATCACGTCGGTCAGGTAGTACTCGCCCTTGCGGTTGCGGTTGCCCACACCGGGCAGGCAGGCGAAGAGCTCGCCCCGCTCGAAGACGTAGATGGAGGTGTTTATCTCCTCCACCGCTCTCTCCTGTGGGGAAGCGTCGGCCTCCTCCACTATCCCCCGCACCTCCCCCGCCGCGTCCCTGATCACCCGGCCGTAACCCGAGGAATCCTCGAGGCGCGCGGTGAGCAAGGTGGCCGGGGACCCGCTCCGGAGATGGAGGGCCACCAGCTCCCTGAGGGTGTCCGCGGTGATAAGAGGCATATCCCCTGCCAACACCAGGAGGTGCTCGTCTTCGGGGAGCAGCCGCGGCTCCGCGGTGAGCACGGCGTGCCCGGTGCCCAGGCGCTGCGCCTGGACGACCACCTCGGCCCGGCCGCCCACCGCCTCCTCCACGAGCTCTGCCCCGTTGCCGGCCACCACCAGGATGCGGCGCGGTTTCAGCTCCTGCAGGGCGTCCAGCACCACCAAAAGCATGGGCCTTCCGCATACGGGGTGCAGCACCTTGGGGAGGGAGGACTTCATGCGGGTGCCTTCGCCCGCCGCCAACACCAGGGCGGTGACCTGTGGCTTTTTCCTCGTCAACGTCTGAGCTCCCGTCCTCCCCGCTCCGGGGACCATACCGGCTTTCCCGCGGCGCCGCCGCGCGGCGGCCGTTCCCTGCCCGCCATCCGCAGATTATATCCTACCCCGACGTCATTTCTGCGCTGAAGCGCAGGCAACGTTCGTAGAGCTCGCGCCGGGAGACCCCCCGCTCCGCGGCGGTCCTCCGGCAGGCCTCGCTCAGGGCCAGGCCCCGCTTCACCCCCTCGCGGACCTCCTCAACCAGGGCCTCCCAGTCCGTCAGCGATTGCCCCCCGTTCTCCAGCGGCCATACCACCAGCACGCATTCGCCGCGGGGTCTTTCCTCCCCCATCATCTTGAGCAGGTCGGCCGCGCGTCCCTCCCGCACCTCCTCGTGGAGCTTGGTCAGCTCCCGCAAGAGGATGACCTTCCTCTCCCCCAGGGCCTCGGCCATGTCGGCCAGGCAGGCCCGCAGGCGGTGGGGCGACTCGTAGAGGACCTGCGCCTCCGGCCTACCCGACAGTTCCCGCAGCAGCCTCCGGCGGGCCGCGGGACGGGAGGGGAGGAAGCCGTGGAAGCGGACCGGTCCGGGGGGCAGCCCCGCCAGGGAGAGAGCCGCGGTGAGGGCGCTGGGACCCGGCACCACCTCCACCCTCAGCCCCTCCTCGCGGCAGGCGCGCACCGCCAGCCAGCCGGGGTCGGAGACGCCGGGCATGCCCGATTCGGACACCAGGGCCACCGATTTGCCCTCTTGCACTAGCCGGACCACCTCCCGCGAGCGCTCCCTCTCCCTCTCCCCGCAGTAGCTCAGCAGAGGGGCGTGGATGTCGTAGCGGGCGAGGAGCTTGCGGGTGGTGCGGGTGTCCTCCGCCGCGATGACGTCGGCCTCGCGCAGGGCCCTCAAGGCGCGCAGGGTGATGTCTTCCAGGTTGCCGATGGGCGTGCCCACCAGGATCAGCCGGCCCCTCTCCTCCATGCTCTCCTCCATGCTTCGATTATATGCCCAAGGGGAGAAGCCGCACTGTCATTTTTATCTACTTTTTGTAACTTTTACTTATTGTAGATAAATATCGAAGGCATCATGCCGCCTTCGCCGCTAACGGCCCGCGGGGGCGGCCTGGCCGGTCAGCCTCAGCCAGTTGGAGGTGAGGGCCTCCGCCGCCTCCTCCACCCCCAAGCCCTTCAGGCCCGCTAAAGTCTCCACCACCAAAGCCACGCGCGCCGGCGTGTTGGGTTTGCCGCGGAAGGGGTGGGGGGAGAGGAAGGGGCTGTCGGTCTCCGCCAGCATCCTCTCCAGAGGCACGCCCGCCGCCACTTCCCGCAGCCTTCCGGCGTTGGAGAAGGTGACCGGGCCGGCCACCGAGACATAACCGCCCATCTCCATGCAGAGGCGCGCCATCTCCAGATCCCCGGAGAAACAGTGCAGGACCAGCCCGTCGGGGAAGGGAGCGAACTCCTCCAGTATCTCCAGGGTCCGAGCGTGCGCCTCGCGGTCGTGCACCACCAACGGCTTGCCCAGCTCCCGCGCCAGCTCCAGATGCGCCCGGAAGGAGCGTTCCTGATCGGAACGGGGCGAGAGGTTGCGGTAGAAGTCGAGGCCGGTCTCCCCCACCGCCACCGCCTCGGGCTCCCCCGCCAGGCGCCGCAGTTCCCGCAGGCAGACCCGATCCGCGGAAGAGGCCTCGTGGGGATGCACCCCCACCACCGCCACCACTTCGGAGAAGGAGCGGGCCAGCTCCAGGGCCCGCCGGCTGGAGGGGAGGTCTATGCCCACCGTCGC
>Ga0209162_1003500_pt1 | contig 12618 bp, 9 predicted proteins | sample YNPNPMetaG_FD_187121 | JGI IMG/M metagenome (GOLD analysis project Ga0209162, IMG submission 187121) | Anoxygenic and chlorotrophic microbial mat microbial communities from Yellowstone National Park, USA - YNP NP MetaG (SPAdes) (version 2) ...
GCCCGGGACGGTCGGCGTCAACCCCTCCCCCGGCGCGAACCACGCCGCTCGCAAGCGTCCGACCCCCAGGGTCGGCCTCCGCATCCTCCAGCGGACGGCGGCCTGACGGACCGGCAGCGTCGGGTCGCCGGCTGCTGTGGTCTTCCTTCGCCATCCGACTTCCGTGAGGACCGGCCTGTCGCAACGTTTGCGGCCTGGCACAGGATGACACGTGCCCGCCAGGCGCCTCCGGACGGCCAACTCCGCGTCAAGCATAACGATCGCGGGATTCCGCGCAAGGGCCTCCCCGGGCATGCGACGTGCAACCCCGAAAGGAATGCGATACGATCCGGTCCGAGGCGCCGGCCGGCGAGGAGGCGGGGCGAGCGACCGGGACCGGGAGGAGCGAGCGATGCGGAACCTGAGCTTGCGGATCGGCCTCGGTCTGCTGGCCCTCGGCGCGGCAAGCGGCATCGCCGGCGCCTGCGCGATCGACGACGACATCGTGTGGATCACGGGCGAAGAGTGCACGGGGAGTTGCCGGGCCACGCCCGGGGAGAACCTGGCCTGCGATGTCGATTCCTTGTGCACCCCGGCGGAGGGGTGCCTGGACTGGGATTGCAGCGAGGACGGCCCGTCCAGCGGCAACTCGGAGGCGAGCCGCCGCGACGGCGGCTCCCCGGACGTCGCCGACGACGGCGGGGACGTGGGGGCAACGCCGTTCGGGTGTGTCGCGAACAGCGGCGGAGACTCGCCGGCCGACGCCCGCCCGCTGACGTTGAACGTGACCGAGGCCGAACTGTCTGCCTGCCCGACCGACTCGAGCTGGTTCCGGTTCTCGGTCGCCTCCGGCGTGCGGTTCCTCGTGGACGTGCGGCCGTACGAGGGTTCCGAGGTGGCGTTCCGGCTGTATGCCGAGGACGAGACGCTGCTGGCCGGGGCCGAGATGGACGAGCCGGCCGGTTTCGCCGCCGATGCGGCGACCGGGGCGACATACTACCTTCGCGTTCGGTCCGCCACGGCGGGGATCGCGTACTACGCGCTGACCGTGCGGACGGGTGTCGAGTAGTTGGGGATGGCCGGCAGGGGAGGAACGCCCAGGCCTGGCAGGATGCCGGCGCGCAGGAGGGTCGAACCATGAAGACGGTGCCCGGAATTCTCATCGGGGTCCTGTTCGGCGCCGCCGCGGGCGGCTGGCTCGCCATTTCCTGCGCGATCCATGACGACATCGTCTGGGACCAGGATCCCCACAGCACCGGAAGCTGCGTCGCCTCGCCCCGATCCTCCTACGCCTGCGACGTCAACTCGGACTGCCAAGGAACTCGGCTGCAAGTCACCGGGATCGTCGGACCGGGTGCGTTCCATCCCTCGGGCTCCGCCGAAGGCGGATGCTGGTCTTGACACTGCGGGGTCTCGTCTGGTTATGTCCCGGCTCCCGGTGATGTCTCCGGCGCGGGTCCGTTTGTGATCCGGGTCGGTGGTGGGAGGTGATCCCGTGAAACGAACCTACCAGCCGCACCGTACGCGGCGCCAGCGAACGCACGGGTTCCGGAAGCGGATGGCGACGCGGCAAGGGCGCGAGGTGATCAACCGGCGGCGGCGCAAGGGGCGCCGGCGTCTGGCTCCGGCCGACTACCGGAAGTAGGCGGGTGTCGCCGGGACCGCGCGGTGGGTTTGGTTTTCCGAAGGCCCGCCGGCTGCGCCGCAGATGCGACTTCGTCGCGCTGCAGGGCGGCGGGGGTCGCTCGGCGAGGGGCGCGTCTGCCGCCGACGGGGAGAAGGTGCGCCGCCGCCGAGCGGGTCGGTTCGTGGTGTTCCTCCGGCCGCGTCCCGGGGGGGGGCCGGGGCGGCTCGGCATCACCGCTCCGGCGCGCGTGGGCAACGCGGTGCGGCGCAATCGTATCCGGCGGCTGGTGCGCGAGGCCTGTCGGACGCAGCCGACGCTGTTTCCGGCAGGGCACGACGTGGTGGTGCTGGTGACGACGGGTGAGGGCGAGTGGACGCTGCAGCGGGTCGTGGAGGAGTTGGGACGATGGAGGGGGTCGCCGGCCGATCCGGTCCGGTCGCCGCGGGCGCGCTGAGGGCGGCGGGGGGCGCGTCGGGGACCGGCGCGCGGGCCCGGACGGTGCCGACCTCCGGGCTCGGGTCGTCCGCGCCCGTGCCGGCGCCCGCCAGCGGGGTTCCGACGTCCCGGGACGCCGCGGGAAGCCGCGGGGCGGCGGAGCGGCCGGTGGCGCCGCATCGGCAAGGGTGGCGTGTCAGCCCGCTGGCGTGGCTGCCGCTGCTGTTGATTCGCGTCTACCAGTGGACCCTGTCCCCCCTCCTCGGCTCGACGTGCCGGTTCGAGCCGTCGTGCTCGCGGTACGCCGCCGAGTGCCTGCGGCGGTTCGGTCTGGTGCGCGGCGTCTGGCTCGGCGTGCGCCGGCTGCTCTGCTGTCATCCGTTCCATCCGGGGGGCAACGATCCGCCGCCGCAGCACTGGACCGATCCTCCGGCCCGGGCCCGGCGCCGGGAAGGGCGATAGGGCGTGTCGACGAACACCCGACTGGTCGTGGCCGTGGTCCTGTCGATCGGCGTGGTCTTCGCGTTCGGCCTGCTGGAGGACCTCTGGAAGGACGACCGGGGTTCATCCAACCGGAGGACGGTTCCGGCCGCGGCGTCCGACGGCTCCGCGCCGGCCATCGCGACGTCGGGGACGGCGGATGCGTCGGTGACAACCTCCGACGCATCCGGGTCGGCGGCGGGTCCGGTCGAATCGGCAGCCACGCCGGAGGCGACCTCGGCCTCGGCGACGGCCCCCGCCGCGCCGTCGTCGCCCGCTTCGCCGGTGCGGGAGCAGCGGGAGAAGATCGAGAACGAGGCGGTGGCGGCGGTGGTGTCCTCCCGCCGCGGCGCGTTCGTGTCGTGGAAGCTCAAGGACCCGCGGTTCGACGAGACCGTGGCCGGTGGCCGCGTCCCGCTCGACCTCGCCGCCACCGCCGACGGCGTGACCGGCCTGTACTGCTACCAGGCCGCCGACGTGCAGGGCCACTACGCCGACGTCTGCCCCGACGAGTACGTCCTGCGCCGGCAGGGAGAGACGGTGGTGCTCGAAGGGGTTCCGCGGCCGGGGGCGCGGGTGCGGGTCCGCCAGACGCTGCGGCTCGGAACGCCGGAGGATCCGTACGCCGTGCGCCGCACAATCGTCCTCGCGCCGCTCGCCCCTGGCCAGGTGGTCCAGAACCTGGTTCTCTGGACGTCGGTGGCCCATCCGGCGCCGCGGCACAAGTCTTCCGGCGGATGGTTTTCGCCGGCGACCAACCAGCAACGCGGGCTGTGCCGGGTGAACGGCGAGCTGGGGCGGACGGACCGCAAGGACGTCTCGTCGAGCTCGCGGTCGCACGGTTCGATCGGCTGGGTCGGCGTGGAGGACACGTACTTCCTTTCGGCGCTGGGCTTCGAGAAGAAGGACCCGCCGAACCGCCGCGACTTCTGCGTGCTGGACATCGTCGGCGCCGAGGCGCGATCGCCGTTGCGCGCCACGCTCCAGTTCGCGCCGATGGACCTGGGCGGCGAGCGGACGTTCGAGCTGACCGGCCACCTGGGACCCAAGTCGCTCGACCTGCTCCGCGCCGTTGCGCTCCCGGGTCTCGACGAGGCGGTCGACTACGGCTGGTTCGGGCCGCTGTGCGTCGTGATGCTCCGGATCATGGAATTCTTCCACTCCCTGGTCTCGGTCTGGGGCGTCGCGATCATCCTGCTCACGGTGCTGGTGAAGCTGGTGCTGCTCCCGTTGACTCACTGGTCGACCGTCTCGATGCGGCGGATGTCGGCGCTCAAGCCGCTGCTCGATGAAATCAACGAGAAGTACAAGGACGACAAGGCCCGCAAGAACCAGGCGATGATGGACCTGTACCGGACACACAAGGTCAATCCCCTGGGCGGTTGCTTCCCGATCCTGCTGCAGATGCCGATCTGGATCGCCTTGTACCGGATGCTCGGCGCGAGCACCGAGCTGTACCACGTTTCGTTCCTGTATCTGCCCGACCTGACGCAGGCCGACCCCTACTTCGTCCTCCCCGCGGTGCTCGGCATCTCGATGTTCGTGCAACAGAAGATGACGCCGACCACGGCCGATTCCGCGCAGGCCAAGGTGATGCTTTACGGCATGCCGATCCTGTTCACGGCATTCATGCTGTTCCTGCCGTCGGGTTTGAACCTGTACATTCTCACGAACACGCTGCTGTCGATCGCGCAGCAGCAGATCTACAACCGGCTCGTGCCGCTGCCGGTGCTGCAGGCCGCGAAGGGGGCGACGCCGGCGCCGAAGCCGGCCGCCGGCGCCCCGTCCGCGGCCGGCGGGCCGTCGCACGGGCGGTCGAGGAGGAAGCGATGAGCGAGCGCGAGGGAGGAGACGGTCGGCGCGGGCCGGCCGACGGGAGCGAGGAGGCGACGACCGGTGTGGACGCGGGAGCGGTCCCCGCTGGCCCGCAGCTCGTCGCCGAAGCGACGCGCGTCGCCGAGGAGACGTGCCGGGAGATCGTCCGGCGGTCGGGGTTCGACGTGCGGGTCCTGGCGGCCCCGGGAGACCCGGTGCGCATCGAGCTACAGGGGGCGGATGCCGGACGGATCATCGGCCGCCACGGGGCGACCCTCCAGGCCCTGCAGTACCTCGTGGGGCGCATCGTCGGCCAGCGGGTCTCCCGGCGCATCCGCGTCAAGGTCGACGTGGAGGGCTACCGGGTGCGCCGCGAGAACGCGCTGCGGGCGTTGGCCCAGCGCACGGCCGATCAGGTAGTGCGGGAGCGGCGGGCGATCGAACTGGAGCCGATGAGCCCCGAAGAACGCCGGGTGGTGCACCTCGCCCTGGCCGACGACGGCGACGTCCGCACGGAATCGGTGGGCGAAGGGCCGGATCGACGCGTCTGCATCCTGCCGGCGGACGAGCCGGGAGCCCGGGCGCGGGGGAGCAAGGCGGATGCCGAGAAGTGACGCGGACCCGCTGGACAGCGCCGCCATCCTCAAGCTCACCTTCCTGCTGCTGGGGAAGCAAGAGCACCCGAATTTCCGTGCCGTTTACCGCGGCGTGCTCCGGGACCTCGGCCTGACCGACGCCCAGGTCGACCGGCATCTCGAGTTGCATCGCGAGCGTTTGCGCGCGGTGCTCGTTGCCCGCGGCGTCATTCGCGATCTCCCGCCGGAGGGACGCGATTCGACCGCTCGTCCTCCGCCCGCCGAAACGCCCAGGCGCGGCGAGGCCGGCGGCCGCGGAGGGTGTAGTCGACGCGCCCGACCAGGACGAGGCCCGTCGGGTCGGGCGGTCCCGGCCACTCCGCGCCCGCCAGGACGAGGATCGAGCCGCCGGTGCGGACCAGCCGCCGTCCGACGGCAAGCCAGTCGTCGGGCGGCCGGAAGGCGCGGGAGACGGCCGCGTCGGCCGGCGGCTCCTCGCCCGCGCCGATCCGCTCCGCGATCCGTTCGACCGGCTCGGCTCGCACGCGGGCGTCGAGGCCCAAGGTGGCCACGGCGAGCCGGAGCAGGGCCGCCCGCCCGGCCTGCGGCTCGACCAGCGTCAGCCGCCGCGCGGGTTCCAGCAGCGCCAGCGGCAGGCCGGGGAAGCCGGCGCCCGAACCGACGTCGAACAGCCGGCCGGCGGACGGAACCAGGGGAGCCGCGTGCAGGGCATCGACCAGGACCTCCACGGCGAGCTCCGCGGGGGTCGCCGGACCGGCGACGCGCTTGCGACGCCGCCATCGCACCAGCAGGGCCAGGTAGTCGGCCAACGCCGGGATGGCGGCCGGAGGGGGTTCGAGGCGGTGCTCCCGCAGGGCGGCCTCCAGCGCCGCGCGGGCCGACCGGCGTTCCGCCGCGGCGATCGGGACTCCCCTCCCTCTTGTATCCGCCGGCGGGTCCGATACGATGCGGGTCATGCGCGGGGCGGAGCATAGCACCCGATGGACGACGGATGGGATCTCCGATCCGACGCCGGCTCGGCCGTGCGGCGGCCCCGAGCGGCCAGGCGGGGCGAAGGAACGCCGGCGGTGAGGGGGCCGCGCCGGTTCGGCGTCGGCCTGCTGATCCCCGCAGCGGCAGCGGCCGCGGCCGTGGTGGTGACCGTCCTGCTCATGCTCTTCGAGGCGTTCGGTCGCGATTCCGCCACGGCGACGCGGACGGTGGCGGCGCGCGGCGCGCTGGAGCTCCTCGCCAAGAGCCTTGCCCGGGTTCCGCCGGAGCGACGCGCAGCGGTCGCGGCGAAGCTGACTTGGCGGGGGCCCGGGACGCTGCGTCTGGTCGGACCCGGGGCGGCCGGTCCGGCGCGGCCCGAAAACGGGGCGAACCCGCCCTGGCCCTCGCGGGTGGGGCCCGACGGGGGAACCGTCTGCGACGGAGGCCGCGCGGAGGCCGGCTGCCTGCTGGCGGTGCCGCTTCCCGGTTCGGCGGACGGCGTCGGTCTGGCCCTGCGGCTGCCGCCGGGACGGACGGGCGGCCGCGGCGGGCTTGGATTCGGAGTGTTCGGTCTCCTGGTGGTCGCCGTGTCCCTTCTCCCGGCCGTGCTCCTCTCGCAACGCCTCGCCCGCGACCTGCGGCGGCTCGAACGGGGCGTGGCCGGCGTCGTCGCGGAGGATCCCCCGGATGCGGGCGCGGCGTCGTTGCGACTCCGTCCGTGGGAGTCGGACGACGAGCTGGCGTGGCTGGCCTGGACCTACGAGTCGCTCCACGATCGGTTCGCGGAGGAGGTGCAGCGCTACCGCCGCGCCCGATCCCGGGTGGCCCGCGCCGATCAGGACAAGGTCGATTTCCTGGCAGTGATGAGCCACGAGCTGCGCACGCCGCTGAACACGATCCTCGGCTTCTCCGACCTGTTGCTCCAGGAGCTGGAGGGGCCCCTCCGTCCCGGCCAGCGGGAGGACCTGCGGATCATCCGCGACAGCGGGGATCATCTGCTGAGCCTGGTCAACGACATCCTCGACCTGTCGGCGTTGCGGGCGGGCCAGATCCGGGCGGAATTTGTCGAGGTCGATCTCGTGGCGCTCGGTCGGATGGTGCTGGAAGAGGCCGAAGGGCAGCGACGGGACAAGCCGGTGCGCCTGGCGGGCGACTTCCCGGCGGAGCGGCTCGCGGTCCGCGCCGATCCCCGGCTCCTGCGGCGCGTGCTGCAGAACGTCGTGGGCAACGCCCTGAAGTTCACGCCGCAGGGAGAGGTGCGGTTGACGATCCGCCGGGCGGGGGAGTGGGCAGAGATGGAGATCCGGGACACGGGTCCCGGGATCGATCCCGAGGCGCTGGAACGGATCTTCGAAGCGTACGAGCAGGCGGGCGACGCCCGCACCCGGCGCGAGGGCACGGGGCTCGGCCTGGCGATCGCCCGGCAGTTCGTCGAGCTGCACGGGGGGCGGATCGAGGCGCGCAGCCGCCTCGGGCACGGCTCGGTGTTCACGGTGCGGATCCCGGTGGCCGGTCCGCCGACGGAGGCGGGTGGTGCCTGAGCCGTCCCCGGTGCGGATCGATCCCGGGGCGCTGCTGGTCGCCGTATGGTGGCGCTGCGCCGCGGCGGGTCTGGCACTGGCGGTCGTCGTGGCGGGCGGCGCGCAGCTATTCGGCGGCGGCACCGCGCTCGCGCGCACGGTGGAGGTCGCCACGGTCCTCTGCTTCGCGGGGGCGCTGGCGGGCGGTCTCGCGGTGCTTCGCCTCGACCTGTGGCCGATGCTGCAGCGCCTGGCCGGGGCGTTGCTGCGCGAGGAGGCGACGGCGGCGGCCCAGCAGGCGGCGCTGGCGGTGCGCCTGGCGGCCTACGGCGGGCGACTGGCCCGACTGCTGGCCCGGCTGTTCCTCGTCCTGTTCCCCCTCTCGCTTGCGCTCGCCGTGGCGGCGGTGGGCGCGCCCTGGAGCCACTTCCTGCCGCTCCTGCCGGTCGCCGTGCTGGCGGCGCCGACCGCGGCGGCCGCGGCGCGGTTCATCACCGGCCGGACGCTCGGCCGGCGCCTGGTCGACCTGCCGCGGCCGACCAGCTCCTCCGCCTTCCGCGGCTCGCTGGCCCTGGGCGTCTCCGTGATGCTTGTGCTTCCGGCAGCGGTGGCGGCGCTGGTCGGGACCCTGTACGTACCGCTGGAGGGGGCGGCCGCGAGCGAGCGGGAGTGGCGGGTGTCCCGCGAGGCGGCGGCGGCGGCGCTGGCGGCGTCCCCCGACGTCGCGGCGGCGCTGGAGCCTGCGGCGGCGTCGCCGCGCGGCGCGTCCGGCGCGGCGCGCGTCCGGAACTGCGCGGCGCCGCGGCCGGGATGGACGGCGGAAGTCTGCGCCGCGCTGGCCCGCACCCGCTTCGCCGAGACCGCGTCGTGGATCGCCGCCGGCGGCGAGTGGGGATGGGCTGCGGCCCCGTGTTCTTCCGCCGAGGGGGAGGTCGGCGCCGTCGTGCTGTGGGGCGCCCTCCCTCCTCCCTCCTCCGTGCCTCCCTGGCTCCTGGGCGCCCTGGCCGTCGTGCTCGTCGGCGCGCATCTCGGCGGAGCCGCCGCCGGACGGCGCCTCGGGCGTTCGCTGGCCGCCTTGGCCGACGCCATCGCCCGCGCCGACACCGTGCGCGGACCGCTTCCGCCCCCCGCTCGGCGCAGCCGGATCCGGGAGGTGGCCCGCTTGCAGGAGGCGGTGGATGGCCTCGCCGGCCGGCTCGCCGCGATGCGCGAGGAGGAAGAGCGCGCGCTCCGCGCGCTCCAGGAGACGTACCGCGTGCGCACCCAGTTCCTCGCCTCGGTCAGCCACGACCTCAAGGGACCGCTCAACGCGATCCTCGGGTTCTCGGAGCTGCTGCTGCGGGGGGTCGAAGGGCCGCTGACGCCGGCGCAGTGCGAGGATCTCCGACTGATCCACCGCGCGGGAGAGGACCTGTTGTCGATCCTCCACAACATCCTCGATTCGGCCAAGCTCGAGGCGGGACGGCTCGAGCTACACCGCGAGTGGGCGCCGTCGGTGGAGCTGATCTCGGAGGCCGCGGCGTACGCCCGCGAGCTGGCCGGCGGCAAGAACCTGGCGGTCGAAGTCCAGACGCAGGCCGGCCTCCCCCCCTTGTACGTCGACCCCTACCGCTTGCGGCAGGCGATCCAGGCGCTGGTTTCGAATGCCGTCAAGTTTACCGAGCGGGGAACGGTGCGGTTGCGGGCCTGGGTGGATCGGCCGTCCGACGGTTCCGCCGAGTTTCGGCTGGACGTGATCGACCAGGGCCCCGGCATCGCGGAAGACGACCGGAGCCGGATCTTCCAGGCCTTCGAGCAGCTCGACACGTCCGTACGGCGAACGGCCGGCGGCACGGGGCTCGGCCTGTTCATCGCCAAGCGGATCCTGGATCTGCACGGCGGCCGGCTGTGGTTCGAGAGCGTCGTTGGCCGCGGCTCCACTTTCTCGCTGGCGGTGCCGGTGCCTCGGGAGCCACCCGGTGGTCCCGCGCGGGAACGCTCGGGCGGCCGCTCCCCGCCGGGAAAGGCGGTCCCTTGATGCCCGGTCCCGCGGGGTGGGGGTACGATGGTGTCGGCGGCGTCGGCTGCGCGCGCGGGGCGCGCGGCGGTGTCGTTTCCCGGGGCGGTCTCCCCGGGTGTCGCCACGGGGCGGCTGGCGGAGGCGAGGCCCCGCGCGGAGGTCGGTCGATGCAGCGATGGACGGCGGCGGGGTGGCTCGCGGTTCTCGGGACCCTGGCTTCGACCTGCGACGATGCCGGCGGGAACCGCGACGTTGTGGACGGCGCGGACGCGGCCGCGGACGAGGCGACCGAGGGGACGGACGTCGGTCCGGACGAGACGCCGGAGGCCGAACCGGACGAGGGGACGGCGGAGAGCGAGGCGTCGGGGGACGTCGAGGACGCGGAGGTTGACGTGCCGGCCTGCCGGCGCACCGGCGGCCGGTGCTTCTCGTTCGCGCAGGTCACCGACCTGCACGTCGGCGAGGGATGGGGCGACTATGGCACGCCGGGCTGGGACGACGCGGAGGGGGCGGAGGACGAGCGGACCGCGGTGCTCCGGCTTGCGGTGAGTTCGATCAATCTGGCCGTCGAAGAGTACGACATCCGCTTCGTGGCCGCGACGGGCGACCTCTCGGACAGCGGGGAGCGCTCCGAGCTGTGGAAGGCGCGCGAGATCCTGGACCAGCTCCGCGTGCCCTATCTGCCGGCGATCGGGAACCACGACATGTGGCCGTACACGAGCGGCGAGGAGGCGTCCGGGCCGTGCGGCGACCGGGTCTTCGAGGAGGTTTTCGCGGACCAGTTCGAGAGGCTCGCGACCCTGTTCGACGGTTTCACGAAGGCGCCGACCCCGACGTTCAACCCCACCTGCGACTGCGACTCGTCCTTCCAGAACTACGGTTTCGACCTCGAAGGGTTCCACTTCATCACGCTCGACATAGGCACACGCGAGCACGCCCCGCTCGGGTACCCCGGAGTCCACTCCGGGTCGGACCTGCACGACTTCGCCGGCGGGACATGGCCGTGGTTCGAAGCGTACCTCGGCGCTGTGGCGACGCCGGGCGCCCGCAACACGTTCGTGTTCCTGCACCATCCGCCGATCGTGACGACCGGGGGTCTGCTCGACTGCCTCGATCCCGGGGAGGCCGATCGGCTGGACGCGTTGCTGCGGAACGACGGGATCCGGGGGGCGGTCTGGGGCTTCTTCGCCGGGCATCACCACGTGGAGTACGCGATGTCGGTGTACGACGGCCAGCACGTGGTGGTGATGCCGGCGACGAAGGACGGGGCGGTGCGCATCGTCCAGCTCTTCGGGGACGGCCGCGTGGAGTACGGGACGTTCCTGTAGGCGCCGCGGGCACCGGCTTGACCCGGTGCCGACCGCCGCCGTATGGAGGAGCATGCCGCTCGAGGTCCGGCTGCGCCGGGAACTGGAGGCCATCGTCGGAAAGGGGTGGGTGTCCGAGGACCCCGCCGACCAGCTCGCGTACTCGCGGGACCTCTGGCCGAAGGCGCTGCTGTGGCTGCGGGCGGGGAAGCACACCGTGCATCCGCCGCAAGCCGTCGTTTGGCCGGGGTCGGTGGCGGAAGTGCAGGACGTCGTGCGGCTGCTGGCCCGACACGGCATCCCGCTCGTGCCGTTCGGAGCCGGTTCCGGCGTTTGTGGCGGCACGCTGCCGCTCCGCGGGGACGTGCTGCTCGACGTCAAGCGCCTGTCGCGCATCCGGGGGATCGACGCGGAGCGGCGTCTGGCCGACGTGGAGGCGGGAGTCATCGGCGAGGATCTGGAGCAGGCGGTGCTGCGGCAGGGCTTCACCTGCGGGCACTTCCCGTCCTCGATGTACTGTTCCAGCGTCGGCGGTTGGCTGGCGACCCGCGGCGCGGGGCAGATGTCGACCCTCTATGGCAAGATCGAAGACCTCGTGTCGGAACTGGGCATCGTCACCGGCGACGGGACCTATCGCACCGTGCCGGGACGGCCCGGACGCGGGTGCGGCCCGGGCTTCTGCCAGTTGCTGGTGGGCAGCGAGGGCGCCTTCGGCATCGTGACCGACGCGCGCCTGCGGCTGCATCCGGCCCCGGAGGCGCGCCGCTTCCGCGCGCTGCGGTTCCCGAGTCTCCAGCGCGGCCTGGATGCCGTACGCCGACTGCTGCAGGCGGGGCTCCGGCCGGCGGTGGTGCGGCTGTACGACGCGATCGACAGCGTGATCCTGCGGATGGGCGCCGTGGAGAGGGAGCCGGCACCCGCCGGTTCGCTCGCCGCACGCCTCGAAGCCGCCGCGCGGACGCTGGCGCACGGCGTCCGGCAACTCGCCACCCGCAAGCTGCTCGAACGACCTGCCTACCCGAATGCGGCGCTCGACCGCCTGCCCGACGCGGTCCTCGGAGGATGCGTTCTGGTCCTGGTCTTCGAAGGTCGGGCCGAGGTGGTCGAGGCGGAGGAGCGTCTCGCGCTGGACCTGCTCGCCGACACGGCGACGGATCTCGGCGAGTCGCCGGCGCGGCGCTGGTACGAGCATCGCTACGCGATTTCGTATCGCCAGTCCGGTGTGTTCGACGCCGGCGGGTTCACCGACACGATGGAGGTCGCCGCGACCTGGGACCGCCTGCTCGCCGTCTACCTCGCCGTGCGCCGCGCGCTGCGCCGCAAGGTGCTGGTGCTGGCGCACTTCTCCCACGCCTACCACGAGGGGTGTTCCATCTACTTCACGTTCGTGGGGCCCGCCCCGTCGAGCGAGCACGGCCTCGATCGCTACGACGAGACGTGGCGGACCGCGCTGGCGGCGGTGGTCGAGGCGGGCGGGGTGATCTCCCACCACCACGGGGTGGGGGTGTCGAAGGCCGCGGCGATGGAGGGGGAGTACGGACACGCCCTGCGGATCGCCTGGGCGCTCAAGCGCACCTTCGACCCCGCCGGCGTGCTCAATCCGGGAAAGCTGTTCGGCTCCGGCGAGAAGGAGGTTGCCCCGGCCGCCGTCGGGGGGGGCGACCGGCGCGGGCGGGCGCGGGAACCGGCGGAGACGATCCGGCGGGCGCTGGAGGAGGCGCTTCCGGGTGGGGTGGAGGCGACCGGCGATCCGCCCGTCTTCACCGTCACGCCCGGCGACGTCCAGGAGGTGGCCGCGGTGCTGCGCCTGGGGACCGAGCTGCGGGTCCCCGTCCTGGCTCGATCGGAAGCTCCCGCGGCGCGCCCACCGGCCGCCGGGCCGACGATG
>Ga0209162_1003502_pt1 | contig 12611 bp, 12 predicted proteins | sample YNPNPMetaG_FD_187121 | JGI IMG/M metagenome (GOLD analysis project Ga0209162, IMG submission 187121) | Anoxygenic and chlorotrophic microbial mat microbial communities from Yellowstone National Park, USA - YNP NP MetaG (SPAdes) (version 2) ...
AGGAAACGCGCCGTCTGCGCGTTGAGATTCACGGCGCGGTGCAAGGGGTCGGCTTTCGGCCGTTCGTCTATCGCCTGGCGACCGAGCTGGGCCTGGTCGGCTGGGTGATCAACGACACCCAGGGCGTGTTCATCGAGGTGGAAGGGCCGGAGCCGGCCGTCCGCCGGTTCGGCGAGCGCCTGCCCGCCGAGACGCCCCCGCGCGCCATCGTGCAGACGATCGCGACGACCTGGCTGGCGCCCGCCGGCTACACGCGCTTCGAGATCCGCCACAGCGACGACTCGGGCGCCAGGACCGTTTTGGTGTTGCCCGACATCGCCACCTGCCCTGATTGCCTGGCCGAGCTGTTCGATGCGGCCGATCGGCGCCATCGCTATCCCTTCACCAACTGCACCAACTGCGGCCCGCGCTTCACGATCATCCAGGCGTTGCCCTACGACCGGCCCAACACGACCATGCGCCGGTTCACCCTGTGCCCGGATTGCCGTCGCGAATACGAGGACCCGCTTGACCGGCGCTTCCACGCGCAGCCGAACGCGTGTCCGACCTGCGGGCCGCGCCTGGCGTTCTACGAGGGCCGGGGGCCGAAGACCGAAAGCGGAACTGCGCTGCCGCCGGCGGATGCGGTCGGCGACGAGGCGCTGCGCCGCACGGCCGCGGCATTGCGCGCGGGCCGGATCGTGGCGGTGAAGGGGCTGGGCGGCTTTCACCTGATGGTGGACGCGCGCGACGCTGCGGCGATCCGCCGGTTGCGCGAGAGCAAGCCCCGTCGCGCCAAACCGTTCGCGCTGATGGCCCGCGACCTGGCGCAGGTCCGCCAGTTCTGCATCGTCTCGGCCGCGGCCGAAGCCCTGCTCACCTCCCCCGAAGCGCCCATCGTTCTGCTGCCGAAGATCGCAAATCACAAATCGCAGATCGCAGATGAGGTCGCGCCCGACAACCCCAACCTGGGCGTGATGTTGCCCTACACGCCGTTGCACCATCTGCTGTTGCGCGAGGTGGACTTCCCGGTGGTGGCCACCAGCGGCAACCTGGCGGACGAGCCGATCTGCACGGACGAGGCGGAGGCGATGGCGCGGCTGGGGCACATCGCCGACGCCTTCCTCGTCCACGACCGGCCCATTGCCCGCCATGCCGACGACAGCGTGGCGTGGATCGTGGCCGGCGCGCCGCGGCTGTTGCGCCGGGCGCGCGGCTACGCGCCGCTGCCGGTCCTGCTCAAAGAGCCCGCGCCCACCATCCTGGCGGTCGGCGCGCATCTGAAGAACACGGTCGCGCTGAGCATCGGCCGCCAGGTCTTCATCAGCCAGCACATCGGCGACCTGGAGACGCCGGAGGCGATGGCCGCGTTCGAGCGGGTGATCGCCGATTTCCTGCGCCTGTACGAGGCGCAGCCGGTCGCCATCGCCCACGACCTGCATCCCGACTACCTTTCGACGAAGTGGGCGCAAGGAAACCACCAATGGCAGATCGCAAATCGCACGTCGCCGGTCGCACAGCTCGTTCCTGTCCAGCATCATCATGCACATCTGGCCGCGTGCCTGGCGGAGAACCAGGCGGAGGGGCCGGCGCTGGGGGTCACGTGGGACGGCACGGGCTACGGCCCCGACGGGACGATCTGGGGCGGCGAGTTCCTGCTGGGGGATGCGGCCGGCTACGAGCGGGTGGCGCATCTGCGGCCGTTCCGCCTGCCCGGCGGCGAGGCCGCCGTCAAGGAGCCGCGGCGCACGGCGTTGGCTCTCTTGTGGGAGCTGTACGGCGACGCCGCGCTGGAGATGGACGACCTGGCGCCCATCCGCGCGCTGCGGCCGGCCGAGCGCAAGCTGCTGGCGCAGATGCTCGGCCGCGGGGTGAACGCGCCGATCACCACGAGCGCCGGCCGGCTCTTCGACGGCATCGCCGCGCTGATCGGCCTGCACGGCGTGATCAGCTTCGAGGGCCAGGCGGCCATGGCGCTGGAGTTCGCAGCCGACGGCCGCGAGACGGGGGCGTATGAGGTAGTGATAGAAGAGGGGCGTGAAACGTCAAACGTGAAACGTGAAACGTCAAACGTCACGTTTTACGCTTCACGTTTTACGCTGCTCCTCGATTGGGCACCTTGGGTGGCCGGCGCGTTGGCCGACTTGCGGCGCGGCGTCTCTCAGGGTATCATAGCGGCGCGATTTCATAACGCGTTGGTGGAGGCCATCGCGGCAGTGGCGCAGAGGGTCGGCGCGACGCGGGTGGCGCTCAGCGGCGGCTGCTTTCAAAATCGCCTGCTCACCGAGCGCGCGGCGGATCGGCTGCGGCGAGCGGGATTCGAAGTCTTGTTGCATCGTCAGGTGCCGCCCAACGACGGCGGCATCAGCCTGGGACAGGTGGCCGTCGCCGCCGCCCGCTTGCCCGATACGTGCCAGACGCCCTCCCAGGCGCCCGGCGCGTGAAACAACCCAATTGATCCCGGAGGCAACATGTGTCTCGGCGTTCCCGGCAAGATACTCAGCATCGAGCCCAATCCCCTCGGCATGACGATGGGCAAGGTCAGCTTCGGCGGCGTGGCGAAAGAGGTGTGCCTGGCCTACGTGCCCGAAGCGCAGGTGGGCGATTACGTGATCGTCCACGCGGGCTTTGCCCTGAACAAGCTGGACGAGGCGGAAGCGCTGGAGGTGTTTGAGCTGTTGAAGGAGATGGGGGAGCTGGAAGGTGCGACGAGTGAAGCGTGAAACGTCGAACGCCACCCGAAGAGGCGGATAGCAGCCATGCGATTCGTAGATGAGTACCGCAACGAGGGCGACGCCCGCAAGTTCCTGAACGCTATCGAGCGGCTGGCGACGCGCGCATGGACGATCATGGAGATCTGCGGCGGCCAGACGCATACGCTGATCAAATCGGGCATTGACCGCTTGTTGCCGCCGCAGATCACGCTGGTGCACGGCCCGGGGTGTCCGGTGTGCGTCACCCCGCTGGAGCTGATAGATCGGGCCATCGCCATCGCGCGGCGGCCCGAGGTGATCTTCACCTCGTTCGGCGATATGCTGCGCGTGCCCGGCTCGCAGACCGACCTGCTGAGCGTGAAGGCGCAGGGCGGCGACGTGCGCATGGTCTATTCGCCCCTGGACGCGGTGAAACTGGCGCAGAAATACCCCGACCGCCAGGTGGTCTTCTTTGCGGTCGGCTTCGAGACGACCGCGCCCGGCAACGCGATGGCCGTGTGGCAGGCGCGGCAGCTCGGCTTGACCAACTTCTCGATCCTGTGTTCGCATGTCTTGGTGCCGCCGGCGATGGAGGCAATCCTGGGGTCGGCCGACAACCAGGTGCAGGGCTTCCTGGCCGCGGGACACGTCTGCACGGTGATGGGCTACTGGGAGTACGAGCCGATCGCCGAAAAGTACCGCGTGCCGATCGTGGTCACCGGCTTCGAGCCGCTCGATCTGCTCCAGGGCATCTATATGACGGTCAAGGCGCTGGAAGAAGGACGCTGGGGCGTGGAGAACCAGTACACGCGCGCGGTCACCCGCGAGGGCAACCGGCCGGCGCAGAAGTTGATCGCCGAGGTGTTCGAGGTGAGCGACCGGCGGTGGCGCGGCATCGGCCTGATCCCGGCCAGCGGCTATCGCCTGCGGCCGGCCTACGCGGCGTTCGACGCGGAGCTGCGCTTCGGCGTGGCCGACGTCGCCGCGCAGGAATCGCCCATCTGCATTGCCGGCCAGATCCTCCAGGGGTTGAAGAAGCCGCACGAGTGCCCCGCGTTCGCCGGCTCATGTACGCCGGAGCATCCCCTCGGCGCGCCGATGGTGTCGTCGGAGGGCGCGTGCGCCGCGTATTACAATTATGGGCGGACGTGAAGAAAGATGAATCAAGACTTTTCTCTCCAATGCCCCATTCCGATCAGCGATTATCCAACGATCACATTGGCGCATGGGGGCGGGGGGAAGCTGTCGCAGATGCTGATCGAGCGGATGTTCGCGCCGGCGTTCGCCAATCCGATGTTGGCCGATTTGCACGATGGCGCGATCTTGAAGCTGGGGGCTGGGGACTGGGGGCTGGGGACTGGAAGCTGGGAGCTGGAAGCTGGGGGCTCGAAGCTGGAGGCTGGGGTGTTGTCTGGCGCGCTCCGGCCATCGTCCGCCGTCCGTTTGGCCTTTTCTACCGATTCTTACGTGATCTCTCCGCGCTTTTTTCCCGGCGGCGACATCGGCGCGCTGGCGGTGCACGGCACGGTGAACGATCTGGCGATGTGCGGCGCGCGGCCGCTCTACCTTTCGGCCGGCTTCATCCTGGAGGAGGGATTGCCGATGGACGAGCTGTGGCGCATCGTGCAATCCATGGCCGCGGCGGCCGCGGCGGCCGGCGTGCAGATCGTCACCGGCGACACGAAGGTGGTGGAGCGGGGCAAGGGAGACGGCATCTTCATCAACACGGCCGGCGTCGGCGTCATCCCGCCGGGGGTGACCATTGCGCCACAACGCGCCCGGCCGGGCGACGTGGTGCTCATCAACGGCCCGATCGCCAATCACGGCATCGCCATCATGTCGGTGCGCGAGGGGTTGACGTTCGAGACCGCGGTCGAGAGCGACTCCGCGCCGCTGAACGGCCTGGTCGAGGCGATCCTGGCGGCCGGCGGCGAGGCGGTGCACGTGCTGCGCGATCCCACGCGCGGGGGCGTCGCCAGCAGCCTGAACGAGATCGCGGCCGCGGCGCGCGTGGGCATCCGGCTGGACGAGGCGAGCATTCCGGTGCTGGAAGAAGTGCGCGGCGCGTGCGAGATCCTCGGCTTCGACCCGCTCTACGTGGCGAACGAGGGCAAATGTCTGGTCATCGTGGCGGCCGAGGCGGCCGAGGCCGTCCTGGCGGCCATGCGCGCGCATCCGTTGGGCCGCGACGCGGCCGTCATCGGCCGGGTGGTGGACGAACATCCGCGCAAGGTCTACCTGCGCAGCCGGATCGGCGGCCTGCGCGTGGTGGACATGCTCAGCGGCGAACAGTTGCCGCGGATTTGTTGACCCCGATCAAGGAGACGCCGATGTCTACTTTGCTCCTTGCCCATGCCGATCTGCTCGTCACGATGGACGCCGCGCGGCGCAAGATCCCCGACGGCGGCCTGTTCGTCCGCGATAATCAGATCGTCCAGGTCGGCCCGACCGCCGGGCTGCCGCCGACCGCCGATACGGTCATAGATGCCCGCGGCATGATCGTCTTGCCCGGCCTGATCAACACCCATCACCACCTGTATCAGACCCTCACCCGTTGCATTGCGCAGGACAGCGTGCTCTTCGATTGGCTCGTCACGCTCTACCCGATCTGGGCGCGGCTGACGCCCGAGGCGGTCTATGTGTCGGCCATGGTCGGCCTGGCCGAGCTGATGCTCTCCGGCTGCACCACGTCGAGCGACCATCTCTACATCTACCCCAACGGCTGCCGGATCGAACACGAGATCGAGGCGGCTGTCGAGCTGGGCATCCGCTTTGTCGCGACGCGCGGGAGCATGAGCCTGGGCCGATCGCGCGGCGGCCTGCCGCCCGATAGCTGCGTGGAGGACGAGGACTTCATCCTCAAGGACAGCCAGCGCGCGATCGAGCAGTACCATCAGCGGGAACGTTTCGCCATGGTGCAGGTGGCGCTGGCGCCCTGTTCTCCCTTCAGCGTCACCGCGGACCTGATGCGCGCGAGCGCGGCGTTGGCCCGCGCGTATGGCGTGCGCCTGCACACCCATCTGGCCGAGACGCTGGACGAGGAGCGTTTTTGCCTGGAGAAGTTCGGCGCGCGGCCGGTGGCGTATGTCGAGTCGCTCGGCTGGACCGGCGCCGACGTGTGGCACGCGCATTGCGTGTGCCTGAACGCGGCCGAGATCGCGCTTTTTGCCCGCACCGGCAGCGGCGTGGCGCATTGCCCCAGTTCGAACATGCGCCTGGCGTCGGGCATCGCGCCGATCCGGCCGCTGCGCGACGCGGGGGTGAAGGTGGGCCTGGGAGTAGACGGCTCGGCCTCCAACGACGCCGGCCACCTGTTGGCCGAGGCGCGGCAGGCGATGTTGCTTCAGCGCGTGCGCGATCCGAACCCGGCCGCGCTGGGCGCGGAAGAGGTGCTGGAGATCGCCACGCTGGGCGGCGCCGCGGTGCTCGGCCGCGACGACATCGGCGCGCTGGCGCCCGGCATGGCCGCCGACTTCATCGGCTATCGCCTGGAGCGGCTCGACTTCGCCGGCGCGCAGCACGATCCGCTGGCCGCGCTCGTCTTCTGCACCCCGCCGAAGGTGGATCTGAGCGTGATCAACGGCAAGGTGCGCGTGAAGGACGGCGAGATCGTGGGGCTCGACCTGGGGCGGCTGATCCGCCGTCACAACGCGATCAGCCGACAGATGCTGCGCGGAGAGTCCTGACGATCTACAGATAAGTTTTTTCAGGACGCGCAAGCTGTGGTACAATAACACGTGTAAGCGGCATCACTTTCTTGTTGAAGGCAGGTGGGCACCGTGCCTCTCTGGCGTCGCACGCTGTATACGCTGTGGGTCACACAGTTCATCGCGGTTGCGGGGTTCTCGTTCGTCACTCCCTTCATTCCATACTACATCCAGGAGCTGGGGGTCTCCGACGTGCGTCAGGTCGGCATGTGGGCCGGGCTGGTCACCTCGGCGCAGGCGATCAGCATGGCGCTCATCGCGCCGGTGTGGGGTTCGCTCGCCGATCGCTATGGCCGCAAGCTGATGGTCTTGCGGGCGACCTTCGGCGGCGCGGTGATCCTGGCGCTGATGGGCTTTGTGACGAACGTCCAACAGTTGATGGCGCTTCGTTTCGTGCAGGGCCTCTTCACCGGCACCGTGCCGGCCACGATGGCGTTGGTGGCCGCGACCGCGCCCAAGGAGCGCTCCGGCATGGCGATGGGGTCGCTGCAAACGGCGATCTATCTGGGGGTGTCTCTGGGGCCGTTCTTCGGCGGCCTTTCGGGCGACGCGCTCGGCTATCGGCCCAGCTTCTGGGTGACGGGCGCGTTGCTCTTCATCTCGGGCGTCCTGGTTACGCTGTTCGTCCACGAAGATTTTCATCCCGTGCAGGAGGCCGGCCGGAGCAAAAGGGACGGTTACGGTCTCGGCATGTTGTTGGTGCTGGGGTCGGCCGGACTGTTGGCGGCGTTTGCGGCCCGCATCCTCTTGCGCATCGGCAACGGCGCGATCAATCCGATCTTGCCGCTCTACGTCCAGACGCTGTTGCCGGCCGGCGCGCAGGTCGGGATCGTGACCGGGCTGATCTCCGGCGTTTCTTCCCTGGGCTCGGCCGTGGGCGCACCGTTGATCGGCAACTGGAGCGACCGGCTGGGCCATCGGCGCTTGCTGATCGTCTGCGCGCTGGCCGCGGGGATCTTCTTCGTGCCGCAGGCGTTCGTCCATGATCCGCGCTGGCTTATCGCATGGCAGTTTTGCAGCGGCTTTGCTGTCGGCGGCACCCTGGCTACGTTGACCGCGCTGTTGGCCCGCCTGACGCCCGATGGTCGGGCGGGCGTGGTGTTCGGCCTCGATTCCAGCGCCATGGCGGTCTCCAACGCCACGGGTCCCCTGGCCGGCGCGGGCGTGGCGGCCGTGTGGGGCCTGCGCGCGCCCTTCCTGTTGACCAGCCTGATATCGTGGGCGGCTGCGGGGGTGATCGCCGCGGGGGTGCACGTGGACGAAGAGGACACGGCATCTGCGCCATTGACGGAGCGGCCGCGCGCGGCCGCTGCCGTTCCCAGGGGATGGCTTTCCAGGAAGTAGTCGGACGAAATTTGCGATGTCATCAGGTTGCCATGACGGAGGGAACCATGCGGCCGAAGATCGACGACACCTGGTTTGGCAGCATCACGGTGGAAGGCCAGCGCTACGAACACGACATCATCATCCGTCTGAGCGGCAAGGTGCGCAAGCGCGATAAGGCGCTTTCCAAGGCGGTCTATGGCACCTCTCACATCATCAGCCTGGCCGAGATCGAAGACCTGTATCGCAAGAAGGCGACCCGCATCATCATCGGCACGGGGCAATCGGGCCAGGTGCGTCTGTCGCAGGAGGCCGCCGAGTTTTTGAAGGCGCACGGATGTGCGGCTGAGCTGTACCCCACACCGGTGGCCATTCAGCGCTGGAACGAGGCCGAAGGCGAGGTGTTGGGCCTGTTTCATGTAACGTGTTGAGGCAAAAAATCTAGCCTGGAGCAAGAGCATGCCGATTGCGATCGTGGTTCATGGCGGCGCATGGGATATTCCGGTCGAATTGCAGGCCGATCATGTGGCCGGCTGTCGGGCGGCCGCCGAGGCCGGCTGGACCGTGCTGGCGGCCGGCGGCAGCGCGCTGGATGCGGTCGAGGCGGCCGTGCGCGTGTTGGAAGACGATCCGGTCTTCGACGCGGGCCGCGGCTCGCACCTGAACCAGGACGGCGAGGTCGAGCTGGACGCCGGCATGATGGATGGCCGCACCCTCATGGCCGGCGCGGTTGCCGCGGTCAAGCACATCGCCAACCCGATCACCCTGGCCCGGCGGGTGTTGCAGGATAGCCCGCACGTCTTCCTGGTGGCGGCCGGGGCCGAGCGCTTCGCGCGCGAAATGGGCATTCCGCTGTGCGACGGAGCCGATCTGGTGGTCGAACGGGAGCGCGCGGCCTGGGCTGCGCGGGCGATGCAGGGGAATGCGCCCGATCCGCGCGCCGCGTTCCGTTCGGCCGGCGCGGATACGGTGGGCGCGGTGGCGCTCGATGCCGCGGGCAATCTGGCGGCCGGCAATTCGACCGGCGGCACCATGTTCAAGTACCCCGGTCGCGTCGGCGATACGCCGATCATCGGCTGCGGGTTGTACGCCGACAATCAGCTCGGCGCGGCCGTGTGCACCGGCTGGGGCGAGCAGATCATGAAGACGGTGCTGGCGAAGACGACGGTGGATCAGATCGCGCTCTTGGGCGATGCCCGCGCCGCGGCCGACATCGCCATCGCCTATTTTCAGAATCGCATCGGCGGGTTGGGCGGCGTGATCGCGCTTTCGCCGGCCGGCCAGGTGGGGCTGGCGCATAGCACGCCCTATATGGCACACGCCTATCGCACGGCCGCGATGGATGGGGTGATCGCGGCTATCCGCCATGATGCGACAAAGCATCTGTAACGCATGCCTCCGGCTTGCGGCCCGGAGGTGGGGGCGCGGTCGGCGGTGCGTTTGGCAATCGTATGGTAGAGCTTATGAATCGGAAACGCGTGCAGGTGGTGATCCGCGGCTATGTGCAAGGGGTCGGGTTTCGGGCGAGCTGCGCCCGGCAGGCGAACGCACTCGGCGTCGCCGGCTGGGTGCGCAACCGGTGGGACGGCTCGGTCGAGGCGCTCTTTGATGGGGATGCCGCGGCCGTGGATCAGATGATCGCCTGGTGCTGGCGCGGGCCGGCCATGGCCGAGGTGACCGACGTCGAGGTGACGGAAGCGCCGGAAGGCCCCACCCCTCATTTCTTCAGCATCAAGTGAGCATGGCCGATCCGCTTCCTGTGATCATTTATACCGATGGCGCCTGTTCCGGCAATCCTGGGCCGGGCGGCTGGTGCGCGATCTTGCGTTACGGCCCGCACGAGAAGGTGTTGCAGGGCGGCGCCTCCTTGACCACCAATAACCGGATGGAACTGCGCGCCGCGCTCGCCGCGCTCCAGGCGCTCACCCGGCCGTGCGTGGTCGAGATCTACACCGACTCCGAATACCTCAAGAAGGGGATCACCGAATGGCTGCCGCTCTGGGTCCGCAACGGATGGCGCACGCGCGGCCGTGAGCCGGTGAAAAACCGCGATCTGTGGCAGGCGTTGCACGCGGCCGCGCAGAAGCATCGCATCACCTGGCACTGGGTGCGCGGCCATGTCGGCGATGAGTACAACGAGCGCGCCGACCGGCTGGCCGTCGCCGCGCTCAATACCATCGGCGTCAAGGGGAAGCCCGACCTGGAGGAACCGGACGCCGTCCTGCCTGCGCTGGAAGAGGGCACCGGATGACGGCAAAGGAGAGCACGTCTTGAAAGGGCGAGGCGTTTTTGAAGGGATTGCCGGCGCGGTGCTCAGGGTCGAATGACCTTGCGCTCTCCGTAGAGCCGGCGATAGTACTCTTTGAACTCGCCCGATTTGATCTTGCGCCACCACCATTCGTTCGCCACATACCAGCGCACGGTCTTGCGGATCGCCTCTTCGTGCGTGTGCCGTGGCTCCCAGCCCAGCGCCTTGAGCTTGTCCACGTTCAGGCAATAGCGGCGGTCGTGCCCGGGCCGGTCTTCGACGTGCTGGATCAGGCTGCGGGGCTTGCCCAGCTCGTCGAGGAGGATCTCGACCATGGCCAGGTTTTCCATCTCCGCGCCGGTGCCCACGTTGTAGATCTCGCCGATCTGGCCCCGATGCAATACCACGTCTATCCCTTCGCAGTGATCGAGCACGTATTGATAGTCGCGGCGCTGCTTGCCGTCGCCGTACACCGGCAGCGGCAGGTCGTCTATGGCGTTGGTGACGAAGAGGGGCACGACCTTTTCGGGATACTGATAGGGACCGATGTTATTGGCCCCGCGCGTGATGGTGACCGGCAGGCCGTAGGTGATGAAGTAGGCCATGGTCATCAGATCGGCGCTGGTCTTGCTGGCGGCGTAGGGACTGCGCGGCGCCACAGGGTCGCTTTCCCGTGAACGATGTTCCCCTTCGACATGGCCGTACACCTCATCGGTGCTGATCTGGTGAAAGCGTTCCAGCTTGAAGCGCCGGGCCGCCTCCAGCAGGACGTAGGTGCCGTAGACATCGGTGCGGATGAAGGCGTCCGGGTCCATGATCGAGCGATCTACGTGTGTTTCCGCGGCGAAGTTGATGATGGTGTCGATCTCATAGGCCTGGATCGCCTCGGCCACGGCTTGCGCGTCGCAAATGTCGCCCTGCACAAAGCGGTAGCGCGGATCGCCGGCCACATCCCGCAGGTTGTCCAGGTTGCCCGCGTAGGTGAGCTTGTCGTAGACCAGGATGTGGTATTCGGGGTACTTGTTGAGCATGTAGCGCACGAAGTTCGAGCCGATGAACCCCGCGCCGCCGGTCACCATGATGCGCTTCATTCTTCCATCGTTCCTTTCATTCCTCGGCGACGTCTACCATCACCGCGCCGAGCAGGGGCGCGCCGACCCGGGCGAGCTGTTCCCGGGCGCGCTGAGCTTCCCCGCGGCGCGTATGGCCGGCGCGCACGGTGAGCAGCACGCCGTCTACCCGCGTGGCCAGCTCGATCGCGTCGGTGGCCGTCGTGACCGGCGGCGCGTCGAAGAGGATGATGTCGGCCTCGCCGCGCAACCGGCCGATCAGGTCGGCCATGGCTGAAGACGCGAGCAGGTCGGCCGGCACGTCCACGGCCGGGCCGCTGGGCAAGACGCGCAGATTGGGGATGGCCGTCGTCTGCAACGGAAGCGCGCCGTCGCGCCGGCCCAGCGCGGTGGTCACGCCGGCCGCATTGTCCACGCCGAACAGGGCATGTTGCGCCGGCCGGCGCAGGTCGCAATCCACCACGATGACGCGAGCGCCCACGCGGGCGAAGGTGACTGCCAGGTTGGCGACGGCCTGGGCTTTCTGCTCATCGGGGCCGGCCGCGACCATGAGCACGGCCTGGAGAGGCGTCTTCTTGCCGGCGGCCATCAGGTTGGCGCGCAGGCGGCGATACGCTTCGGCGACGGGTGAGGCGGGATCGGTGAGGGTGATCAGGTCAGGAGTCATGCGCTACCTCCGGCAATCTCAGCGGCGGGCCCGTGCGGCCCCCCGTGGGGAATGGCCCGACGCGGCCGCCGGGATCGCGGCCAACACCGGCACGCCGAGCATGCGTTCGACCGTGGCCGGCGTGGCCAGGATGTCGGCGGCCATCCATTCGAGCGCCAGGACGATGAGCGCGCCGATCAGCGCGCCCAATACGCCGCCGGCCAGGGCGTTGACGAGCGGCTTGGGTTGATAGAGCGGCGCGTCGATCATGCTGTCCACCAGCTTGACTTCGATGCGGTTGTTTTTGTCCTGGGTGTTGTAGTAGGCCACGCGATCGTCCACGAAGAGATCGGCCATGGTCTTGGCGATCCGCTTGGCGATCTCCGGGTCACGGTCTTTGGCATCAATGCGGATGATGAAGTTCTCCGGCTCCGCGCTGACGGTGATCTTGGCCAGGAGATCATAGGAGTTCATGTCGAGCTGGGCGCGCGCGATGACCCGGTTCGCCATATCATGTGTGTTGATGTTGTTGACGAAGTTGCGCAACAGGTCCTTGGCACTGTTGCCCAGGCCCCAATCGGGCCGCGCCGGTACCGCGCTGATGCGCGCGGTGGCGCGATAGATCTTCGTCTGCACGAAGCTGAGGCCGAGGGCGGCCGTGGCGCCGATCAGGGCGACCACGAGGATGATCCAGCCTCGTCGGCGCAAGATGTCGAAATAGGCGCGTAGATCCATGGCGCGGCCTCCTGCCGCAAGAATCGGTCGCTGATTTGCAGATTCAACAAGCTCCATTCTACACGCAAACAACCGATCCGCCAAACCGCTCAGCGCTGTTTGGGGCGACCGAGGTCGCGGCTAAGGGGCCGGCGGCCGGGCGTCGGCCTGCGCCGACGCGGCCCGCACCCACGGAGGTGGGTGCGGCGGCGCCGTGGCGCCCGTTAGATG
>Ga0209162_1003503_pt1 | contig 12611 bp, 8 predicted proteins | sample YNPNPMetaG_FD_187121 | JGI IMG/M metagenome (GOLD analysis project Ga0209162, IMG submission 187121) | Anoxygenic and chlorotrophic microbial mat microbial communities from Yellowstone National Park, USA - YNP NP MetaG (SPAdes) (version 2) ...
CATGGTGGCCGGTGCGAATGGCGGTGCCAGGCTCGCGATTTGGGCGCCCGCGGGCTGCGAATGGCGGTGTCAGGCTCGTTATCGAATGGCGGTGTCAGGCTCGTTATCTGGTTCGCTCAAAAAGGGGAAAGGGGACAGGCACGTTGTTTGGGGAGGGGGAACGTTCAACGTGCAACGTTCAACTCTCAACGTTCAATGGGGTGACCGAAAGGGTGCATGGTGGCCGGGATATGGGGACAGACACGATATTTGGGCCGACTGATGCCGGTGGGATAATCACGCCAGACGGATCGGGATGCCGGTTAAGGTTTCATTTGGGCAATATCAATGAGAAGGACATTAAAATTGCGAATGTGTCCTGACGAGAATTCTGGTTTTTCAGGAGTCTGAACGTATCGCTGCCCCGGCTTTTTTTTGCCGTGCATCTTTCCACATCAAGGGTTTATGGCCCGGCGCATTCTCAGGCCTGTTTGACCGGCTGCCCGGGCTCGGGTCACTGCAGCGTGGAGTGAAGCCCCACGACGGTACCGTCTAATTTGACTTGGCAGGCGAGTTGGTCTTTTCCGCTGCAGTCCCGGCATCGCCGCTCGAAATAGGTTTGGCGTTTCGGGCCTGCTCGGCTATTTCAAGCACGTCCGGGGCCGGCAGCACAACCGTGACAGTGTTTTTCTCTTTCATGAACCTGTTGACAGCTATGCCAAGAACTTTGCCGTCAAGGGCGAATGTTGGGCAACCGGCCATTGCGCCCGACACCCGATAGAAAGTCCGAGGTTTCTGCGTGATACACATGATCTGTCCGCGATGGACAGAAGGTTGGCGGTTCAGAACCTCGTCTGACCGGCTGAGGTTGATGACTTCATCGGCCAGTTCGGCGGTCGAGCTGGACTTTAGGTCGAGCGGCTTGAACGACGCCTGTTTTGTTTCCCTGGCATCGGCCTTTGGCCTCAGAAACGCAAGGTCGAGATCAGCGTCTTTCATGACGATGTCGGCGGGAACTTCTGTTCCATCAGACAAGATGATTTTCACCTCTTTGAGCACTGCCGATGCTTCAATGGTGATACGGCCTGAAGACGTGTTGATTTCACGGCCCGTGATTTCCCGGGTCGGATCCAGAGAACTCAGTGCCGTCACCGTCAGCCCGGTCGGTTCAAGCACGGTGCCGTTGGCCTCGAATTTCTGTTCGCGGTCGGGAATGTTCATTGGGAGCGGTGTGCTGTCGCCGGAGCCGAAGCTCATTCTTGCCACTGCGGAGACCCACACGACTGATTCCTTGTGTTTGTCAACGACGTTGCGAGCCATGGCAGCAGCCGAGTCACCGGCCGTTGTTGTGAGTGATGAACACGACAGGGCAAGACCGATGCCCAAGCCGGTGATTAAGGAGACGGTATTCTTGTTTTTCATTTTTGATGTTTTCGAGTGTGCCTTGATGACACGAGTGAAATTACCACCTGGGTTCGACTTCCACAAATGCGGTGCGGGCGCCATGTCTGACAAAGAATTGAACCCGTGAAGGTTTGGTCTCGCGCAATCTGAGCAGCTTCTCACGCGCAGCAGCCACACTGTCAACAGGTTCGCCATTTACGGCCACGAGGACATCGCCCACGGCGAGGCCGGCCAACGCAGCCCACCCGGCATTTTGAACGGCGCTTATCCGCACGCCTTTCAAGTCAAGCCCGAGTTTGTCGTCGATGCGTTCTTTGAGGGATATCTCGCGGACGGTGAATTCGAATCGGTCGTCTTTGAACTCTGGCAATTCCGCCGTCACTTTTGGCTGACGTTCTGTGACGGCCGTGATTTTGAACGGTTCGCCGTTTCGCAGTCCTTCGAGTTCAATCTGAGCTCCAATCCTGTAAACTCGGACGAGATTATCGAACAATTCCTGGTCGGCAGGCGTGCTGGCTGCGATGACCTGACCGTCCAGCTTGAGCAAGATGTCCCCGACACGAAGGCCTGCTTTTTCTGCAGTTGATCCCGGGGTGACCTGCGTTATTCTCACGCCTTTTTTGCCATGCACGCCGAGGGCGTCGGCAAGGTCAGTTGTAAGCACCTGGGTTTCGATGCCAAGCCACGATTTGGCGGGTCGGGGCGGTTTTTCATCCTGAGGCTCGGGCCCGATCTGCGGCACGGTCAGCAACAACTGGGCGTTGCGCTCGAACTTTGTCAGCACGCGCCGCACGGTGGTCTCGTTATCTGTAAGCTCGCGCGTGACCGCCTGGAGGTCCGCGACATTCGCGACCGGTCGTCCAGCCACTTCGACGATCACGTCTCCTGATTTCAATGGCGGTTTGCATTCTGAACACGGGCCGCCCGGCCTGACAGTATCGACATAAACGCCTTTGACGTCGGGGCGCTGATTTTCCAATGCGGACAGTCGTGTGAAATCGCGCACCGTCAACCCCCATGATTTTAGTTCAACTTCTCTGGCCTGACGCGGATCGCGCACGGTTGTTCGGACCGACCACACCATTGGCTGGCCGTTCCGGAATCCCTTGAGTTGCACTGTTGTGCCCACGGGTGTTGTCAGAACCAGTCGGTTGAATTCCGGGATGTTTTCCTTGGCACGGCTTTCCGGAACGGGAGTGCCGTTGAACTCGGTGATTACATCGCCGGCCTGCAACCCGGATTCCGCGGCGGGGCTGCCGGAATACACGTTGCCAACCAAAACACCGGCTGTGTTGGTCATTTGCTTCAGAAGCGGCTGCGCTTCGATTCCGATCCAACTGCGTGACACCCTGCGATTGTTAATCAGCTCTTGTGCGACCTGTTTTGCAAGATTACTGGGGATTGCGCCGCCGAGACTGCCGATGCCGACTTCGTTGACGCCAACCACTTCGCCGCGGGTATTGACGAGCGGACCGCCGCTGTTCCCGGGGTAAATGACTGCGTCGTGGCCAATCCATCGCACCAGCTCGCCCAATGTTTCCCCGTCCAAAGTCAGCTCCGATCTGCCGGACGGAGAGATCATCGCCGTGTTCGCTACAATGCCCTTCGTTACCGACTGGGACAGCCCTGCCGGACAGCCCATTGCAAATACCACATCACCTATCCGCAGGACGTCCGAATCGCCAAAAACCGCGAATGGCAATGGTTCGTCAGGATTGCGGCGCGCTCGAGGATCTATTTTCAGCACCGCCAGATCACTCAACGGGTCCGTTCCTACAAGAACAGCCTCGATTTCCTCTCTGTTGGCAAGTCGGCAGATGATGCGCACGGCCCGGCCTGCCACGTGGTGATTTGTCAGGATGTAACCGTCCTTCGAGATTATTGTGCCACTGCCTGTAACTCGCTGCTTTTGCATGCGACCGTCGTCTCCCTGTTCTTCCACGACATCAAGGCGGACCAAAGCCGGGTACACTGCTTCGACTGCTCGTTTGACTTCGGGCTCGCCGTACCATCGCGCGCTTCTGCTTGGGGATCGCGCGTGGCGCATTGAATGTTCTGCGGCGAGATCAGTTGGCCCCGGGGTTTTGCAGCTTGCGCAAAGCCCTATTGCAATAAACACGAAAGCCGTCTTGGTCACCATGCCACTGCCAGATTTCATTTCAGAAGCGCCCGATCGATTCTCGAGTTTCAACGACACCGCTCGAAGCAAGTCTGGGCGAGGCATCAACCCCGTTCAAGTCCAAATTGCCCGGACCATCTGCGTCCGGCGCAAGATGAATTCCCACCGAAGACAAGCCGGAGGCTCCGACACTTTCCGCCGGCGAGCAAAGTGAATGCACGCGGATGAACAGAGTGCCAGGCTCGAAGTTGCAGTTCATGCGGACAACATCCGTCTTGCCACTTGCTGCATGGGGATCACAATGCCGGAACGGTTCGAGTCTGACTTTGCTATGACGACGTTCCGTCATATCGGCGAACTTGACATGTACGTTTCTCCCAGCGCGGCGCTCTCGCAACCAAATGATCGCGGCGGGATGAACGCGTTCGTTTCAACATCAGCGCTGTGTCACGCCCCGCTGAACGGGCCGACTTCGTCGCCCACGGGGGAGATGACGGTGGCACGGACCGATGAGCGGTTTGACGGCAAAGGTCTCGAACGATCCGCTCATCTGCGATTTCTGCGCAGATTTTCCAATCTATACCTTGGAGTGTTTGTGGCGCTGACAAGCCTGCTCAATGCCGGAAATGCTCAGTTGTCGGCGGCTACAAAACCCTGTCGCATCGAGGTGCTCGAGAAAGACAGCGGGTGGCCGGTTCCCATGGTCGAGTTGCGAACTTTGCATAATGTGCGTTTTGTTTCTGACAATGCAGGGCTCATTGCTTTTGATCTGCCGGAGTTGATGGAGCGGGAGGTTTGGTTTGAAGTTGTCGGCCATGGATACGAGGTCCCCAAAGACGGTTTTGGCTACAGGGGCGTTCGACTGCGACCCGAGCCCGGCAAGACTTTGAGGGTTGCTGTAGAACGCAGGATTGTCGCAAAACGTCTGGGGCGCCTGACGGGCGCGGGTCGGTTCGGCGAATCTGAGAAGCTGGGCGAGCCGGGTCCGGAGGATAATCTGGGGATACTGGGTTGTGACAGCGTGCAGAACGCAGTGTATAAAGGCTTACTCTACTGGGCATGGGGCGACACCACTTTGTCGCATTATCCGCTGGGGATTTTCCACATGACCAGCGCCACGACCCCGGTCAAACCGCTGGCTTCGTTCGAGCCGCCGGTGAAACTCAAGTTTGATTATTTCACCGATCCGAAGGGCGCACCACGGGCCGTTGCCCCCATGCCAGGCAGTGGCCCGACCTGGGTCACAGGTTACACAAGTTTACCCGACAAAACTGGCGCAGAACGCCTGGTTGGCAGTTACGCTAAAATCAAGCCGCCCTTGGAAGCTTACCAGTGGGGACTGTGCGTCTGGGACGACCAGAAGCTCGAATTCGTCCCGCACAAGATCATTTGGACCAAATCCGAATCAGCCCCCGAGCGGCCTCCGGTTCCAGATGGCCACCCGATTTTCTTCAGGGACTCGGCGGAGAAACAATGGGTTCTGTTTGGGAACCCGCTTCCGACTCTAAGATGTCCTGCCACCTTTGAAGCGTGGGAAAACCCGGCAACGTGGGAATCACTCGAACCGCAATTAACACTTGTATCGGCGACTGATGGCAAGCCGGTCAAACCCCACAGCGGCTCTGTGGCGTGGAATTCGTGGCGCAAACGGTGGGTGACAGTATTCACGGAAGCTTTCGGGAAACCGTCCGCGTTCGGTGAAGTCTGGTACGCCGAGGCCGACGCACCAACCGGTCCATGGGGAAAAGCAGTCAAAATAATATCGCATGAGAACTACACGTTCTACAACCCGCGGATACATCCCGAGATGACGCCTCGAGACTCGCCAATTCTCCTGTTCGAAGGAACGCATTCCAAAGAATTCGCGGATCGCCCGCCGCCAACCCCACGCTACGACTACAATCAGATTCTTTACCGTCTCGACCTCGACGATCCGGCGCTCAAAGGCGCACAGCAATAGTCCGTACATTTCGCAGCGTGGCGCAGCCGCAACCGAGTGATCGCGGCGAGGTAAAGGCGTTCGTTGGAAGCTCGGCATGCTGCTGCGCCGCGCTGAGAAACTTGCGATATCGCCGCAAATTCTGCAGCATGCCGGGCCAATGAATGCCCATGCCGTCAAATCTCCAACACGATCAACTCTCATCCGACCGAAGTCGGTTTGGTCCGGAAATGCGCTTCCGCTGTTGCTTGGCATCGTATGTTTATCTTTATCCACCTCAGTTTTGAGCCAGCAAAGCGCTGGCACTATTGAGAGCGGCGAATACCAGACCGATTCAGAAGCGCGCGCCGCATGGCGTCCGATGGCCGGCACGGCGCCGGTTTCAACCGCAATTCTCGATGGCAAGGCTGTCCTTCGGTTTCCCTGCAATTTCGAGGGCACACAAATCGAGCGCGCATCATGGGACCATCAGGTCAGGCTGGATCTTGCGGACTATAACGGCGTGCAGTTCGACTTTTTCTGTCAAGACGCTTCGCCGGTTTCGCATTTCAGCCTGTACTTTCAGAGCGGGGAGGGTTGGTATTCGGCGACATTCTACCCTGAAACCTCCGGTTGGAATCAAATCACAATCGATATTTCCGCCATGTCCACCGAAGGAAAACCTGGCGGCTTTGCGTCGATCCGCACCATTCGCATCTCGGCCTGGCGCGGGAGCGACAAATCGACGGAGTTCTATTTGCACGGTTTTCGGGCCGTGGGCGGATTTGGTCCCAACACCCACGTGGGCATTCTTCGATGCGATTCCGCTGCACGGACCAGATCTTCCGATGCCGCCAGCGTTCAACAATACTGCACCGCTTTGGCCGAACAGTTCAAAGCCGCAGGAATCGAATACGCCACCGTTAGTGATCTTGATTTGACTTCTGGCAAGCTGCACCGCCTGAAGTTGATTGTGCTCCCGTACAATCCGGTCATGCCCGAAAACACCGCTGCAGTTCTGGTGGAATTCATCAAGGGCGGCGGCCGGTTGCTCTCTTTCTTTGGAATGCCGGAAACCCTGCGCCCCTGCGTCAAGATCGAAGTCGGTTCCGTGGTTCGCCCTGCGAAACAGGGCGGGTTTGCCAGGATAAGGTTCGTCGAAGGCGTTGTTCCCGGAGCGCCGTTGCTGGTCGGACAGAATTCATGGAATATACTCGAACTGAAGCCGGTTCCGGGCGCCAGCCGTGAAGTAGCCGAATGGCTCGACGATCGAGGTCAACCCACTGGCCACGCGGCAATCGTTGCTTCGGCGAACGCAGTCGCAGTTTCCCACGTGCTGTTGACCGACGATATTTCCAACAAACGGCAGATGCTCCTCGCTCTGACAGGTTATCTCGTGCCGCAGGTCTGGCAACAGGCCGCCGATGCAACTCTTGCACGACTCGGTCGGTTGGCAGGTTACATGGACTTCGAGAATGCCGTTGCCGCCATCGCCAAGCTCGCCGGCGAAGATCAACGAGTCCAACCGCACCTTGCTGCTGGGCGCAAATTGCGTGACGAGGCCATCGCGCACAGGGCGGCGGGTCGGTACTCGGACGCTTGGGCTCGCGCGCAAGAGGCCGCTGACCGTTTGTTGACCGCATACGCATGCGCACAAGGCCCGATTGAAGGCGAGTTCCGCGCCTTCTGGTGTCACAGCGCATTCGGCGTCGAAGGAATGGATTGGGACACGGCGATCCGATTGCTTGCAAAAAACGGTTTCACAGCCATCCTGCCGAATCTCCTCTGGGGAGGCCTGGCCTTTTACCCCAGCGCGGTTTTGCCAGTTTCGCCTGAGGTCTCGACTCGCGGTGATCAGCTCGAGCAATGTCTGGCTGCGTGCCACAAATATGGCCTTCAAATCCATGTCTGGAAGGTGAATTGGAACCTCGGATCAGCCCCACGCGAGTTTGTGGAACGCTTGCGGGCTCAAGGCCGGCTTCAGTCAAACGCTGCCGGTGAAACCAACCAATGGCTTTGTCCGTCGCACCCCGAGAACCAGAAGCTCGAGATCGACTCGATGATCGAGATTGTTCGGCGGTACCCGGTGGACGGAATACATTTTGATTACATCCGATATCCCGACGGCGATCACTGTTACTGCGCGGGGTGTCGGCAGCGGTTTATGCGTCACATTGGTGTCAGTGCGCTGAGATGGCCTCAGGACGTCCAAGCCGGTGGCCCGCACAGGCAAGCCTGGCTGGATTGGCGCCGCGCCAACATAAGCACAGTCGTCCACGCGATAAGCGAAAAGGCCAGGACTGTCCGGCCCACGGTCAAGATTTCGGCTGCTGTCTTTCCCAACTGGCCGTCGGCACGCGACAACATCGGCCAGGACTGGAAAGTTTGGTGCGAGCGCGGCTGGCTCGATTTCGTCTGTCCGATGAACTACACGACAAGCAACGTACAATTCCAGAACTTGGTTCGGAGCCAGCGATCCTGGGCAGGAGCCGTCCCTTGTTACCCGGGTATTGGCGCATGGGTCATGACACCGGATCGCGTCATCGGACAGATCGACATTACTCGCAGATGTGGAACGGGAGGTTTTGTGGTTTTCAATTACGATTCCCGCGCAGTTCGGGACATTCTGCCGATGCTCGGAAAGGGAATTACGCGACCAAAAAAGTCTGGAACACCAGAGGATTGAAAACAGCGCCCAAGTATGGGGACAGGCACGATGTTTGGCCCAACTCGATGCCGCTGGCCGGATCATGCCAGACGGATCAGGGCGCTGGTTAAGGTTTCATTCGGTCAGTAGAGCGGGTGTTGCAGCTGCGAGGTACCCCGACAAAAAGCCCATTTACTGAGGTGTTACATCGTTTCCGCCGTGGGCGACGAAGTCGCGTCGGTCATCCCGGCGCGGCAGAGTGCCGAGCTTGCAACGAACGGCTTTGTCTGCCGGCGATCATTCGGTTGCGGCTGCACCGCGCTGAGCAGATGTGGCCCGAACGTGACGCCAGACCCGGTTATTCGACCGCACGATAGAACCTCCGGGCCGGCGGGCCGGGCGTTCGGTCCTTGATCCACTGGACCCGGCCACTTGCTACGACAGTGGACCAGAAATCCCATGCCGACAGATCGGTTGAAGTCTGGAGTGTGCAGTAGCCACCAGCAGTGCCTTCCATTTTGAGCACAAAGGCGCCCTGGTGCTGCCAGCCACCCAGCCGCAAAGGCCGCTTGGTCACCGGAGAACGCAGCACAACCCCACTGCCCCCGACCGCGATCTTGAATCCACTGCCACCCGCAACGCCCGCAAGCCCGGTCACCGGCGGGACCATGGTCGCGCTCCAACTCATGCCGTCGTCCGAGATGGCAGCAAAAGCATCCTCGACAACAGAAACGGCGCCGACTGTGACGAACTGCCCGTCAGCATAAGCGACGCTATTAAGGTCGATAGCGAAGAACGGGGTGGATTTTGTGGCTTCGGTCCAGCTTGTTCCATTGGTTGAAATGATAATCGTACTGCTTGGGCCAACCACGACGAAGATTCCGCCGGCAAAAACCACGCCGGACAAGCTCGCCGCATCCGGCCATGCGACCCGCGTCCAGTCCAATCCATTGGTCGAACTCATCAGTTGCGCGGTGCCATCCTTGCTCGCGATGCCAACGAAACGTCCGTTGCCGAACGCCAAGGCTGTTGGAGGCGGGTCCGGGGCAGAGCCAAGGCGTTGCCAGCTTGTGCCATCGGTTGAGGCCGACAAAGCCGGGGACAAGATGGGCGGTCCCGCGGGAGGATAAATGGCCGAGAAACCGCAAAGCAGGTAGTGCCCGTTGCCGTAACATACATCCAACCAGATCGGACTTTTAACGCCGGTGTCGTGCAATTGCCATGCTGCCCCGTCCGGCGATGAAGCAAGTCCCTCGCCGACAACATAGAACCGATCCTTGACGAACCGGACACGGTATCCTATGCCCCCACCAGCGGCCTGCGTAGTCCAGGTCATGCCATCCTGTGAGGTCATTAGCGTGCGGTTGGCGCTGGCTGCGAGGAACGTCCCGGCTCCGAAAACCACCGACGACAAATCATCCGGACACCCCACGAAATGGTTGCTCCATGTCTCGCCGTCCGCTGACTGGAGCAAGGTCCCCTTTTTGGACCCACCATGACAAAGCCTTTCGGTCCATGGGTTGCGCTGACCGGTTGTGTTCCCGGAAAATTCGTCTGAGCCAGCCATTGTTGCCCGTCCGCAGAGATGAAGACGCCGCCAGAAACGCCACCTGCAACAAACTTCCCGGCACCGAAAGCCAGTGCCTTCAAAGGCTGACTTGTGACGAATGTTTGAAGGGCCCAGTTCACGCCGTCGTTCGAGGTTCGGATTTCGTAGCCGCCGACTGCCACAAAGCGGTCGTTGCCGTAAGCGACTTTCTCGAGTTTACGGCTTCCTTGCAGCGAGATTTCGGTCCATGTCAGGCCATTTGTGGACACTGCCACCACGGTCGGTCGCCCAAATTCCGTGTCTGTCCCCATATCGCGTCATGAAAAGCCCAGTGAGGGGGGCGTGCCCAAAAGGCACAAAACTCTCAATCGGAACTCTGTGGGTAACCAATCCCACCCGGCAAAGGCTAACCACCAACCGGAAGCGAGTTTTGCGTAGTCGTCAGTAATGGCGGCACGAAGCGTAAACAGCCAGTGTCAAAGCCGTGTGATTGAGCCTCGAAATAAAGATGTTGCTGGAGCCTTCGTTGTTATGGGAGCGGGGGCAGTATCGAAATCCCGATACGGTGAGGGATGCAGGTCCGACCGGGGTCAGAGAACATGGCATAGACACAAGAGGGTTGCCTGGGAACATGAGAGACCCGTCGAGGTCCTGAGACAAAGACCGGAGTGGTCGCCACCGGTTATCAACGACCAGGCCACTGAGCCAACCAACTCCCTGGCGAGGTGGAGCGAACAGAGGGAGTCACTCAGGTATTGGTGCTCAACCGACAAAGGGAGAGCGCGGAGAAGCCCGACGGGAGTCTTAGTCTGCTCATAGTACTGGATGAAAGCCGGCGAACTGTGCCGCTTGGAGCCGGGGAGTAGGGAAGGGGCAGACACGGTTACGGGGCCGACACTCGGGCACACGCCGGACACACAGTGGTCCTGAATCGTGTACACGGAACGAGGTCGGATAACGGGGCGGTGGAATCCGTGACTGGAAGAACCGTGTGCGGGAAAACCGCTCGCACGGGTCTGTGGGGGAGCCGGTGGAAAACTGCCGGCTCTACCCGGATCCCGGCCACCATGCGCCCTTTCGGTGACCCCATTGAAAGTTGAGAGTTGAACGTTAGACGTTAAACGTTCCTGATCGGTACATCGGACATCGTGTCTGTTCCCACATCTGGTAACCTTCACCGCGCACCGCGGCCAGATGATCGACCGGGCTTGTCTCCGGACCGGCCACCAATGTTCGGTCAGGGGCTTGCGTCAGATATGGGCGCGATTCAATCATCCGGTGCAGGTGCTGCATCTGTGTAGCACCCGGCGCCTCTAAGGCTTCACGCCAATGGCCGCGCTGGCCTGGCCCGCTTGGCCGAGTGCCGAGGGAAAGCACCTGTCCCGGAAACGCCGGAGTGAAGAAGCCGTAAACGTCATTGTGGCCGTATGTGTGTCCACAAGCGCCTGAGAACACGGCCCAATAGGCCTTCCGTCGCACCACGTCAGGGCCGGCCCGCGGCCCGTGCGCCACCAGCGCGCCGTCCCGCAGCACGGCTACCTCATCGCTCAAACCCAACACGTCTTCGAGCGTGTGCGAGATGTAGATCATCGTTAGCCCACGGGCCCGCAGGCGGTCCATGAGCGCAAAGAACTGCCGCGTTTCACGCTCACTCAGTGAAGTTGTTGGCTCGTCGAACAGGATCAGCCGGGGCTCGCTACTGAGCGCGCGGGCTATTTCGACCAATTGCCGTTCGCCGGCGGAGAGGCGTTCAACCAGTGTGTCCGATGGCGCAGTCAATCCAACCTCTTGCAGCCAACGGGCGGTTTCGGTCGCCAGCGCGCGACGATGAATAATCGGCCAGCGCCCGCGCCGCGGAAAACGCGTCAGAAACAGGTTCTCGCCAATGCTCAGGTTCGGGAACAGGTTCAACTCCTGATGCACGAAGGCAATACCGACAGCCGCGGCATCGGTAGGGCCGGCAGGCGCGTAAGGGCGGCCATCCCAGGTCATTCGGCCCGCATCAGGCCGAAGATTACCCCCGAGGATGTTCAGTAGCGTGGATTTGCCGGCGCCGTTTTCACCGACAATCCCAAGCGTGATGCCCGGCTGCAAAGCAAGCGTGATGTCACGCAACACCGGCACACCGCCGAACCGCTTGGTAATGCCCACGAACTGGAGCAGCGTGCTCATGTTCCGGCCTCCTGCCAGCGTCGGCGCGTGGCATCCAGCAGCGCGGCAGCCAACACCGCCGCGCCCTTGACCATTGTGAGGGTGAAAAACGTGCAGTTGAGAAGGTTCAGGCTGTTGTCCAGCAGCTTTATTAAGAGCACTCTTCCTTGCCGCCGCTGCCGACGTGCCACAGCCGCTCGTGAGAATCCGTCCCCGACAATCAGCTAGCGCCCTCACGCACCGCCGAAACGATTCCGGATCCACAATCCTCGACAATGCAGCCACAGCCGCTGTCTCGGATGCCCAGGTCTCAGCAGCGATCGTCCATGGGTCGGGTGTGGCACTTTTTCATTTCTGCATCATTGAGTTGAAACCCGATGGGCAAAATGTGGCCAGAAGAACCGGCGAAGGCAAGATTATTTTCAGTTCCGCCTGAATGAAAATGAAAAACGCTTACCCGGAGGCGGACGATTCATCTCAGCGCGGCGCAGCCGCAACCAAACGTTCGAGGCTTAACCATTGCGCTGGTTGCAGGAATACCGCTGTGTCGCGCCGCGCTGAAAGGGGCGACTTCGTCGCTCAGGGGGAGATGTAACAGTCGGATCAGCGACCGAACAATTCGAAGGCAAAGGTCACGAAGGATTCGCTGATCTGCAGTTTCAGCGCGGATCATCCGATATTATACTCCAAAAGCCGCACTCTGGTGGCAAACTGAGCAAAGTCGCAGTCTGAAAATCTTCGCAAAAATGATCGATTTCTCAATGTAGTGATTCAGCGGTCGCAGCCCCTCCGCGGCGTCAGAATTGCCGGCTGTCGTCGTGGAGCCGCCATTCGGTGGAGCGAC
>Ga0209162_1003513_pt1 | contig 12591 bp, 12 predicted proteins | sample YNPNPMetaG_FD_187121 | JGI IMG/M metagenome (GOLD analysis project Ga0209162, IMG submission 187121) | Anoxygenic and chlorotrophic microbial mat microbial communities from Yellowstone National Park, USA - YNP NP MetaG (SPAdes) (version 2) ...
CCTGGAGATTGTAAGTACCACTCATAATCGGTGTCCACGTCCCTCGTCCTTCCACACCCCCCATTGTCGGGGCGAGTGCCAGGGTCATCACCGGCACGTCGTTGACCAGAAGCGCCATCTGCGATACCGCACCAAAATCGGAAGACGCGTGTGCCATCACGGCCACGCTGGTCCCCAGCGCAATCGAGGTGCCATCGCCGGGCGTATCCATCCAGACCAGGGGGGAGGGAGCCCTCCACGTACTATCGAAACTACAGGCAGACAAGACCAGCGTCAGCGCAAGCAAGACGATGAGCAAATGTTTATGGGACATCCAGCACCTCCTTCGAAAATACGTTTGTCCACGAAGGTCACGAAGGAACACGAAGAAAAAATCTTCGTGACTCTTCGTGGATATTTTCATCCGTCGTGGTAGGCGGTTACGCCTATGAACACCTCCTTCGAAAATACGTTTGTCCACGAAGGTCACGAAGGAACACGAAGAAAAAAATCTTCGTGACTCTTCGTGGATATTTTCATCCATCGTGGCGGGCGCGTGCATCCATAAGCAATTTCTTTGGCGATTCAATCCCTCGCGACCAGCGGCAAATAGACCCACGCGGTTGACGAACGGAACTCGTACGCGCCCATGTCCGGTTGAGCATCGCGGGGGCGGTTCTCCAGGTCCACCATCGGCGCGCCGTTGGGCGTGCCGGCGTTGATCGCCGGACTGCCTGCTTGCAAGTGATAATCGCCCACCGTTCCCCACGCCGGGCGCACCAGGCGCGGATCGCCGCAGAGATTCCCCTCCCCCAGCGACGCGATGTTAGCGCAGGTGTAAGTTTGATTGCCGTGCGTCAACAGCATCGCGCTCTGCGTCAGGTGAAACAAGTTGTGATCCGCGGTGAGGGATGTGGCGCGCCCGATAAAGATCGGCGAATTGGGTCCGATGCCGCGAAAAATCGTGTTGCGAACAAGGAGTTGCACCGGCACGTCGGGCGCATCGTACTGCACGTGCATCACATAGTTGTTACCCAGCGTATCGTCCACCGTTACGTTGACGATCTCAAAACGTGCGTTGGTGGTCTCGGTCGAGATGACGATAGGCGACCAAGGGGTGGTGGTGCTGTCGCCATCGCCGCGGCCGTAAATCAGCGTGTTCTCGATGCGACTGTTGTTGCCCCACAGTTTGACGCCATCGCACGAATTGTTCGCCACGATCGTTCGGCGAATCGTCGTGTTAGCGGCTTTCGAGTCCAAGCCATCGCCGTAGTTGTGTTCGGCAATCGTGTCCACGATTTCGATCGGACCCTGCGATGGCTCGATGCCGAATCCATCCGGGCGATCGTAGGGCCGATTCGAGCCATCGCCGTCTTGATAATAATGACCGCTGTACGAAAGACGACTGCCTTGAATGCGCACGTTGCGCCAGCCCCCCCGCTCGCCGGCGGGTCCCCCCAGCGCGCCAAAGCCGGCGTACTCGATGCGCGTGTTCAGGATGTGCAGGTCGTCCACGTCCTGAATGTTCATCCCAAACTCGTCGAGGTGGTGGATGTAGAGGTCTTGCAAAACGATGTGGCTGGCTGGCGCGCCGAGAATTTCCAAGCCATCGCGAAACCATGCGGCTTGACCGTGCGCCTGATCATCGTGCGTGATTTCCAGATTCTCGATGCGAACGTAACTCGCGCCGGCAAGATTGATGGCGGTGATGAGATTGTCACGCCCGGCGAGAATCGGGCGATTGCCTGCTTCGCCTTGGATGGTGATCCAGGCATTCGCAGTGCCGGCGGGTGGCGTGATGATGTCCGCGTCGTACTCGCGCAAAACGTAACGGCCGCCCAGGATGATGAGCGTATCGCCGGGTTGCAGTTGGCGCGAGCCATAGCCCGGCGTCGCCCAGGGTTGCTCGCGCGTGCCGGGGTTGGCATTGTTGCCATTCGGCGCGACATAGTAGGTTTTGCCGGCGCCGGGCGCACGCGGCGCAGATGGCGGGGGTGCGGTCGGCGACAAGCGCGTCGGCGCCGTCATCGAACCGGACCTTGCTGGCGAGGAACATTGCAAACCAAAGAACATTACCATCACAAGGATAACAATCGTGAGGTACGCTCTCTTCATCCTTTGTCCTCCGTCATTCGTCCTTCGTCCTCCGTCCCTCGTCCCTTTCAGGGCTTTGTCAAAGTCCTGCCACTTTCATTTCGAGCGAAGCGAGAAATCTCCAACTTCGATTATGAGATTTCTCGTCGCAAAATACGCTCCTCGAAATGACAGAACGCGACTTTGTCAAAACCCTTCGTCCCTTTGCCAATTCGCCGGGTTTTGATATAATGGGGATAGAGAGCGAGGCAAAAGGCGTGGCTGGCAACCCTGCCTTCTCTGCTCGCGCCTATCCCCGTTCTAGTTTAAGACAGGAGCGGGATGGACAACTCCACAAAACCTCCAGAAAATCTCCAGCGCGATTTGATTGCCCTCACGCATCGCGCGTTGCGCGCGCTGGCGCATCCTCACGCATCGCCACACTTTGCCGCGCTGCACCAAGCCCTGCCCCATCTCTTTGCACCGTCGTCATCAGACGAGGCGACGCGCGCCATACTCGAACGCGCACTCGATTATCTGGCGACGCGCGCGGCGGAACACGCCGCGCTGTTGCGCGCGCGGTTTTGGGAACGCCGCAGTGTCCAGCAACTCGCGCTGGCGCAGCATCGTTCCGTGAGCAGTCTCTACGCGCGTCAAGCCGAGGCGGTGTGCGCGCTGGCGCAAACATTGTGGGAGTTGGAACAGTGTCAAGCCGCAGCGCAGCAAGCCACTCTGGCGCGGCGACGCCGCAACCTGCCCGCTGCGACCTGGACACGACTCTTTGGTGTGGCGGAGCCGCTGGCGCGCGCGCAGGCGTGGCTGCGCGATCCGCGCGGACCGCGCTTGGTCAGCATCGAAGGGCTGGGCGGCATCGGCAAGACCTCGCTTGCTCACGCGATCGTTCAATCGCTCTTGGTGACAGACACGTGGAACGACCTCGCGTGGATCGGCATTGCAGCGCCACCGTATCCGACGTGGAGCGAGCCAGCGACCGCGCTCGATGCGGAAGGTGTCCTGGAACAGGTCGCGTGGCAACTCGGCTGGGAAGAGATCGCGCGGATGGCGCCGCCGTTGCGGCGCGCGGCTTTGCAGCAGCAACTCACGCGCGCGCCGTACCTCATCGTGATTGACGATGTGGAACCGGCGTATGAACCAGCACGCTTGATGCAAGCCCTCGTCCCGCTCCTGCAACCGACGCGTTTGATTGTAACGACGCGGCACCGTCTGACCGAGTTGCCTTTGGGCGTCCATTTGCCTTTGCGCGAACTCGAACGCGCGCCGGCGTACGAGTTGTTGCGCGATGAGATGGCGCGACATCACCTGCCCGCCCCCAGCGAGAAATGGTTAGGGCGCGTGTACGATTTGGTGGGTGGCAATCCGCTCGCGCTCAAACTGGTCGCAGGGCAAGCGGTCAGTTTGCCGTTGGAGCACATCGTCGAGAATTTGCGCACCGCGCGCGGCGCACCCGCCGAAACACTCTGGCACAGCATCTATCAACGTTCGTGGGATTTGCTGAGCGACGCGGCGCGCCAGACGCTCGTCGCGCTCCTCACCTTCTCGCCGCGCGGCGCGACGTACGCTGAACTGGGGATTGCCACCACGTTACCCGCCGCGCAACAGGAGGCGGCGCTGCAACAACTCATCGCGCATTCGCTTGTCTTTTTCGATGGCGCACGCTACACGATGCATCGGCTCACGCACACGTTTTTGTTGAGTATGACGATGGAGGTGCCGCAATGATGGCTGCGGCGGCGATTGTGCGGATGGGGACGCACTGGTTGCGCGTGCTCGATTCGTCGCAAGGTTGGCTTGCGCGCGATCACATCGCGCAAACGATGCGTCTTGCCGCGCAGTCGCCCGCGACCTGGACACTTGCCGCGCGGTTGGCGTTGCGTTTGCATCCCGTGATGATGCGCGCCGGCTTGTATGCGATGTGGGCGCGCGATTTGTCAAGCGTACTCGCGCACCCGCCATCCGATCAAGCCCTCGCGTTGGAAGTGCGCGCTGCACTCGGCGCAACGCTCATCGCGGGCGCGCAGTGGGAGGACGCGCGCGAGCATCTGACGCAGGTGCAGCGCGCGTATCGGCAGCACGGGAATTGGCTGAAGGTGGCGCAAGCCGAGTACGATTTGGCTGCGCTGGCGTGGAATCGCGGGGAATGGCGGCGGAGTGTGTGGCTGGCACGTACGGCGATTCGTCGCGTCGTTCGGCAAGCGACTCGCGACGCGGCGGCGCGCCACCTGTACTCGCGCGCGCTCGATCTCATCGGACTGGCATTATGGCGAATGGAGACGCCGCGGCGCGCGTTACGCTATCTGCAACGCGCCCTCGCCTTGCGCGCGCCAGAGGATCAGCGTGGTGTGGGGCATGTGCATCATCACTTGATGCTGGTGTACACCGCGCTGGGTGATGCGGAGGCTGCGCTGGAACACGCCGCGCAGGCGCGCGCATTGTTCGAGGCGTGCGCGGATCGCGAGGGCTTGGCGTACGTCTGGTCGGATGTGAGTGATGTGTATCGTTTGCAGAACGATGTGGCGCGCGCGCGGGAGGCGCTGGCGCGCGCGTACGCGCTCTGGCGTGAACTGCAAGACCCGGCAGGTCTCGCCGATTTTTATCGGCATCTGGGGTTGGTGGAAACACTCGCCGGCGAGTACGCCACCGCGCGGGCGCATTTGGCGTACGCACGCCAACTGTGGTCAACCATCGGCGAGCCGCGCGAGGTGGCGCGCTGCGACGAGGCGTTGCACGCAATGGAGGAAAAATAGAAACCAGGTTTCTGTTAGAAACTTGGTTTCTACTTTGATCGGTACAACTCGTCTAATGCCAACCGTGCTTCGTTAAGAATTGTGGCAGAGATCCAGAGTGAAGAATGTGCCAGCCGCTCAAGCACCTCCTCGGCTTCTCTGCGCTCAATCAAACGCACCGCCGCCGTCCAAAGCACAACGCCAAGCGAACCGTGTACTTCTAGCCCAAGTTGTTTGCCCAGGAGACGCGCCCTCTCATCATCCGTCAAGAACCAATCGGCGTGCAGTTGCCGCGCCAGAGCCAGCGCGTCTGCTTCTCCGGCATCCAGCAAATTTGCTTGTTGCCATGCCAAAGATTCTGCTGCATAGCGTTCGCTCAACGGCACGATCGAAATCCATTCTGGCACCTGTCCGCGTAAATAGTATGTGGTTTCACTCGCGACCTGTGGAGGAATTGAAATCTCTCCCGTCAGACGCAACAAGCGCAAGGCATCGGCTTCGTACAAGTGAATCAGCGGTCCCGCGTTGGAAACAATGCGCCTCACGGTTTCTTTCCCTTTTGTTGCAACGCCCACGCAATATCTTCACGCTGGAATTGCTCAATCAGGGCGAAACGATTGCGCCGTGCGAATTCCAGCAACGCCAGGCGAACAATCTCGTTTTCATCCGCAAACCAACCACGCTGGACTAATGCCTCCAATTCTGCCACGACAGGTTCGGGAAGTTGTACCTCTAGTGTTTTCATCACCATCATCCACCTCTGCTGCAAGTATAACTTGGAAGGGCAGGCACGTCAAGACAAGAAACCAGGTTTCTTGCAGAAACCTGGTTTCTACTTTTCACCTGTGCAAATTCTTCGCGGCGATGAATGCCAGTCCACGCCTCGTCAATTCCTCCGCCGTACGATTCAACGCCGCGTGCTTGTCCAGGTAATTCTGGAGCAGGATCGGCATCAATCCGCGCGCCTCCACCTCGGCTTTGGGCAAAAAGTACTCCAGGATGTCCGAGGGATGTTCGCGTGTCGCTTCCACTTCGGGATCGCCGCCTTCGTGCTTGGCGGAAATGTTCTTGACGTGATCCGCCAGTTCCAGCAATTCGGCGCGGCGATTGTACGGCTGGCGCACGATGTGCTTGTAACACTCGGTAATGTGATGCTCGATGCGCACCACGTTCTCAAAGCCAAACGCTTTGCGAATGTACGCTGCCAATTCAATCGTGGCATTGTTGACCGAGTTGCTCAAGTTGAAACCGATGAGCGGTGTCGTTCCATCGGGGCGCGCAAAGAGTTTCGCCATCATCAACGTCCACAGGATAAAGTACGGATTGTCATTGCCGACAAACACGGAAATCTTGAACTCGTTGTTGATGCCTAGGCGATGAATCAAATAGCCGATGAGTATTGTTCCAGCGTTGATATTGAGCACCTGATAGATGCCATAGTTGGTGTAATAGTACAAAAACTCATCGAGCCATTTGAGCGCGTACTCGTTCGGTTCGCCGATGCCGCCGAAATAGCCGGTGATGGTGTCGGGTCCGCCCAAGTGCACGTTCGAGCCATCTGTACCTTTGGTGTCGAGAGTGTCCACGTAGGATGCGCCAATCGCTTGCATCGCTGCCATCCCGGCGAGCAGATCACCTTGATCCTGCTCCGACTCTTTCATATAGCGCACGCGGATAAAGCGTCCTGGCATCAGTTCGCGTTTCTCGATCGCTTGCCTGGCTTCGGCGATGAGCCAGGGGAAATACTGGAACGCGCTGATTTCGAGTGTGACCGCGTAGGCGTTTTTGAATTTCATCGTGTCTGCGGCATCGCCCAGCACCTTGCGCCGATAATCAGCGATGCTGATGAACGCGCCGGCGTCGCGCTGTGCAATGAGCCACTCGAGGTCAGCCAGGTATGGCGATTTCATTTCCCGCAAACGGCGCATCAGGTTCGGCAACTTGCGCGCCTCTTCCGATTTGCGGTTGATCTCGTCAATCGTGCCGTACTTGGCGATGACCTTCATTACGTCGTTGACGAGTTTGTTCTTGGGGTCGAGTAGAAAATCGTTGATGGCGGCGAGGTTGCTGGCAGGAATTTTTAGTTGTTTGCGCAGTTTGTCGTTCATCGGGTTCTCCCTTTACGCAATACGCATCAAGTAGTATTGCGTAGTGCGTAATCATTTGCCCAGCATCTTGAGCAACTCGGCGTACTCTTCATCTTTCATCCCAAACCAATTTTCCGGTTGGGGGAATTTGCGCGTCGTTACTTCTTCCACGTATTGCTTCAAGCCGTTGGCAATCACCGCGCCGGCATCGCCAAACACTTTTGCCATCTTGGGTTTGAATTTGGGATACAGGTTGAACATGTCGTGGAAGATGAGCAACTGCCCGTGTGCGTGTGGCCCCGACCCGAGCGAGATAATCGGGATGCTCGCGCGCTGGGTAATGAGTTCACACACGCGGTCGGGCACCATTTCGAGTAGAATCGCAAAACAGCCGGCGTCTTCGAGCGCGCGCGCATCGTCCACGATTTTCTTCGCCTGCGCTGCGCCACGTCCTTGCACCTTGTAGCCACCGAGCGCGGCAACGCTCTGCGGCGTCAGCCCCAGATGCCCCATACACGGAATCCCGGCTTTGACGATCGCGGCGACGCGATCCACCATCTCGATTCCGCCTTCGAGTTTCACCGCATCGCACGCACCTTCTGCCATAAAACGCCCCGCGCAACGAATCGCTGTCTCGACCGATGGTTGGTACGTCATATACGGCATATCGCCGATGAGCCACGCGTTCGGCGTGCCGCGCCGCACCGCTTGCACGTGCGGCATCATCACGTCTTGCGTCACCGGCAACGTTGAATCGTAACCCAGAATCGTCATACCCAGCGAATCGCCCACCAGCACAATGTCCACGCCGGCTTGCTCGACGAGGTACGCCATCGGATAATCGTAGCATGTGATCATCGTGATCGGTTCGCCGCGACGCATCTTGTCGTACAGCGTACCGAGTGTCACTTTTTGTCGTTTAGTTTCGGTCATTCGATTCCTCCTTGTAGCAAATGGCAGATAGCACACCACTAGCCATCAGCCACACGCGATCATTTGAACCGTTGAAAGTTATACGATGGATACACCAGCGCTTCGATCTTGAGTTGCTGCGCCGAATCTTCCATCAGGCGCATCAATTCCTGGTTACTCCGAATCCCATAGCCCCACGTGTCCACCCCTTTCCGCATCACGAAAAATCCGTACGCTTCCTCGTTTGCTCCTGCGATGCTGCCCCTGAGTGGAATGACCGTGTTCGCGGGATCGTAGCCGCTTTCGACGTACCAGTTGTTCGTCGAGTCAACAAGCACCCACTTGCTATCAACAAATACTTCGACGAAAACATGTCCAACGCAGGGACCCTTTTGTCCCGCCTGGAATTGCTTTGCCCACGCGATACTCGCGGTGTCAACCATCACCGCCGGATAACCGAGTTCGCGCGCAATCGAGGCGTAGACCAAACCCCAGTCATGGCAACCACCCAGGCGACGTTCCGCGAAAAGTTGATCCGTTGTGATCGCGCCAATCGTTTTGCCACCCGCCGACCAGGTTTTGAACTCGCGCCTGATCCAGAAATAGATTTCACCCAACTGCGCAATGCCTGGCGGTTCACCGCGCAGCGCGTCGATCACCGCAGGATTCGTCAGGCGCGTCTGCTCGCCCTGCGCGAGATATTTTTCGGGATTGCCATAGTCAATTCCGAACGCCGATGGATAACGTCTGCCCGGCGTGAGTGTCAGCGTACATGAGGGCGCGGCGGATGGAGTATGTCGCGTTACCGATGGTGTGAACGTCGGTTGCGGCGGAGTAAAACTGAGAACGCGCGTACTCGTGAGCAAGTGCACGGTCGGCGACAGCGGTGTGACGGACACGCTGGCACATGCGATAGAAAGTGCAGCGAGGAAAAGGACTATGGCAGCGAGGGCGAAGACTTGCGTTCGCATTTTGGTTGCTCGAAATTGGCTGGACGCATATGTCGCCAACCTCTTTGCCCATCTCGTCCGGAGATTATAGCGCGCAAAGCACAACCCTGTCTTTCAACAGACAGGGTTGTGGAATTGATTACTGTAATGCTTCCGCGACCAACTCGGCAATATCCTTGCGCGCGATTTTTTCGTCCACCTCCAGCGCTTTGGCGCCATCGTCAAGCATCGTCATACAGAAGGGACACGCGGACGCAACGATGTGCGCGTTCACCGCCATCACATCTTCCATTCGCTTGTTGTTGATGCGCGTGCCGGTATTTTCTTCCAGCCACATTCGTCCACCACCGCCGCCGCAACACAAGCCGTTCGCGCGCGCACGTGCCATCTCGACCAGATTGCCGTCCGCGCCCAGCGCGCGCAGGATCGCGCGTTGCGGTTCGTAGATGTTGTTGTAGCGACCGAGATAACACGAATCGTGATACGTGATACGTGACTCGATCTTGCGCGTCGGAGTGATTCGTTTGCTCGCTAGCAATTCGTTGATGAGCTGCGTGTGATGCACCACCTCGAACACGCCATCGAATTGTGGGTACTCGTTCTTGATGGTGTTGAAGCAGTGCGGGCAAATCGTGACGATGCGTTTGAACTTGTACTGCTTGAGCGACTCGACGATTTCCATCGTCGCCATCTGATACAGATACTCGTTGCCGAGCCGCCGCGCCGATTCGCAGTTGCAGCGTTCCTCTTGCATCACCGCGAATTTCACGCCAGCGGCTTGCAACACCTTGACAAACGCTCGGGCGATTTTCTGCGCGCGCACATCGTACGCGCCGGCGCAGCCAACCCAGAACAACACCTCGTACTCTTCGTCCGCGTCGGCGAAGGGTACGCCCAAGCCCTCCATCCACTTGTGCCGATCTGCCTTAGGTAACCCGTACGGATTCCCCTGCCGCTCCATCGAGTCCATCGCCTTGTTCGATGGCGGTTGCGGCGCGCCTTCGCTCAACGTAAGATAGCGTCGCAACTCGATAATCGTGCCGAGTTGGTCAATCGCCACGGGACACGCATTGACGCACCCCATACACGTCGTACAGTCCCACAACTCTTGCGCGTCCACCACCTCGCCGTGCAGCGCGCCCTTGACTTTGCCGTGCGATACTTCGAACATCTTGACGATGATGTTCTTGGGCGAGAGGGCTTTACCGGTCAATGCGGCAGGACACGCGTCCTGACAACGACCGCAGCGCGTGCACGCGTCGAAATCGAGCAGTTGCTTCCACGAAAACTCTTCCAACTTGCTGATGCCGAACGTCTCTTGATTTTCGATGTCAGCAATCTTTGGAATCGCGCCGGCAGGTTCAAGTTTCTTGAAGAAGGTGTTGAGCGACGAGATGACCAGATGCCCCATCTTGGTGTACGGCACTGCGGCTGCCGCCGTGAGCGCGACGGTCATATGCAACACCCACGTCGTCACGTGCAAACTTTTGAGTACACCCAGGTCAACGCCGGTCAACAGTTGCGAGAGGGGCCATGCAACGACAGAGCAAGTGGTGCAAAACATCACGCGCTCTTTGAGTTGCGCGGTTTCCATCGGTTGCGCGGCAAGGCGCAAAATCTCGATGATGAAACCGGTGAGGACGATGAAACCGAGCGAGCCGAGAATCCACAGGTCTTCGCGGAAATAGCGTTTGCCGGAGCGCCCATCGAGTCGTTCGGGCTTGATGCCGTAACGAACGACGAACGCGATGGCAATGCCGATGAGGGCAAAGAGACCAAAAACGTCGAGGACGGTTTTGTAGAGGGAGTACACCTCGCCCTGCAAAAGTCGCCATTGATTGGGATTGATGAGCGGCTTGGTAATGTCCCAATCAATCGTCGCAATCGCCGTGCCGAGGAACAAAAACGCCATTCCCCACATAATTCCAAGGTGCATCACACCGGCGGGTTGCTGATCGAGCGCGACTTTTTTCGTGGCGATGCCGAGCAGCAGCCAGTTCTTGATCCGCACACCGAGCGGACCCCATTCGAATTTACCTTTGCCGATGCGCCAATGCTTGACGCGCTGCCACATCCCGTACGCAAAGACGATCACCGCCAGAAGACCGCCCAGATACACGACGATCTCCAGAATCCACGGGATGTTCCAAAACGTCGGACGACAAACTAAACCGGGGGGACAGGGAAATTCGTGCATGCATCAACTCCTTTGTTGAATTATGGAATCAAACGTGCCAAATTTGCCAAAGATGCCAAACTCTTTTTGGCACATTTGGCTCATTTGGCTTGTTTGGCACATTTGACCTATGCTTCGACGCCGCCTTTGACCGGCGGAATCGCCGAATACAAATTGCCGGGGTCGGGCATTGGGCGCGGGGTGCCCAGGTCGGGCGCAGGAGGTGGCACCAGTAACTGTTCTTTCGTGATGATCGCGCTGCGCCGATCATAGTACGAGAGTTCGTACTGATGCTCCAGCACAATCGCGCCGGTGGGACACGCTTCCTCGCAAAAGCCGCAGTAGATGCAGCGCAGCAAATTGATTTCGTAGCGTTTGGCATAGCGTTCGCCGGGCGAATAGCGCTCCGCATCGGTTTGCTCTGCGGGTTCGACGTAGATGGCGTCGGTGGGACACGCCGCCGCGCAGAGTGAGCAACCGATGCATTTTTCCAGGCCGTTGTCGTGGCGCTTTAACTCGTGCCTGCCGCGAAAGCGCGCCGCGACCGGCTTTTTCACTTCGGGATATTGGATGGTGACCGGCGGCGTAAACATCTCACGCAACGTCACGGACATACCTTTAAAAATCGCACCGATGTCGGGAAGAGTCATAGGTGTACCTCAATGAGCAAATGAACAAATGACAAATGAGCAAATGATGAAAGATGGGTAGGTTATTTGGTTTTCAGTCCCAGCCGCGCGCGCACGAACGCGCGCACCTGTTTCATCGCCGCGACCGCGTCGCGCGCGTCTTCTTGGGTAGCGCTAGTGCCAGGATAGCGAATATCCACCGAGTAGGGATTCAGAATCATCAGCGCATCGAAAATCAACTTGAACGCTTCGTCTACTTGTGTGCACAAACGGAGCAACTCATCAAGATCGTGAACCCGCCGAAACTCGATGTGATGTCGCGTCAAGAATGCCTTCAGGTACTTTTCCGCACATTGTTGCGCATGGAAACACACGCCATCATACAACGGTTGTTTTCGCTGACGCATTCCCAGCCGCGCATACTGAAAATCTTGCTCTGCTTTGTTGAGCCAATCCAGCGTTTCATCGAGCATAAATCACCCGGCCCTGCTCGATGATCTCCTTGATGAAAGAATCACCAATTGCCAAACGCCGCGCAAGTTCATTGGGCGTCCGCACAATAATATCCATCGGAAACGTTTTGCCGTGCACCGCACGATAAGCGCGAGTGGCGCGCTGTGCAGGTCGCTCGTTACTCTCTGCCACGATCAGCAAATCCACATCGCTATCCGCGTTCGGTTTGCCGTATGCATACGAGCCGAACAGAATCACTTTTTCGGGACGAAACTCTTGAACGATTTTTTGCACCACCGCGTCAATCTGCCGACGCGTGACACGCCGCCAGCGCGGACGCGCGGGCACCGCCTTGTACGATGCGCGACGTTCGCGCACCGTGCGCGATGGCACGGCCTTGTTCTTCGACAGGGTTGAGGTCTTGCAAGACATCGGCAACCTCAAGTCAGCGGGTAGGCAAACCCAGCCGCGCGCGCACGAACGCGCGCACCTGTTTCATTGCCACGACCGCGTCACGCGCCTCCTCGTAGGTCAGTGCTAGCCCAGGATAACGGGTGTCAATGGCGAACTGATTGAGCAACAACAGAG
>Ga0209162_1003514_pt1 | contig 12586 bp, 10 predicted proteins | sample YNPNPMetaG_FD_187121 | JGI IMG/M metagenome (GOLD analysis project Ga0209162, IMG submission 187121) | Anoxygenic and chlorotrophic microbial mat microbial communities from Yellowstone National Park, USA - YNP NP MetaG (SPAdes) (version 2) ...
CTACCGTTCGCGCAGCGTTTCCGCTTCCGTCGCAACGACAGCGACCGACTCAGGTTGACGCATCTGGCGCACCCGCACCACGTGGATCAGCAACCCGACCAGAAACAACCCAAACCCAACCGCATCCGCCCCCAGGTCGGCGTACAGCATCGCCAGACCGGCAATGCCCATCATAATGCGCTCGACAGGGTTCGCCTGACGGATCAACCAGCCGCCAAACGTGACTGCCAGCGCACCGACCGCCACGCAACTGGTCAGAAACGTGACTGTAATCGTCACCCATCCGCCGGCGGCAAACGCATCATACCAGGCAGGTTCGAATGCCAGCGCCACCTTGCCGACATTCTGACCGACCTGCTGTAAGAGGAGTAGCAAACTTGTCCCATCGATCGTCATGGTAAACATGAACGGCACCAGGAAGCCAGGCAGACAATACTTCCACGCCATGAACATCGAGGGCCATGGACGACCGCCGGTAATTGCTGCGGCTGCCATCGGCGCCAGCGCCGTCGGGGGCGACACATCGGCAAGCACTGCATAGTAGAAGATGAACATATGCGCAGCAGGCTCCGGCACCCCCACCTGCCGCAACGCAGGAACGATCATCACCGCCGCCAGGATGTATGACGCTGTGACCGGCACTGCCAGTCCCAAAACCCAGACCGCTACCGCAGCGAAAAAGACAGTCATCAGGATATTGCCGCCGCCCAGGCTTACAATCATGCCCGAAATTTTCAACCCCAGACCGGTCAATGTCACTGCGGAGACGATGATACCGGCGCAGGCGGTGGTGGCAGCAATCGAAACCACACTTCGCCCGCCATATTCAAGCGCGCGGAGAATGCGCATATTTTCGTCTTCGCCCGGAATGGCGCGCACCCGCTTATAGAGCGCCATACCCGCCGCAATCACAACTGTCAGCATCAACCCCCAGAAAACTGCCACCGATTCATTCATACGCTGCAGGACGCCGATCCTCTCCAGCGCCATCAGCACGACTGCCAGCGCAACGCCGGCAGCCAGCGCCTTCAGTGACGAGAGGCGCGTCTCAGCGCGAAGGAAGCTGAGACAGAAAGCGATGACAATCGACCAGTAGACCGCCATGAACGGCGTATAGCCAAACGCCATCAGGATTGCAACAGCAAACAGCGACGAGAAATGATAGCCAAACTTGCGTGTCAGATCCCAGAGCGGCTCGGTCTTGAACTCCACCGGTTGCGTCTTCATCCGGCGCGAGTCGGCTTCGATCATCAAAATGATCGACAGATAGTAGAGCAGCGTCGGCACAATCGCCATGATCAACACATCGAGATACGAAATATCGAGATACTCGGCGATCAGGAACGCTGCCGCACCGAGCGTTGGCGGCGAAAGCGTAGCGCCGATCCCCGATGCCGCCAGCATCCCGGCTGCGACGGTTTTATCGTACCCGGCTTTGCGCAGCATGGGCCACGAAAGCGACCCCAGCGTCACGGTCGTCGCCACACCGCTGCCCGACACCGTGCCCAGCAGGAACCCGGCAGCCGCTACGGTTCGCCCCGGACCGGCGCCGCTCTTCGATTTGCCCAGCGCTGCGAACGACCAGTCGATAAAGAACTTCCCTGCGCCGCTGTACTCCAGCACTGCGCCATAGATGGTAAACAACACGATAAAGGTGGCGGCGACATCGAGTGGCACGCCAAACACCCCCTGCAAGGTCAGATAGTTGGTGCCGATCAGGCGTTGCAGCGAGATACCGCGGTGGTCGAACGGTTCAGGAAAGATATACCCGAACAAGGCATAGAGGATCGAGAAGATCGCCACCAGCGTCAGCGCCATTCCGGTTGTGCGTCGGGTGGCTTCCAGCACCAGCAGCAGCATAATGGCGCCCATGACCAGTTCGGTCGGGGTGGGTTGCGTCACACGTTGCAATGCCTCACGAAAATTGAGGCTCAGATAAATCATACTGGCAGCGCCCAGCACTGCCAGTACGACATCATACCAGGGAACCTTCGCGCGCGCCGCTTTGCGCAACGGGAAGTAGAAGAAGGTCAACGCCAGAACGAGCATCAGAAACGTTGCGCGATAGACCTGTGTGGTAATGGTCGCCTGCGTCCAGTACAGCGCGTAGATCGAAAGCGCTGCCGCAACAATCCCGGCGATCCATGCCCATGCACCGCCCAGTTTACGGGTTGCCGCTTCGTTCTCGAACTCCTCGATAAGTTGCTCGACCTTCTCCTGGCTGATAACCTCGTTCGTGTCAGGCGTCTCATTGTTCTGAGCGTTGGCGGCAATGCTCATGCTGCTCCCCCTTGTGCACGGATTCTGTGAGTGGATGTTGAGCCTTTCAGCCTGCGTGTGTGTGGAGTGGTGAACGGGCTATCGCCATCGATGCTGCTTTCTCCCTGTATAGAAACGAGGCGACGATATGATCGCCGCCTCGCACGCCCACATCAGAATCACTCTTTCCAGACGCCGCGTTCCTTATAGAACTCGATAGCCGCTGGATGGAAGGGTATCGATGAGCCAGTAGCTGCCGACTCAAGCGACAGCGTGCGCGCCGCCGGATGGATTTGATGCACTTCCTCCAGGTTGTCGAATATGGTCGTCAGGATGCTCTTCACCTGATCGGCGGGCATATCCTCGCGTACAACGAGCAGGTTTGCCACACCGATACCGGGCACATCCTGATCGGTTCCCTTGTATGTCCCTCCCGGCAACACAGTGGCCGTGTAGATGGGACCGTACTTATCGATCATCGGTTTCAACAGAGCGCTTGTATCGATAAACACGACAGACTCGGTTGTCACCAGATCAGTGACTGCTGCGGTTGGCAGACCGCCGATCCAGAAGAAGGCGTCGATCTTCTTATCCTTCATAGCTGCCACCGAGTCGGCGACGCCGAGGTTTTCGCGAACGACATCTTCAGGTTTGAGACCTGCTGCCTCCAGCAGACGAATGGCGGCTGTCTCGGTGCTGCTACCGGCTGAACCGATCGATACCGGGCGCCCCTTCATATCGGCAATGCTGGTAATGCCCGAGTCGGCGCGCGCGACCACGTGAATGAAACTCTGGTAGAGGACGGCAATCGATGTCGCCGGAACCGGACCCGTCGCCTGGTATGCCGCCAGTCCGTTGATCCCGTCATACGCCGAGTCGGCGGTAGTAAAACCAATCTGTGCTTCACCGCTCTGAAGCAGTTTCATGTTATCGACCGAGCCGCCGGTTTCCTGAGCCGTTGCCTCAGTATTGGGCATCTTTTCGGTAAGAATGCGTGCCAGACCGCCGCCATAGGGGAAGAACACGCCGCCAGTACCGCCAGTGCCAATAATCAGTCGAATTTTTTCGCCAGATGGCGCCGCTGCCGGCGTCGTTGCGGGTTGCTCGCCTGCGGGTGACGATGCGGCAGTCGGCGCCGCAGGCGCGGATTGACCACACGCTGCCAGCGCCAGTGCCATGATCGACCAGAGGATGACCAGCGTTCGTTTGAGCATACACGTACTCCTTTTCTGCAACCGGATACACAAACGTGAACCAACACCAGCATGGATCAGGCGCCAGATGCATATACGCCGCCCGTAAGCGCGCAACGCCCGGTCTGCTTTCCATTGAGACGCTCAATAATGAGCGTACCGGCGTGAGAACGAAGTTGCCTGAAGGTGTATGTCCACCTGGCAGTCCAGGATAACAATCTATGCTTAATGAGCGCAGAAACGCGCTTCGAAGCAGGTCACCGCTGGCTCCTTTGAAACTGGAGAATTATAGCAGTTCTCAAATATGTTGACCCTTGTCCGGGTCTGCCGTGTCACGCGAGGCGCTCCGTTTTCGGCAAAGCGTAGACCGAAATTCATTTCGGTCACCGTGTCGGGAGCGCGATTCTGGGAGCGTTCAACCCTGTCCAATTGGTTCAACCTCTATGGGAACTGCTATAAGACGGAGTGCAGTGTGTAGAGAGTGTACACGCAACTTAATAATGCGTCAAGGGTGTCAAGGGTGCGTGCATCGATGTACAGTGGCAGTATTCTCACCATACGAGAGGGCGATCAACCGCGCGGTGACAACACGCTGGAAGGCATCGATCTCCCCGCTCGCTGTGCTATTGGAAACGTTGCTCATACGCTGCGATGATCGGCGTTCCGGTCGCAGTAAAAGAGGGTGCCAGCAGTAATGCAGAGCGGGACGGCGAACAGATTGAGGAAGGGAATACTGACCAGCCCCAGGCAGATCAAGCCAAACCCGGCAGTGGCAGGCAAACCCCGCCGGATGAATCCCAGTTTCTCGCGAAACCGCAACCGCCGCCGTTCGAGCGGCGGGTCAAAGAAGTCGAGACACGAAATGGTTGCACCGAGCGCAATGCCGCCTGCCGTCGCCAGCACCGTCCCAACGACCGGTATCAGGTTCAGGAGCAGGGTTGGCGCGCCAATGATCAGCGCCAGTATCAACTTCTTGAGCTCGAACAGGATCGCGCGGGCAATATCACGCGTCACATTGCCCACCGTCGGCGGCGGCGCATCGAAAGCGACACCGTTCCGGTACTCTTCAAGCCGTTCAGATAGACGGCCGTAGAATGGCGAACCAATGACAACACCGAAACGCACCAACAGGTACCCGGTTGCGATCAGGAGCGCGACGACCAGCAACCCGCGCAACAACCAGGCGATCACCGTCGCCCATTCGGGCAGACCGGCGATCAATGCGTCGATGCCGCGAAATCCGGCAAAGAGCAAACCGGCGTACAGGGTTGCACCGATCAGCACATTCAGCAGAACCGGAACGATAATGTATTTCCACAGCGCCGGGTGACGGCTGAGCATACCCAGAGCGCGCAGCGGATACGAAGCGCCGGCGAAAAACGTTGTCATTGTTGAGAACTGAGAACTGAGAACTGAGAACCAAGAACCGAGAATTGAGAAGTGAGAACTGAGAACTGAGAACAAAAGCAGAGATGCCGGGAAGGGAGACTGCCATTCCCGGCGCTCTCAGCGGCTGTCACACAATGCCGAACAGTTCAGGCAGTGCTACTCTTGCCTGATGATCAGGCTTTCGTCGCGGTTCTTTTCTCCCTCTTCGAGCAGCATGATCGGAATGCCATCCTCGATCGGGTAGCGATACCCATTGCGACGATTGACCAGCCACTCTTTTCCTTCACTGTCTTTCATCAACTCGACCGGTCCTTTGTCGCCCGGATCGGCAAGAATCGCCAGCAGTTCCGGGCTGATGCTGCGCGGCTCGCTGCTCGATGATGACGACGACTGTGGTTGCGGATTGGATTCCAGATCGAACACGCTGTCTTCACGATACTGGCGAACGGCGCGGTAAATGACCACTCCCAACGCAATCAGCGCCGCTACGCCAAGGAGACGAAGGACAAGTTTCATGATCATGACCTCCTCAGTTCCAGATGCGTGGTTCCTGATACAAAGAACATCCAGCTTCCGATGTTTAGAACCACGTTCCATTATACCGGGTCTTCGACCTTTTCCAACAGGGATGCGTGCTCATCGCGCCAGAGATGTGGGAGCCTGCCTGCCTCCTGCCACACCAGCAAGCGCCATTCAGGCGGCGCTCCCTTCGCCGGGTATGTTATTTCGAGATAAGGGAAGCGCTGCTGCTGACGCCGTGACGTAGCAACATCGACAATCACATCAGTCCAGGCGCCGGTGTTGATATACGTCTGACGCTCATTCAACGGCACGATCTGCGCCAGGTGCGTATGCCCGCAGATAAAGAGGCTGACTGATCGACGGCGTGGATCGCACGCGACACGTGCCATGCCGCGGATCGAGGCGTCCCGAAATGCGCGAACAGACTGACGCAACTGCTGTTCGGCTGCGCGCTGAAACGCTGCTTCAGGAGAGACGCCGGATTGCCGGCGAACGCCTGCCGCACGCACCAGGAGCGTCGCTGCCAGCGTCACCTGATGGTATGCCGGTTTCCACGACAGACCCGGTGAAACGCGCCCGTTGTCACCATGATCGACAACATATGTGGTGTTGCGGATCAGAACGTTGATCAGCAATACCAATCCGCGCGTGACCAGGCGACGTGTGGCATGGTTGCGCAATGTCGGCAGCGAGAGAGCATACCAGAAAATTGCCGACAGCGGCTTGATATTGTCGATCAGGGTGGCAATATCAACCGGTTCATCCTCCAGCAGGTTGATCGCCTCGCGGATCAGGCGCGTGCCAAATACAACCTCGAACGGCTCACAAATGCCATCGAAGTGGACAAATCGATTCCACCGGTCAAACTGGTTGCCATGCACCAGGAAGATACCGTCACCCTCGTAGCGCACGCCAAACCGCAGGCGCGGATCATCGGGCGCCAGTCCGAGCGCCTGACGCAACACTTGTTTGGCGCTGGCGTAGTGCAACTCGAAATCGTGATTGCCGATAAGCACGGTCACCTGGTTGTCGCGCCGCCCAAGAAAAGCGCGCAGTGCAGCGACCGGCGCGGCGTGCGCCTGCAGGATCGTCTCAAGACGACGCGCCGCTGCCCGTGACGACCATTCGCGATCAGGGACATCTGGCAGACAGACCTGTAAGAACTCAAAGGTGTCGCCTGCCAGGATCAACTCGGTCGGTTCCGGATCAGCGGCGTAGTGATGTAGTAGCGCCGCGAGTTCGGCATCGGCGGTGAAATCATCGAGACGGTCACCGGCGCCGAGGTGCAGATCGCTGAGCACCAGCCGGCGCATCCCGATCCGGATGTCTTCCGCTTCGATTGGCAGCGTCGTTTCTGCGGTTGGGTGCAGGCGCACCGGATGCAGGCGCCGCCGTAGAATCGGCACAAGAATCGCGCTGGCAAGCGCCAGCGGCAGCAAGCGAAGGGTTCGCAACATAGCGTTTATTGGGCAGCGGCGCGGGCGGCTGCAACAAATGCACGTATCTTCTGATGGTCTTTCACGCCATTGCTCTCGACACCACTGCTGACATCGACGCCCCATGGACGCACGCGCTGAATAGCTTCGGCAACATTCGCGGGAGTCAGACCGCCTGCCAGCAGCACCGAACGGCGCCGTGCAAGCCCGGCGGCGCGATCCCAATCGGCAACCACACCAGCGCCGCCGTAACTGCCGGGCACGTGCGCATCGACCAGCAAGCGCACATGCGCCCGGTCTTCGATCAACCAGTCGCGCTCGCGCGCGGAGTCGTCAAAGCGAATTGCTTTGATAACCAGAAATGATGCGAGGGCTTCAGCGTATGCAACCGGTTCATCACCGCTCAACTGAATGCCGTCCAGACCGCACCAGGTTGCGACTTCACGGATGCGTGCCACGTCGTCGTTGACGAACACACCAATCAGGGAAACCGGACGACGACCGTCAGCGGCAGTACGCACCGCTTCCGCAATCGCGATGGCATCATCAGGGTCGATCCGGCGACGCGACGGCGCGAATACCAGCCCGATCATATCAGCGCCGGCATTGACCGCCGTCAATGCATGATCACGTGTGCGCACACCGCAAATTTTGACATTGATCATCGCGTACCTGGAGCGTAACCTGTCACATCGCCGATGCGTCTTCAGTCATCTCGCTATCAGGTATCTCGACCGTTTTGCGACGGCGTGGAGCACGCGGTGTTGCATCTGCCGCTTCGGTAGCGGTTTTCCGCCGCGAACGTCTGGGTGACGCCTCTGATGCGACATCCGCCGCACTCGCGTCCGTCTGGACATTCGCTGATGCATCGTCAGTTTCTGCCTTCGCACGCGGCGCACGCCGACGACGCGGTTTGGGTTGTTCCTCGACTGCCGCACCCGCCGGAGCGCCTTCACCGGTTCCGGTCTCCTGCGACGTCACCACACCCTCTGGTACCGTTGTCACCGGCGCTTCAGCAACACCTGTCGCGTGCGCCTCCTCCTCAACCTCCGTTGCCGCCGCCATTATCTCTTCCGGCGCTGCCGCGAACCCGGACACATCGACCTTCGCCTCGCCCGGCACTCCTTCCGGCGTGCTGGACTGCTCCTCCTCAGCGCCCGTTGCCGCCGCCATTATCTCTTCCGGCGCTGCCGCGAACCCGGACGCCGCTCCTTCCGGCAGACCGGTGGGCGCCGCTGCCTCAACCTCCGTTGCCGCCGCCATTATCTCTTCCGGCGCTGCCGCGAACCCGGATGCCTCTTCTTCTGGAACCAAAACAGTCCTGGTTTCAACTGCATACGCCACGACCGCGACCTCAGAAAGCGGATCGGGTGCGGCGTCGACAGGTTGTTCCGTATGTTCGAGAGATTCCTGGGGCGCGAGGTGATACACGATACGGGCGCCTTTTCCGCTACGGCGGAGCATGCCGCTGTTGATCGCCTGCTTGATCAGTGACCGCAGTTCCTCGTTGGTGCGGAAGATGCCGGCATTGTTACGCGCTTCACGCAGCAGATCGTGGATCTGCGCAAATGTCAGCGGACGACCGGACGCTGCCACTACATTGCGCAGCATCTGCCATTCAGCCTCAGTAAAGGGGCGCGTTTCCGGCGTGCGCACAACCGTATCGCCAACCGGCGCCTCGACTGACTCAAACGGCTCTGGCGGTTCGACCGGCGTATCGATAATAATCATCTGACTCGCCAGGTCAGGCGCTTCCAACCGCAGATCGTCGGCGATCTCCTCGCCCGGTTCTGGCTCCTCTTCCAGATCGGGCAGTTCGTCAAGCGTTAGCGACATATCAGGCGCCGGCATGTCAAACGAAGCAAGCGCCTCCTGTCGTTCACGCTCGGCTTCCAGGCGGTCGAGCAATTCCTCGAAGACCTCATCGGATGACGCATTCTGACCATTCGCCGCTTCGTGCAGCGCTTCGGTGATCAGTTCGTCCTCCACATCCCCGGTCAATTCGACACTCTGCGACAGGGCGGCAGATGTTTCGGCGACGGAAGGGCGAGTGGCGCTGCCGCGACGACGGCGGCGACGGCGACTCGTTGAGACCGGACGACCGTCGATGTGCGCATCGACATTGATCGGCGTTTCAGGCGTACTGACCGGCGGTTCTTCTTTGAGGTCCTGCGCGAATTGCGAGAGTTTGTACGGATCTTCACCTGGCAGGAACACTTCGACGATTGCGCCGCTGGTGAAGACCTGCACTTTGCCGCGCCGTTCCGCTTCGAGTGCGAAATCTTTGAACTTTGCAAACGGTTTGCCGTTCGAGTCGCGGTACTTGCTCTCTTTGAACTCGCCGCCCATCAACTCTTTCATCACCAGTTTGAGCGATCCAAAGGAGCAGACATACCCACGTTCGCGTGCGAGATGCACCGCCTGCACCAGCATATCGTAGATATCGGGTTCCTCGCGCGCAGGTTCGGGTGCTGGCGGTTGCGCTGGCGATTGTGCACGCTCTGCCGGTTGAGGTTCAGCACGCTGGCGTGGCGCAGGCGCCGGTTCTTCCACCTCAAACATATCGCGCCCCCGCTCCACCGTGCGGATGCGCGGAACGTCGGCTTGCAGCGGTTGCGGCTTTTTGCCCAGCAACTGCTCGTAGAAGATGAACTCATCGGCACTCTGCGCCAGATGCCCGGAAGCGGCGCCGCCTACGCCGATGATGATGACTTCCTTCCCGTGCTGGCGGATCGCATTCACCAGCGGAATGAAGTCGCGATCACCGGTGGCGAGCACAAATTTGGCAATGTTCGGGTTGGTGTACAGCGTTTTCATCGCGTCGATACAGAGGTTCATATCGACGCTGTTCTTGATGGCGCGTCCCGTGCGGCCCAGGTCGCGATCGTAGTAGTACGTCGGCACATACATCGGCTCGATGCCGTTAGCGTACAACGCGCTGGTGACACGCGGATACCGGTACCAGTCGGCATAGGCGCGCGCGATCACCACCCGGCCCAGGTCCGCGACGCGATCCATGATAATTTCAAAGTTCGGATTGACGTCGAGCTTGTCGCGAACGCTGACGTAGACATTCTCGAAGTCGATAAACACAGCGACATCGAGACGCGGATTGTCGGTAGCCATGGGTCGTTTAATCTTCTCCTGATTCGTGAGGTCGGCAAGCATCAACTCCGGGAAACAGCCGCAGGCCAGGCGTCTTCCACACCAGGGCGCCAAAACGCTTCATAGCGTCAGGCGCAGACGCGCGACAACATCAACCGGCGAAGCGCCTGTCCACGGAGCGTCCCGCTTCCGCTCGCAGCGCCATCGCGCATCATCTGCTGTTGGAGAGCCAGAGTCTGCGAACGCACGGCAACGATCTGCGGCATCGATAGTCCGCCAGACTGAGCAGTCGTCGCTGAACAACCGCTCGTTCCAACCACAATAAAGAACTGCCGCAGTCACTTCGAGATCATTGCGTCGTTCGAGGAGCCGATCACTTGTCAACGTGCAAACAGATAACCAGATTCGAGACAGGCACAGGCATTGGTTTCCAACACCTGACACTCCGTTATACTCTAACTATAGCATTGCCGCAACTAAAGCGCAACAGGCAGCGCCGCGCGATGAGGGCGCATGTGTATGCATGTCCCCTTTGGTGGCAGGTGCGTCGCAATCAACGCGAAGAGACGGCGCGATAGAGCGCAAGCGCGCGCGCCCGCCGTTCGGCATGGTCTACAACCGGCGCCGGATAGTTCCGCCCAATGATAACGCCGCAACGCTGCTGTTCGGCATACGGCATCGTCCAGGGCGCATGAATATAGCGGTCTGGAACCGCTTCCAGTTCCGGCAGATAACGACGCACATACGCACCTTTTGGATCGAACGTTTGCCCCTGATTGACAGGGTTAAAGATGCGGAAGTAGGGTTGTGCGTCAGTGCCGGTTCCTGCGCTCCACTGCCAGCCGCCATTGTTCGCCGCGTGATCGCCGTCAACCAGGCGCTGCATAAAATAGCGTTCGCCCCAGCGCCAGTCGATCAGCAGGTCTTTGGTCAGAAACGATGCCACGATCATGCGTGCGCGGTTGTGCATCCAGGCTTCCTGGTTCAACTGGCGCATCGCGGCATCGACAACCGGGTAGCCGGTGCGTCCTTCTTTCCAGGCATCGAACAGCGCGGGATCGTTTTCCCATTCGAGCGCGTCGTACTGCGGTTTGAACGCGCTGCGCAGCACGTGCGGATGATGCCAGAGAATCTGATAGTAGAAGTCGCGCCAGGCAAGTTCACCGATCCAGGTTTCGATTGACCTGGTGAGCGTCGCGGCGCGCCCGGCATCCTGCTCATCACCCGCCTGGTCGAGGAGGTTCAGCGCGGCGCGCAGGGCGCTGCGCGGCGCAACGCACCCAAATCGCAGATAGGGGGATAAGCGCGAGGTCGCCGGTTCAGCCAGCAGGTTGCGTCCTTCGGCGTACCCCGCGATCCCGTGGGTAGCGCGCGGATCGAGGAACGCTGCCAGGCGCGCAGATCCAGCCGTTTCACCGCCAGCGGGGATCTGCTGTGTGACCACCATGCCGGGATCGGGAGTATCGGGGATGGGAAGATCCGCCACACTATCAGGAACCGGTTGCAATACCGGCGGCTCGTATGCGCGCAACACATCGTCGTGGCGCTGTTCCACCAGCGCACGCCAGCGTCGCCGGTACGGCGTGTAGACCGTGTATGGTCGCCCGTCATCGGTGCGCACGTCATCGGGTTCCATAATGACAGCGTCGCTGGCAATCAGCGTTGCAACGTTCAGATCGCGCAGCATCGCTTCGATATGCTGATCGCGCTGGCGCGCAAACGGGGTGTAGTCGCGGTTCCACGAGACGCCGACGATGCCGGTCGCATGCACCAGATCGCGCAGCACGTCGGATGGTTGTCCACGTCGCACCACCAGGCGACTGCCGCGCGCGCGCAGGCCAGCGTCGAGGTCGCGTAGCGCCGCGATCATGAACGCCACCCGCGCCATGCCGGTGCGCGGTGCGCCCAGGATGGCATCATCGAGAATGAACAACGGAATGACCCGCCCGCCACTGCGGGCAACCGCGCCGGAGAGCGCCGGATTGTCGCGCAGGCGCAGGTCGCGGCGAAACCAGTGAATCCACAGCATACAACAACCGCTTGCGCTTCACCCGTATCATGCGCAGGCATCGGCGCCTGCGAACAGTATTTTCACATAATCATACTGCGGATTTCGAGATTCCTGAAATGCTTCCGGGCAAATTCTTGCCTGTCCCACGTTCCATTATCGGAGCGTTTTTGGGGCTCATCAAAGGGCGTAGCGGATCACCAGGGCAGCATTACGGTTCCTCCGTCGGAAGCAGTGGTTCGATCTGCTCCAGCAATTGCGGTACGGCTTCCGTTGCAGTCCGCCACACCAGATCCCAACGAATCGTATCGTAGCCGTGGATGAACCGGTTGCGCATTCCGGCGATCTTTGCCCACGCGATTTCCGGGTGTGAGGATCGAAATTCGTTCGACAGGCGTGTGACGGCTTCGTCGATGATGAGAAGCTGCGCAACCACAGCCCAGTGCTTCTCCGCATTCGCTGCAAACGAGGCTTCGTCCACACCCCGGACGAAGGAGACGATCCTGCGAGCCGCCTGGGCGATGTCCAGTAAGGTCGCCTCATCGCGCCACATAGATCATCCTTGCACTCTCCAGGATGTGACGACGACGAATCCAGTTCTCGCTGCGCTCGACACACTGTCGCTCAACCAGGTCCGCTGGACGCCCGAAGATCTCACTCAACTCTTGTTCCGC
>Ga0209162_1003515_pt1 | contig 12585 bp, 6 predicted proteins | sample YNPNPMetaG_FD_187121 | JGI IMG/M metagenome (GOLD analysis project Ga0209162, IMG submission 187121) | Anoxygenic and chlorotrophic microbial mat microbial communities from Yellowstone National Park, USA - YNP NP MetaG (SPAdes) (version 2) ...
GACCTCTGGCTGCAGGAGGTGCAGAGCGCGGTCTCCCCGGACGGGAGCAACCTGGGCACGAAGGCCGAACAGGTCGCCCGAATCGCCGAGCGGCGGAAATCCCTCTTCTGGGCCCGCCAGGATGAAGCGCTGGGGCAGACCTGGGAGGGGCTGGCGCTGGCCGCGCGTCTGGTTCAGGAGTGCGCCCGGGCCGGAGAAGAGAGCCAGAGGCACGCGCGGGTGGAGGAACTGGTCGCCCGCTACACCGAATCCTGGTGGCAACTGGACCTCTGGGCTCTGCAACTGGCCGCGCTGGCGGACCACCTCTCGGCCGATGACCGCCGCCGCTTCGCCGAACCCGCCTGGCGGGCCTACGGCGACTGGCTGGACCGGGTGAACCGTCGCCTGGCTGAAGCGGTGGCGCGGGAGGGCTGGCACCCCACCCAGGCCACTCTCTGGTCGCGGGTGGGCCACCCCCGGCGGCGGACGGCGGTCCTCCTCGTGGACGCGCTCCGCTACGACCTGGCCCATCTCCTGGCAGAGCGGACGGGTAGAGGGGTGCGCTGGGAACCGGAGGCCCTGGTGGCGTACCTCCCCACGGTGACCGAAGTCGGGATGTCGGCCCTGCTGCCGGACGCGGCGGGCCGGTTGGCCCTGGCGGTGGAGCGGGAGCAGATACAGGCGCGCCTGGGAGAGACGCCGGTCAGCGGTCGGGCGGAGCGAATCGCGCGCCTGCAGGAGCATCTGGGAGCGGGAGGCCAGGTGGTATCCCTTGAGGATGTCCAGAAGACGGACTGGCGGGGCATCCAGACGGCCGTCGTCCTTTCCCAGGAAGTGGACCGGTCCGGTACCTTCCTGGCCGACCTGTTTCCGGCGGGACTGCTGGACATGGTGGACCGGATTGCTTGGGCCATTCGGTTTCTGGCCTCTCAGGGGTTTGAACAGTTCTTCGTCACTGCGGACCATGGCTTCCTGTATTTGCCGCCGGGGGTGAGCCCGGAAGGTGTCCCGGTGCCAGCAGCGTACTGGCGGGGGCGGCGTTTTGCCGCTGGCGGGTCGGCGGAGGGATGCCTGGGCCTGACGGCCGCGCAGCAGGGCCTGCGCGGCGACCTGACGCTGGCCTTCCCGAAAGGGCTGGCGGTCTTCGCGCTGCAAGGGTCGGTGGGGGCTTTCCTGCACGGAGGGCTGAGTTTGCAGGAGGCGATAGTGCCGCTGCTGTGCGGGCAGGCGGTCGCCCCCGCCGCCCGGAAGGTGGAAGTCAGCCTGGAAGCACCGCCGGCCCTGACCAGTCGCGTGGTGGCCCTCCGGGTCCGGGTCACCGGGGCGGCGGACCTCCTTGCCGGAGAGCGGCCGGTCATCGTGGAGGTCGGGGGAACGCGCAGCCGGCCGGTCACCCTGAGCCTGCAGCAGCCCGAGCAGACGGTCCGGTTCTCCTGGCTGGACGAATTTGCCGGGCCGCCCCCGGAGACCACCATCCGTCTCCTGGATGCCGACACCGGCCAGGTGCTGGAAGAGAAGCGGGTCCCCGTGAACCTGCTGGTATAAAGGGAAACCAAACCCGGGTGGGCGGCTTCGCCGCCCACCCGGGCTCAGGCCTTACATTGGGGTTGATCCAAAGCCGTTATCCTCTGGGTCTCACCTCCTCTCTCTGGCTCCGTCCGTTGCCGCCCGCAACGGCTCCCGCCACTGAAGTGGGCCGACCGGTGGGAACGGTCTTCCAGGAAATTCCCTCACGGGTTACCCGGGTTGCCCGGGCCGCTTCGGCGGTTTCCCGGGACACTTTCCACAGAAGGAACAGGGCGAAAAGGGAGGGCAGGGCCAACATCCCGGTCACCACTGCCACGGCGAGGATCCAGCGCCAGAGGCGTTCCAGTTCTGCCCGCTCTTCGGCCAGAGTCGCTTCCTGCTGGTCCAGCGCCCTTTCCCGCTCCGCCAGCGCCGCTTCCCGCTGGTCCAGTTCCTTCTCCCGCTGAACCACCGCCGCTTCCTGCCGGGCCACTTCCTCTTCCCGTTGCCTCAGCGCTGCCTCCCGTTCGTCCAGTTCTTTCTCCCGTTGGTCCAGGGCGGCCTCTCGCTCATCCAGCGCCTTCCCCCGCCGAGCCAGTTCTTCTTCCTGGGCGATTCCCTCCGGAACCGGCGTCGGCTCGGGTTGGGCCGGATTGTTCTGGGCCTGAAATCCGGACGACGGGGGTGCTCCTCCCGGAGACGCGGGCGTGGGGGTGAGAGGCGGGAGAATCTGGGGGCGGAAGACCGCCACGGCCAGGCAGGCCCCCAGGAGCACCAGCACCAGAATCGTTTTCGTCATATCCTGCGCCATCATCTCACCTCCTCCTTCGCCGGGTTGAGAGACGATCACTATTTTCCCCAGCCGCTTCTATTATGCGGGAAAACGGCGCGGATGCAGATGGCAATCGGTCAGTAACTATCCAACGGAGACACGCCGTGATGCAAAATAGAATGGCGGGTGGGTAATGGGAAGAGGTGAGATGAGGGACCGACCACGAACTCCGATGGCAATTTCGCGCGAAGGAAGGCAACCAGATGGCTAAAAGGTGGCAAAACTAAGGAGGGCCGCAGAGAGTTGGCTTATGATGACACGTCTGGTAGAACCAGTTTGTACCCGCTCCCGCGGACGGTCTGGATGTATGTTGGATGGTCGGGGTCCGGCTCAATCTCCTCTCGCAGGCGACGGATGGCAGAGTTGATGGTATCCCGCATCGCTTCTCTGACTTCTTCAGGACGGAGCCCCGACAGAGGAAGATCAAAAACGTGCTCGGCAAGCGCCTCCCGTCGGCAGAGAAGATTGGCACGGTCGTAGAGATACTTGAGGAGACGAAACTCCTGGGGGGTCAGAGCGACACACCGCCCTTCCACCCACACCTCCTGGTTCTCCTCATCCAGCCACAGACTGCGGGCCGCCTGTGGAGGCAATTGCTGCAGTCGGTCCTCCAGAACCGCCAGCCGCTGACAAACCATGCTGAGAAGCAGAAGCGCATGGACGTAGGTGACCAGTTCGCCCCGTGTGTACTGCCATTCGGGCCGGTAATCCAGCAACCGCCCCTGCGCACAAAAGAGCAGGCCCATCAAGTAGGGCTCTATTTCCGGGCCGACGGCTCCCCCGGCCTGACCACGAATGGCGTGGATGGTCTGCAACGCTTTTCCCGCATCTGCCGTAAGGCCTTCGGAGTTCACCGGGTCGTCCAGGCGGCGCTGGGCCATCAGCCGCGCCTCCAGTTCATAGCGCGCTGCGAGATCCGCTTCCTCCATCATATCAAATCGGACCGAGGACTCCAGGAATACAAAGTCCCAGAGTAGCGGGCCCGGGCCCACCTTGCCGAAATCCACAACCCAGGTCCGTCCCGACCGGTCCACCAGAATGCTGGCCCCGTCCAGCCGACCGTGGATCGTGCCGCATTGTGTTGGGGGTCTGGTCGCCAGACGTTCTCCAAAGAGATACGGGAGGGGATTGGGGCAGGAGAACTCCTGCCCGGTGGAAAAGCGAAAACTCACCCTGTTGGAAAGACAGGCCAGGTCTGCCAAAAGCCCTGAAGACAAAGCCGCCCGGGATAGGCTCGCTATCCGCCTCTCCCACTCAGGCTGGGATACTCCCCGGCCCTCGGACTCCAGCCATTCCCGGCACAGGTCTTCCACTGACCGGTCCCGCTTCTCCCGGCCCCGCGCGTACCAGGGGTGAAGAGTGGTCTGAAAAAGATCCGTCACGGTCGCGGCGACCCGCCCGGCAGGTTGCTGACGATAGAATCTTGCGAGAGTGGTGACTTCTTCAATCTCCTCGCAGTCAACCAGGCGATACGCTATGGCCCCCCAGCGCATGGTCTCCGCAGATTTTGCCAGGATCAGTGTCCTGCGGGTGGCCCGAGGGAGGGATTCGTGACCAATCCGGTCGGCCAGAATGTCCTCTCTCCGCCCCCAGGCCAGGACAAACTGCTCTTCCTGACCCTGCGGTCTGTACGCAAATGCCGTCAGGAGCACCCATCCCGGACGACGGGTGAGAATGCGCCCAAGAGTCACCTGCTGATAATCGTAAAATAACTTGCGCAGCACATCCTCCAGTTCGGCACTCCGATCGGCCAACTGTTCCCGGGGCAGGTCGGGGGCAACCAGACTCACCAGGTAAGGAGAAGAGAGTTCATTCTGCCGCCCCCAGCGGATGGTCAGGTCCCAGTTGATGCGAACATGCTCGGCAAAAGCCCACCCTATGGCCCGAATCAGTACTTCCGGGCCCTCCTGCTTGGCCACAAAATCCACGGCAGGTGGGGAGCCCTCAGGCAATGCCCTCAGCGCCTCCCGGACGATTTCGTATTCGTGAGCGCGGCCAGTCAGGATAATTTTCGGAATGACTCGGTAAGCCGGGTCCTTCGCCAGGACCAGCCCGGATATATCCCGTGGATCATCGTCTTCTTCCATCCGGACATCCAGAATCGCCACGTGCACACGGGCTTCGCTCAACTGCTGCCGCGCCTGCTCCAGGGTATAGGCTCTAAGGACCTGATAGCCCGCTTTTTCCAGAAATTCGGCACGGGCGTTCAGGAAATCGGCGTCGTTATCAGCGAAAAGAATAACCTTCATTCGTACACGCCCCTTTCACACAGTGAACTCCCCCCTATTCGGCTCCAGGACACTCAAACCAGAACGCTGCTGCAGCATCTATCACCTTCTCCTTGCAGGCCTCACGCCTTTCGGAGGACGAGAGATCGTCACAGGCAGCCAGCAGGTTCTCAAACCGCTTGATCTGGAGCACTTCCGCATGATAGCGGTCCATCCGGGCATTGGCAAGGTCCACCCGCCGGAAGAAGAGATACGTCACCGCCTCTGTAACGATTCCTCCGATCGCACTGGCAATCCCCAGCGCCACCATCCCACTGATGGCCAGAACCGCGCCCACAAAGATGATCAAAATGCCCAGCCCTGCAACAATCAAGGAAGCAATGTAGTTCATCCGGGACTGCCTGCGGGCATCATCGTAGTCTCGTTCCAGGCGTTGTGTAGCCCCATCAATGGCATTTCGCAACCATCCGGGGCCAAAGTGCAGAGCATTTCGGACAGCCTGAAGCAGGGCCTCAGACCCCTCTTTTTTCGCGATAAAATCTACCGCTGCGGGAAGACCATCCGGTTGCAATCTGAGCGCGTCTCGCATTGCCCAGGGAGTTTGGAATCCAGTAAGGATGATCTTGGGCACCGTACGGGCAACCTCTCTGGCCAGGACCAGCCCACTGGTATCGTTTTCATCATTGTCGTCTTCCAGCCGGATGTCCAGAATGGCGAGGTCTATCCTTTCGCCTTCCAGTTTCTGCCGCGCTTCAGCAGGATTGGCCGCCGGAATCACCCGATACCCCTCTCTCTCCAGAAACTCCGAGCGGATCCGGAGAAAATCCGGGTCGTTATCGGCGAAGAGAATGGTCGCTCTGGGCATATTATCACTCCTGTCCCATTGGATAGGGCGGCAAAGGAGGCATCTCCAGCACCGCCCGAATCTGATCGCGCAACTTCTTCTTGTCCAGCGATTTGCGGAGATAATCGGCGGCACCGGCCCGAAAGACCTCCCGCGATTGCTGCCAGGTAGGAGACGCCGTCACGACCACGATGCGCAACCGGGGTTGCTGCGCGCGCAGATGAGTCATCAGCCGGACCACGTCCTGAACCGCCCCCGCGTCTATCAGGACCACATCATACGCCCGCTCGCTGACTGCGTGAACCGCTTCTTCCTCCGGCACAATATAGAGGTGTCCCAGGGGGGCCAGTGCCTGCTCCAGAACCATCGGCCACCGCGCTTCTGGGGCCTTCCCGACCAGGAGAAAGGTGTACGGTCCCAATGCCGATGGAGACGGTACCATCACTCCTCTTTCGCCGGCAGCCAGACGACCATCGTGGTGCCAGTAGGGCCTGTAGAGCCTACCCGCAACTCGCCCCCGTAGGCCTGAACAATGGTCTGAGCAATCAGCAGGCCCATTCCCAACCCGCGAGCCCCTGCCGGTTTCTCTATGGGCTCCTGCCCGATTCGGGCCCGAATCTCCTCGGGGATCCCGCGACCAGTATCGGAAACAAGGATTTCTGCGCCTCCGTTGGCCCTTCGGGTGCCGACCGTGATCCTGCGGACCTCGCAATCCGCCACCGCCTCCACCGCGTTGTCCAAAAGGATGTCAAAGGCGTACCGCAGCCACTCCGGAGCGGCCCGCACGATGGCCGCGTCGGAGAGTTGGAAATCCAGGCACAATTCAGCCCGTCTGTAGGGGTCACTCTGCCAGAGCCGGCGGGTCCGCTCCCGCAGCAGGTCATTCAAATGAATGGGCTCTACTGCCTCCCCGGAGAGAGGAGGAACTATGGGTTTCTCCAGGATCTGATTGGCCAGGCGTTCTATCGTGTCCAGTTTCTCCTGGACATAGGATGACCAGGCGGCGCCCTTTTGCAACTCCATCCGCAGGAGTTGACTGGTATCCCGAATGGTAATCGCGTGCTTCTCTATCGCATGCCGCCAGACACTGCTGGTCATCCCCATCCAGGCGACCGCTGTGCGAGCGCCAACCATGCCTTTAGTCCTCTTTAATTCCTCGTACTGGCGGGCGTTCTCAATGGCAACGGCCGCCAGGTCCGCCAGGGACCGGAGCGCCGCTTCATCCAATTCGTCAAAGGCCGCCAGGCGGTCGCTCTCCAGCGAGAGCACGCCCAGGATGCGGTCCCCTGTTCTCAGCGGAACATCCAACTCGGAGAGGGTGTCAGGGTGAAATTCTACATAATCAGGGTCCTGGCGCACATCGTGGACTCGCCGAACTGTTCCCGTCAGGACGGCACGCCCGCTAATCCCTATGCGAGGTGTCTTTGTTGGATCCAGAGAGCGCTTTTCCCCCAGTCTCTCCACCAGGCGCGGGAAATGTTCTGGCGGATAGACACTCTCCAGGGAGAGTTCCTGGCTCTCGGAATTGTACAGTTGAATCACGCCCAGGACGGCCTTGGGACGCTGGGGCCAGCGAATGCGGGTGGCCGCCTGCTCCAGAATGCGCCGCAGCAACTCCCGCCGCTCCACCGCGATGCCTGTGGAGATGACCTTGCTGGCCTCGTAGACCGCCTGTTGCAGTTCACTCTGGCGGGCATTCCGGATGGCGATGGCGGCCTGGGCCGCCAGGGCCTCCAGCGCTCGCTGGTCGTCCGCACTGAAGGCGTAAGGACGGGGGTGCTCCACGTTAATGACCCCGATCACCTGCTCCCCGTAGCGGATCGGCACCGCCAGTTCGGACCGGGTGTGGGGTTCAAAGCAGATATAGTCGGGATCTGCCCCAACATCCCCCACATTCTGGGATTGCCCCGTTTTGACCGCCCGGCCAGTGATCCCAACGCGTGGGCTGTTCTCCAGATCAATATCCCCCACTTTCTCGCGCAGCCCCGCCAGGATTTCCGGCGTGCAGGCCGCCGCGAAATGCAACACATGCCCTTCCACCAGCGCCAGATGGCTGAAGCAGTCCTCCTCAGCGGGATCTCCGACCAGGCGACGGGCCTGGATGGCAATCTGATCCAGGACCTCCTGGAGTGAGAGAGTACCTGTGATGGCCTGGCCGGCCTGGTAGAGGGCCTGAAGCATATCTATCCGATGGGTCACCTGCTGGTACAGGTGTGTGTTGCGGATCGCTACGGCTGCCTGGTCGGCAAAAAGTTGAATCGTGGCGATTTCTTCGGAGGTGAAACGGTGCGGGGAGCGGAAATCCACGAACATGACGCCCATCCTGCGTTCGCCCACCCGCAGTTGAATGCCCATGGCAGCCTGAATCTCTTCGTCCCGGACGAACCGGCCGCCGAGCAGAGCGTCCTCCCCCGCACGATCCTCGGCCAGGCAGTAATAAGGAGGCTGATCCAGATGGAGGATGCTCCAGACCACCGACTCCGGGTTGAGGTTTCCCGGCGACCGGGCAGAATCCCGTTTTCGGGGGTCAGGAATCTCTACAGCCCATTCGCCCCACTGCCCTGTCAACTCGTCGTATGCATAAATGGTGACCACATCGCAGCCCAGGACCTGCCGGACGTACTGAGCAATCGCTTTCAGAGTCTGGCCCAGTTTCTCCTGCAGGGTGATGCCTGCAATCACCCCTGCCGCTTCCCGGGTGCGCTGCAACTGCGCCACCAGACGAGCGTTCTTCAGGGCAAGCGCCGCGTGGCCTGCAAAGGTCTGGAGTTTCCGGGCATCCTCCTCATCAAAGGTCTGGGGTTGCCCATAGTTGACATACAGGACGCCCAACCGCTCATCACCAATCCGCAGGGCAATCCCCTGGAAACTCCGGACGCCGATGCGATTCAGGGTCTCCCGGGTAGTCGGTCCCAGGAAAGCGTATTGGGGATCAGCCACATTGGTAACGGGCACATAGCCCTCTCTCATTACCGTATCGGCTGTTCTTCCCGGTTTGGGTTCATCCTCCCGGAGTTTCTCTAATTCCTCCGGGGGGATCCCTTCGGCCGTCAGTTCCTCCGGGATGAATACATCCCGGGCTTCATCGTAGGACCAGATCACGGCCGAACGAGCCCGGAGGACCTGCACCGCGCTCTTCACAATTTGCTGCAGCGCTTCCCTGGGCTCCACGGCCTGGGACATCGCCCCCGCCGCCCGGCGCATCTGCTCCAGTTCCTCTATACGTCGGGCATTTTCCATCGCCACTGCCAGGTGGCTCCCCAGAGCCCGGCAGGCATCCAGCAACTCCGGTTCAAAAGCATGCGGTTGGTAACTCTGGATGGAGATGACCCCGATGACATCCGTGCCGATTTTGAGGGGCAGATAGAAGCAACTCTGGCAGGGCTCTCCCACCGGGATGGCCCGGATCCCCAACTGATGACACCTTTCACTCAACTGTTCCTGGGTCGGGGCATGCATTCCATTTCCTGTTTTGACCACCCAGCCCGTAATGCCCCAACTCTCCGGGCTGTTTCCCAGGTAACGATCTGGAATGACGATGCACTGGCCCCGATCATAGGCCAGGGGGAACCGGAGCAGGTCCGCCTTCTCATCGTACAGGGCGACAAAGAACGTGTCCACTCCCAGTTGTTCCCGGACGAAATCCCAGGCCAGGGCCAGTTGGTCTTCCAATTGAACGGTCCGGGTCAGCCCCTGTCCGGCCCGCACCAGGGCCTCCATATAGCGGGCGTGGGCCTGAATCCGCCCAAAGGCCCGTGCATTGGTGATGGCCAGTCCCGCCTGCCCGGCCAGAATTTGGAGTACCGAAACGGTTCCTCCTTCAAAGCCCCCTGGCTGGTGGCTGTAGACATAGAGCACTCCCAGATTCCCGCCGTCGCCGGGAATCGGAAGCCCGATGAAGGAGCGAATGCCGGACTCCATGACCGCTGGCGCGATCTGGCTCTCTTGGAGAGTGTCCGGCACATAAACGGCCTGCCCGGTCCGGATAATTTCTTTAGAGAGATCCCGGTTCAGAAAATGCCGAAGCCATTTCTGCTTACCTGGCCCGACTCTGGCACACACCGTTATCCCGCCCGTCGTTGGCTCCAAAAGAGCGATAGACGACTCGTTGGCCGAAGCCAACGAACAGGCCGCCCGGGTGATTCCCCCCAGAATGAACTCCAGTTCCTTCTCCCCAAGGATCGCGCGGCTGATGGCCCGCAGCCGGACCTGCTGGGCCGCGCTGCGGATGAGCATCGCCAGTTCTTCGTTGTTGAAAGGTTTCTCCAGGTAACGAAATGCCCCGGCCAGCAAGGCTCGCTGCCGGGACTCCGTTTCCCACCCTGTGAAGATAATGCACTCAATATCCGGATAGCGGGCCTTGATCCGCTCCATCACCTCTATGCCATCCGGGCCGGGCATCAGGACTTCATCAATCAGAGCCACGTCGTAGCGCCCTTCAGCCCTGGCAACCAGGTCCAGCGCTTCCTCGCCATTAGATGCGGTGTCTACCTGGTAGCCAAAGCGGCTTTCCAGAAACCGCTGGAGAGGCACCCGCAGACTTGCTTCGTCGTCCAGCAGCAGAACCCGCACGCGTTCTTCCGCCATGTCGTCCCTCACTTTCTACTGGCAGCGGGTAATTCCACCAGAAACGTGGTGCCCAGCGGAACCAGACTCCTCTCCACAGAGATTCGGCCGCCCATCGCCTCTACCAGGCTACGAGCAATGTAGAGGCCCAACCCCGAACCCCCTGGCTTGGTAGTGAATCCCAAAGCAAAGATCTTTTCCCAGAGTTGTCGGTGGATTCCCGGCCCCGTATCTGAAATACGGATTTTCACAGGCAGGGCATCGTCCTCCCAGGCGGTGGATATTTCCAGCACCCGTCGCTCATCGGGCTTTAAAGCCATGTGCTGGATCGCGTTGAGCATCAGGTTCAGGAGAACGTGCTGAAGACCAACCCCGCTCCCGGCCACCGGGAGAACATCTGGCGAGGGGAGGAAACGCAGGGTCACTTTTGTCCGCCTGGCCTGAGGCTCTATCAGAGATGCAGATTGGCGGACCACCTCGTTCACGTCCACCACCTGCTCCTCCTGCATCGCTTTTAAAAGGAGCCGAAACTCCCCGACCAATTGCTTCAGACCTCCCGCTGTTTCCGCCGCCCGGCCCAGAGCCCGCCGGATTTCCTCAGCAGCAGGCATCCTGAGTTCGGGGGAGTTCCGCCAGAGCGCCTCAAAATCCGCGATCAGATTTTGAAACTCCAGATCCAGGCCAGAAAGCCGATTGTAAATCTCGTGGCCCAGGCCAGCCGCCAGATGCCCGCTGAGAAAGGTCCGGCTGATCTCCTGGATCCGCCGGTCCAGAGCGTCCTGTTCTATCGCAACTGCAAAGAGCGTCGCCATCGCCCAGGCGTCCCGCAGGCGGTACCGGGAAAACGTCTCCGGCTCCCGATGGAACAGGAACAACGCGTATTCGGTTTGCCCGCTGGCCTCTATGGGGATGCCGATACAAGACTCAAACGGCAATAACTCCAGCAATTTCTCAAACCGTCTGGTCGGCTCCTGAGAAACCCGATTTTCCCAAATCGTTTCTCCTTCCAGGATAACGTCCTTCACGGGACTGGTAACCAGAGCATACGTCGCAAACTCATTTAAGGGAATACTCCCCACACTCGCAACAATGGAGACAATTCGTGAGGTCCGATCCATGTGGAACACAATCGCTTCTTCCGCCCGGGTCATCTCCAGAAGATACTCCAGGCCGTTATGAAACCGCCGGGCCAGGGGAATCCGGGAACGCATCACCGCGGATAACTGTTGGGCCGTTCGGATCTCCGGGAGGGATGATTCTCTGAGGTCTATCCGGGGCTCAATGATTTCACCTCTATCCAACCGCAGGAGGAACTGACGAAGTTTTTGCTCATTGACGGGCTTGGGGAACATCTCCGAAACCCCCAGTTGCTGAATCTCCAGAAAATGTTCATCTATCCATTCCGGGCTGCTCATCACAGCAATGAAGGTCCGCTCCCCGCAGTCCCGGATCTGGCGGATGAACTGAAGCCCATCTATTTGGGGCAGGTCCAGGTCCACCAGGATGAGCCCGTACGGCTGTGCCTGGCAGAGGGTCAGGGCTTCCGGAACAGTTTTGGCTCCGCAGGCCGTATATCCCTGTCGGATCAGCCACTGAACCAGAGGATCTCGGATGGAATCGTGGTCGTCCAGCACCAGAATCGGGCCAATTCGCCCGACAAACTCTGCTGCCTCTTCCTGGCTGGAAGCGGATTCCCCGATCAACTCCGCAGCGATGCTGTCCGGCACTCCCTCAGTGAATCCGATCTGCCTGAAAACAGACTCCACCCGGGCCAGTTGCTCCATCCGCTGGCGGATACTCAGATTCACCTTTTTCCGGGATGGATCTATCCGGGTAATAACGGCCTCAACTTCATCGCCCGTCCAGACCACATCCTCCGCTTTCTCCACCCGCCAGGAAACCAGTTCCTCCAGGGGGATGAAACCGTTCACTCCCGGAATAATCTGGACGAAGACTCCGTTCGGCACAACATGTTTCACCGTGGCAGTGACAGTATCCCGCACCTTATATCTCCGGACAAACTGCTCCCACGGGTCAGGATGGATGGCCCGTACGGTCAGTTCCATCAGACGGCCTGCCTCGGCCGGGCTCAACACCACTGCCTGCAGGGTTTGCCCTTCTGAGACAATTTCACCAGGAGGCCTGTCCCCCTCCAAAGAGAGTTCGCGGCGCCGGATGTACGCGCGAGTCCCGTCCGCCAGGCGCACAAACACCCCAAACGGCAGAACCTTCTCCACCGTGGCGGTCACTCTCTGCCCTTCGGAATATCGCTGTCGGGTCCGAGCGATAGAAACCATCTGGGAAGCCCCTGCCATTATAATAATAGATGAACTCCCGGAACAGTCAAAAACCATCTTCCCCGGGGTAATTATAACCCTTTTCCCTTGTCAGGTAGATGGCAGTTTGCTTGCAAATTGATGGTACGCCGAATAGATCAATCTGGCCACCGTTCAACCGTGTGCACAACCCCACCCTTCACCTTCATCTCTCGCCCCTCTGCTCCCCCGCTCCCCTGCTCCTCCGCGCCCTGCTCCCTGCTCCCTGCTCCTTGCCCCCTGCTCCCTGCGCCTTGCGACCTGCGACCTGTCATAGTTCCTCCACCATCTCCTGCACCCGCCCCGCATCCGGAT
>Ga0209162_1003516_pt1 | contig 12582 bp, 10 predicted proteins | sample YNPNPMetaG_FD_187121 | JGI IMG/M metagenome (GOLD analysis project Ga0209162, IMG submission 187121) | Anoxygenic and chlorotrophic microbial mat microbial communities from Yellowstone National Park, USA - YNP NP MetaG (SPAdes) (version 2) ...
AGCAGGTTCAACAGGGCGTCATAGTCCTCATCGGTGAAGCCGTCCAGCACCCGCCGCACCAGGGCGTGAAAGGCCAGTTCCTGCCGCAGGGGACGGAGTTCGGCATCGTAGAAAGTGTTGTCCAGAACGGCGCGCGCTGCGGCCAGTCCCCCCCGCATCCCCGCCACCACCCCGCCCACGGTGGTGACCTTCACCTGCCCGGCCGCGTCGCCGGCCAGAAGCACCCGTCCGTCGCCCGTCGGAAGGGCACCGAAGCGCAGGGGGAACAACGGGGCCAGGCCCTCCTCCTGCCAGGCCAGCGGTTCCCAGCCCCGCGCGCTCAGGAACTGCTCCACCAGGTTCCGCGCCCGGGCGGGGCTTTCCGCAACGACGCCCAGGACGCCAGTGCGCGGGGATTCGGGGATGAGCCAGTAGAAGAAGCGGGTGGTGGCACGGTCAAACCAGACCCGGACGGTATCGGGGGGAAGGTCCGGCGGGAGGGGGACGCGCGCCTGGGCCAGTCCCACCCGCTTCAGGCCGTCCTTTCCCAGCGCGCGGGCGACAGTACTGTGGACGCCGTCGGTGCCCAGGACGCGCGCGGCCGGCACCCACCGCTCCCGGTTCTCCCCCGCGCCCAGGCGCAGGACCCACCGCCGGGAGCCGGGCTGGAGTTCAGTCAGCCGGTAGCCGAAGAGGACCTCCCCTCCGGCCTCCTGCACTTGGCGGACCAGCAACTGGAGGAAGCGGGCCCGGTCTATCACCAGGTCCGGCTCGCGAAGGGGGATGCGGGCCGAGGCGCGGGGGGAGATCAGTTCGTAGGCCGAGACGCGGTGCAGCACCGCCTCGCCGGGGTCAAAATCCAGCAATTGCCGCCAGGCCGGGGTGACGATGAGGGTGCGTTCGGCGGGCCGGAAGGGGGCCTGGGCCTCAAAGACCCGCACGGGCGCGCCTCGCCGCGCCAGGTGATAGGCGGCAAAGAGGCCGGATGTGGAGGCGCCGATAATCGGGCAGGCAATTTCCGACGCGCTCATAGATCGTACTCTGCTCCAAGGAACAGCAATCGGTTCTGCAGGTCTTCGGCCGAGAAGCGATTCAGCAGATTCTCCATGCGGCGCAGCCAGGCTCCAATATCTGAATGGCCCACCAGGATGATGATGCCCCAGTGCTTCCGGCCCGCCTCTATCCATCGGGCATGTTCCTGGAGAAAGTGCCTGATATTGTGTGTGACCAGCGCCCGCTGCTGGTGAACAGCGTAGGCCAACTGTCCCACATCCGATGCTCCCAGCAGGCCTGATTCAACGGTCGTTTCCACATCATCACCGCGCTTTCGCAGCGCTTCGGCCAGCCGTGCGTCTACATCCTCATCAAAATACAGCCGGGCGATGAGAAATCCCCGATTCATTACCACCGGCCCGTCTTCTCGTGCACGGCTGCCACGCCATCGGCGGCTCTCTCTACCCTCAGCCCCTGGCTCGCGATCACCCGTTCAGGCTGGCTCTCCCGGATCAGCCCTTCTATCTCGGCCTGGTGGTCGTAGTAGTAGGAAAGAGCATCGTAGACCTGAGTGGCCGTCAGATGAGGAAGGGCGACCAGGATGTCGTCCACCGATTGGCCAGCCCGGATTCGCTCCACGATGTGACGCACGGAGATGCGAGTTCCGCGGATAATGGGTTCACCCCCACTGACATCAGGCTGGCGGATGATGTGGGGGTGTCCCTCCGCTGCCTGCCTGACCAGGGCGTTGTAATCTTCGTAGCGGACCAGAACCGCTTTGGGGCGGCTGTATTGGGTGATGAAATACGGTTCGCCAGTGGCCTCCAGTGTGGCCAGGATATCCTTGAGTTTCTGTCTCATCTCGCTAACGGGGATAATTTTGACGCTCATTGCATGTTCACCTGACGATCTGTTGTACAACAGAATTGTACACCCAAACAGAGGTCCTGTCAAACCAAGAACGCAAAGGTCTCTTTTCTTTGTAATTATCTACTACTCTGTCAAGGCTGATTTTTCAGTTTGGCCGGATTTGAGAAATACCCTGCTGGCTGGATATGTGGGCCTATAATGACCTCATTTGCCCATATTTGGGGGTATTCAACCCCATCGCAAATATAAGTTTCATAATTGACAGAGTACTACCACAAAGGGCACAAAGTACTCACAAAGGACACAAAGTTTAGCGGTTAGTGGTCAGTGGTTAGGGGTTAGAAAAAAGGGCTGACCCCTGACGGCTGACCCCTGACGGCTGACCCCTGACGGCTAAAATTCTTCGTGCCCTTTGTGCGGCCTTCGTGTCCCTTCGGGCCGAGCCCTCAGGGCGAGGCCTTCGTGGTTTTTATGAAACGGTTCTTGGGTAGGTAGTTACTTTTCCTTGCGCTCTTTGCGCCCCCTGCGGTTTTTCAAACTCAAAGCCAGGTGTCCCCTCTGCTCTCACCGCCCCCGGAGCGTCACGGTGTCCAGGACCGTCTTCAGCAGGACGACGATGTCCAGCCAGGGCGACCAGTGCTTGATGTAGAAGAGGTCATATTGCAATTTGACCAGGGCATCCTCTTTGGAGGACGCGTAGCCGTATTTGACCAGGGCCCAGCCGGCCATGCCGGGCCTGACGGCGTGACGGACCCGGTAGAAGGGAATCTCCTTCGCCAGTTCCTCCACGAACTCCGGTCGCTCCGGCCGGGGGCCTACCGCGCTCATCTCGCCCTTGAGTATGTTGAGGAACTGGGGGAATTCGTCCACGTGGGTCCGGCGCAGGATGCGCCCCACCCGGGTGACCCGGGGGTCGTTCTCCTGGGCCCAGACCGCCCGCCCCTTCTCCGCATCGGGCACCATGGAGCGGAATTTGTAGGCCTTGAAGATGCGCCCCCCTTCCCCGACCCGCTCCTGGGTGTAGAAGATCGGGCCCGGAGAGTCCAGATAAATCGCCAGGGCAATGAAGGGGAAAAAGAATGCCAGGAAAAGCATCCCCAGAGAGGCCAGGACGATGTCCATGGCTCGCTTGATCATGCGGTTGAACGTCCGGGTGAGGGGGTGGCTCAGGGGCATGGCCACGTACCAGTTGCTGCCCACATGCTCCACCGGCACCCGACCGGTCAGTTGCTCGTAGAGGACGGGCATCGGGACAATCTCCACCCCCAGTTCCAGGCAATCCATCAGGGTCTGCAACAACTCGCCGTTTAACTCATGGGTGATGGCCAGGATGAGGGTGTCCACACGATGCTGACGGATCAGCTCCGGGAGGGCGTAGCGGTTACCCAGCACAATCGGAGGTGCTGGGGTGATTTCTGAGCGCGGGTGCTGGGGTGCAGAGGTGAATTCTTCCTTGCTCCCAGGCTCCCACGCTCCCCTGCCCAATTTCGCCGGGTCATCGTCCACAAAGCCCACCACCTGGTACGTTCCGTCCCCATACTTGGCCAGGGCCTCGGCGATGGCGCGGCCGGCCCAGCCGGCGCCGATGATGAGCGCGCGCCGGCAGAGCGCGGGCTGGTTCAGGACCACCCGGTAGAGCCCCCGGCCGGCCAGAAGTGCCCCAACGGCAAGGAGGGGAAAGGCCAGCAAAGCCGAGCGCGAGGTGGGCAGAGCGGGGGTAACGTACGGGATGAGAAGGTACACCCCCGTGGTGATCAGGCCGGCCTTGAGGACGGCCAGTGCGGAGGAGGAGAACCTCCCGGCCACGCGCGGGTCGTAGGCGTCAAAGGTCTGAGCGATGAGCAGCCAGAGGAGGCTCAGGAGGAGGAACCAGAGGGGATGCTGGAGCACCAGGGTTCCATCCAGCCCGTATCCGGGCCGCAGGGCCAGCGCCAGGAGCAGCGCGCCGCTCACGGCCAGCAGGTCCAGCGCCATCAGGACCAGCCGCCGCTCGGAGAAGGGAAGGGGAAAAGAGTGCTGGAGAGCAGTGGCCTGTTGCTGAGCTTGGGGTTTCACTGGTTTTCACCTCCCATTTCTCCGCTCAATCGCCAGCCGATACACGTCCTCCAGCATCGCCACCGAGCGTTCCCAGATGTATTTCTCCTCCACCAGTTGACGGGCATTGCGGGCCAGGCGCCGCCGCAATGTTGGATCTCTGAGCAGCCGTACCACTTGCTCAGCCAAGCCCTCAGCATCGTCCGCTGTCAACAAGTGCTCACCGTCCTGAGCCTCAATCCCACCCAGAGCGCAAGGTGTGGCGACCACTGGCACACCACTGGCCATGGCTTCCAGCACCTTGTTTTGGATGCCCGTACCCGCCTGCATTGGGGCCACGGCTACAGTAGCCCGGGCCAGGTAATCCTGAACACGGGGGACATACCCGGTGACTTCTACGCCTGGAAGCCGGGCTAATCTTCGCACCCGGCGAGGCGGATCGGCGCCGACGATAAGGAAGCGGGCGTCAGGTTTCTGCTGCAGGATTAGCGGGAAAACCCGGGTGGCGAAATAGACGGCGGCTTCGGCGTTAGGAAAATAACCCATACGACCGGTAAATAGAATGATATTATCCTCCCGCCCATTTTCAGTATACGGGAAATCCTCAATGTTAACGCCATTAGGGATAACATGCAAAGTTTCACTGGCCCCGATAGCCTCTTTGTCTAAAGGTGAAGAGACGATTTGCTGGTCAAAAGAAGATACCAATTCTTGTTCGTAGCAGGCCATTCGCCGGGCTTCCAGGTGGAAAAGCCATTTCATAGGCCATCGCTCTTGCGTGGCTCGGCGATGCATGTTCAGGGAGAGGGCATCAATAAAATCTATTACTTTTGGCACACCGCTCAATCCATCTGCAACAGGGGCCATCCGGGCCAGTTGGACGTGAATCAAGTCAAAAGGTTCTTCTTGTACCAGAGCCTGGACACACTTCTGTATGACTGGCGGGCAAAAGTGGAGTGTTTGCAACGGCAAAGCAGAAAAGGGAAAGCGAATGAGGTGGGCGATAGCTTGCCACTGAGAGACGCGCACGGGCACCCACCGCTCACACAATTGAGTGACTATCTGCTGGGCCTGGCTATCAACAGGCCCAGACACCGGCGCCACTAAAGTAATGCTATGCTGCCGGCTCAGAAGTCGCAGGAAATGATAACTCCGCACCCGGTCGCCCTGGATGGGGGGATAGGGGAAACGGGAAGCAACAAAGAGAATCCTCATTTCACCACCCTGATCACGGTTACCCAGGCGTAACGTCGTAATGAAGGGCAGATTTGAAAAATTGTATCATCGGCACGGGAAAGAATTTTTACAGCCGATTGGAACAGTTTACGATTCCTAAAAGGCAATAGAACAACGGCTGCAAGTGCTATTAGATAAAATTCCTGGTGTGTAAACGAGGAGAAGGGTTGCCCCCAAAAGAGAAGCGCATCCCAGTTGAATGGCCGCTCGGTAGGGGTCCGCCAATGGGGGGTTAAACGACGAAACAGGTTAACCAGAAGGTTGTGCCCAAGAGGCTCGACAAATACTCCTGTACCACCCTTTTTCAGCACCCGATACACCTCTCCTCTAGTGAGGCCTAAATCTGTATGATACAGCACTGAATGACCAAACACCGCGTCAAATGTGCCTTCTGCAAACTCCATCTCCTCGGCATTCATTTCCAGTACTATTACTTGGTTGCCTAAGCCCTCCTCTTTCATCCTCTGCCTGGATTGCTCAACCATCTCGGGTGAGATGTCTATAGCATAAACCTGAGCGCCTCTCTTAGCAAGCCTTATGGTATGCTCCCCCATTCCACACCCGATCTCTAAGGCCATTTTACCTGCAAGATCACCTAACAGGCTATAAGCGTATTCATCTGCCTTGTCCAGAATTCCGAGGCTGTAAAAAGGATTACCTTTCACTGATATGGTCGCTTTCGCATCGTGAAATTGCTTTTCGATCTCTGAGCGCGAGATTTGTGTATCCGACATTTTATCTACCTCCGAGGGATTTGCTCCGTTTGTAATAGACAAGCTGGACTTTGGACTAACTTGCCAAGCTGGATTTTGTAGAAACTGTTTGGGTATACATATGGGTGATTTGTGCTCATTTGAACCCATATGTGGGTATCTAACCCAGCCATTTCCGGTTTGTCCAAAGTCCAATAAACAAGACGAGTGGTGATTAAAGACGGTTACATTATTCGCACTTCCCTAGCGGAGAAGCCAGAAGACAGTGCGTTAGTCACAATTAATCAATTCCGTATAGATTGCCTCGAACTTGCTTACAAACAATTCAAGAGCAAACTCCTTTCGCAACTTATACCATGCTGCTTGAGCGAATCTCTCGGCCATATCAGGATTTTCGAGCACCACTCGTATAGCCTTTGCTAACCCCCCGACATCCCCAGGCTTAACCAAGAGTCCCGTTATTCCATCCTCAATCTCTTCAGGGATACCTCCTATGAAAGTGCCAATAACAGGTGTCTTAAGAGCCATCGCTTCCAGCACAACAGTAGGTAGCGGATCGCTCATAATTGGACAATGAACTAAACAATCCACGCCAGCTATAATTTTTAGAACACCCTCCCGGAAGCCTAGAAATTTCACCTTATCACCTAAATTAAGTTTGTTAATTAAATTAATTAGCAGAGATTTGTATTCGTAATCTTTGGTAAATTGGGCATCGCCTACGACCAGAAACAACACATTCGGAAAGTCCTTGAGCACTGATGCTGCCGCTTCAATAAATATGTGTTGCCCTTTCCAGTACCTGATCGCGGAGACATTAGCGACAAGTTTTATATCGGGTGCTACATCCAATTCAGCAATCAGCGAACGCCTGGCCGACTCCCGCTCAATCCCAGCGAATCGAGCCAGATCAAGTCCGGCGCGATTGACGCAAATCCGATTTGGCTGGACAACGTCAGCATAGATGTCTGCTACCGCCTGTGAAGTGGCTACAATCATATCGGGAAACCGGCTGGCTAGAAGGCGAACTATTCTCCTACGGATGCCTGGAGGTTGTATGTTTTGAACATGCCACACTAATTTTGTGCCAGCTAGCTTGGCTGCAAAAGAACCGGCAATTTTCGCCTGGATAGAACAAGTTTGAATGATGTCCGGACGGATGCGTCGGATAACACGGTAGATGCCCAAAATAGACCGGACGATTTTCCCGAAGTTTTCAAGAAGAAATAGAGGCAACAGGAGTTTCGACGATAAGGGTACTAGTGGGGTCATTGGTATGATTTCGACATGTATCCCTTGGGCAGCTAAGGCTTTAGCAAATGCTCCATCAGAGCCGCAGATGAAATAGGGCTCGAATCGCTCTCGGTCCAGGTACTTGACGAGAGTTAGAAGGACTGTTTCAGCGCCTCCCCAATCTCCCCACTCGTCAATGAATAATATCCTGTGCTTTCCCATGGCTGACAGCCATCCTCCAAGATATCCTTCCGCCGCAAATTTGGCTTTACCTGAAAACTTCCTCATCTATCTGCTGGACTTATTAGGGGGCCTGTGCCAGAACGATATGTTGGTATACGGCGTCCTAGTACTCTGTCAAGGCTGATTTTTCAGTTTGGCCAGATTTGAGTAATACCCTGCTGGCTGGATATGTGGGCCTATAATGACCTCATTTGCCCATATTTGGGGGTGTTCAACCCCATCGCAAATATAAGTTTCATAATTGACAGAGCACTAGTGCTTCGCTCCTGTATAACTGCGGTTCAAGTTAATTCCTAAAGTCGGCAATTTCATTTCGCCTCGCGGAACCCCGAGCCAAAGATAGAGCCAAGCATATGCCATACCAAACATCAGCAAACCTATGCCGAGAAAGTAAAAGGTCATGATGATTGTAGCAAATTGGCTCATATACAGCAACATAAATTGGCAGTAAATGATCAGGATCATTGTGGTTACGGACTTCCTGCTTCGCAACAGAAGAACATAGAGGAGCTGTAAGGCAACCCCATACAAAAATGACCCTAACACTATACCCCCCCATCCCCAATTAATATATAACTCGCCTGTAAGAGTTGGGGGGACAGTAAAACCAGAATAACCAAAAACTGTGCGATAAAGATACGCATCGATTGTTTCTGTCCGCTCAGTTAGTCCGAAAGATCCCGCTAGAAATTGGAGATCACGTCCCATATATTCACCATTCGTGGGTTGCATAGCACGAAAAATGTAGTCAAGTCCTACTGTATGAATAATCGTAATTCTATAAAGTAAAACATCCAAAGCACCCGATAGATCCACATCATGAGAGATCTGCGTCAGCCATATCGTAAGAAGGATACTGACAAGAATACCCAGCGCTAGAAACCGGAACCGAGAACTTGGTAGGTAGAAATAAACCCAGATAATGGGTCCTGCAAACATAATGGCCGACATCTTATCCCCGGATAGAAACGAGATGCCCAGTAAGACAAGGATGATGCCAACAAGAGACATCCTCGTAAACACGCCCCTACATAACTGAAGCTGCAAAAGTGCCACCATGCCCAGTAAAGATGAGAAGACTTTAAGAATCCTGAAAAGCAAGCCACTGCCAGCTCTGAGGGCGATGCGGGCTTCATAGACATTACTAGCGAAAATTGGAACCCCTTTTCGGAAAATCAGCACAACCGCACAAAGATAAATTGCGAAAAAGAACCAAACGATAAAGCCTACTTTCCGTGAGTTGTCAAAAAGAGGTAAACTCCGATAATACTTTATCTCTCGCTTCGCATCAAAGCCAGTAATAGCATTAATCAAGAAAGCTCCAACACAGCTCGCACACGCGGTCAGAAGGACCGCCCACGCCGCATCGGGGTTCGACTGATTAATGACGCCCACGAGATTGGCAAATAATGCAAGGCTAAATAGTAAAAGTGGGCTTAGAAGATTGTAAGTTTGAGCTAGGTTTAACACGAGGATAAAAAACATGGTTGCATAAAGAAGAACAGTGTCCATTCCGAGTCTCTGTCTACTGAGGGATCACGCGCTTACCAGTCCGCTGCATAAACCCATCCAGAATGCCTATCATGTAAAAGCGTAATCTTTTGGCCCTTGCTCCCCAGCACACGAGCGACAGCGCAATCCGTAAGAGGAGTACCGGTAGATGTTTGCACCAGAATCTCGAACCTTCAAACTTTAGGCCTAATAGGATCCGGTTACGGGCATCATAATATCCTTTCCAAGGAGGCATGAACTCCAAGCACAGGATGTATTTCCCAAAGCGCAAAAGCCTCCGCCGGGGTACAGGGTGATAGAGAATACTAGTCGGAATACAAACAATAGCATATCCTGCTTTCGAGGCTCTATACGAATATTCAACATCATCGCAACATACAAAGAAGTCTGAATTGGGCAAGCCTATTTCACTAATGGCTCTAGATGAGATAAGTAAACCCAAGAATGGAAGAGACTCAGTTACGAAGGGTCTATTGGGCACCTGGGAGACGCTAAGCTTCCATTCTCCCTCAACTTTAAGTGGCCAAACCAATTCTTCTGTATCTCTAGAACGTGCCAAACATCCCATTATAGCTTTCTGCTCTCCACATGCATGCTCAAGAAGACGGATCAATGCTTCTGGATGAAGTATGGCGTCATCATCCATTATCAAAATCCAATTATGCCCCTTGTCGCGCGCCAATTGCATCCCATGGGCAAAGCCGCCCGCTCCACCAATATTCTCAGATATCGTTAATACTGTGACTTGTGGGAATTCTAACGCAAGCATTTCGGCGGTACCATCCATACTATTGTTGTTTACCACAATAATCTCGTCCGGAGGCCTACTCTGAGCAAGAAGCGCTTCTAAACATTCACGCAAGAATTCCTTGCGATTATAGGTGACCACCACAACGGCTACTGTCTCAGCAGTCATCTCAAAACCACTCCGGCTATAAGCCCATCCCTTATTGAATCCGCTATCCCCTGGAACACCCAGCGGGCATACCGACCCACAGGATAAATGTCATGCTCCTCCAGGACTTTGAGCGCCTTCTGGCGCCTTCTGGAGCCAGGCCGCGACCAGGTGTAGGCTACCTCAATCCAGGTGGCATCCGCAACCTCCACCTCTCCAATCCAGCCCCAAATCTGGAGCTCCGCAATGGCAGTTTGACGATACTCATCCACCTCGGTATCGTTTGGTCGCTGGCCGCCCTGGTAAGCGCGCTCCACATAAATACTGACCCGGTCGTTACGCTCCCGCGCGTTCCTGGGCAAGAAGGACACATCCACATTGCTATAGAAGCCCACCCGGTGGAAGCCCGCCTTGCTCCTGGGAACATAGACCCAGTGCTCGCTCGGACACTTTGGGCCTCGCTTCGCTCCGATGTTCAGCACGAGCACGGAAGTATATGGATCCGCCGGCTCACCCACCTCAAGACCTGTCATCTCCAGCATCTGGTTTAAAGGCAGGGTTGAAATAAGGGATTCATATCTTGTGCTGGTCCCATCTTCAAAGAAGAGTTCATGGTTTCCCACATCAATCTTCACCACCCGTTTGCCATACTGGATCCGGCATCGCTCGGCCATCCGTTGGGCCAGGACGTTCAGGCCTTCCTCTGGATAAACAAAAGTCGCATTGTAACCCACCAGCGGGACGTCGTCGAACGCACCCTGGATAACCAGGGAGAGGTCCACCGGCGTTTTATAGGCATCCTGGGGTGCAATCTGCCGAAAGAGACCCGCCGTGTATAGTTCATGGAACGGCTCGAAAAAGAGTTCGCACAGGGTAGGGCCGAAATTGGCGCGGAGCCAGTCGGCCATTGTGACCACTTCCTTTCTGGTCTGCTGCGCATCAATGATCTCTTGGAGTACCTGCGCCGCTACCTTTTGGCCCAGATAGCGCAGGTGGTTCTGAAGCGGATAGGGCACGAGCAACTCTTGTTCTGGAAAATACACCGCCGAGCGGCGGATGTACGATTTGACCGGCGTTAGCGAACGGATGAAACGCAGCACCAGCGGATCCCCGCCGAAAATCCAGTGGCCGCCACCGATCTCAAAGCGGTATGCATCACCATCCTCGGGTGTCTGAGACAAACGCTCTCCAGAACCAGGGCGCATATAGTACGAAGAGCAAATACCCCCCGGGCTCCAGGTAGCCTCGTATACAGGCAAACCTGAAGCGTACCCTGCTGCCAACCCGGTCATACCAGCACCTAAAACTATGATGCTCATATTCTTGACCCTCTGTTCAGGGCTATCACACTAGGATTGATAAAATAGAGATAGGCAAACATTGTCACGGTAACAAACGATTCACTGATCAAGACAGCAACAGCCATGCCCAGCGCCTTCCATGGTGGGGCGAGAGTCACCGCTAAAACTACATTTAAAAGGCCAGCACCGAAAAGAATGAGTGTGAAGGCCTTATCCCTGCCCAGAGGAAGCATCAGCTGAATGCCCAGAACGTTACTTAATGCAATCAAGAAAATAATCGGAGCCAACACACGCATTACGGCAATGGACGGAGTAAACCCCGGTCCAAGTAGCAAGGCCGAAATAAATGGAGCACCCCATAGAACTCCAGCCATCAGCAAAAACCCTGTTCCCCCCATCATAGCAAGCATCCGACGGCCCCAAGCCAAAGTCAAATCCCGAGACTCCGCTGCCATCTTGCTGAACCTGGGATAGGCTGCCTGAGCGATCGGATCAAGCAAACCTAACATGCTCTTCACAATCTTCTCCGCAGCGCTGTAGTAGCCCACAACTGTGTTGTTGGTCAACATCCCAAGGATAAAAGCATTTCCGGCTGTATAAAGACTTACCGAAGCCTTCGACAGAAAAAGCACCCATCCCTCCTTCAAGGTTTCCCAAACCCCAGACCATGTGATTCTATCAAACCGCAGACGAAACATCCGGAAAGCCACAATCATGCCGGTCATTCCGGACAGGACCGCCCCGAAACTCATGAGGCCGGCATAGAGCAGATAATGCTCCGGTTTTCGGATGAGAGTGAATACGCCTATCAGCACCCCCAGTTTCATCCCCAGGTTAATGAGAGAGATAGCCACCATGCGCTCCATCCCCTGGAACAGCCAGGTTGGAAAGAACACATTGCCCCAAACAAGACCATAAAGGATCAGGAGCAAAAGAAATTCTTCGCTTAACTTCGGGACTATTCCTGCCAGGGCCCAAAGAATCCCAAAGCCTATAAGCGCCAGAAGCCCCTTGGCCGCCCAGACACAAAGCGCTGTAGCATTCACCGCTTGCGGGTCATTCCGATGGACTGAAATCTTTCTCGTGGCCGACCAATCAAAACCGTACTCCACAAAGAGTATAAAATAGTTAATCAGCCCCTGTCCGAACGCCACCGCGCCGTATCCGGCGGGTCCCAATACCCGAACCAGATAGGGAATCATGATCAGCGGCACAATGTAGTTAGCAAACTGAATCAAATACAGCGAGGCCGCGTTACGGGCTACTGTGCTACGAAGCCCAATCTGAACCCATTGTTTAAGTTGTAAAGAATCTATCGCTTGCTGAATACTCACGCGATCACCCTTTCGGTAAACAAAGGTAAACAACACAAACATGATAAAACCTGCAGTTGATTACCCGGATGCCCCTCACACTACTTTCCCTCCAGCGCCCGGATTTTCGCCGCTATCCCCTCATCCCCCGGCTTCCACTCCAGGGCCTGGCGGTAGGCCGCCAGGGCACCTTCCCGGTCTCCTGCTTCGGCCAGCCAATCCCCCAACTGGACTGCCCAGTCCCAGGGCTGGCCCGGGTA
>Ga0209162_1003517_pt1 | contig 12582 bp, 10 predicted proteins | sample YNPNPMetaG_FD_187121 | JGI IMG/M metagenome (GOLD analysis project Ga0209162, IMG submission 187121) | Anoxygenic and chlorotrophic microbial mat microbial communities from Yellowstone National Park, USA - YNP NP MetaG (SPAdes) (version 2) ...
CATGCCGTCCAGCAACGAATACTCGGTATGGACATGGAGATGGGTAAAGTCGGTCATGGAAGGTTTCACCTGGACTGGACGTAACTGCTCACCCTGCCGCAGGCTTCGCCGTGAGCTCAGCCGAACGGTTTGGGTGTTTTATCGGCCCCCTGATGGACGGAGCGCAAACCCGCATCACAGTTCCCATCAACCTGCGGCAGGATAGGCTGAGCAGTCCCGACTAAACCACGTAAGGGGTACTGCGACTGGGGGAATTATACCATAGCCGGGGCTGGTTGTGAAACCCCCTCGAAATGGGGGGCCGCCTTGCGCATTCTGGCATTTTGGAGTACAATTCGCTGTGGGAGCAACAAGACCATGGAATTGCGTCGCTATTGGAATATCGTGCTCCGCCGCTGGTGGATCGTCCTTGTACTGGTATTGGCCGCCCTGGCGACCACGCTGGTGCTCAGCCCGGCCCCGGCCCCGGTGTACGTGGCCTCGGTGCGCCTGACGGTGGGTATCCGGCCAGAGGAGGACGCCGGCCGGTTCTATACTTACGACCGCTACTATGCCTGGATGGCGGCCGAGTATCTGGCCGATGACCTGTCGGAGGTGGTGCGCAGCCAGGGTTTTGCCCAGGCGGTAGCCCGGCGCGCGAATCTGCCAGTCCCGGCCGGGGCCATCGCCGGGGCTACCATGGCCGGCAAGACCCACCGCATCCTCACCATCACCGTGGTCTGGGGCGATGAGGCCGGCGCCCGGGCCATCGCCGATGGCGCCGTGGCCGAATTGCGGGAGAATAGCGCTGCCTACCTGGCGCAACTGGGGGCGGAGAACGCCCAGGTCCACGTCATTGACGAGACTACCGTGGCCCCGGTGACCGGCGGGCTGCGGGAGAAGCTGGACCTCCCCATCCGCCTGGGGTTGGCCCTGGCGGCCGGCATCGCTCTGGCCTTCTTGCTGGACTACCTGGACGACTCTGTGCGCGACGCCGCCGAGCTGGAGACCCTGGGATTCACGGTCCTGGGCCAGATACCCCGGCGGCGGTGGGACTGGTTGCCCGGTCGCCGGGCACGGGATTGAAGACCCGTGGAGGCATCGGCATACCTGCCAACTCCCGCAGGTTTGCAGACCCTTCACTTCGTTCAGGGCAGGCTCTGCGGGAAGGTAACAGTTACGCTTCGTGTGGAACATGGCGAGCGGTGCCGGGGCGGTTCATGGGGACTGACCTGAAAGCTTACAAGCGGAGGTTTCCGTGCAGATACGCGATTATGTGCTGGTACTCCTCAAGCGGGGTTGGATCATCATCCTGGTGGCGGCGATGGCCGCGGTCGGGGCGTTCGTCTTTACCCGGTTCCAGCCCACCATCTACCGCTCCAGCATCAAGCTCCTGGTGGTCCCGGCCCGCAGTGACTATGGCCTGACCCTGGCAGCCGGCAATCTGCTTCGCCAGTACAGCGTCCAGGTGACGGCGCAGAGCCTGGTGAGCCGCGTGATTGACCAATTGCGGCTGGATACCTCGGTGGAAACCCTCAAGGGTAACATCGTCGTCAGCTCGATCCCGGAGGACTATATCATCCAGATTGATGTGTATGACCGGGACATGGACCAGGCCCCCAAGATCGCCAATACCCTGGCGGCCGTCTTTGTGGAGGCTCACGCCCTGCGTCAAAAAGAGATTGACCGGCGTGATCGGGTGGAGATCTCCATCTACGAGCCGGCCAGCCCGCCGGCCAAAGACAGCCCCAAGACCACCCCCACCGTGCTGGCTGGCGGCATCTTGGGGCTGGTGCTGGGCGCAGTCATCGCCTTTGGGCTGGAATACCTGGATGACAGCCTCAAGACCATCCAGGATGTGGAACGCTATGCGCCAGGGCTGACCGTGTTGGCTACCGTGCCGCCCATTACGCCGGTGACCCTGGCTGACCGGGAGAAGGGCGCGGCTGAGGTGAAAGTGGGGGTCGCCACCATGCGCCAGGGGGTCAGCAGACGGGTAGGTTCCGGCGTGGACCAGGCCCGACGTGGTGCCCGGCAGGCCCGTCGTCGCCTCTTCGGCGAGAGCCATGATCGTGAAGATGATTGATTAACTGCCTGCCCTCCCGCAGGTTGGGGCGCAATGGGCCAGAGCCTGCCCTGAGCGAAACCGAAGGGTCAGACGCCGGTGGGCACGCCTCAATGAACGCAGTCGTTTTCTAACCTGCGGTAGGGTACAGGGCTAAATGCAATACTTTTCAAATAACACTCCGGAATCGAGCCTTCAGGCGGAAAATCCGGCTGAAGCCTCTACTTCGGCACCTTATGAAAAGTATTGTGGCTAAATGTATCCCGAGGAGGAACCTTTGACTGAAATAACTGACAAGGAACCACGCGCCCTGGATACCCGGCTCGTCACGTTTACCCATCCCCGGTCACCGGTGGCCGAGGCCTATCGCGCCCTGCGCACGAGCATCCAGTTCTCCAGCCTGGATAAACCGCTGGAGACTTTGCTGGTCACCAGCACTGGGGCCAAAGAGGGCAAGAGCACCACGGCGGCCAACCTGGCCATCACTTTCGCCCAGGCCGGCAGCCAGGTGATCCTGGTGGATGCCGACTTGCGCCGGCCGAGCCAGCATCGGCTCTTTGGCCTGCCCAATGAAAAGGGGTTGACCACCATGCTGCTGGAGGAGCAGGGGGAGCCGCCTCTGCAATATACGGCCATCCCCGGCTTGCGCTTGCTCCCCAGTGGCCCCCTGCCCCCTAATCCGGCCGATGTGTTGGGCTTTCGCCGTATGGACGAGGCCATTGCCCGCTTGAAAAAAGAGGCCGACCTGATCATCTTTGACACGCCGCCCATCATCGCGGTGACGGATGCCGCTGTGCTGTCGGTCAAAGTAGATGGTGTGCTCCTGGTGTTCAGCGCCGGCCAGACCAGGCGTGATCATGCCCGGCGCGCCCAGGCCCTGCTGGAAAAAGTTAACGCCCGCATCCTCGGTGTGGTGCTGAACAACGCCCAGTTGGACCGCGCCACCTACAGCTACTACGCCCAGGCCGATTGATCCCGCCCCTCGGGATAGACCAACGGGGAACCCGGGCGGGTTCCCCGTTATATTTCACCGGAGTAAAGCAGATGGCTTTGCCCAGATTCTTGCGTAACGGGATCCTCCGCATCGCCAGACAAGACCTCCTGAGCTTTCTGGACGAATACCAGGAGCCGTTGATCCGCTATTTTCAGGAAGAACTTCAGGCCCTGGATGATCGCCTGGATGAGGAAAAGTTATTCATAGACATCCACATGCAGCCGCTGGGCGAGGAATTGCTGCGCGCGGTCTTGCGAGCCGTCCGACGCTTTATCGCGGACTTTGGGGAGGAAGATGAGGACTGAACGACTGGCTTGCCCACCCGCAGGGAGGCGCGATCCGGCGCGCATCCGGGCCATCTTCGCCCGCATTGTTCGCCGCTATGACCGGATCAACCGGGTGCTGCGAGGCTGGCGGGAAGTGGCGGCAGAGGCCGTGGCCCAGGCCCCGCCCGGCCCGGTGCTGGATGTGGGCGTGGGCACTGGGGAGCTGGCCCGGGCCGTGACATGCCACGGCCGGCCGGTCGTCCTGGGCGTTGACTTTTGCCGGCCCATGCTGCAAGCCGCGCAGTCCAAGATCGCCAGCCAGCATCTGCCGATTGCCCTGGTGGAAGGCGATGCCCTGGCCCTGCCCTTTGCCGACGGCGCGTTCGCAGTGGGGGCGGCCGGCTTCTCCCTGCGCAACGTGGCCGATCTGGATCGGGTGCTGCGCGAGGCCTACCGCGTGACGATGCCCGGCGGCCGCCTGGTTTCATTGGAGATGTGCGCGCCGCAGCGCTGGCGGCGGACACACCAGCTCTACCAAACCCTGGCGATGCCGATCCTGGGCGCACTCTTCGGGGGAGCTGTGGCCGCGTATCTCTACCTGCCGGTCTCCATCCGCACATTCCCCACGGCCGAGGGTCTACGCCAACGCATGGAGAGCGCCGGCTGGCAACGGGTTCGCTACCTTTCCCTGGCATGGGGTGCTGTGGCGATCCACATAGGCGAGCGGCCCTCATCATAAGACCCCGGCGTCTCTGAGAACCCAGGGGTCTTTCAAACATGAATCACCTTTGCCCCGGGTGGCCCCTACCGATGGCTTCTCTGGCGCGCCCGGAGGGATTCGAACCCCCGACTCCCGGTTCCGAAGACCGGAGCTCTAGTCCGCTGAGCTACGGGCGCTGGCCGGCACAGGTGCATTATAGCCTACCCCGGAAATCCCGTCAAGCCCTGGCAGATCTCGAACAGCAGTGGTATAATAGCGGCGGTTGGGCCACGTTCGCGGCGGGTGTGCCCGGCCCACCCAGTCCGGCCTGGGCCGGGGGCCGGACTGGGTCACCCGCCGCCGGGTGCGGGGTCGCAGACCCCTGGCGAACACAATACGAGGAGGGAGTTACCATGTACGATTATCGGAGAATCCAGGAGTTACTGGGGGACCAGGCTGAGAGCCTGTTGACTCACCAATGCCAGACCATCGCCAAATCGCAATTGCATCTGCCAGGGCCGGACTTTGTGGACCGGGTCTGGGCGCTATCGGACCGTCCGCCGGCCGTGTTGCGCAACCTGCAAGCCCTATTCGATCACGGCCGCCTGGCCGGCACCGGCTACCTGTCTATCCTGCCGGTGGACCAGGGGATCGAGCACTCGGCCGGGGCCTCATTCGCCCCCAACCCCATCTATTTCGACCCGGAGAACATCGTGAAGCTGGCCATCGAGGGTGGATGTAACGCCGTGGCCTCCACGCTGGGCGTATTGAGCGCGGTCTCCCGCAAATACGCACACAAGATCCCCTTCATCCTCAAGTTCAACCATAACGAACTGCTCACCTATCCCAACAAGTACGATCAGGTATTCTTTGCCTCCGTCGAACAGGCGTTTAACCTGGGGGCCGTGGCCGTGGGAGCCACCATCTACTTCGGCTCGCCGGAATCCACACGGCAGATCGTGGAGGTCAGCCAGGCCTTCGAGCGGGCGCACGAGTTGGGGATGGTGACGGTCCTGTGGTGTTACCTGCGCAACCCGGCCTTCAAGGTCGGCGGGGTGGACTATCACGCCAGTGCCGATCTCACCGGCCAGGCTAACCACCTGGGGGCCACCATCGCTGCCGACATCATCAAGCAAAAACTGCCGGAGAACAATGGCGGCTACAAAGCTGTGCGCCTGGGGGACTCGAGCTATGGCAAGACTGACGAGCGCATCTACACCAGGCTCACTACCGAGCACCCCATTGACCTGGTGCGCTATCAGGTGGCGAACAACTACATGGGCCGGGTCGGACTGATCAACTCCGGCGGGGCATCCGGCCAGAACGACCTGGCCGAGGCGGTTTATACCGCTGTCGTCAACAAGCGTGGCGGGGGCATGGGCCTTATCAGTGGCCGCAAGGCTTTCCAGAAACCCCTGCGCGAGGGCGTGGAGCTACTGCACGCCATCCAGGACGTCTATCTCTGCCCAGAGGTGACAGTGGCGTGATGCACAGAAACGTGCCAGACCCTTTGTCAGGGCCTGGCACGTTCGTTGCTCAAAGCGGGTCTGCCAGGCCCACCCAGTCCGGCCTGCCTGCCACCCAGTCCGGCCTGGGCCGGGGGTCGCAGACGTGGGGCCGGGGGCCTGACTGGGTGACCCGCCGCTTCGCGCTCGGCGGTCAGTGGGCCTGGGCCTGGCAGACCGCCGAGGAGCATGAATTTCCATCTACTGAGCCTGGCACGTTTCTCAGAAGAGGGGGCCGACAATGCGCAGATGGCTGGCACTCCTGATCGGTGTCCTGCTCCTGGCCACGATCCTGGTGGGGGCCGGGGTTCTGATCACTTCCTGGTCACCGGCCCCCACCCCGCCGGTGGAATCGCCCGGCCCGACCAGCCTGGCGCCAGATGCTTATGCCGGGCAACGCCAACGCATGGTACGGGAGATCGCCGCCCAGGGAGTGACCAACGCCCAGGTGCTGGCGGCGTTTCAGGCCGTGCCGCGCCACGAACTGGTGCCACCAGAGATGATCCCCCTGGCTTACGCCGACCGCCCTCTGCCCATCGGCTATGGGCAAACCATCTCCCAGCCATATATGGTGGCCTATATGACCGAGTTGCTGGAGCTGAAAGGCGGAGAGCGCGTGCTGGAGATCGGCACCGGGTCCGGCTATCAGGCGGCTATCCTGGCCGAACTGGGGGCGGAGGTCTATTCCGTGGAGATCATCCCGGAGCTATACGAACGGGCCACCGCTAATCTGGCCCGGCTGGGTTATCGGGTGCATACCCGTCGTGCCGACGGCTACTACGGCTGGGCCGAACACGCTCCCTATGATGCCATCGTGGTCACGGCGGCGCCGGACCACATACCCCCGCCACTGGTACAACAACTCAAACCTGGCGGTCGCCTGGTCATCCCGGTGGGGCCGCCGGGCCTGTACCAGACCCTGTGGTTGGTGATCCGGCGCGAAGGCGACCAGGTGGAGATGCTCAACAAAGGTGGCTGTGTCTTTGTCCCCCTGACGCGGGAGCAATGACTAACTCACGCCGGCCGGGCATCAGACCGGCCAGGGCATAGCACAGTATGGCAAGCCCCAGCACGGCTGTAAAGCCAGCCTCCAGGGCCAGCATTGTCGCTACCACTGCGCTGACCACGGAGGCGCAGCCGTTGATAGCCCAGGCCCAGGGCACGATCCCCGGGTGTTGCCCGGCCGCGCGGCGCAGGCCAGCCGGGAAGGGCATCCCCATCAAAACCCCCAGCGGGGCCAGAATCAGGGCCGCTGCCAACAGGCGCGCCCAGAGCGGCCACCCCAACAGGGCCTGGAACGTCAGTCCCCACCCCCCAACAGCGACCATCAGGACCACCACCAACGCGGCCAGCAGCGGGCGCAGGGGCAAACGCGCCGCGACAAGGCTCCCCAGACCAGAGTAGAACAACAGTGCCCCCAGAACCAGCGCAAAGGCAAAGGTGGGGTGGTCAAGAAAGAGTATGAAACGTTGCATCAATGCGAGTTCGGCCAGGAGATAGCCGCCGCCGAGCAACGCAAAATAGGCCATCCACCGGCACGGAACTTGCCCGATCTGATCAGTATCAGTAGATGAAAAAAGTTGCTCAAAGCGGCGACCGCAGGGCGCGCCTGGAGCGACTTTTCCCATCCTCGCCTCTTCCCCGGCCGGGTTTCCCCGCCGGACGGCCACCAGCGGCCCCACGATGAGCACCCCAGAGGCCGCCAGCGATAGCCCCAACGCGGCTACCAGGATCAGATACCCACTGCCCCCAAAGGGCTGCCAGGTGCGGCCCAGGGTGCTCAGGATGGCCGGCACCTGGTTCCATTTGAAATAGTGGTGGAAAAAGGGCCGGTCATCTGTGGGTGAGGTGAGGGCATAGGCGGCAGTGTGCAGGGCAATGTCCCGCCGGGTCGGATCCACCAGGCGAGCTGCCAGCTCCTCATAGACCGGTTCGGTCAGCCGGTTATAGCGATTGACCTCGTCCGGGCGCAGGTCAGCGCTCCAGACCAGGTCAAAGCGACGTGCGGCGCAGAACTCGCGTACTGCTGCCAGGTCGGCCGGGGAGAATGGCGTGGGACAGGCCAGTACAGTGAGGGTGGACCAATCGCGGATGGCCACCAGGTGCGCGCCGATGTCCGGCCAGCCGGCCCGTTCCCCGGCTGCCAGCACCAACGCGAACAGACGCATCTCCTCGCTGGGTGGCTGCTGGAGCCACCGCTGGGCCACGAACAGGCCCGTGGGCCGCAGTCGCGCCAGGCAGGCCGTCACCCCCTCGATAGTGAGCGTATAGTCCTCGCCCAGGCCGTAAGACCCCACCAGCACCGGCCGGTAGCTGTCGGTCAGGGCCACCTGGACAATGTCGAATAGCTCTGGCTGGCTGGCCAGCGCACTGCGCACCCCGGTGGTCTGGACCGTCACGCCGGCCGCCCTGTATAACCCGCCGCTGAAGGCAGCGAACTCGTCGCGCACTGCCTGGACGACAAGTGCGTTGGGTTCCACGACGGTGATAGTCGCCGCCCCGCCCCGGCGGGCCTGCCATACTTCCAGGCCGCCACGGGGAGCCAGGATCAGGGCCTGGGCTGTGGGCCGGAGGAGATAAGGCAAGGCCGTGGGCCGATAATCCAGGAACGACAGGTCGCCTGCGCCGGCCGTGATGGGGCTGAGGTTGTCACCATCCACCGTCAAGCCCAATTGAGCCGGGGGCAGGGCTGGAGAGGCCAGGCTCAGGCCAGGGGCGGAGCGGATCGCGCTGCTCTCGACCACGTCCACCCGGCCGCCGGCATCCCAGGCCCGGTAGCGGAGCCGGGCATCCGGGTAGCGCAGTGCGTAACTCAGGGCCTTGTACGGGGATAGTGACCATTCCAGTGCTGGTGGCCGGGCCACCAGGACGCCGGCTAACAGGGCAACCCCACCCAGGTAGACCAGGAGCGTGCGGCGGCGGATTCGCCCTGGCTCGGCCCGGCGTAACAGCCCGGCGGCGCACCAGGCCAACAGGGCCGTGGCCCAGACGGTCCCTTCACCGCCCAGGAGGGGCAACAAGATCAACACCGCCAGGCAACCGGCCGCAGCGCCGGCCATGTTCGCGGCATAGAGGGCCGGCGCGCGGTCCGACCAGCGGGCCAGGGCCAGGGCCATCACCAGGCCACCGACCAGAAACGGGGCCACCAGGAGCAGGTAGCAGGCCACCAGATAGACCCATTGCACGCTTTCCAGGGCCAGGCGGTACGTGTCGAAAGGCAGGGCCTTCAGCAGCAAATGCCCCCCCGCCAGGGTTCCGGCCATGCTGACGGCGGCGGCCGTCAGGCTATGGCGGCGATCACGCCAGCCGGGTCGCCAGGCCAGCAAGGACCCACTGGCCCCGGCGCCCAGCAGGGCGATGCTAACGCTCAGGAAGGCAAAATGATAGCCCTGGGTCAGAGAAAAGAGCCGGGTGAGGGCGATCTCGAAGATCAGAGTGGCTGCGGCGAGCAGGAACAACCCGGCGTAGAGTGCGCCGGGTGGCCGGCCCATTTGCCTGTTCCCCCTCATGATGCGCCATGTCCCCTAATCGGCGGAGAATGAAGATATTGTACCACGGCCGGGCCGGCCAGACAAGAGTCCCCAGATTGAATCCGTGCGTAATTAAACGCATGAGGGCCCTGCCCCACTCCGTCCCTTCGCCGCTACGCGATGCGGGGAGGGGAAAGAATGCCTGGTAGGGGTTTTTGCAGCGGCGAAGCCGCCGCAAAAACCACCAGAAAGGATTCCTCCTTGTTCCCTCCCTGACAGAAGTTATGCACGGATGTCAGCCCGGTCCATTTGACAGAAATCTCATCCTGTGGTATTATTATAGTCCCATGTGGGGAAAGAGTTTGGGTAAAGTTGAGGGCAGAACTACAACCTGCGTGGGTGAAAGTTGCCGGGCAGCCTCAGCATCTTCTAACAGCGCAGAAATGCCCTTGACACCAAGACTGAGGATATGCTATAATAAAAAACGGCGGTGGGAAAAGCCGCGAGTGTACCTTAACAACTGAAGAGTGGTAGGAAGGCGCAGCAGATCCAGAGGTTCACACACCAAAGAACCCTAAATTTCTTTGGAGAGTTTGATCCTGGCTCAGGATGAACGTTGGCGGCGTGCCTAACACATGCAAGTCGAACGGTCCACCGGGCGGCAGGACGGTTTTCGGACTGCCCTGCGGCTGGTGGATAGTGGCGAACGGGTGAGTAACACGTAGGTGACCTGCCCCGAAGTGGGGAATAACTGCTCGAAAGGGCAGCTAATACCGCATACGCTCGGCGATTCGGTTCGTCGAGGAAAGGCTTCGGTCGCTTCGGGAGGGGCCTGCGTCCGATTAGCTAGTTGGTGGGGTAATGGCTCACCAAGGCGACGATCGGTAGCTGGTCTGAGAGGATGGTCAGCCACACTGGCACTGAGACACGGGCCAGACTCCTACGGGAGGCAGCAGTGAGGAATATTCCACAATGGGCGCAAGCCTGATGGAGCGACGCCGCGTGGACGACGAAGGCCTTCGGGTTGTAAAGTCCTTTTCTGGGGGACGAGAACCAGGACGGTACCCCAGGAATAAGCCTCGGCTAACTACGTGCCAGCAGCCGCGGTAATACGTAGGAGGCGAACGTTATCCGGATTTACTGGGCGTAAAGCGCGCGCAGGCGGTGCCGCAAGTTGGGCGTGAAATCTCCCGGCTCAACCGGGATACGTCGTTCAATACTGCGGCACTCGAGGGCAGGAGAGGGAAGCGGAATTCCCGGTGGAGTAGTGAAATGCGTAGATATCGGGAGGAACACCAGTGGCGAAGGCGGCTTCCTGGACTGTTCCTGACGCTCAGGCGCGAAAGCCAGGGGAGCGAACCGAATTAGATACTCGGGTAGTCCTGGCCCTAAACGGTGCGGACTAGGTGTTGGGGGTATCGACCCCCCCAGTGCCGTAGCTAACGCGTTAAGTCCGCCGCCTGGGGACTACGGCCGCAAGGCTAAAACTCAAAGGAATTGACGGGTCCCCGCACAAGCAGCGGAGCGTGTGGTTTAATTCGATGCAACACGAAGAACCTTACCTGGGCTTGACATGCACTCGCAAGCGGCGGAAACGTCGCCCTCCGCGAGGACGGGTGCACAGGTGCTGCATGGCTGTCGTCAGCTCGTGCCGTGAGGTGTTGGGTTAAGTCCCGCAACGAGCGCAACCCTCGTCGCTAGTTAAATATCTCTAGCGAGACTGCCGAGTATAATCTCGGAGGAAGGTGGGGATGAAGTCAAGTCAGCATGGCTCTTACGTCCAGGGCTACACACACGCTACAATGGCCGGTACAGAGGGTCGCCAACCCGCGAGGGGGAGCTAATCTCAAAAAACCGGCCCCAGTTCAGATTGCAGGCTGCAACCCGCCTGCATGAAGTCGGAGTTGCTAGTAACCGCAGATCAGCATGCTGCGGTGAATACGTTCCCGGGGATTGTACACACCGCCCGTCACGTCATGAAAGCCGGTAACACCTGAAGCCGGTGGGCTAACTCGCAAGAGAGGCAGCCGTCGAAGGTGGGACTGGTGATTGGGACGAAGTCGTAACCGTGTTGCGACCTTCACCGGCGACGGTGTCGACGAAACTCGGCTGTATGCTGGAAAACCCGCCAGTATCTCGCTGGTACTTATCTGCTTCCGAGGGGAGGAGAAGGAACAGATGGTGAAAATCCGCGAGTGATGCGGGCAATCAGCAGGGAAGCTTTCTGTTGTGCACATACCCCGGTGGGCACAGCATAGCCCCTCAGAGACTACACGCCGAGCTCCTATGGAGGACCAGGTGTTAGAACGCGAGTGCCGAGCCTATCTACAGGGCGCGTTACACGATGGTACACAAAGTGCCCTGCACCATACGCATCGGATTTCTCAAAAAGGCACGGAGTGGCTGGATAAGCTGCAAGAGTGCTTGGCGACTTTGGGTCACAAGTCCTGGATGTATCAGGAGGGCAAAGCGAGAAGCGTCTATGTCCTTGAGACTACCGCCTCGTTTTTGGCCGTGGACTTTGATCCAGATAGCCTCGAAACGAGGGAGGAAAAGATAGCGTATGTGCGAGGTTACTTTGACGCAGAAGGGGGACTTCCCCAGCAACCCGATGCCCGGTTCTACATTCAGTTCACGCAGAAGGACCGGGTAGAACTATCCAAGGTGAGCAAGATCTTGGAAGACATAGGGATCCGATGTGGGAAGATACACAACCCCAGTAAGCGCGTTGACCCTGATTACTGGCGGTTCTACGTCTTGTCAGGTTCACATCGTGACTTTGCCCGAGTGGTGGGTTCGTGGCACCCAAGAAAACGCGCGATACTTGGTCATAGGATGAAGATATAGTCCACGCCTCATAGCGATATGGGGAGCAACGTGAACAAGGTAGCCGTAGCGGAAGCTGCGGCTGGATCACCTCCTTTCTAGGGAGCACACCCTGCGGGAATACCCAAAACCCAAGCCCAAGATGATTGGGATTTGGGGCTTGGGATTTCCGTTAGGCCACTCCCAGGTCGATCCTCTGGAAGTCCTTCCTATCACTCTTGAGTTGTTAAGGTACCCCCAGCGGGCCTTTAGCTCAGTCGGTTAGAGCGTTCCTCTGATAAGGGAAAGGTCTCAGGTTCGAATCCTGAAAGGCCCACCAATTGGCGATTAGCAGTTAGCTGTTGGCGGTTGGCTAACAGCTTTCCGAAGGGCCAGCAGCTAATCGCCAGTAGCTAGTCGCCAGTTGGGGATGTAGCTCAGTGGGAGAGCGCCTCCCTTGCACGGAGGAAGCCAGGGGTTCGAGTCCCCTCATCTCCACCAGCCTTGACAGGTGTGTGGAACTTACGGGAAGTCCGAGGAGAGAAGCAAAGATGTCCAAATACAGCAGAAGAAAGGCACTGTTTGTCCTAACGGGCGTCGGTTTAGTGGCAATGTTGTTTCTAGGGGCTTCTCCGCTAATTCTGTCGGCTTCTCCGCAAACCCTAGTTGGCAATTATAATCGCGGTGCTGCTGAGTCTTATGCTGACGCGTGGACATGCAACAATTGCACTGAACCACATAATCCTAACTATAATTGGGATGGTTCAGAATAGGTTGACACTTTAACAACTGCATAGA
>Ga0209162_1003519_pt1 | contig 12576 bp, 11 predicted proteins | sample YNPNPMetaG_FD_187121 | JGI IMG/M metagenome (GOLD analysis project Ga0209162, IMG submission 187121) | Anoxygenic and chlorotrophic microbial mat microbial communities from Yellowstone National Park, USA - YNP NP MetaG (SPAdes) (version 2) ...
CCGCCCGAACCCAACGGGGCCCTCGATTATCCACCCCTTGGCGATGGCGTAGCCGGGCAATATCGCGCAGAAGCCCAACAGCGAGGGGGCCAGGTCCCAGACCTCCTCCAACTGCTCAAATCGCAGCTTGCCCCAGGCGTGCGCGGCCCATCCAGCCAAACGCCACGCGCGCACCACGCAGTCAAAATCCTTCCACTTGCCTTCTGGCAGGAACGAATAGGTAGCCATTTGTTTCACCTCCTTTTTACTTTCACCCACATATTACCATACCTTCGCGTATAAGTCAAGGGGTTTCCGCACTTTCTCCAAAAAAACGCAAAAAAATTACTCGAAAGACCTGGTGCAATTACCTTAGGGCAAGAAAACAGGGCTGGTGGTGTGCCACGACCTGCCCCCAAGCAGAACACCAAAGAAAGGAGGTTCGGAGAAGCGGACTCGGTGTAAGAAATCTCAGTACTCGAAGGCGAACACGCTGGCGCACAGCTTCCTCGCCCCCGCCAGCCACTGGCGGCTAAGCCTCAGCCTGCGCCTCGCCTCATCGGCCGTATACCCCTCTCGTATCAGTGCCAGCCATTCCTGCCCAGACGGATATTCTCTCAATGCGGCCTCCAAACTCGCGAACAGCTCCACCTCGACGTAGCCCTCCTCCTCGACAACGCACACCGCAGAACCATCATCCAGCAGCACCGCTTTCATTGCTGTCGCGATACTCCACAGAACGCCTCTTGCCCTCGTAGCGGCAGATGTGCATCAATCCGAAGCGAACGGCGTTGTAGATGATTGTGCTCGGGGCAAATTGACCTTTGCGGGCCAGCGCAAGCAAAGCGCGTACGCGAAGCTCCTGTAAAAGGTCAGCGTAGTCCCAGCCGTACCGGCGGACGAGCACCTCGGCCATTCGCCGATTGTACGGCAATCTCAACGCGCCTCGCAAGGCGTGTTCGTGTTGCGTGCTCCAACGGACGTCCATCAACCGCTATTATTCCCGCTGCGCACGACAACACGAAAGCACCTTCTCAATCTCAGTCCAGTCTTCCGGCGTCCAGAGATAAACCTCCACGCCGGGGCATTGGCGAAGCAGGGACAGCCAGCGTTCTTGCGCCCGAGTGGCACGCCGACCTGCCACCTTCAGCTCCGCAAACACGACACGAGGGGGACAAACAAGCACCAGGTCAGGGAACCCCGCAGGCGAGTGCAGACTGTGCCACGTGTGGTAGTCTTCCCAGCCCATTAGCCGGGCATACTCCCGCACCGTCTGCAGGAAGTCTCTTTCGCGAAGTGTGCCAACGCCGTGGGACTGCTTCCTCATTCTAGGCTATGCGGCCCCAATCCGGCGGAGGGTGAACCACACGGCAGTATGCCGGCAGCGCACGCTCACTGTCGTTGCGCGATTTGGGCTTCGAAACGGCAAGCTCCCCGCGAAGGCGAGCCGCCTCCCGCTCGAACTGCTCCGCGAACGACGCCCACGAGAACGTACGCCACGTTCGCAGGCAGTGAACCGCCGTGCGCTTCGCCTCGTCTACCGATGGCGCCGGCGACTTGTTGAGTATCACCGCGAACGCCTTTTTGCCCTGCGACAGAGACCGCTCGTTCGGCGGTTCTAACCCCGCCTCCGCGTATGCCTCGCGCACAAGGCACGCCAGAACCTCGTCGGATGGCTTGCCGTTCGCCGTCTCCGCCTCAGCTTGACCCACGCCCTCGCAACCTGAAGCCGACCCCTGCCGGCGACGCTTGTACTCCCTCCATCGTTCCCGCTCTTCCTCTCTCGACTGCCATTCTGCCCAATCGTGAAGGCACAGCGCGCCATCGTCTGCCAAGTCCAGCAAACCGACCTCCACCAGCTCATCAAGCGCAGCCGACACCTCCGCCAACTCGTAGCCGATTTCACGCGCCAGCCGCGCCCTGTCCAGAGGAGAACCGTCTCGTCTCACGAGTCGCCCACCGGCGTCACGCTCCTTAGCCAGCGCACATAGTGTCACCCACAGCCCTCGCGCCGCTAAGCTCACCCGCTCGAACTTCCGACTATCCAGAATGGACGTATGCACGCGAAACCAACTCTCCCTCATGTCTACCTCCCGCCGTCTATACGGTCATTGTGCCATGCCCGTCGCCGACTTCCGCATCTCCTTCTCAAACACCACCTGGCGCTCAATCCGAGCGACGTCCGCCAGCTCCTGGGCAGCCGGGCTTTCCAATAAGGCACGCAACCGCGACTTATCCGGCTTGTAGGTCGTGGAGACAGCCACTTCCACGTAATCGGGGTACATCTCGTGTAGCCGCTTGCCATCCAGAACCACAACCTCCCGCGCGAACCGAACGCGGTACGTGCCCGTCGTAAAGCGCTCGGTTCCATGCTCACGGTTCATCTCCTCGAAGATGGCGCGTGCCTCCTGCTCGGCAGCCTGTTTGCCTTCGCGAAGCATCCGTATCTGCTCCTCAAATGTCTGAATGGCAGACAGCAGCTCCGCCAAACGATTCGTACGTTCCGTGTCTTCCATTCCGCACCTCCTTCTCAGTCTTATCCAGTCTTATCCGGCAAGCATTGGGGATGGGGACTCCGCCCGACGGCTCTTGCGCTACAACGCCTGCGCGGGGGTGCCCCATCCCCGTCTGCGGCATCGCCGGCAACCCCAGTGCCGGTAAGGGGGGAGAGACCTGGAACGCCGGCGATTAGGCAGACACCTCACATTACCCCGTACCACTGCGCGGCGGGCCCAAATCCGATATCCTGCCATCCGCGTCTATTGCCACACTCCGCCCCGCCGTCAGCAGCGCCAGCACCTGCCGCAAGACACGGTTCGCGTGGCCAGCCGAATTCATCGTCACCATATAGACCCGCGCGTCCGTACACACGGCTAGCTGCCAGCTGCCGTTCCACCTCAGCGTGCGTATCTCGCGAATCAGCCAAAACGGTAACGCCGTCGTTTCCTCATCCTTGACACCGACGACGACGAATCCGATTGACTCCCTATCCATTTTCCACCCCAGCCACTATCAGCTGCGTCAGCTCATCCACACCCATGAGCTTCGGCGGACTCGGCGCGTTCGCCGCTACCCACTGCTGGTCGAGTCCCTTCAACGCCTGCTGTAGAACCTCCTTCGCATCCTGCGCACGTTCGGCGAACTCCGCCACTGCCTCGTGTGTCTTGAGTGTCCGCTTGAGCGCCTTGAACAAGGCGAACCTCTCCTTTTGGTTCCAATTGCCGTGCAGACGCCCTAACGCCCTCACAAACCGCTCCTGCGGAGAAGGAGAGGGAGTCTGCAAGGCCGCAGGCTGCATGTCCTCCACGTCCTGCGTGAACCGTCCGCTCAGCGCGAAGGCGTTCAACACGGCAGCCACTAGAGCACGCTTCTGCGCCATCTTCAGAACGGTATTTTCCAGGTCGCGCGGACGCGAGATATATCGACTTTCCAGCGTAGACGCGCTGCCGATGCCCGTGCCGATGCACTGCTTGCTTGCACGCGACTCCAAGCGGCACAGCACGATGAAGCGGTACAGGCCGACAGACGTCAACGTCCGCCCATCACGAGTCTGGTACGTCACCTCACGGTCATGGTCGATTTCCTTGTCCAGTATCTCGTAGTGGGCTCCGCAGTTAAACGCCCACAGGATGCGCTCGGCTCCGGGCTTCAGCAAGCTGGGTTTGTCTGTGCCCGGAATAGTAGCGAAGTCGGTGCCCTCGCGAAGCAACGTCGCCACCACCTCGTTGAGTCGCTCCTGCTGCCGGATGAGTTTCTCCAGCGGGAGCGACTCCAGCAGTACCGGCTCAGGTACCACTTCAGGAAGACCTTCGTAGGTCGTTGCGGCTTCCATTATCGTACCTCCTGCAGAATGCGGTCAAATCTCGGCGGATGATGTAGTGGGAAAACGCGAACTGCCATGCGATACAGCCATTCGGGCATAGCACCGTTCAGGTATGTGCGCGGGTTCAAATAGACGCGGTAGTGCCAAACAGGCGCGTGTCTGTCCGCACGGAAGTAGACGTGCAGTGTACCTCCCCACGCGGGAACCTCAAACTGGTTTTCCGCCACCCGAAACCGACCCAGCCAGCGTGGAAACAGCACATGCTTGCACTCACGGCTAACGGAATAACGGAACGCAGGGCAACTGCAGACCGGTGTGCCGGTACGCGGCTCACGCCGCACCTCATGCCACTCGTAGCCATCAGCCGACACCGGAAGCCCTTCGTCAAGCAGTTTCAGCGTGTGAGTGCTCGGCATACGCCAGTAGGGGTCAGAGTCCGCGTAGGAGACATACGTCCGTCTCAGCAGAATGCGAAGCATTTTCTCGTGTGCCTGCGGGTCCGTGCCTGTACCTTGACACACACGGCAGCGTTCCAGCAAGTCAGGGTCAGGCGTCTCCACGTAGCCCTTGCCGTCGCAGTAACTGCACGGTATCCTGAAGTCTGTCATCCTCAGCCTCCTTTTGCGTCTATCGTCACGACTTGGTGTAATCGAGGCAGGAGCGATTACGGCGCTCCTCCCCCCGAAACGCGAGTTAACTCCCCGTTGGCGGAGCCTCCGGCGCGGGGACATTTACCAGCCAGGTCAGGTCCCACACGTAGCCCGCACTATCGGCATGGTCGACGTACTCCTCCCACGCCAGGCGTATGGCGTCTTCGCTCGCCTTCAGCTCATACGACTCGAGGCTTGTCACGTTGTCCACCCAGACCACAAGCCTCTCCTCCTCGCGCCGAACAAATACGATGCGGTCTGCCCTTACAGCCTCGACGCCCCAAGGTAACGGGAATAGCGCTATCACGGTCTCACCTCCTCTCCGGTTAAAGTGGAAACGGATGGCGGAGTAGGGTCGTGCCGGCTTGCCACCAACGTGATTCGCCCGACGGCAATCATCACCAGCAGCGCAAGCGCCAACGCCACGATAGCCGCTATCGCTCCGCCACTGGGGATACCGTCCATTTCCCGTTCAAGTGCCCACATCGCCCGAACGGCGGGAGGCACGATACCACCGCACCATGCACACCGACCGGGAATGAGACGCGAAGGCGCGGGGTGGCGGCACATGCACGCCTCCGGGTAGTATCGGTTGTTCATGGATTCACCCCCTCACTGAAGTCGATGTCGTCGTCTGTGCGCACCCGCGATGCCGTCTGTGCGCTTGTCTCAAGACGCTGTAACCAGGCATTGAAGGCCTCGCGCGGAATCCTCCGCCTTCGCCCACGTGGTCGCACAGACGGAATATCACCGCTGTCCATCAGCTGGTACACGCGCTGTGGCGACACTCTGAGAATCCGCGCTGCCTCCGCGGGCGTAATGAAGTCGATTGCCGTGGGTGTCGTCGTTTGTCCGTCTCTGCGGAGACCCTTCAACCAGGCATTGAAGTCCTCGCGCAGAATCTTCCGGGTGCGCCCATACGGTCGCACAGACGGCAGGACGCCGCTATCCATCAGCTGGTACACGCGCTTGCGCTTCACTCCGAGTTTCTCCGCTACCTCCGCGGGCGTAATGAAGTCGATTGGCGTGGGTGTCGCCGTCCGTCGGCTCGTCTCGCGAGCCTGTAACCAGGCATTGAAGTCCTCGCGCAGAATCTTCCGGGTGCGCCCGTACGGTCGCACAGACGGAATATCGCCGCGGTCCAGCATCCGGTACACCCGCTTTGGCGACACTCCGAGTTTCTGCGCTACCTCACCGGGCGTAATGAACAGGCTGTCCGATTCATTCGACGCGCTCATGGAACACCTCCAACATTATGCTTGCCCCTGTTTCGCATGAATCGCCTATATTGTACCACATGTCCGCTACGCTGTCAAGGGCTATCCCGCACGTGTCGAAGATTTTTCCTTTTTGGAACTCCGTATTCACCTATGGCCCGGTAACATCGCCCGCCAAAGTCTCGCGTGTGAAAAAAAATCGCGGGCCCCTAGGATTCTTACTCTCACTCTTAGTCTTAGTCTATAGTGGAAAATGTTGGAACGCATTGGAAGCGGCCGGAAGTGCCCGGAACGCATTGGAACGTGTTGGAAGTGCCCGGAAGTGCCCGGAACGCATTGGAACGCATTGGAACGTGTTGTAACTTGTTGGAAAAGGATAGAAGTCGGTTACCTGGGCGGACGCACCTTACTGCGGAAAGGTCTGCTCACCTTCCGCTGCTGCCTGCCGGCCATGCGGATGATTCGTTGCAGCAAGGGACGCAACTCCTGCGTTGACGCACCTCGCGCCCGCCGGCGATACCAGCGCTCTATCAATTCGCGCAACCCGCGAACCTTGCTCTCGCGTCCGGTCTGCGCCGCCGTGTCCAGAGTCTTCTGCACGCTCTGCGATGTGTACGGCGTTAATTCGCGCTTCGTCCCGAACTGCCACAGGAGGAAGTCCCACAGCGTGCGCTCGCCCGAAGCCATTCTGCTCGCCTCGCCCAACATTGCGCCGGCGTGCCCGAACTGCGTCCGCAGCAGGTAGTCCACTTTTCGCGGGTCTACGTTCAGCTCGCTGCCTAATGCCTGCGCCAATGGGCTGGCCGCATACACGTCTCGCGCCCACCTGCCACGTGTATCCTTTAATGCGCGACGCTCCTCAATCGGTGGAACAATCCAACGACCCCGGAAGAAATCGTAATTTGCTACCGCGCCCACGATGCCCGCAAACCCTAGCGCAAGGTCGCCCTCATCCAACGGAAGCGCCACACGCGAAAGGGCTTTCGCCCAATTCTCCATGTCGCCCTCTATCGCCGCCTCAAAAATGCTTCCAAGCAGACCAAACTCGTACGGCTTCCATATGCTCACCCAACCGAAAGGTGTATGCACCAGCCAGAACATGTACCGAAGGTACGGCGGAAACTCGCGATACTCCCTCCCGGTATCCTCATCGCGGTTGTTCCACAAGTAAACCATTATCGACGGTACCGCCACGAAGAGTAGCAACCGCAGCCACGCCGACCAGGCCCGATGAGAATCGGTTACCATACCCTCGACGCCCCATCGGCGATAATGCCAGGGCATGTCGCCTTCCGCACCAACGTCACCGCCAGTGCCTTTTTTGCCCCCGCCGCCACCGGCAGCACCTAGCAGTGCATCCACGCCCATGCTCAACGCGCGAACCGACGCGCTCGTGAACGGAACTAGGCGGTTCAACACGCGAACGAGCGAACCAGCCACGCGAAAGTCCATGTACCGGCGGCTAGCGAACGCAGCGAACAACATCGCCTCCCACCCCGAATAGCCTAAGGTCTCCTGAGCGTACCGTTGCGCCGAAGCGAACTCGTTCAGCCGACCGAACTCCTCACTCGCCTCCGCCATGCGCACATACCAATGCCACAACCGCTTTAATCCCCGCACCGGCAGCACCCAGAACCGCCTGTCGCGCACTAACTCATCCATCAGCCTTTCTAACTCGGCGTAATAGTCCTCGCGCTGCAGATGCAGAAAACCGGCGTGAGAGCCTCCAAAGAACTGCCACCAATGACGTTGCCACCTCTTAGCGCGCGCCGGTCGGAAGGGAGACCGAACTAACCGCTCCAACGTGTCGCGGACGACGTTGCCGACTAGGAAACGCGGATGCTTCGTTATGCCCTCGTACGCCAACCGCGCCACCGCACCCCAAAGCTTCGCGAAGATGTTCCAACCGTCGGACGCATAGGCGCTCTGCCAGGCGTTGAACGCCCTCAACACCTCAGGATGGAACTCCCACCACTTGCCCTCGCCATTGCGGAACACCAGAATCGCGTTCTTGTTGGGGCCGTTCACCGGCCGACCGATGTCCGCCAGGAGTGTCGGCTCGCCTTCGTACATGTCCCGCTCCAACTGCAATGCGTTCACGAACTGCGCCAGCGCGTAGTTACGGTCGCACTCCGCTATCGCGCGTGCGATGCTCTCCATGAGGCTCACAAGTGGATTGTGTATGCGCCGACTCGAACCCTGAATCTCCCACGTGATTGCACTGACACGAGAGACCCTGCCTGAACGCGATACCTCCGCCCTTGGAGCTTCCCATCCGAAGACGCGGTGAAAGTCCACGTAATACTGGTTGCTCGCCTTTATCGCGTCGTACTGCTCCTGCGTGATACGCCCGGTAGACACCGCATACCGCAGCACATGGTCGGCTATTTCACGATACATGCGGGCAATGCGCCGTAGCCTTTCGTAACGCTCAGGGTCGTCAACCTTCAGCGTCTCCAAATGGTCGCGCGCTATGTCATCGTCGCGCAGGATGCCACCACCCCAGCCCGTTATCCGCCTCGCCTCTGACTCCAGCGACTGTTGAACCCTAATCCACGCTGCGCGAATACGCTCCGCATCCTCATCGCTCAGATGCGCCATCAGCTCGTCCAGCCACCTCTCTATGTCCGACGGGTCATGCGCGTCCTCTTCTTTCTCCGGTAGCCCGATGGTGCTGCGGAACTTGTTGTACGCCTGCGCCTCCTTCCGCTCCATCAACTCAATGGCACGCTGCGCACCCATGAACGCAAACAGGTCGTACGCGTCCTGTATGAACGCCTCTCGCGAACTCGTGTCCAGCTCCCGAAGCATGTCGATGAAGGGAACGGAACGCTGCTGCCCCTGCTGGTCAGCCGGCACGCCGTGATGAAGCATCTCCACGAACTTGCCATACCGCCCTGCCCACAGGCTTATCAGCAACTCGAAGTCCTCTGACGGCCTGGGGTGCAACCCGCGCCGACGCTTCGCCTCACGCCATGCCTTTATCGCCGGCCACCGGTCGTCTATGAATATCCGCACCAGCTGGTCTACCCAGTGCACCCTGAACGTGTCGGGTATATGTTCCGGCTTCGGCTTCTCAAACGTGAACTGCGCACGAATCTTCTCTCCTGCAGGGGAGTAAACCCAGTTTCTAATCTCCTGCGCCCATGCCTCCATCGCCTCCCAAAGGTCACGGGGCAGCGACATCTGCAGGTGTGCGTAAAAGTTCGGGGCCGCACCGGCTGCCACCTCCGGATTCAGCACATACGCCTCGAACCAGTGCGCGAAGCCCTCCGCTCGCCTATCCCGCAGGCGTCCCCGCTTCCGCCGGTGCTCAGGCAGGAACGCGAACAACTCCTCATCAAACGGGGAATGCTTGCGCGGTTCCGCCCACTCCGCCAAAATGCCGAACTCATCATCTATCGCATGGGCAACTTCGTGCGCAGCCGTAGGTATGTCCCCCCAACGGCGTATCACCACGTCCGCCGTGCGGGGGTCGTAGTAGCCCAACGCCCGCTTCGGAGTACGACCAACACGTATCCACCTGCCCAACCGCAGGATGATGCCCTGCGGATGTTCGCCACGACCAGCAGCACCTTCCCCCATGTGCGGTATTGGCGGGACCTCTTCTCGGTAGTACACGCCCTCGCCCGCTCCGCCGGACGACTTACCGCCCTTCCCGCCGCGACGTGCCGACTCCTCCTCTTCAGCAGCAGGCTCCGTCGGCTTCGCCTCTGGCTGTGTCTGCTCCGTTTCAGCGGCAGGCTCCGTCGGCTTCGCCTCTGGCTGTGTCTGCTCCGTTTCAGCGGCAGGCTCCGTCGGCTCCGGCTCCGGCTGTGTCTGCTCCGTTTCAGCGGCAGGCTCCGTCGGCTCCGGCTCCGGCTCCTTCTGCTCCGTCTGCTGAATACCGGACGGCAGCTCTTCTGCGGTCGGAAGCTCGGGTATCGCCTCCGCCTCATCAAACAAGCTCGCCGTGCCTCCGCCCTCTGCCTGGCGGAGGGCCATGGTCAGAATCTTCTCCTTGTCCGGCAGCTGTCCATTGGGCTCCAAGAGCTGCTTGGCTAGCGATTCGTCCGGCTCGGCTGCGAACTTTGCCGCGCGTCCGGCAATGTCCGCATACGTCTTCAGAAACGAACGGATAGCCTTTATACTCCGCAGTCGGTCAAACGCCACCAACAGCACCTTCACAGTGCGGGGAATGGCGTACTCGCCACCGAACAATTGGGCTTGCTCGATAAACTCGCGCACCTTCCGGCCGCCCTTGCGCAATCGCTCCATCCAGAGTACCGCCTCCGCGATGTCGTTGCCGATATCATAGGCATCCGCAGCCTCGGGATTGCGCGAACGTATGTCGGAGAGGTAAGCACGCAGGACAGCTATATCGGGGGCCGCGGCGGCTACTGCCTTTGCCACACGCACAACCTCAAGGTCAGGGCTTTCCAGCTTCGCCAGCAGCGCGGGACTGCCATAACCGTATGCCAACAAGCCCGCATACAGGCGGTCTATGCCCGTGAGAGAAAGCTCACCGCCCGATAACAACAGCTGCGACACCTCAGAGGTCGGCATGTCGTTCAGCACGGCATCCACGAACTCCTTGTTCTGCTTGGCGTCCAAATCGTAGTCGGGGTTAAACAGGTTGATATGCTTCTCGATGATTCGCGCGTCTGCCATCGCACGGTCGACGGGACTGAACTGCGCTACGTCCGACAGCCCCATCTCCAGCGCCAGCGACGCACGCGCCCGGACGTCTCCTTCTACCGGACGGATACGCACCAGCACGGGGTGCCGTAACTGCTCAACCACCGCCGGATTAATGCCGAACCGCTCTGCGTTCTCCAAAAGCCAGCGGCGGTACGCGGCCGCAGCCGACGGGTTGTATCGATACGCCATCCACAACGCCAGCGTTCGCCCGTTTCCCGACTCGACGATGCCGTCCTCTCCCACTATCGGGGCACCGCCGGACGTCGACGCCGACTCGCCAAGCTTCTCGGGTACCAGATTCTGCGCTATCTCCTTCACCTGCTGTTGCATCGCTGCTGCCGACCGGTCTCGCGGTTGCAGCACCTGCGGGTAGTCGGGATTCTCGTGCCACGTCAGCGGGTTGTGCGAGACCTCCAGGTCGTCTATCTCCACCACTGCCCACTGCGTACGCACCTGCGTATTCTTGGCAGTGTACGAGAGGTTCTCCGTTCCGGTCTGTTCCGGGCGCAGGTCCATCCGCCTCGGGATTTGCCCCTCAGCAGGCGGTACCTCCTCCGTCGGCTTCGCTTCCATGCCGGCTTTCGTCGGCTCTTCAGAGGGTGGCGTCTCAGGCGGTGGTTCAGCCTTAGCCTCTTCAGCCGGAGGTCGCTCCGGTGCAGGCAACTCCTTAGGCGGTTCCATCGCCCATGTCTGTCCCGACGGCGGTTGCTCCGTCGGAGGGGGAGTACCGCCGGTCGCCTTCGCTTTCATGTCCTTCGCCCATTCTGCCCGTTGACGAGCTGCCGAGGCCTCCTGCCAGTACCGCTCCCATACATCTCTGGGGATGCCGAACATCTTCTCCATCGCAATCACGAACTGCTCTTCCGTCATCCTCAGCCATTCCATCGGGCTCACAAAGCGCGTCAGCAACGCAGTGGAATAGCCTGCCTTCTCCAACCCCTCAGCAACCGTCTTCGCCGTCGGATGCAACATCCGAGCAATTTCCCGCTTCGACTTGCCACGTATCCGCTCTAAGACCTCGGCTTCCGACACGTCACGCTTCTCTATCGCCGACAGTCGCTCCCGAATCACGTTGACAATCGCACGCACTGCCAGCTCTTCCTGCACTTCCAGAGGCGTGCCAGCCTTGACCGGTTGTCGCCGCATGCGCTCAATCGCCTGGTTCAATGTCCGCTCCGCGGCCGCGCCCACCGCTTGACCGGTGCCCCTCATCGCAAGCGACAAACCATCCAGCAATATCGCCAACGTCACGGCAGGCCCCACAATGCTATCACGGCGATACCACTCCTCCATGTCCTTCGTCCAACCCTTGTGCGGAAGAAGCGTGCGAATGTCCTGACCCAGCCCCTTCGCTACGTCCTTCAGACGCTTCTCCGCTTGCTTGACCTCCGCTTTCGTAGGCTTCACGCCACGAATGCCTGTCGTATTCTGAACCGCTTCCCGTACCCACGTGTTGGGGCCGCTATATTCCGAATTCACTACCGCGATATCGTAAAGCAGCTGACCGAGAAAGCGCGGTACGGCACCGGCGAACTGCGACAATCGCCATAGGAAGAACGAACCCTCGCGGTATATCTGCGTTGCGAGGTCGCCCGATGTCTCCAAGTCCACGATGGGGCTAACTTCCTTCAGGATGTACGCGCGAGTGGCCGCACTCAGACCATGCCCTTCCATCCACTTGTTGATGGTGTACAGGTCGTAACCTTCGCGAACTGCGCTTTTGGCTGCATCCAGATACTGCTGGGGAGTAGTGGGACGAAAGCCGAGCCAATTGGCTGTCGGTGAGAAGTACTTCGACACCTTCTTCATCTGCTGCGGTGTCGCCTTCGGCAGACCAGCCTCCACAGCCGCCCGCTGCGCAATCTCCTTAGCAGTAGGCGGCATAATCGGCACCGGCGACTGCACCGGTCTAAGAAACTTCTCAGGCTGAGGCTTCGACCGCTTGACCTGAAGCAGGTCGATGAGCCGTGGCGGCTTTGGGCGTTCCGCCGTTGGAGCGAGGGCAGGAACGATGGAAGTCCCGATTACCTGCGATGGGGGATGTTTCCGGCCGCTCCCCTGCTTATTGGGAGCGTTCAATGCCTCCGCCACCAACTCGCCTAGCGACGGAGGGGCCTGCGCTCGCCAAGCCTCTTCTGTCGCCCGAAGACGCTCCAGCTTCCGCTCCAGCAACTCGGCAACGTCTTCAGGCTTTAACTCGTAGCCCGCCGGTACGTCCAGCCGCAGA
>Ga0209162_1003523_pt1 | contig 12574 bp, 7 predicted proteins | sample YNPNPMetaG_FD_187121 | JGI IMG/M metagenome (GOLD analysis project Ga0209162, IMG submission 187121) | Anoxygenic and chlorotrophic microbial mat microbial communities from Yellowstone National Park, USA - YNP NP MetaG (SPAdes) (version 2) ...
ACTCTAACTTCCCTATTTCCTCCTCCAGCTCGTCTAGGTAAGCACTCCATACCCTAAACTCTTGATCGGCTAAATCGTGAATTGACTGAGCATCTCCGTGGGGATGACTCAGTTTTGGTTTTATTTCCGCTAGTTTTCTTTCCGCCTCTTGCTTTTTGTGTAAAAGTTTTTGGTACCTATCCATCATAAACAAAAAAGCTGGCGGAGCCAGCTTTAGAAAGATTTATGAGAAACCATCCTAAGTTGCCCGCAAAAACACGGGGTGAAAAAATTTTTTAAAGGTAAAACTTCTCATAAATCTTTTTGCTGTCTCCTTTTTGATTTAAAGTATAACAACTAACCCCCATTTTGTCAAGAGATTGTACTCGAAGGGTACATCGTTAATGCTCCATTAAACAAATTAATCTGTTTTTAAAAGAAAACTTTTTAAAAGATGATAAAACTTTTCCAGGCTTTTTAAGTCAATCCACTCGTTTTTTATATGAGCCTCGCTACAAATCGGCTTAAACATAACTACCGGAATCCCTCTTTGGGAAAAAAACCGGCCGTCAGAAGCACCATGTTCCCTTTTAATTTTTAATCTAATTTTTTCCTTCTTAGCAACTGCTTGAATTCTTTTAAGATATTTATTATTAAGGTCGTTTACTAAAGGACATCCCTTCACTAAAATTTCCCATTTTACTCCACTTTCTTTCTTAACCTCTTTTTTAACTAAATTTATAATTTTTACTTCATCATCAATATCAGGAAAACGAAAATCTAACTGCATTACTGCCCAATCAGGAACTTTGTTGGTAGCATCTCCTCCTTTTAAAATCCCCAAATTCACTGTCGGTTGCCAATAATCAGGGGGAGTAATTTTGGGGAAAGAATTTTTCAAATTTTGATAAATTCTTAAAAGCTTTTCCAAAGCATTATCCCCCAACCAAGGTTCTGCCCCATGAGCTGCCTCCCCTTTCGCCTCGAATTTAAGATGTAAAACCCCCTTCTCCCCCACAATTAAACTAAAATTTTCTCCCCCATCGGGAATTATCGCACAATCGCAAGAATATTTCTCTTTTTCCAAAAGATATTTAACTCCATTAAAACCACCAATTTCTTCATCCGAAGTTAGCATTAAAGCGATATCTGTTTTCTCCAAATCGGGATCCTTTATCAATTCAATCATTGCCGCTGTTACCCCTTTCATATCCGAAGCTCCCCTTCCATAAAGTCTGCCCCCTTTTATTCTCGGCTTAAAACCGGTCGCCGTTGCCGGTACCACATCAAAATGGCCATTGAGAATATACTGATAGTGCTTTTTAAGTCTCCTTGAGGCAACCAAACAAGGGAAACCGCCTGAGGAATAAGTTTTTAAACCTAACCCCCCCGCCTTAAGATAATCACTAATAAACCCAAAACACTCCATAATTTCTCTTGGGGAGTCATTGGTAGTTTTAAATTTAATCAATTTTTCAATTAGTTTTGAAACGCTAATAATCTCCATTAATTATTCAATTGCCTCCTTTGTTTGGCTAAAGATTCTTTCCGCCTCTTTAGCATTTTCTCCTACTACCGCAAGAGCAGTTTCATAGCCGCCTTTCTCCAGTTTTCTTGGGGGTACCATCACAATAACACCACCAGACGAACCTTCTATTCCAAATAAGGGAATTTCTCCTTCCCTTACCGCCTTTACAATTGCTGAGGTTGAGGGTAACCTTGTTCTTACATGATCTTCCTGATAAATAGCGGGGGCATTACCGGGATTAATTCCCTCTAAAGTCCGCTTATCCCAACCCATTTTTCTAGCTGCATAACTCAAAGCAAATCTAAATGCATCCCAACGGGTGTTTGACTCACTTGCAGCCAAAACTGTCCCTAATTTAGGATTTTTTCCTAAAATGAAATCAACATCGGAAGGGCCAACATAACCTTCTTGCTGAAGATGAGAAAACCATCTTATTGTCCACTTAATCATATCTCCCTGTTGCTCATGAAAAGCTGGCCACTTAAAACCCCGGTAATCATGGGTTTGGGGATCCAAAACCTGTTCAAACAATCCATAAACAAAAGGTTCACCTTTTCCTAAAGGAGGAATAAACCCGCTAACAGTGTGACTCGCGATCAATTCTAAAAACGGAGCAACGGCAATATTTTCTCCTCTTGCGGCAGATAACCACTTCCTTAAGTATAAACCCAATTCTTCCTCAGTAAATATACGACCATCAACCAAAAAACCCTCCCGGCTACAACGAATAGCAACATTACCTACTCCTCCCCCAGAAAGTCCATTTTGAACAAATACACCACCAAATTCTTTTGCCATAGCGGATATTGTCCTTTTTATTTCTTCCTCTCTTCCTGGAGATACTAAATACCACTCCTGAGAAGGAACAATAGGAATCCCTAATTCAACACATCTCCTTCTAAATTCTATCTTGTCATTTGCTCTTCTTACTATACCCCCTAATATTAAATCGGGGTTGGTAAAAGCCATTTGAATACCATGCTCTTTCCCCCATGCAGCAACTGTTTCCCATTGAATATAGGGATTTAGACAATAATTTTCCCTCCCCAAAACATTCTCTAGAGGACCTAAAAGGTGAGCAGTAAAAAGAGGAGGTTGAACATCAACCTGAACAATCGGAGGACATTCTTCATCCCTTATCCTTCTTAAATACCCAATAAAATCATCGGGTACTTTTCCGGCAACCACTAAATCTTCACTACTTGCCATATGTAAAGAACGGGCCAGCAAATGAAGAATAAGAGAAGCCACTCGCCCCCTACATCCCTCCTTCTGGTTGGGATCTAAAATATCAGTGGTGTTTTGAAAAATAATATGTCTTTCCCTATTCATTTTTCTTGAAAGAAATGCTTCAAATCATGCAAAAAATGATTTAACAAAAATTTCCCTTGGCCATACTTAACTACTACCCTTATTCCCTCCTTTCCTAAACCGGTAGGTCTGTAAACACTTTGAATCCATCCCTTTTCCCTCAAATAATTAGAAAGCTCGTTAACTTCTGGAGGGCAAATAAAAATCTGGGGAATAAACCGTGAACCACTATAAAATTCAACCTTTTCCTCTCTAAGGCGTTCTTCTATTTCTTCTTTTATCCTTAAGTACTCTTCGGCTAAAGATTTATAACCATCAAACCCTAAGTTAAGAATGTTCAGAGCCAAACTAACAAAACCTAAAACGTTTCTTGTAACCAAAAAACTATCCATCAATTTCCAACCAGAACTAAAATAAGAAACAGAAAAAGAAGAATTTTTAATTGTTTTTTCATCTCTTACTAGAAGAAGCCCACAGCCAGGTAAAGAAAGTCCATATTTATGTCCGGAAATATTCAGGGAATAAAGACTCTTAAGAAAAGAAAATTTGCATTTGACATTAGTTTTTAAAAAGGGAATAATAAATCCTCCCACGGCAGCATCAATATGAAGCTTTTTTCCTTTTCTCCTGGCAATTTTTTCAAGAGAAAAGAAGTCATCAATTGCCCCCAATTCCGTAGAACCCATCGTCCCTACAATAAGAATGGTATTTTTGTCTATCTTTTTTTCAACGTCATTTGGATCAACAGTAAACCTTGATGTAATCTTTGCTCTTTTAACAGCTATTTTTAAAAAATGAGCACATCTTTCAACGCTAAAATGAGCATTTTCTCCAATCACAATGTTGGGGTGAGAAATATTTTTATTTTCCTCCCTTGCGTAATAAAGAGCAAGGAATATTGCTTCTGTAGATCCCGAAGTCAAAACTACCTTTCCTTTTTCGTTTTCAAAAATTTTTTTTAGAAAGTCCTCAATCACTTCTCGGCAATAACTTAGGGACACGTAAGCTTTCTCATCCACAAAATTTTTATTTAAATATTTATTTAAATAAAAATTCAAATAAGATTTAACTCCTCTAGGGAGCTTAACAGCAGTAAAAGTTCCTAAATTTTTAACAGTCTCAGGATCGTTATTAGATTTCAACTTAAAAAGCTGACAGCTATTTGCCATCTTTCCTCCAACTAAAAAACCTCCCTTTGGTTTGGGAGGTTCCCTTAATTTCTTAATTTCTTAATTTCTTAATTTCTTAATTTCTCTCCATCTTTTCCTCCCAAACCATCCCCCTCCTCAAAAAGAGGATGAAAAGGATGGTAGAAAGGAGGAAAAGACTATTCATACTGAGGTAATTATAACACATCTTGTCAATCCCCTTAAAAATTTGATTTCCGCTTTGCCCCCAAAAGTTCTCCGCCTCTGGAGGTAAATCCCAAAATCAAAGGCCCAGAAAAAATACCGGTTTCACCATTACCGTCTTCCCCTTTATTACCAATTTTTTTTCTTCCATACTTTTGGAAAAGATTATCCCCCTTTGACGCCCAAATTTTTTCAAAAATAGAAGAAGATTTTTGATATCTTTTCTGTCAATTTTCTCTTGATATTTAATCTCCACGGGTAAAATATCTTTTTCAACATCAACAAAATCAACCTCGTGTTGATAAGGATCCCGCCAGAAAAAGCGAAAATCCTTCACTGATAATAAAAAATTTTCTACCAATAAACCAAGTTGGCTAAAGTCTCCCAGAGCCGCAGAAAAAGAAGGAGAAGCAAGATAATATTTTTTAAGTTTTTTTTCTGAGGTCAAAAAATTTCCGGAAAAATTATAAAGTTTCCGAACTAAAAAAGATTCTTCTAAAAAATAAAGATATAAACTAACGGTTTTATTGCTAATCCCTAAATCTGAACCTAAATTTTGATAGTTTATCAACATTCCCGGCTTTTGGGCAATAACTTTTACTATTTGCCAAAGAATCTCAGGATTTTCCACCGGAAAAACAGCGGGAATATCTTCAAAAATTATCTTTTTAGCAATTGAAGAAAAATATTCTTTTTTCTCCTCTGGCCTTGACAGAAAAATGCTTTCTATAAATTGAGAAGTAAGAAAGGTTTCAAACTCTTTTTCTATCTCTTCCTTAAAAAGAAGAGGTTTCTTAAGAATTTCTTTTTTGTTTTTAAAAAATAAATACTCCTCAAAATCCAACGGCGGCAAGACAAAAGAAAAAACCCTTCCTGCTAAACTTTCTTGTTTTTTCTTTTTTAAAAATAGAGAAGAAGAACCGCTGAGAAAAAATTTTAAATTTGGATAAAGGTCGTAATAAATCTTTACCTTATTTTGAAAATCAGGCAATTTTTGAACTTCATCTAAAAAGATAAAAGTTTTTTCTTTTTTAAAATCTTTTCCTGTCTGCCGGCTAAAATCCCGAAAAAGAGAATCTAACGTGGGCTTTTCCTCATCAAAAGTAAAGTATAAAATAGAAAATGGGTCAATGTCTTTGTCTAAAAGATGGTTTATTAACTGAAAAAATAAGGTGGTTTTTCCTGCCCGCCTTAATCCCGTAATTTCAATTGCCTGCCTTTTTGGCAAAAGAGAAACGAGTTTGGAAAAAATTTTCCTTTTTTTGGGAAAAGGATATCTAAATCCCTTCTCCCAGTGACGGTTGTATTTCAGTAAATTCAAATGATTATTCATAAATTTCAATACCCCTGATTCCAGTATTTTTATAATTTATTGTAAGTATAAGGGAAAAAATTAAATTGTCAAGAGGCAATTTTCCATCCGCTTTGCCCGCAAAAGGTCTCGCCTCCGGCTGTTAAAGTTGGATGATAAACGCTGCCTTGAGCTGCTTGCCCAACAAACTATGCTCAAAGCAAGGAGGTGAGAAATAATGTTTTCAAACAAGGGTTCTTGCCCAACAAGTATTTTAGCAAACTTCGGTTGGACAAATTAGACAAATATGCTATCATATTTTTATGAAAGTCTCTCCTTCTATCTTTCGGGAATATGATATCCGGGGGGTTACCGGCAAAAAACTTGACAAAAAATTAATCTCCGAATACGAAAAACTCTATGGCAAATTTCCGGGAATCACTTTAGATTTAAAAACCGCCAAAGCCATTGGTTTAGCTTTCGGAACAATTATCAAAAAACAAGGGGGTAAAAAAATTCTTGTTGGTATGGAAATCAGACCTTATGCCGAGGAATTAAAAAAGGCGTTTACCAGCGGTGTTTTGGCAACAGGAGTAAACGTTTTAGACATCGGCTCTTCTCCCACTCCTTTAGTTTATTTTTTAACCTCTCATTTAAATCTTGACGGTGGGGTAAGTATTACCGGCTCTCATAATATCTGGTTTTATAATGGTTTTAAACTTATAAGGAAAAAATCCCAGCCAATTTATGGCGGTCAACTCCAAAAACTTCGCCAAATTATTGAAAAAGAAACCTGGCTAAAAGCAAAAACCCCAGGCAAAAAAGAAATTTTACCAAATGCTTTTGAAATTTACCAAGAATATGCCCAAAAATATTTAAAACTTTCCCGGCCGGTAAGAATTTGCCTTGATTGTGGCAATAGCACCCCTAGCTTGTTTGCCAAGAAATTTTTAGAAAGTTTAGGGGCAAAAGTGGTTGCCGGTCTTTATCTTAAACCCGATGCCTCTTTTCCCCACCATATCCCCGACCCCGAACAGCCAAAAAATATGGCCGATTTAGCCAAAAAGGTCCGCCAGACAAAAGCCGAGTTGGGAGTGGCTTTTGATGCCGATGGTGATAGGGTGGGGGTGGTTGATGAAAAAGGAAATTTAGTTTGGCCAGATTATCTTTTGCTTGTCTTAGCCAAAGATGTTTTGTCCCGCCATCCTGGGAAAAAAATTCTTTTTGATGTCAAATGCTCCGGCTTACTTCAAACCCTCATTCCCTCTTTTGGCGGCGTGCCTTTTATTCACCGCACCGGCCATGCTCCCATAAAAGATACTTTTCAAAAAGACAAAGAGGTTATTTTAGGCGGTGAGGTTTCCGGTCATTTTTATTTTGCCGAAAACTACTTTCGAGTTGACGACGGCTTTTGGGCCGCCGGCAAAATTCTTCAAATTTATTCCCAAACAAAAAAGCCCTTTTCTTCGCTTTTTTCTTTTATTCCGCCTTTAGTCCGTACCCCGGAGATTAAACTTCCTTGTGCTGACGAGGTCAAGTTTAAAGTAGTTGACCAAATTACCCGCCAGTTGGCAAAAAAATATCAAGTTATTACCGTTGACGGCGCTCGGGTTGTTTTTGACTCCCAAACTTGGGGTTTAGTCCGTGCCTCAAACACTTCTCCCTATTTAACCTTGCGTTTTGAAGGCCCAAATGAGGAAAAAGTCATCCGAGCAAAAAATATCTTTGCCGATATTTTAGAAAAATTCCCCCAAATTGGCGACAAACTCTCCCGGACCGCCGTTTCCTCCCCTACCGGCAAACTAGGTTATGTCTAAAAATGGCGATAATTTTGCTACTTGACTTTTAAAAAAATCGGGTTAAAATAAAACTATGTTCATAAAAAGAAAACTTTTGGCTGATTTAAAAGCTCACCTTTCCCAAAAAGAAATTACCCTAATTGTTGGTCCTCGCCAGGCAGGAAAGACAACCTTAATGTTGGCTTTAAAAAAATATCTGGAAGAAAAAGGAGAAAAAACTGTTTTTTTCAATCTTGACATTGAAACTGACGGGGAGTATTTTACCAGCCAGGCAAAGCTTATCCAAAAAATTCAACTGGAACTTGGGCCCTATTCTGGTTTTGTCTTTATTGATGAAATCCAGCGAAAGGAAAACGCCGGCCTTTTTTTAAAAGGAATTTATGATATGAACTTACCTTATAAATTCATTGTTTCTGGCTCGGGCAGTTTGGAATTAAAGGAAAAAATTCAGGAATCTTTGGTTGGCCGAAAAAGAATTTTTCCGCTTTTTCCCCTCAGTTTTGAGGAATTTGTTAATTTTAAGACCGAATATCGCTATGAAAAAAAATTCCCTTTGTTTTTCGCCTTAGAAAAAGAAAAAACCGCCAATCTTTTGGAGGAATATCTAAATTTTGGCGGCTACCCCCGAGTTGTCCTGGCGCCTACTGCCCCAGAAAAGAAGGCCGTTCTTCAAGACATCTACCAAAGTTATTTAGAAAAAGACATAAGCTACCTTTTAAAAATTAAAAAAACAGAATCTTTTGGAAAACTAGTAAGACTTTTAGCCTCACAAGTGGCAATGTTAGTCAATTTTTCCGAGCTTTCTTCAACTTTAGGCTTATCGGCGGAAACAATTAAAAATTATTTATGGTATTTAGAAAAAACCTTTATTCTCCAAAAAATCACCCCCTATTTTAAAAATTTAAGAAAAGAAATTACGAAATCGCCAATTTATTATTTTTGCGATTTAGGTTTGAGAAATTATTCTTTAGGAAGTTTTTCCGACGGCTTTCTTTTCCAAAATTTTGTTTTTAATCTTTTGAAAGAAAAATATCCTGGGGAAAAAATCCATTTTTGGCGGACAAAAGATAAAGCAGAGGTTGATTTTATTCTAGAAACTCCCCAGGGTCCTTTGCCTTTAGAAACAAAATATACTCATTTAAAAGAAGCAAAACTAACAAGGGGCTTGCAAAGTTTTCTTAAAAAATATCAACCAAAGCAAGCTTTTATTGTTAATCTTAGCCTAAAAAAAACTATTTTTTGGTCTAAAACAAAGGTCCACTTTATTCCCTTCTGGGAAACACCAATTCACACCTGGGAGGTGTGATACGTTCACACCTAGGGAATAAAGAGATCCTTAAGTAATCACTTCCAAAAAGTTTTGATTGTTAACCAGTTGCCAAGATGAGGCAGAATAAGTTTCTCTCCAAGCTTTTGGCGGTTTTCCTTTTGTCTTTTGCCATTTTATCTCGTAAGCATAAAGCTTCCCTCCAACCTCTTCTACCAAATCAATTTCTTGCTTGGCATATGTCCGCCAAAAATAAAAATTTTTAAGGTTACCGACAAAATTTTCTTCTTTTTTCTTTTCGGCAATGACAAAATTTTCAAACATCGCTCCCACATCAGCCCGCAAATTTAAAGGGTTTTGGTTATTTATTAACGCGTTTCTTATTCCCAAATCATAAAAATAAACCTTTCTTAGTTTTCCTATTTCTTTCCTCAAATTCCGACTAAAAGGAGGCAAAGTAAAAATAATAAAGGCTTTTTCTAAAATCTCTAAATAAGAAGCGACCGTTTCTTTACTTACGCCAACCAAATTAGCCAATTCATTCAAAGAAACCCCATTCCCCAATTGCAAAGCCAAAGCCTGCAAAAGCTTTCTTGCCGTTTGCTCTGCTTTTATTCCCCGAAACTTTAAAATATCCTTAAAAAGATAGTCCTGGGCAATACTGGAAATCAATATCTTTTTTTCTTCCAACGAAGAAGCGTTAACGACCGCTGGATAGCAACCATAAACCAAAAAAGTTTCCAGCATCCGCCTAATCTCCACTTTATCAAAAATGTTTTTAAGCTCCTTTAGGGAAAAAGGGTGAAGCCAAAACTGAAGATTTCTACCCGTTAAAGGTTCAATAATATTTTGCGACAATTCAAAAGAGGAAGAACCGGTGGCAATAATTTGCTGGTTTGGAAAATTATCTACCAAAAGTTTAAGTTTTAACCCAATATTGGGAACTCTTTGAGCCTCATCAAGAATAACCAACTGATTTTCCCCAATTATTTCCCTAAGTTGGGTAGAGGTATTTGCCTCAGTCAACAAACGACGAAAATCTTCTTCATCACAATTAATGTATTTAGAAGAAACTTCAGAATAATCGGCAAGGATCTTTTTCACCAAAGTGGTTTTCCCGGTCTGGCGCGCCCCGTAAATAATAATCACCTTTCCTTTAAAAAGATTATTTTTAATCGTCTCCTCAATTGCCCTTGGGATGTATTTTTGATTTTTCATATAAATTAGGATAATTAACTCTCCTAATTTATATCAAATTAGGATAATTTTGTCAAGAGCAACGCCGTTTCCTCCCCCACCGGAAAACTGGGCTATATCTAATTCACGCCTGGGGAGATACTTTATACTATCATAAAAATATGAAATCCCGGCCGGTGTTGACCGGAAAAATTAAATTATTAACCCCAAAGCTACCTAAATCTCCCGCCCGGCAGAGGAATCTCCGTTCTTGTTTTTGAAAACCTGCCAACCACCCTTACCCCCGGAACCTCCGGATAAACCAATACTCCCCCCAAAGCCCCTCTAATTTTTTCGGCAAATACCCCCGGATGCTCAGTGTGAATAGGCACCACCATTCTTAGATTTCCTCTTTGGGCAATTTCTCTTATTACCTCCAAAAGATATTCCTCGGTAGCATGACCCGAAGCATGAACTCCCCAAACTTCCGAAGGTCGCCGGACGATTCTTGATCCATCTGCCACATCACTTATTACTCCCCATCCCTGCTTTTGGGCAAACTTAAAATTAGACCCTACCCCTCCTTTTTGGCGTGATTCATAGGGCCAATAATTAGAATAAACAAACGCTCCCCCTACGTTTTTTCTCACGCTACCTGAAAAAACTGCCGCCAAAAGCATTGAGGGAGGAAAAATAACCACAAACTCTCCGGGTTTCCCCAAAACTTCTCCTACCGAAACCACTCCATAAAGCTCCATAAGCTGACTTTCCCATCCGTCATAGCTCGATTTTGGCTGGTAGTAAACCACCAAATCCTCCCCAATTTGGGGAACATCTAAATGTCTTGCTTCTGGCAGCCTATCATTTAAAATGCCAAACTCATGTAAAATCTGAGCCAAAGCCAAAGGTATTGCTACCCTCCTTCCGCTTGCTTTAGCCACTTCCATAATATTTGCCAATCGCTCAAGATTATTCAACGGCATTTGTATCACCACATAACGGCCAGAGTTTTCCCCAATAATTCTCCCTATTGTTTCTTTTACCCTCTCTTCGGTAATTCCCACCGAAGGCTTATCTTCACCCACATTTGTTCCTTCAATAATTAAAACCTCAGGTTTAATCTTTATAATTGATTCCACTGCCGCCTTGGTTTCTGGACCTTCCCGAAAATCAGTAAGATAAGCAATTCTCAGCCCTGAGCTGTTTTCTCCCCCCAGGGCAACTACAAAAGCCAATGCCCCGGGAACACTATGATTAACCGGCAAACCCAAAACTGAAAATTGCTCTCCTACTTTTATCCACTTAGATGGTGAGTCAAAAAAATGAACCGGTCTTTCTACTAAAGGATAGGGAAGGGGCTTGCTTCTATCACGCTGAACCAAAGTTTCTCCAGATATTTCGTTTACATAATGAAACCTTGCCATTAAAAGGGCGTAAGTGGCCGGTGACATCCCTGCTGGTATTTCTCCTCTTACCGCCCAAAGACCTCCGGTATGGTCAGTATGGGCATGAGTAAGCTCAGCCCCATCAAAAATTCTTTTACTCCCATAATACCTCTCCTCATATTCTTCTAAATTACCCCAAAAAGCCTCTCTCTGGGTTTTTTCCAAACTAAAATTAGGAAAGCAAGTGGCTATAAGCTCTTCTAACTCCTTATTTCCCAAACGATGATAAAGCTCAGCCATTACGAAATCAACTTCCCCTTTTGTCGCTCGCTCAACCATATTCCGAATTAAAGATTTCATAAGCATATCTAACCGGTAAAACCTTCTTACTGGCGGCAAAAATCCCGCCTCAATCCAAGGAGTTAGTCCCACCGCCAAAGAAGGTCTTTGCCCAATTACCTGAAAAGCTTTATCAGCGGGGGGAGATCCCCAGTCAAGAAGCAACGCCTCGTAAAGCTTCTCCCTTCCTTCTCCAGACTTCTCTTCCTCTCCAAATTCCAAATCCACCAACATTTGTGGCCCGCCAACTTGCGAACCGCCAAAAATCACTAATTGAGCTTTGTCGTATCTTTTCCCAACAGAAGAAATTCCATAACCTACTCTTCTTTTAGGTGGTTGTTTTTGAGCCCCTTCCAAATCTTCTTTTTTTACTAAAGGTCCATTTTCTTTCCACCAATTAACTAAATCCTGGTCCACTACCAAAATTACTCCCCCTTTTATATTTAACCAGTAATCATACAAAGCAGCGAGTCTTCTTGCTAAAAGTTTTCTTTCCCCAAGTGGCATTTCTCGCGGGACTCCAACCAAACCCACAACATTTTCATAAATCGCTGGTGTCTGAAGATCTTCCCCCCAACCCCAAACAGTTACCCCACAAGGCCTTGCCAAACCATTTTCATCTCTTCGATAAAAGACCAGGTCAACCTCAGGAGCCGCCGCCGGAGATGGCATAAAGCTTACCCCCAAATATTTTAAACCACCCTTGGGATTATGAAACAAGGCATTTAATATCTCAGTAAAAGGCGGAGCGCCTTCAAGATGGGGAGCAATTGTCTCAAATAACCCCATCTTTTCCCAAATCCCTACCTGACCCAAAGTTGCTACTGCCAAACCTAATCGTGCCTGGGGCGAAATATTAAACCTTTCCCTCAGCATCTTCAAAACTTCCCTTGCTTGGCGATATGCTTCTACCTTCGCTCTTACTCTTCTCTCTTGAGGAGACAACCCTTCGCCCAGTCTTTTAATAATTTCATCCATATCAGGAACAAAAATTCCTAAGCACTCCTCTGAGCCAACTACCTCTTCTCCAGCCAAACCCCTCTGTTCCCAAACTGGCTGTCTTACATTTCTTAAGGGAATTGCACTTGCTCCTCCACCTCCCATAAAAATGAAGGTAGAGACTTCCTCATTAAAAACCGGGACAACG
>Ga0209162_1003524_pt1 | contig 12574 bp, 9 predicted proteins | sample YNPNPMetaG_FD_187121 | JGI IMG/M metagenome (GOLD analysis project Ga0209162, IMG submission 187121) | Anoxygenic and chlorotrophic microbial mat microbial communities from Yellowstone National Park, USA - YNP NP MetaG (SPAdes) (version 2) ...
GCGAGGAGCGTTCTTTGCGACGAAGCAATCCCCAAGCGGTCAAGCTGGCTGGCCTTATAAACGGGAGATTGCTTCGCCAAAAAACGGCTCGCAATGACATGGCTGAATAGTTACCGCGTGTTTATCATTCGACCCGAACGCTCTGCGAAAGTTTCGCCCTTTGAAGTGCGAAGTGTAAAACTCCCGATCTCGAAGGATGATATTCTGGAGGCCATTCGGGAGAGTCGCGCAAGGTCTTCGTAGAATGCCGCTAACCTGTGCTTCCAGATGACTGCTGCGCGTCGCAGGTGAAGCGCAGACAGTTGGGCAGCGCACCCAAGCAGCAATAGTCTGCAGGCAAGGGAGCGCGAACGAAAATGTGTAAGCCGTTTGCCGAGTTGCGTTCGGCGAAGAAAGAGATACAATGGTTTCCAAAGAGCCGCAACCCGTTCATGCCTTGCGAAATGCAAACAGGCGCGTCTGTTCCAAAAGCACGCGCAAGAGAATGGCAACTGCGGGCAATGGCACGGCAGGGCGGAAGCCTACATCACGAGAAACCACCTGGGCGGTGTGGCACTCGGCGTAACTCCTACGACACAGGAGCGCGTGGCTTGCAACGCGACATCGTGCAGGCAAATTAACAAACCAAAGGCACGAGTTTGGCATAGCCGAGAGTGAGCAACGTGACAAAACGTGAACGCCAAGCGTAAGAGCGTGGAGCGTTGCAGAGAACGATACGGTTGTGACCGCGTGCGCCTCATAAAAATCCAAGACTGAGACACAAGAACGCGAAAGCGTCTTAAGAAAAGGGGCGCTGGCTAATAAGCATCTCCAGCCAACATGATACGCTCGCTCTGAGTGCTTCTGAATCAAGTGCCATTGGGAGGCAATCCAAAATAATCTGCTGAATGGTAGGCCCTCGCCTTAGCAGGAGCCGGGTACGCCCGTGATAGCATAGGAGAACTATGAATGAGAGTCGTCAGGTAGTTGTAATTTGTTTTGTGGTGCTGAGTCTAATTGTTTCAGGTTGTGGACCAGGACAAGCATCTGTCCCTACATTGACTCCTCTGCCTACGTCAACTCCAATTCCTACGCCCACCCAAACCCCATTGCCGCCTACAAGCACATTCACTCCCGAACCCACTGCCACTAATACCCCAGAACCAACTCCTACAATATCCCCGGATACAGATTTGTTTAGCAGATACTTCCAAAAAATTGTGCTCACGACCGAAGATGGGATAACAGAGTCCACACAATTTGAATCAGAGGGACTTTATTGTGTTCGGCACATCGCAAAGTCACAAGTTACTGACGTCCAAGAAGCAATCTTTAATCCCACCACTGGTCAATATGAGAGGGAAAAATCCGGTATGTATGATGGTAAAGACTTGGGTATAGTACAGCGAGGCGACCGTTCGTCTTGTACTTCTATGCCAAAATTAGAACCGGGCAATTATGAATACGAGATTTGGGTTTCTGATATATTGATTGCTCGATTGCCATTTGAAATTGTCAAGTGACATTGCGATGTAAGAACAAGCCAAGAAAGTTAAAAAATTATGTGCACTGGCCAGGCGGGGCATTGCACCGCCTTGTGGGAATCGGCTCTTTCACGCGTTTCCACCTTTGACATCTTTCTGCCAACTCCCCCCGCCTGCCACCAATGCGCGTCGTTGGATCTGTCACTGGTCTGTCATACATGAAAAGGCGCAATCACACAAATAGAAGTACCCCATTATATGGAGGGAAAGATTTTTAAAGGCGCTTGGTTCCCACTAATGAGGTAGCTTTCAAAGTGGCGTCAATTTTATGTGTGACAGACCACTCACTATCTTCATCTAAAGGAAAACAAAATGAAAAACACAAAACTATTTCTAATCACAATTCTTTTCCTGGCTGCTTGTGCCGTACCTGCGACACCGGCTCCCACACTGACTTTCACATCAGCACCTATACCGACTTTTACATCAGTACCTACACTGACTTTCACACCGGAACCAACAGCAACTCAAACACCTGTACCCAGCCCTACTGCAACCCCCACCCCACAACTTCCAGTCATGCTTGGAACGCCTCTGTCAGTACAGACTCAGACCATATCAGCCAGTAACGCCGCTTCGTTACGCTTGTTAGGCATTTATAGCGGCGAACCAGCAGGTATCAAGGTCGTTTCGGCAGATGGTAAATATGCTTTTTTTGCCAACAGCGAGGGTCTCGAGATATTCGACCTGGAGCGGCAGAAAATGTTAACCCGGTTGGATGCTTATATGCGTCACGCCCCCTTTGGCTATTTAATTGGGTGGTTATCGGTTTCTAGAGACGGAAAGGTTATCGGGTTAGTGGCGGAGGACAGTATCAAAGTGCTTTCATTTGACGGGAAAGTGCTCTATTCCTTACCTGACCGCCAAAATGAAGAATATCCGTACATCGAAGCGATGGATGGTATTGGCATTTCACCGGATGGCAAGTTGGCTGCTATTGTAGAATGCGCAGCTGGTGAATATGACGACTGCCCATTCCAGGTTGTACGCACCGATAGCGGAGAAACTGTCTACACTTGGGATCATCATATGCTTAACCTACATGGCAGCGTCCCGGTATTTTCGCCGGACGGATCTTTGCTGGCTACCTGGTTCGATAATACTCTCTGGTTTTGGAGCACTGCTGACTGGTCAGCAGTATCAAAATTGTGGATTGGTGGCTATGAACTGCCCAGTTGGGTATTCTCTCCCGATGGTCATCAGATCGCGGTAGGAAGAAACGGCATTTTGCAAGTTTGGGATGTTGTTGGGCACAAATTAATTCGTGAATTTAAGGCCGATACTGTCAGTGCCTTATATCCATTCTACTCGTCCGACGGACAATGGCTGGCTGGGAAGAATTGGGGAGGGGGTGTAGCTGTTTGGAATGTGGCCGAGGGTGTTCTAGTTCAAGAGACTACCTTACCCGTGACAGATGTTGCACTCATGCGGTTGTCCGATGGGAAGGTTGAATCAATCAAATTGCCTGGGCATGATATAAGCCTTTGGGGGGACCGGGTTGGTTACGATGGATTCCAATTTGTACAGCAAGATGGCCAACCAAAACTGGCAATGCTCCAGAGGAATCAGGGTTGCCTCCTGGCCCTGAATGGTCTGGCTCAATGCAAGGAAGGCGAATATTTGCTGCTAAGTAGCAATGGAGACTTCTATCGCGGGAGCCAACAGGGTAATGTAACCGAGTTTCGCCGGGGATTAGATGGTAGCGGCGAAAAAGCATTCTCACTGTTTTGGTCAGGCTATATTTTTAACCCGGCTGGTTTTGACTTTGAGAATGGAATCTTGTTTTACACACTATGGAGCGGGCCAAACAGTGCTACCGCAAAGGCAATGGATACTTCGAGAGGAACAACCATTGGCACATGGAATAATGGATGGTTATCTCGGATTGCCTATTCAAATGATGGTAAATACGCGGCCTTTTTTGTGAGCCACAATCCCGGAAATGAACTGGTCCTTTTTGACCGAAGTAACCGTTTGGCGGTTTATAGAAAAACTTATCCTGGTGGAATTGCTTCAGCAGGTGTTTCTTTTTCGCCAGATAGCCAGAAAATGGCTCTGTTAGTCTGGAACTCAGCAAAGCAAGCCACTGTTGTCGAAATAATGGATGTTGCTTGGCCGCATAAAACGGCTGTACTCTCACTAACCTTGCCCAAAGATGTCTTTCCTCTTAGCAAAGCCTTCTCGCCCGACGGCAATCTCCTGGCGGTTAGCCTTTCTGATGGACGAATTCTGCTTGTCAATTTGGCCGATGGCAGCGTAGTTTATGAGTGGTCTGCCTACCGAGACTGGGCAACCGAGCTGGCTTTTTCTCCAGATGGTAGATTGCTTGCCTCAGCGGATATGAATGGTTACGTCAAGCTATGGGGTGTCTGGCCATAATTGCTCACACTGGCGAACAAGCTCCCGGGCAAACCCTCTAAGAGTCCACTGCAAAAACCCACCACAGAGCACACAGAATGTGTAAGTTTTATGAATAAAAGGATAATTTTTGGCCACCGGGTGCATATAAGAAAAATTTGTAACTACTGGTCTGTCACAGATGAAATTGAAATCACGCCACTTTGAAAACTACCCCATTAGTGGGAACCAAAAGCCTTTAAGAGCCTTTTCACCCACATATGGGGTATTTCGTGCAGTGCGATTACACACTTTTACGCATGACAGACCAGTAGGTATCTGGCAGTCTTCTTCATCTACAAACCAATGCTCAAAACAGCAGTGATCATCAGTGCGCGTGACATGAGCGACAAGGAGCGTAAGGCCTATGGACGCAAATAGACTTAGCAGCATTTCACAAGCAGACACTGACGAAAAAATTGGCGAGTTTTGGGATACTCACGATTTCACCGATTTTGACAATCCTGCCACCCCTGATGTGAAGTTTGAGATCACTTGTGCTGTGCCGATTGAAGTAGAGTTATTTGCAGCCCTTGAAGAACAAGCCCAGCGACGCGGTGTGCGGGTGGAAACGTTGATCAATCTCTGGTTGCAGCAAAAGCTCATGGAGCAAAGGGAACAGGCAGGATAGCCACCTGGCGCGAGGTTATCCCAAAATAAGGTTGCTGTGTGCGGATTCCAGCCCACTGCTTCGTTTGCTGCGGCTGAAGCGCGGATTGTTGACCCGCTCGATTCACTCATGGGGGGACGTGTGCGAGCTCTGTAAAAACCACAGCTTGCTTTTCATTGCCTGCTCCTGCCGCCTGTCGTACCTCGCCTGACAGCGTTGACACACCCGGTTCAGCGTTCGGCAGGAGCCTTTTGCATCTCTGCAGTACAATAGACGTTATGCGGCAGACGAACAGAGGAAAGCCATCTACCTTCCCCTCGTTCTGTGCTCACCCATCCCATCTTGTTGTTCTCTGGAGAGTATGAGCGAAATGGAACATGCCTATCAGCGTGCCCTGGATTATCTCTATAGCTTTGTAGATTACAGTCTGAAACATGCTTCGGAACTGGCGCGGGCAGATTTCAACCTTGAGCGCATGGAACGGCTCCTGCATTTGCTGGGCGATCCGCACCGCGCCTATCCGGTGCTCCACGTGGCCGGAACCAAGGGGAAAGGCTCCGTCTGTGCCTTGAGCGCAGCCGCGCTACGCGCCGCCGGCCTGGGCGTGGGGCTATACACCTCCCCCCATCTGCTCGATTACGCCGAACGCATCCAGATCAACGGGCAACCTGTTCCTCACGCCGATCTGGTCGAACTGGTCGAACGCATCAAACCTTTTATCGCTCAAGTCCCTTTTCTCACCACGTTTGAGATCACCACGGCGCTGGCCTTCCTCTACTTTGCGCTTCAGAAGGTCGAGATCGCCGTGATTGAAGTCGGGTTGGGTGGACGCCTGGATGCCACCAATGTCGTCTGGCCGCACGTGAGCGTGATCACGCCGATCTCATACGATCACACCCAGGTTCTCGGCAACACCCTGGCGCAGATCGCCCGCGAAAAGGCCGGCATCATCAAAGAAGGTCGCCCGCTCATCGTCGCCCGGCAGGAAGCGGAAGCGATGGAAACGATCCGTCGCATTGCGGAAGAAAGGCGCGCCCCGTTGACCCTGATCGGTCGTGACGTTTTTGTGGAGCGCCGTTCGTTTGACCGCGAGGGGCAGCACCTCGCCATCTGGGATCGCCACGGTCACCGCCTGGAAACGCGACTCGCTCTCCTGGGCCCGCACCAGGTGGAGAATGCGGCGGTCGCAGCTGCCGCCCTTTGGGAACTTCAGGCGCAGGGCTTCCCGATCAGCGATGCTCACCTGCGGCAGGGATTTTCCACCGTGCGCTGGCCGGCGCGCTTTGAAGTGGCGCGGTTCGATCCGCCGCTGATCTTCGATGCAGCGCACAATCAGGCCTCGTTCCGCTTCCTCGCCCAGACCCTGGCGGAAATCTTCCCCCAACATCCTGTTTCCCTGGTTTTTGGCGCCTCGGAAGATAAGGATATTCCCGCCATGCTGCGCGAGATTCGACCGCGCCTGAAAAAACTGCTGCTGACCCGTGCTCATCATCCGCGGGCGGCCTCCCTCGAGCATCTGCAGGCCTGTGCGCAACAGGTCGGGGTAGCGTTCGAGAGCTATCCGGCTGTGGAGCAGGCATTTGGGCGTGCTCTGGAGCTATCGGCGCAGGATGGCAGCGCCGTGCTTGTGGCGGGTTCGATGTTCGTCACGGCGGAGGCGATGGAGCTCTGGTCTGCGCTTGCAGACAGGCTATCCAGCGCGCCTCGGCCTCCCCAGGCGGAGCGGGGATGACCAGCAGAACCGGCTGCGCCGGCAGGCGGGCGACGGGGATCGCGCCACTGCTTCCCCACCGCTCCCCGATCCAGCCGATAGCGCCGGGCGTCGTCTGCACCCGCAACAGCATCTCCTGCGGCGTCATGGCCAGGCGGGCGCTGGGCGTGATCGGAGCGCCGAGCCACTCTTCCAGGACTCGCCTCCCATCCTCCCCCTCCGGATAGGCCCACACCTCCACAGGCAAATCGGCGCCCCCAAGCTCCTTCCAGGAGCGCACCCTGCCCTGGAAGACTTGCCGCACTTCAGCCTCCCCCAACGATTGCACCCCGTTCCCAGGATGTGCGATCACGAGCGGCCGCTCCTCGCCAATGGCGAAGGCGACCCCCTTCAGCTTCCGCGGCTCCCCCCAGTGCAGCGCGCGTGGCGACTGACCGCTCAGCGCCAGCACCGTCCCCGCTGGCAGGCAGGATTCCAGCCCGGCCATCCACGTTCGCAGGGAGGCCGGGACATAGATCGTCCAGACCGCCGGGGTGGAGGCAGGGGCGGGCGTACAGGCGACTGCGATCCCGATCAGGCCCAGAACAAGGCTCCGCAGGCGCATCGCAACTCATCTCAGCATGGAAAGCGCCAGGGTCAGGCTTCCGCCCACCGCACAATAAAGGACAAAGGGCCAGAGGGAATGCGTCTGAAGATAGCGCAGCAGCCAACGGATCGCCAGCCAGCCGCTGAGGGCCGCCGTCAGCATTCCGATCCCCAGTGCTGGCAGAAAGGCCCCGGAGGGGGGATGTCTCAGGAGTCCCAGCAACTCGTAAGCGCCGGCTGCCAGCATCACCGGCATCGAAAGCAGGAAGGCAAAACGGGCTGCCGCCGCCCGATCCAGGCCGCGCAGCATCCCGCCGCTCAACGTGGAACCGCTGCGAGAAGCGCCGGGGAACACCGAAAGCACCTGGAACAGGCCAATCCACAGCGCATCCTTTGCCTGCAGCGACTCCAGTCCCCGCTCTCGCCTGCCGAACCTCTCAGCCAGCGCCATCAAAATCGCCGCCGTCCAGAGGCGCACCGTGGCCTCCAGCAACGGTTGGGAAAAAAGAGCCGTCACCGCATCGTGCAGCAAAAAGCCCACCACCAGGGCGGGCAGCGTCGCCAGCAGCAGAAAACGCGTCAGGCGATTTTCCGCTCCCCAGAACGGAGCACGGAGCAGGGAACGTCCCAATTCCCACCATGTGCGCCAGAAATAAATCAGCACTGCCAGCAGCGTTCCCCACTGCACCAGCACCAGAAAGGCAAACATCGCCGGCCCGGAAGACAATCGGAACAGGTGCTGCGTCACGAGCAGGTGGGCGGTAGAAGAAACGGGCAGGAACTCTGTCAAGCCCTGCACCAGACCCAGGAAAAACGCTTGAAAGAGAGTCATTTTTACTCCTTTTTAATTTTTTTACGAAGGACGACCGCGAGATCGCCCCTCGGAACGGGCTTGCGCGGGAAGCATCCCTTCCGGCAAGAGGGTCTTCGACTGCGCCTTCAACCCCGACCTGGAGCCGCCAGCCGCGCCCGGAGCCCCTTTGCCCACCCCGGCTGCGAGCTCGCGCGGCCTGCGCGTGTTTTTGATCTTTTGATCCCAAGAAACCAGAGATGAAATTCTTGCCATAAAAACGCTTTGTGTCTTTGAGACTTTGTGGTGAAAATAAACCACGAAGGCCACCAGGGCACAAAGTTTTCCTCGTTCCTGGACAGTCTGCTTTCCTGACCGGCTGGAAAGCCCGCCCTGCGTCCGCCGTCCATCGCCTGACGGGCTGGAAAGCCTGTCCGTAACTATTCAGCCATGTCATTGCGAGCCGTTTTCTGGCGAAGCAATCTCCCGTTTCTCAGGCCAGCTTGACCGCTTGGGGATTGCTTCGTCGCAAAGAACGCTCCTCGCAATGACAAACACAACCGTTTTGATGCAAGACTGAACAGTTACGCCTGTCCTACGTTTCCACCGTCCATCGCCTGACCGGCTGGAAAGCCTGTCCGTAACTATTCAGCCATGTCATTGCGAGCCGTTTTCTGGCGAAGCAATCTCCCGTTTCTCAGGCCAGCTTGACCGCTTGGGGATTGCTTCGTCGCAAAGAACGCTCCTCGCAATGACAAACACAACCGTTTTGATGCAAGACTGAACAGTTACGCCTGTCCTACGTTTCCACCGTCCATCGCCTGACCGGCTGGAAAGCCCGTCCTACCGCCGCCCGCAGTCCGCGGTCTGGGGTAAAGCAGGTAGCTACGGGTCCAGGGATGAAGGCGCAGACGGAGCCCGCCCGCCGTACAGACAGGCAGGCCATGACATTCGCTACCAGTCTTCGGAAGCCTGTTCGTCTTCTCTTAATCTTAAATAAGACTGATAGCGCCGGGGATGAATCTCGCCACGCGCTACCGCAGCCCGTACCGCACAGCCCGGCTCGTGACGGTGGGTACAATCGTTGAATTGACATTGAGCCACCCGCGGCGCGATCTCACGGAAGTAGCCATCTATCTCTTCCGGCTGGGTGTCCCAAAGCGCCAGCGACTTCCAGCCCGGTGTGTCGGCCACATAGCCCCCTCCCTCCAGCGGGATCAGTTGACGTACCACGGTGGTATGCACACCACGGCCAGAGCGCCCCACCTCGCGCACCGCCAGCCCTAACCCCGGCTGGATGGCGTTCAGCAGGCTGGATTTTCCGACCCCACTGGGGCCTGCCAGGGCGCTGATCTTCCCCTGGAGCCGGGCTTTGAACGCATCCAACCCCAGCCCGCTCTGGACGGAGGTATAGAGGACCGGGTAGCCGAGCGTTTCGTAAAGGTGAAACATTTCCCGCGCCGTCTCCTCCCCCACCAGGTCCACCTTGTTCGCCACGATGAGCGGAGGGAGGTGTTGCTTTTCGGCGATCACCAGAAAGCGGTCCAGCATTCCCCAGCGCGGCTCCGGCTGAGCACAGGAAAAGACCAGCACCACCTGATCGGGATTGGCGAGGAGGATTTGCTGATAGGCCCCATGCGGGCGCGGCGCAAGGCGCATGATGGCGCGCTTTCGAGGCTCGATTTCTTCGATCACACCGCTCCCATCGGGTAGCAGGCGCAGCCAGACCCAATCCCCCACCGCTACCAGGTCCCCCTGTCGCGGGCCTCGCTTGAGCCGCCCACGCAGCCGCGCCGGGATGATGCCTTTTTCCGTCTGCACCATGAACAAACCGGCATGGAGACGCAGCACCAGTCCACGTTGCAGATCGCTCATGGCTTCGCTCACGGCTTTGGGGTCTCAGTAGGAATGCCGCCTAAGGGAGTGGGCGTGCGCGTCACGCCAAAGGTGGATTCCCACCAGTAGAGGGAACGTGGCTGGCCATAGAAATAGCTTTCGATCATCCGACGGAAGATCGGGGCCGCGTAATCGGAGCCTTCGCCTGCGTTTTCCACGATCACCGCCACGGCAATATCGGGCTTATTCGGGTTGTTCGCCATGGTAAACCCGGCAAACCAGGCATGGGGCGCGCCCGGAATGCCTGATTCAGCCGTCCCGGTCTTCCCGGCGAGCGGAATCCCGAGGCCGGAAAGGCGATAGTAGGCCGTGCCGCGCGGGTTCTGCACGACCTGGATCATTGCATCGTGGATCACCTGCAGATTTTCCGCGCGTAACGGCAACGTGCCCACCGCTTCGGGGCGGAAAGCACGCAGGAGCGTTCCATCTACCGCCTGGATTTTTTCGATCACCTGGGGACGATAGAGCGTCCCGCCATTGGCAATGGCGGCGATGAAACGGGCTACCTGAAGCGGTGTGACCCGCACATCTCCCTGCCCGATGGCCTGATTGGTAATCTCCAGGAGCGTCTGCGGCTCACCGATGTTCCCGCTGGCCTCCGGCACGTCCTGAATGCCCGTCGGCGCACCAAGGCCAAAGGCGCGTGCCATGTTGGCAATATCGCCCCGCCGCTCATATTTGTACAACGTCACCCCGATATGCCAGAACCACGGGTTGCAGGAACGCATCAATCCTTCAGGGAGAGTGAGCACGCCGGAGGGCCTGGTTTTACACTCGCCTTCGGTCTGCAATTGCTGCTGACAGTGATCCCACGTCCAGTCATGGAGCACGATATTGGGCAGTTCTGTAAAATCATACTGACAATCGTAGGTGGTATCGGCCGCGAAAAGGCCGCTTTCCATCCCTGCCGCCATGGTGATGATCTTGAAGACCGAGCCGAGCGGATATTCCCCTTGCGTGGCGCGATTGACCAGAGGCGTGTTGGGGTCGTTCAACAGGTCGTTGAGCAAAACGTTATTGCGGTTCTGTGGATCGAACAGGTTGGGATCAAAATTCGGCGAGGAGGCCAGGGCGAGGATGCGCCCGCTGTTGACTTCCATGACCACGATGGCGCCGCGGAAACCAGCCAGCGCCCGCTGCGCCTGCAATTGCAGATTGCGATCCAGGGTGAGATAGACGGAGGCCGCGGCTTGCGGATCGGTGGAAGCGATCAGGTTTTTGATGGTACCATCCGCCGAGGCAACGTAGAGCTTTGCGCCGTGCTTGCCGGCCAGGTAACTTTCGGCAGATTTCTCGATCCCAGCAGCGCCAACCCGTTCATCGCCCCGATAGCCGCGCCGCCGATACGGGCGCAGATTCTCCTTCGAGATCGAAAGCAAATAGCCCACGGTCTGAGGCGCAATGCCCTGATCGTAGTAAAAGCGGGAACTGTAGGGAGTGAGCACCAGCCCGGCCAGGTTCAGACGCAACAAACGTTGCGCCGCATCCCCGTTTGTCTCCCCGATGGGGATATACCAGTCGGGCAGGGCGTTGGCATACCGCTCGGCGATCACCGGCGCAGGCAGCCCGGTGACTTTGGAAAGTTCACTGAGCAGGAACCCCTCCGTATCGGGGTTGATCTGACCAGGGATAATCCCAATCGCCACGATGTCACTTTGGGTGGCAATGGGCAGGCCCTGGCGATCGTATATATCCCCGCGCGCCGGGATCTCGTAGCTGGTAACCAGCCGCCCGCCCCCCTGAAGCTCCGGCAGGATCAGGCCGGGGGACCAGAGCAGGCGCCAGCCGCCGTGCTCCAGGTTCAGCTGGAAGGGAATCTCACGGCTCAAGTCGCCGAAGAGCGCAGTGTGATAGGTCAGGCGAACATTCAGCGTTGCCGAGCGTGGGCTGAGCGAGGAGGAAAGCACCTGATATTCCAGATCATAGGCGCTCATTGCGTCCCTGGATTCAGCGTGCATTTTGGAGAAGTCATCCAGCGAAATGGCGCCCCGGCTGTTCTCGCTGAGCAGATCGTACATCGTAGCGTAATCGTCCTGGCGATAGGCCTGCAAATATCGCTCCAACGTTTCGCCGGCATCCGGGGGAGCGATGCGCGTCACATTCGGTGGCGGCAGGTTCGGCGTGGAGGTTGCCATCGCGCCTTTTGGGCCGGAAGTCGGAGGCGCACAGGAAATGAGCAGGGAGAGGAGCGAAAAAACCAGCAGAAAGCGTTGAGTCCGTTTCATCATCGCGGTTCAAACCCTGGAAAATAAAGCGGATAGACCATACAACGATAGTGCAGGAACTCCTGGCAGGCCGAAGGCGCCACAGCGCTCGGGCGCAGGCCGGCTGCCTGGAGCAATCCCACCAGATGGCACAGGGGCAGTCCCATCACGTTGGCAAAACATCCCTCCAGAGCATCCACCGGGCGAAACCAGGGATGTTGAATGGCATAAGCCCCGGCCTTATCCAGCGGATCACCGCTTGCGACATAGGCTTCGATCTCTTCATCGGAGTAAGCGCGCATGGGGACATCGGTCAGGGCATATGCCTTCTGGCAGGTAGCACGTTCAGGATCAAAAACGGCCAGGCCGGTGAAGACCTGGTGCACACGGCCGCGGAGTTGACGCAACATGCGCCGCGCTTCTTCGGCATCCTGGGGCTTTCCCAGAACCTGGCCATCCAGGAAAACGGTGGTATCCGCGCCAAGATATATCCCTGGCGCAGCGTGCACCTGGGCAGCGGTGCGCGCCTTGGCTTCAGCCAGGCGCAGCACATATTCCTGGGGCGGCTCTCCCGCTAAGGGGCGTTCATCCGTTTCTACAGGAAGCACCTCAAAGGAGAGACCGAGCAGTTTGAGCAGTTCGCGCCGTCTCGGTGAATTGGAAGCCAGGATAAGAGGCATGGGGAAGATTTTATCACACCTGACCGTGACGCGTTGCGCGATCATGCAAGAGGGTAGTGTATCTTTCCTTCAGGAAATTTGAACTCCTCTACCCTTCCCCATCTTTGTTGCGGTAGAAAATTTTCTACCGTTACATTGCGAGCCGCCGCAGGCGGCGAAGCAATCCCCCTATCGGCCA
>Ga0209162_1003528_pt1 | contig 12545 bp, 8 predicted proteins | sample YNPNPMetaG_FD_187121 | JGI IMG/M metagenome (GOLD analysis project Ga0209162, IMG submission 187121) | Anoxygenic and chlorotrophic microbial mat microbial communities from Yellowstone National Park, USA - YNP NP MetaG (SPAdes) (version 2) ...
CGGGGAGGGGGTTCTCCCCCTTCCCTTTTAGGGAAGGGGGCCGGGGGGTTAGGTCTCCTCCCCTGCGCGGCGAGGGGTTCTCCCCCTTCCCTTTAGGGAAGGGGGCCGGGGGGTTAGGTCTCCTCCCCTGCCCGGGAAGGGGAGCTGGACCCCTCCCCCAGCCCCTCCCCGATGCGGGGAGGGGAGACCCCTCCCCCGGCCCCTCCCCTGCGCGGGGAGGGGGGGCTCTCCCCCTTCCCTTTTAGGGAAGGGGGCCGGGGGGTTAGGTCTCCTCCCCGACGCGGGGAGGGGAGTCTCCCCCCTTCCCTTTTGAAGGGGGCCGGGGGTTAGTCCGCCAACCCCCAGAAACGAGCCAGTTTCTCCAGTCTGGGCCAGACCTCCTTTTGAGCCTTGCGGACCAATTTGGCCGCTTTCATGGGCCCGGGATTTATGCCCGCGTGATCGAGTTCATTGCGCACGGTCGTAAGATGGTTCCACAGTTCACGCAATGCATCGCGTTCTGGCCATGTCCACAGAACACGACCTTCATTGTTCAGGTCGCCCACGTCGAAACATTCCCCATCCTCCTGCATGCGCCCCACTCGTGCCAGGCCACTCAGTGCATGTTCCACCTTTTCCCGTTCTTTCCGGTCCAGCAAGAAGCGCCGGCTCAACCTCCATCCCACCGCCGTGACTCCCCACTCGCGCGCCAGGGTCATAGCCTGAATCACCTGATTGTTATCCAGATACCAGCGGATGAGAGCAAACTGGTGTCTCAGGTTTTGCTCTATATTTTCTGGAGCAACAGGAGAACGCAAAGCACGAGCAGCATATTCTTGCTGAATACGCTGGGCAAGTAACTCGAAGGGATGTGCCCATTGAGCCAGGTCCGCCTCAGCCTGCGCCAACACTTCGCCGGTCTTGCCCGCTTGCTTCATCACCTCCAGGGGCCGACACAACATCATGGCCAACGAGAGGCTTTGCAATTCCGTGCCTGCCTTTTTCAGGGCTGACGAGTTCCGGTTCTGGCCTTCGTTCGTCAACAGACGCGCCAGATAACGCGCGTCGCCGGTATAGATGAACTGGTTGGTGGCAGTGAGCCAGTCCAGCAGGGCAACAAATGGCGTCAGGTCAAAGACGGGCGAGCGGTTAGTTTCTTTATCGCGTGCCTCGTAGGCACCGTAGATGACGCGATGGACTGTCACGCGGCGGGCCGTACGCAGATAGGCTGCGGCGAGGAAGACCAGCAAGGGAATGGAGCGGAAGGAATTGGTGATGTCAAAGACGACCGTCTCCCCCTCAGCCACCGCGCCAGTCAGGGCGTCGAAGATTTCCCACAATTCGGCCTCAGAGTGGCCCTCGGGTATGGGCACCGGTTGCAGCAAAGCGCCCAGCCGCTGCCGTAGCCCGGCCAGGTTCGCGTGTTGCTGCACGGTCGGGGTGACAAAGACAAGCACACGATCCAGTTCCGGGAAGAAATGAGGCAACGTCTCGCCAAAGAAGGGCGTCTCGAAAGCCTGCTCGTTCCAGACGTAGGTAGTCAACTGGTATTTTGTAGTCCCCAGGAATGAGATAGCCTTCATCGCGTCTCTTTCATCTCCACCAGCACCCAACCCAGCGGCAGGTCGGCAACGACCTGGTCCTGGCTGCGGCGAGCGCGCAGGCGGCGGCTCTTGGGAAAAGGTTTGCTCAGGTCAGGTCGCCAGTCGCGCGCTTTGGGCGGTCGGCCCAGGCTATACCGCTGGCGGAGCCGGTCCTGATCGGCCTTGGGCAGCCAGATGCCAACGCTCTTGCCCGTCCAGCCCGCGCCCCAGGACATCTGCAGCAGGAAAGCGTGCTCTCCTGTACGCGCCTGGGCCAGTTGGTCGTAAAACGCCAGGGGCGTTTGAAACCCAGGCCGGCGCCGATACCATTCCCGCTCCTTCTCGATGCGCGCCTGGCTGACCGGGCCGGCGATCCGCGCCAGGTTCTGCAACCACTCGCGCCGGTTGGCAAAACCCAACTGGCGGGCGGCGTCGGAGAAGAGGTAGTCGTCAACCCGCAGGGTGGTGTGGAAGACGGTGTCGGGCTTGAGCGCCTCAACGACGATGGGGGAGCCGGGCTTGCCGCCGGTAAAGACCTGCGCGTTGAGCAGCATCAATGGCGATGGGGTGAGAGGTAGGGGGTCACTGTCGGCGACAATCAGCGCGCGCAAGAGGTCGTGATTGGGGTCGGCTCCGAAGACCGCGCGCTCCCAGGGTTGCCCTGCCCATTCGCGGCGGTCGCCCAGGCGGTTCAGATTGAGCTTGAAGCGCCCGGAGCGGACCGCGTGGCTCATCAGCAGCGTGCGCAGTGCCCCCTTTAGCGAGGAACCGGGCAGGTAGCAGCGGCCATACACGTCCTTGATCTGCTCGCGCACCTGATCGATACTCGTCGCCCCGGCCAGCGCGTAGCGCACAAAGGGAGAGCCTTCGTGCAGCTCGTCATCGCGCACCAGTTGGCCTGGGGGGAGCGCCAGGCGGTTCCAGTCCGGCATCGCCTTTCTGGCGCGGTCATAGGCATCGGCCAGGATGGCATCCTGATTCAGCACCCAGGTGCGCTGGCCGACGGTCTTGAAGTCATAGTCGCGCAGCAGCACATCCCCAGTGCCGATGTGCAGCGGCGAAATCAGGGAGATTGTCACCTCATAGTTCATCGTAGCGCCTCCTCGGCGACCGGGACGGGGAAGGCCAGGCCGTAGCGCAGCACCGGGCGGTTGCCGAACTGTCCCACCCCCTCAGGTTTGAGGTCGGCGATCTTTCCCAGACGGCTGCCAGTGTAACCGATCACGCTGCCCTCGCACACCAACCGCGCCTGCTTGCGTCGCCAGGGATGGCCGGCGTCGTCCTGGCACCAGCCGCCCACGCGCACCAGTTTGTAAGCGGCGTTTTTGGCCTTGAGTGCCATGGCGATTTCGGCGGCATCGGCAGGTAAGTAGCGTGATAGCGTCACAGCGTAGCCCGATGGGCCTGGCGTCGCCAGCGCGGAAGCCTTGTCCATCTCGAAAGCAAATCCGCCGTGGCCGGTAGAGCGCAACCCTCCCAGGCCGGCATCGGCCAGGTAACCGAGCGCTCGCTCAAGGCGGGCAGGCCCGTCGGGCGCGCTGTACTCCACGCCGAACCACAGGCCGCAGCCCGGCCCAAAGGTCAGCCGCCCGCTGTGGAACAGGTTGGGCGCGTTGTCGAGCCGGTCTATGGCCACGTGCGGTACAGGCGGCCGGGTCGCCCAGAAGTGTCTCCATTGGGCTTCACCGCTGGGCGCTGGCGGGAGTTTATCTTCAGGGTGGAACCAGACACCACCGATAAAGTTGTCCCTGACGGCCAGCGATGTCATATCCGAGCCCTGGAGCAAGAGGGCAAAGATGCGCTCCGAGCACCATTCGAACCTGGCGAGCGTCTTGCCCAGTTCATCGCGCTGCTGGCGCGCCACGTTGAGGCGCACAAAGGGACGCGGGTAGAGCCGCAGGGTCCCCACGCGCGGAAAAGCCGACGTCAGGCGCAGGGGCGGCGGGTCGAACGGCCCCCTGTCTCCGCCGGCAACCCAGGCAGCGACCAGGGCGGCATAGAGCGTATCGCTGGGGACGTAGGCGAGCGTCTCCTCGCGCCCCACGCCCAGTTCTCCCACGTGGAACGGCCCGCGCGGGTGCAGGTCAACCGCGATCATCGGCGGCCTCCTTTCAGGCCGTGGGGATGGACTGTCTCACCCAGGCCACCACGCCCTGTCGGTCTTTCAGCAGATCTGCCAGCGTGTCATAGGAGCGGCCTTCGGTCGGCTGATACTCGCCGCCTCGCTTGCAGACCAATTTCAGCCCTTCGAAGCGCACCTTGCCCGACCCACGGCTGCCCTGCCCGCCCAGATAGTCGTCTTCCACCAGTTGCATGGAGGTGAGCAGGTGACCGAACAGGCCCACGTCGTCTGGCAGGTAGACGTTGAAGATCAGTTCCATCGGCGCAAAGACGGCGCCGGCAGGCACGCGCTCCATCTGGCGCGGCGTGGCGGCGCTGGTGACGCGGTCAATGGCGGCCTCCCACTTGACCTCGGTGTAGGGCAGGTCGGTGCGGGCGTTCAACAGTTTCCCAGCGCTCTCCTCGTCGAGCGGCACATCGCGCACGATCAGGCGGTTGGGCGCGGGCACGTCGAACTTGACCTCGCCGGGGACGCCAAAGAGCGGGTTGACCCAGTAGCGGTCGTACTGCGCCCGGTCTTCCGCCACGTGGATGGCGACGTCCTTGCCGATGGACTTGTTCTGCGGCGCGCCGGTGACCTTTTCCGCCAGCGAGCGCATCTTGCCCTTGAGGGAGGAGCCGGGGATATAGGGCCGTCCGGTCACAGCATCGCGGATGACGGGCATATCCACGTTGCCGATGGCCAGCGCGCCCGGCGAGCCGCCGATGTGCAGGCCGGTCACGGCGCGGATGCGCCCGGTGATGATCACACGTCCGAGAAGGGTTACGTCGGTCATTGCTTACCTCCTAGTTTCCACCATGGGCTTTGTGGTAGGCGACGATGGCCTCGAAGAAATCCACAAAGTGATTGAAGCGTTTTTGCCGCTCGTCCAGGTCTTTGCCCTGGCTCATCACTTCCAGGGCCGGGACCAGGATACGCCTCAGGTCTTCCATGCCGCGCCCGCGCTCGCGCCTGGCAAAGTAGCCGAGTTTGGGGCGCAGCAACACCGCGTCGCGGTAGGCGGCCTGGGGATCGTTGGGCCAGCGCAGTTGAATCTGGCGCGCCGTCCCGAAGACGTTGCGCAGCTGGCTGCTGGTGACCTGGTGGGCGATGGCCTGGCCGATGCCCTCGGCCCATTTGACGAGCGCCTCGGGGTCCCCTTGAGCGATGATGCGCTCGATGGTCCCCTTGTCGGGAATGGGGACGGATGGCTGGTCTCTGTGGGAATCTTGTGGCATTTTGACCTCCTTACTTGGAACTATTTGCGGCTCAACAACTCCGCCCAGCGGGCAGAAAGTCCGATTGTCTTGACCAATCCCTCGGCGTGTAACAAGTCATCGCAGAGGGCGATGATTCTCTTCTTAACCTCCCTGTCCTTGACGCGCGCAGCGGCGCGGGTGAGCTGGTAGGCCGATATCCACATCCAGCGGCCAAAACGGGGCTTTTTCTGCTTCCGATCCCGTTCGTACGCCGCCGCGATCTCGATCAGCGTCTGGAGGAGCGCCTTGGGCGCCTCTTTCCTCTCACACCATCCTGTCAGTTCATAAGCGCGCTCTCGCACGTCGGCGAATTGTTCCCAGGCCACCGGCTGGCCCAGGAAGGCGAGCGCGTTCTTGGCCTCACGCAGCCCTTTGGCCGCCTTCTCGGCCTCGTCGGCGTCGCGGGCAGCCTGGTAAAGGGGATAGCGCTCCTCGGCCAGGCTGATGCCGCCGGAAAGCGTCACCTGGGGATTGCCGCAGACATAGTCGGCAAAAGAGCGCCGGACGCGTTCGGCAAAGGGCGGCAACGCGTCCCACGCCCCAACCAGGAACAGGTCGTCGCCGCCAGCGTATTGCAGGTACACCTTCTTGTGCAGGTCGCCAAAATCGTCGCCTTCCTGTGGATCGGCCAGGTGAGGCAGCCAGCCCTCGAAGAAAAGACGCAGACCCAGCGAGAGCGACGCCAGGCGCGAAAGGGTCAGGTTGTTTTCACTGTCGCGCTCAAAGCCGTGCTGGAACAGGTGGCCCAGGCTGTCCACATCCATCCGCAGCACGCCCCAGCGTTCGATACCTCGACTTTGTCCGGCCAACTCGTCGAAAGTCAGCGGGGCGCCGTGTTGGTCCAGGGGCACCAATTGCGCCAGCGGGCGGGTGACCTGCACCTTTGGGATACTGCCCAATGCGGCATACAACGGCTCATCGCCCAAATCCCCGACACGGCTGATGCGCGCCAGTGTGACCCCCTCAAGATCGGGGAGGGCGTTATTCCCTTCCAACGGCCTGCGCGCGTCCACCAGCGCCACGCGCGCTCCCAGGTTCTCCAGAATGTCCTGCCAGCCATGCACCTCCCCGGCCGGTTGCGCCGGAACGGGAGCCTGCAGCCAGACCAGGTGCGTGGCATGGGCCAGCGCCCGGCCCAAGTCCTCGAAACTCTGGCACAGTTCACATTTCCGCACGGTTTCTGCGCCGGCTTCTTCTCGCGCAAACCGCTCTCCCTTTTGCTGTTCAGCCCCACAGATGCTACAGGTGCGGTCGTTGTCGCCGCCCGTCCCCTGTGGCGCGCCCACCAGCGCGAAAAACTCGTCATCGGACAGGGTCGCCAGGGGGCGGTGTTTGGCCCGCAGTATGCCCTCCTCGTGCAGGCGTTGCCAGGCGTCGGCAAAGCGCGTCCGCTCGAACTCGCCCCTCTTCAGCGTTGTCCAGGTCAGCGCGAGATGCAGCGCTCCTCCGTGCGCCACGACCAACCGTCGGGTGACCTCGCGGCCTAGCTCTTCCAGCCGATCCTGCTGCGTCACGCCGGTCAGCAGGTAAAAGTTGCCGCCGCCAGCATAGATCAGATTGGTCGGCGGCAGGCCCAGCTCGCGCAGCACAAAGTCAGCGACGACCTCGGTGAGCAGTTGCAGGTAGAACGACCGTCCGCGCAGGGTCCTGGCTGCCCCCGATGACGCCAGGGTGTAGATAAAGTGCTGCACGCCAGAGATGTCGCCAGCGACCAGCACCGCCACCTGGTCATCATCCCCGACAGCGCGGCACCACTCGCCGCTGCGGCCGTCCTGCGCCAGGCAGGCCGCCAGCGCTGCCGTCATCCGGCTGTGGTCGTACAGGCTCACGTCGGGTAGGGTATGGTAGTAAGCGGAAGGGATACACCACGTATATTCGAGCATGCGCTGGTAAAGCGTCTCCAGATAGAGCAGCGGGTCAGCGATTCCCTTCAACGGCCTGCACGCCTGCTCGAACTCCTCCCATAACTTGAAATACTCGTCACGGTGAGCGTCTTTCCAGCCGGAAGGGGCAAGCCGCTGCGGGAATATGACCCTGCGATCGAAGCGCAGGCATTTCAGAGGCAGATACCAGGCTTCGTCGAAACCCTGCAGGCGACTAAAGACCGAGCGCAGGTAGGGCACGCGCTGGTCATCTTTGGCGCCATCCGCCTCGTCTCGCTCGCCGGCCGAAAGCCAGTCAGCCAGGCGCACGCGCTCGTCTGCGTCGCTCTTGGGGGCATGATGATAGGCCACGCCGCTCAACTCGCGGCGTGCTTCGGCTGGCAGCGCGCCGGCCAGATCCTGGACGAACGAATAGCTGGCCAGTGCGTGCTCGTACTTTACATCCCGGCGCGTTTCCTCATCGGCGATCTCGCGCCTGCCAACCCCCGCCCGCTGCGCGAACTTGCCCACGTCATGCAGCAGCCCGGCCAGCGCGGCGAGCCATACCCTCTCCGTTGCTGGATCGTTCATGCGCTTCCTCCTTTCCTGCTCTTGTAAGTATATCCAAACTGAGCAAAAAAACAATCCGCACCCCCGCTGTTCGTAGTAGAACGCCAGGGTGGGGCACTCCACTGCCCGGCGGGGGTCTGTGACCCTCGCCAGTTGCGCCCAAACCGTTCGGCTGAGCTCACGGCGAAGCCTGCGGGAGGGTAGACAGTTATCGGACAGCGACAACTGGAGGGGTGCCCGGCCCTGCAGGAACCCCAATATGCCACTCAACGGGCCCAACTGGCGGAGCTGTTGGCCGTGGACCTGCCGGCCATCGGCGCGCGCTGACCGTATCCACCCGCTGATGGACGCCTTGAGGTAGTGGTAGGTACCCCTACCTACCCCTCCGTCTTTTTGCGCCCGGTATCAGCTTGTGCTATACTTTCGACATAACTGATTGCGGCCTGCGGCCGGGGCCCCTGCGGGCGCGGGGCGAGCCGTCCGCCGCCCGTGCGTTCATGGCCGAGATCGGCGGGCGGTTTCCCCGCCACCGCGCCTTTCAGGACGAACTGAAGAGGGCGGTGCAGGGGATGGAGCGGGCGCTGAGGCGCGAGGGGTGAAAGCGCGGGGCACATTGGGGGGCCGGCGATGTTTTGGCTGGCGCACCCCAGGCCTCGGCTACGGGGAGTTTGAGTAACAGGAAGTACTGCAAGATGTACCAATCGCTAAGATGAGCGACCAGGCAGGAGATACGATATGCGAACGTGGCAGCACCCCGGCGGGAAACTGCGCGAACTGGGAGCCCAGGCGCTTTCCGACGCCGAGCTCCTGGCTATCCTGATCTCCTCGGGCATCAAAGGCAAGTCGGCAGAAGCGATTGCCCAGGAGATGATGGACCGCTTCGGCTCCCTTTCCGGCATGGCCCGGCAGCCCCTGGAAGCCTTCTTGCAATTCAAGGGGCTGTCCGACGTGAAGATCATCCGCATCGCTGCCGCCTTGGAGATCGCTCGCCGCCTGGCGAAGGAGGCTACTCATGGCGAAGAAAAGCAAGCTCCTTGAGAAGGGAACCCGCATGCCGGACATCCGGGAAACCAGCCTGGACCAGACCGTGCGCGAATACCTGGCCGCGATCCAGTCCCTGAGCAGCGAGGCAGCCCGGGCGCACCGCTTCACTCTGCTCCTGCAAGAGCTTTTCGGACTCCAACCTGGCTTCATCGAGGAATATGTGGCCGGCGTAGAGAAGTACGTGAAGGTCCGCCAAAAGGACGCCATCCTCAGAGGCAAAGCCGACGAGCTGTTCGGCAACGTGGTCATCGAGTTCGAGCGGGATCTGACCGCGGCTGGCAAACAGGCCGAAGCCGAAGGGCAGCTCAGGAAGTACGTGGCCTGCCTGTGGTCCCAGGAGCCGGTGAGCCAACGTACCCGTTACCTCTGCCTGGCCACTGACGGCGTCCTTTTTACCGTCTACACACCCATCCTGGACGACCCAAACAAAGCGACCCTCTCGCCCGAAGACGTGCGGCTGGAGACCGTGGACCGCATAGATGCTGCACGGCTGGAGCCACCCAGGGAATTCTACTTCTGGCTGGACCGCTACTTGCTGCGTCGGGAGATCATGACTCCCCGCAGCGAGAACATCGTCAAGGATTTTGGGCTGCACAGCCACGCCTTCCAGGTGGCAGCTCAGAGTCTGCTGACCTTATGGGAGAGGCTGAAAGGGCAGCCAGAGTTCGCCGTCGTTTACGAGGCCTGGGAAAAGTACCTGCGCATCGTCTACGGCAGTGCCCTGGCCGACGACGAACTGTTCGTCCGGCATACCTACCTGGCCATCCTGGCCAAGTTGATGGCCTGGGCCCGCCTGGTTGAGGGGACGACGCCAGACGGAGCTCAGATCCAGGCCGTTCTGGAGGGTCAGTTCTTCAAGGACCAGGGTCTCGAGAATTTTCTGGAGGAGGATTTCTTCTCCTGGCCAGCCCGAGGCGAGGCGGGAGAGGCGGGAACGGAAACAGCCCGCCTGCTCCTGGGGCTCTTGCGCAACTACAACCTGCGAGAACTCTCCGAAGACGTGCTAAAATCGCTCTACCAGGAACTGGTGGACCCCAAGACGCGCCACGACCTGGGCGAGTACTACACCCCCGACTGGCTGGCGGCTCGCATGGTCGGCAGATTGCTGGAAGAACAGCCCAAGGCATCTGTGCTAGACCCTGCCTGTGGTTCGGGGACGTTCCTGTACCAGGCCGTGCGCCAGAAGCGCACATTGCTGGGCGACTCTGCTGAAACCCTGGCTCACATTCAGGATGCCGTGGTGGGCGTGGACATCCACCCCCTGGCCGTCATCGTGGCCAAGACCAACTACGTCCTGGCCCTGGGCGACCTGCTGCGCAAGCGACGGGGCAAGATCGCCATCCCCATCTACCTCTCCAACGCTATTCGCTTGCCGGAACGGGAGGCTCAACCGACCCTGTGGATGCAACTGCCCAGCTACCGCATTGAATTGGACGGGCAGGCCGTCTATCTCCCCGAAAAGCTGTTGGACCAACCAGCCCTCTACGACCAGGCCATTGGGGCGGCGCGCGAGTTTGCCGTGCAATGGGCCGGGCGGACAGTGAACGAAGGCCATTTCATGAGCTACCTGACAGCGCACCACCCGGCCCTGGCCGCCGACGAGAACCTGGCCCGCGCCCTCTTTGCCATTGCCGAGGTCTTCCGACACTTCATCGAGGCCCGGCGGGACACTATCTGGGCCTTCGTGCTGAAGAACGCCTACAAGCCCCTCTTCCTGAAGGGCCGTTTCGACGCCGTCATCGGCAATCCCCCCTGGCTCTCCTACCGCTACGTGGAGCAACTGGACTACCAACGGTTCCTCAAGGAGCAGATTACGGCGGCCTACCGGCTCCTTTCGGGCAAAGCCGAGTTGATCACCCAGATGGAACTGGGCACCCTCTTCCTCGTGCGGGCAGCCGACCTGTACTTGAAAGAAGGCGGCATGATTGCCTTTGTCCTGCCGCGCAGCCTCTTCTCCTCGGATCAGCACGACGCCCTGCGGCAGGGGACATTCAAAGGCGTGCACCTGTCCTGGAGCGAACTCTGGGACCTGGAGGGCGTGGAGCCGCTGTTCAACGTACCGTCGTGTGTGCTGTTTGGCCGCAAGACCTCACCCCTCACCCCCTTCGCCCCCTCTCCCCTCTCCGCTGCGGAGAGGGGAGAGGGGGGTGGGGGAGTGAGGGGTGAGGTCCTCTCCGGTCGCTTGCCCCGCCGCAACGCCAGCCTGCTTGAAGCCGAAAACGTGCTGAAAGTCGAGGAGGTGCAGTTCTTCCTCAACCAGCGAGGCAAACGCTCCTTTTGGGCTGTGACCAAAAGCGTTCACAGTGCAGCCAGCTTCTACAAGAACCTGTTCAAGAACGGCGCAACCATCTATCCCCGCCCATTCTGGTTTGTGGAGATTGTGCCCTCACCTCTGGGCTTCGACCCCAACCTGCCGCCGCTGGTGACCTCGCAGCGGGCGCAGAAGCAGGCCAAGGACGCCTACCAGGGTCTCGTCTTCAAGGGCAGCGTGGAGAGCCGCTTCCTCTACGCCACGTTGCTCTCCACCGACCTCTTGCCCTTCGGCCACCTGGACTACCGCCTGGTGGTGCTGCCTATCGAACCGGTGGGCAACAGCTACAACCTGATCACCGCCGACCAGGCCCGGCGACGCGGCTTCATCCGGCTGGCGGAGTGGCTGGAACGAGCCCAGCAGGAGTGGGAAGCGCGACGAGGGGCAAAGGCTGAGGCTTTGAGTGCTCTGGAGTCACTCGACTATCGGCGTAAGCTGACCACCCAAAACCCCTGTGCACTGTATCGAGTCATCTACACCAAATCCGCGACATATCTTTGCGCCTGTGCCATAGAGAGCCAGCACATCCGATTTGAAGTCGGTGGGCAAGAGATACAGGGAGGCGGCTTTCTGGCGGATAACGTGATCTACTATTTGGAGACCGAAGATGAAGACGAGGCCCATTACCTGGTTGCTGTTTTGAATGCGCCTCTCACCGATAGGCTGATCAAGCCTGCTCAAACCAGGGGTCAGTGGGGGCCACGGGACATTGCCAAGAAAGTCCTCGACCTGCCCATCCCCCAGTTCGATCCGGCGCAGGCAGAGCACCGGCGGCTGGCGGAGTTGGGGAAGGCGTGCAGTGAGCGGGTGGCGGCGTGGCTGGCCGCCGGTGGGCCGGGGAAGACCCAGAGCATCGGCCGGCTGCGGGGGATGGTGCGGGAGATGCTGAAAGAGGAGTTGGCGGAGATAGACGAGTGCACCACACGGATTCTGGGCACGGAAACACGGATAAGGTGAGCGAGCGGATCTGTGGTTGTGCCGTGTCGTGCTGGTGGATGATGCACGATACGGATTCTGAGCATGGAAACAGGATGAGATGAGCCAGGGCATCCGTAGTGGTCCGCATTGTGCTGGTGGAGTATGCGCGGCCAATCCGTGTATCCGTGAGCTTCCGTGTTGTGGCGTGTCGTGCTGGCGGAGGGTGCACTACACGGATTCTGGGCACGGAAACACGGAAAAGGTAAGCTCGTGAAGGATGCGCGATAGGGATTCCCGACGGGGGAAACACGGATAAGGTGAGCCAGGACATCTGGAGTGGTCTACATTGTGCTGGTGGAGTATGCGCGGCTAATCCGTGTATCCGTGAGCTTCCGTGTTGTGGCGTGTCGTGCTGGCGGAGGGTGCACTACACGGATTCTGGGCACGGAAACACGGAAAAGGTAAGCTCGTGAAGGATGCGCGATAGGGATTCCCGACGGGGGAAACACGGATAAGGTGAGCCAGGACATCTGGAGTGGTCTACATTGTGCTGGTGGAGTATGCGCGGCTAATCCGTGTATCCGTGAGCTTCCGTGTTGTGGGGGTGGCGATGAGCAAAAAGGTCGCAGGACCACATGAAGATATTACCTACCGCATCATCGGCGCAGCCATAGCCGTGCATCGGCGGCTGGGGCCAGGACATAAGGAGGAAGTGTATCAACGAGCCCTTGAAGCGGAGTTCGAGAAGGTTGGGCTTTCCTTCGAAGCCCAGAAGTGCCTTGAAGTGTACGACGAGGGGCGGCTGCTCGGCTACTACATTCCGGATTTCATCGTCGAGGGCAAAGTCATTGTCGAGATCAAGGCCTTCGCCACGGTGCACCAAAAGTACCTGGGGCAGGTGATCACGTATCTGAACCA
>Ga0209162_1003539_pt1 | contig 12513 bp, 10 predicted proteins | sample YNPNPMetaG_FD_187121 | JGI IMG/M metagenome (GOLD analysis project Ga0209162, IMG submission 187121) | Anoxygenic and chlorotrophic microbial mat microbial communities from Yellowstone National Park, USA - YNP NP MetaG (SPAdes) (version 2) ...
GGGACGCGACCAGCGATCTGGTGGAGCGCTATCGGCTGGGAATCGTGGTGGATTATGCGGATGATGCAGGAGTTGCCAATGCCATTCTCCAGCTCCTGGAAACCCCGAAAGAGGCGTGGCAGGCGCAGTTTGAAAGCGCACGGAGAGATTTGACGTGGGAACAAGTGGCCCGGCCTTTGATAGAATTCTGTCGCCACCCCCGCCGGGCACCGGATAAGGTAGCGCTGGGGGACCGCATAGACAATCCATACTATCTGGATGAAATCACCCGTCTGACAGGCGAAGTCACGCGCTTGCGCGCATTGGTGGAAGGGTATGAGCGGGGGCGGTTTATCCGCCTGATGCGGTGGTTGCACCGAATGGGGAAAGGCCTCAAGTGAGCAACATGAGGGTTTCTGTCATTATTCCTGTCTGGAATGGCCGGGAATATCTGCCGGGATGTCTGGATGCTTTGCTGGCGCAGGAGTATCCAGACTTTGAGGTCATTGCGGTGGACAACGCATCGGTGGATGGGTCAGCAGAACTCATAGCCGAGAAATATCCCCAGGTGCGGCTGATCCGTAACATCCAGAACCTGGGCTTTGCGGGTGGATGCAACGCGGGCCTCAAAGTGGCCCAGGGCGACATTTTGGTCCTGCTGAACCAGGACACGGTTGTGCTGCCGGGCTGGCTGCGAGCTTTAGTAGAGGCCCTCCAGAGGCCTGATGTGGGCGTGGCTGGTTGCAAAATCCTCTACCCTGATGGCAAAACTATCCAGCATGCGGGAGGGTGGATTGAGTGGCCATTGGGCTCAGCCTATCACTATGGGAAAGGCGAAGAGGATGTTGGGCAATGGAATGAGCCCCGCCAGGTAGATTATGTTACCGGAGCAGCGATGGCTTTCCGGCGTGATGTGTTAGAGCGGGTCGGACCTCTGGATGAGGAGTTCTGGCCTGGTTATTTTGAGGATACAGATTTTTGCTTTCGGGTACGTGAGGCAGGATATGGCGTTTGGTATATTCCCGATTCTTTTTTACTGCATATGGAGACCGCATCTTCTATACAACCATGGGATGTTTCCGTGTTTTATGAACGAGGCCGGTTGCGGTTTGTGCTGAAACACCTTTCACCTGAGCATTTCCTGGAAGAATTTGTGCCTCAAGAGCAGAAAAAGCATCTTCCGTTCACTCAAGGAATAGGAGGAGACCCTCTACGTTTGGCGTACCTGGAAGCTATACCAATGGCTGCTCGCATTCTTCTGCAGAGGTGGAATGCTGATGGATGTGTGATAGAGGAGGTGATTTTGGCCTTGTATTCTCTCTATCGCTCTCCTTTCTCTCCGATTCAAACCGAGTCTCTGGAAACTGGAAAGCCGCGGGAATTCCTGGCTCTACAGGAGTTTCAATTCCGTTCCACGGTACCAGTAATTGGACCAGTCATCGCACGCCTTCGCGAGGCCTGCTATAATATTGCCGCCCGCTGGGCAATACGTTACCTGATCCAGCAGCAGACAACCATTAACCAGCAGCAGACAACCATTAACCAGCAGCAGGCATCTATCAACAGAGAATTATGGGCAACAATTTGCGCCTTGGAACGCCGTTTCACGGAAAGTAGTTTATCTCAAGCCCGGGAGATTGCCCGATTGATCCAGGAACTGGAGAGGATGAAGCAGCGGATAGAGAAGGTGGAGAACAATGGCTGAAAACTGGTTGGAGATTCCGGGTGAGAATATAAATGTGCAGGAGATTATGCGGCAGATTCGTCAGCGTATTGCAGCCCGGGAAGGGGTGGAATCCACCGAGACCGATGAACCAGAGTCTATCGCTGCATCGCTCTGGGAGGAGATGATTGGAGATCAGGTTGGTCTTGCTGGACTTCCACTTAACCAGCGGGAATGCGATATTGTGCCACGTATTTTTATAACGTCTATCTGGCTGGCCACACCATCACGCCTGCACGGCTATCTCTGCTGGCGGGTGGATTGGTGATTCTGGGAGTGATTTTTTCCCTTGCGGACTGGGTGGTCACACGTCCCAATGGTTGGGTACGCCTGGCCCGTATCCGGCGGGTCGGGCTGTATGTGGTTGCCGTCATGCTGGTGTTCCTGGCGGCTTACGCCTATTTCCTTCGCCCGCTCCAGGCGGATCCTACCCGTGCTTCTCCCTACTGGTATGGTGGGAATACCATTCCGGATGTGGAGCCTTACAATATGGTGCGGTTGGGCTGGTATCTCTCCCGCCCTGGCCTGGCGCTGGGCGTATTGGGGATAGCAGCCATTGTGGGCTGGAAGGTCAACAGGCGTAACTGGATGATCATAGGAATTGGCCTCTTCTTTTCCGTCCTGTTCTTATATAGAACCTTCAACAACCCCCACCACGTGTATATGATGCGCCGATATGTCCCGGCGGTGATTCCCACCTTCGCTCTGGGGATCGCCTACGCCGCGTTGGTGCCAGCGAACTGGCGGCGCATCGGGGAGGTGGCATCAGCGGGATTGGTGGTGGCGCTGGCTGGCCTGATGGTGTATAAGGGACAGGTGATGATCCCCCAGGTAGACTATCAGGGCGCGGTGGAGCAATTCCGTCGCTTTGCAGAGTTGGTCCCCCAGGATGCCATTGTGCTCTTCAATGACGACGAACCGGTTGGCGCGGCCGGGGTTTTTGGAACGCCACTGGCCTTCCTGGAACGGCGCGCGGTGCTGGACCTGCGGGAGGATCATCTGGACCTGGGTCTTCTGGACGTTCTCGTAGAGGGCTGGCAGGCCGCCGAGCGACCGGTAGTCGTTGTGGAGGGCTTGTCTCCTGTCGGCGGTCTGTGTGGGCGATGGGAGTGCCGGCCTTTAGGCCATTTCCAGTTTGACCTGCGGGTTCTAGAGCATTCTTACGACCACTGGCCTACGCAAGTGGTGGAGTATAAGCCGAAACTGGAAGCCTATCTTGTGGTGCAAATGCGTGAATAAGCCATTGGAGGAAACCGCCTATGGAGAGCAAGGTAGAAATCCCCAGCAATCTGATAGAAATCCACGATCCCGAGATTGACCCTGCCCGTATCATGGAAGAAATCCGGGAGCGAATTCGGCGTCGCCGGGAAGAGTTGGGATACCCCCAGCGGGTTTTTCCCGCGTTTGGAGCTGCTGCTTACCCGGGAGAACCGGAAGGAGAAGATTACGACATTACTCTCTATTTTCATCTACGTCGTGCCAATGAGAATTATCACCAAATTGACGTGGCACCGCTTATTGTGCCCTCTCCCCATTCCTCTATCCCGATTCTGGGCCCTCTTTGGGACCGCATCCGGCGTGAAGCTCATAATTTAGTCCTATTCTATGTGAATAAATTGGCCCAGAGGCAAGTCACAGTCAATCGGCACCTGGTCAGTACACTGAACCGGATGGCAGTCCAAATACAGGAACAACAGCATCGCATCAAAGCCCTGGAAGAAGAATTGCGCAGAATCAAGGGGGGTAGTTGATGCGGATCGCGATAGTCGTCCCCCGATACGGGGAGCAGGTTTTGGGAGGAGCAGAGTCTCAGGCCCGGGGTTTCGCCGAGGCAGCAGTCCAGCGGGGATGGGAAGTGGAGGTCTGGACGACCTGCGCGCGCAGTCATTACACGTGGGAGAACGTCTATCCAGTTGGTCAGGAGATGCTCAGGGGTGTTCTCATTCGCCGCTTTCCTGTTACCTCCTGGCATCCTGATCGTCAGGCGGAGTTGAATCTCCGAATGGCTGCACAGGGTTCCCTTTCGGTAAACGACCAATATGCCTGGTTAGAGAGCGGAGCTCATAGCACTCCGCTATATCAGCATGTGGCTCAACATGCTGCTGAGTTTGATGTGGTGATTACCCTTCCTTACGCAATGCCGTTGGCACACTACGCGGCTTGGGCCGCACCAGAACAACAAATAGTAATCTGGCCGTGCCTGCACGATGAACCGTTTGTTTATACGGAACCGGTTCGGTTATGGTTGGAGAGTGTTTGGGGAGTAATGTTCAACTCTCCAGAGGAACGTGATCTGGCTCTCAAGTCTCTTCAAATACATCCAGCCCGCTGTGCTGTTTTAGGAGAAGGCGTTACTCTAAATCTTTCTGCACTTCCTGAGCAGATAGATATAAGGCCAGACCAACTGCTATACATCGGGCGACTGGAGGAAGGGAAAAATATTTTATTGCTCTATGAATATGTGCAGCGTTATTTTGAGGAAGGCAACGACGTTCGCCTTGTTGTCCTGGGTGAGGGGCCATCAGAACCGCCGTTGCATCCAGCCTTTGAGTACCAGGGTTTTGTGTCCGAACAGGAAAAGGCACGGGCGTATGCTTCTTCCCTGCTTCTATGCCAACCTTCACTTAATGAGAGTTTCTCGCTTGTGGTCATGGAATCATGGCTGGCAGGCCGGCCTGTACTTGTTCACGGTGAGTGCGCTGTGACCCGAGGCCATGTTCAGCGCAGTAAGGGTGGATTATGGTTTCAGACCTATGAGGACTTCGCTGGTGCACTGGATTGGTTCCGTTCCCATTTAGAACTGGCTACCCGTATGGGGGAAAATGGAAAGATTTATGTACTGAGCAATTATGCCTGGGAAACAGTACTGGACCGCTTTGAGGCGATATTTCGGGTCTGGAAGGGAATATGAGGAGACAGAAGGTATTCCATCAGATGATCATTGGGGCAACACCCGGGGATGCCATTACAGACCAGGCTTTTGTGATCCGGCGCTGGCTTCGGGAGGCCGGTTTTCAATCGGAGATCTACGCGGAGAGCATCCATCCTTCCCTTCTTGGGCAAGTAAAGCCCTATCAGGATTATCGCCCCTCCCGACCCGGTGAACTGGTAGTTCTGCATCACAGCATCGGCTCTGACCTGGTTGACCACTTGCTTGCTCAGAACGTGCGTTTTCTGATCATTTATCACAACGTAACGCCCCCTTGTTTTTTTCAGCCTTTTGATCCATCGTTGGCCAGACAGGTAAGCAGAGGAAGAGAACAACTTCAGTCTTTGAGGAAGCGCACAGTATTGGCCTTAGGAGATTCTTCTTTCAACGAGACTGAATTGCGCCACGCCGGGTATGCCCATACCGGCGTTTTGCCCATTGTTCTGGATCCCGCCCAATACGATCTGGAGCCTAATTCGGATTTACTGTCCCGGTATCAAGGCGGTGGTGTGAAACTTTTATTCGTAGGGCGCCTGGTCCCCAACAAGCGACAGGATGATTTGATCAAGCTGCTCTGGTATTACCGGCGCATTGACCCAGAAGCCCGGCTGTTCCTGGTAGGTCCACCCTGGGTACCCTCCTACGCGGAATGGTTGCAGGAATTAGCGGAGATGCTGGGCCTTGCGGATGCTGTGGTGTTTACCGGCCATATCTCTCAGCAGGATTTGGTTACCTATTACCGCCTGGCGGACGTTTACGTGTCTATGAGCGAACACGAGGGATTCGGCAAACCCTTGATGGAGAGCATGTATTTTGGTATCCCGGTGCTGGCCTATGCAGCAGCAGGGGTTCCGGAAACGATGGGAGGAGCGGGTGGGCTGTTTCGGGAGAAAGACTACGAGGCGCTGGCTGAATTGATAGATATAATTGCTAAAGATGAGACCCTTAGGAATCGAATTGTCGCCCGAGAGCAGGAACGGGTGAAAGAGTTCCTTGAGCCTTCGGTGCGACAGAAGTGGGAGCAGTATCTGCATTTCGCTATGGAGAAATAAATATGACCCATATCCGAGCAATGATGTGCCTCTTGTTTGAATTGAGCAAGGTGGCTGTGCAGACACATCGGTGGCCAGATGACCGTCTTTTTGTGCGAGCGGTTTACAGGTCTTGCCTGAAACGCGAACCGGACACAGATGGCGAAGCGTTCTACCTGGAAGCACTTCGTCGTGGGAGTATGAGCAGGTTAGATGTGCTGCGTTCTGTGCTGGAATCCAACGAGTTCAAACAAATCTATGGTCTTCCTGTTCATCCGCTGAATGCCCTGCATCAGGCAAGGATGATGCTGATTCGGCAACATCTACCCATGGCCAGGGTAATTGTAGATCTGGGAGGAACAGCAGAGGACCATCCCGAAGGGGCGCTTCTGGTTATGGGTTATCCCTATCATCCTTCAGAGATCACCATTGTGGATCCTGTCCCTCCACGGCTCCTGCGAGAGCATGGAAAAGACCCGGAATGGATAACCCCGGACGGGGTGCGGATACGTTATCATCAAGGTTCTATGACAGACCTTTCCTGGATCCCCGACAAGTCCGTGGATTTGGTACATGCGGGGGAGAGCATAGAGCACATCACCGAAGCGGATGCTTGGACCATCTGTATGGAAGTATTTCGGATTCTGAGGCCAGGTGGTTATTTCTGCCTGGATACACCCAATGCGGCCCTAACTCGTTTACAATCCCCTGAGCATTTAATTCATCCCGAACACAAAAAAGAGTACATGGTCCACGAAATAAGGGAGATGCTGGAGCGCACTGGCTTCGTGATCCTGGAGACTCTCGGAATTTGCCCGATGCCGGAAAGCCTGAGGCGAGGAGTGTTTGATCTACAGGAGTTAACCCGCAACATTGGCCTCAGCGAAAAGCCTGAAGAAGGGTATCTGTTCTTCTTCAAGGCTGTCAAGCCTTACTCATCTCCGGGAGGATTGATCTCGTGAAAGCAAAAAGATTGGCCCATCCTGTTCTCTCCCGGCTCGCTCCCTGGGTTTTCTTCTGGGGACTCTTTGCCTGGAGGTGGCGGGTTCAAAACATCTTCACTCATATCCCTGCCTACGGTGACGTGCTGGAGGTGCTATGGGGCATTCAGTGGTATCATGACTCCATCCTGGTGCAACACATAACGCCGCTTTTCACCCCGCTGATCTTTCATCCACTCGGATGGCATACTGCGACGTTAGCGCATACACCTTTCCTTTTTCTGCTTGCGCTTCCCTTCTATCAACTTGGTGGTATTGCCTTTGCGTATAACATGCTGTCTATCTTATCACTTGTGGTTTCGTTTGCGGGTTGTTTTCTGTTTGTGCGATTATTCGCTTCCTCATCTGGAGCGACAATTGCGGCACTGATTTACACCTTTGTTGAGCCCCACTGGTTTCGGATAGGAGGCCATTTGCACACGGCATGGGTTTTCAGTCTGCTGCCGTGGCTGGCGTTAGCCGTTGAGAGGATCCGGCGGTCCAACACGCCGCAACGCGAAAGACGGCTGGTCATGGCTGCAGGGTTGATATGGGGCTTGACCATCAACTTTGCACTCTACGGCATCCTTATGCCTGCTTTAGTTTTCATCCTGTGGGGGCGCCATCTTTTATGCCTGAAGCGGCTTCGGCAGGCAACGCTTGCAGCTATAATTGCTATTACCTTTGCTCTCCCTACAATTGTGCCATATGTTCTGGGCACCTATCAGGATCACACCCACATTCATGGTGTTGAGCACAATCTCTGGTGGGGGGCAAGCCTGAACAGCCTGTTCATCCCCTCCGTTTTTCACCCGTTAGCCGTTGTTCGACAGGTTTCTCGGACCCTATACTCTGGTCCATATAATGAGTCCGGCGCCATCAATCTGGGCTTGCTGACCGGTCTCCTGGCTCTGTTCGGATCCATCGTAGCCATCAGAACCAGGCCACGTCCGATGGGGTTGGTATGGTTAACTCTGACCGGCGTCGTTTTGGGCCTGGGGCTATTGCTGAGATGGAACGGCGAGCTCGTTCGTCATCCCGCTTTCCGTCCATTGACTGCCCTGATATGGAAGTTGGGACACACCCTTAAACCCGGCTTGTTTAGCACACCGCAGCCCACGCCTGTCTTTGAGGCCGGAATCTCTCTGCCTGGCCTGATGTTAACGGCCATGATTCCTTTCTGGGAATCGGCAAGAACTGTATCGCGCTTTGCTTTTGTGGGCATGCTGGGGGCCGTCGGGCTGGCGGCGATGGCTATGGAGCGGCTACCCAAACTATTACGATATCTGGTGGCGGTGATTTGGGTGGTGGAGATGCTTCCCCGCCCTTTGAACGGCGTGCCTGTGCCGTTGCGGCCCCATCCTGCTTATGCCTGGCTTGCCAATCAGACCTTGCAGCCGGGAGAAGGCATTGTGGATCTGGAGTACCCTACCATTAAAATAGGCGGAGAGATTATCTGGGCACCCCTGTTTCATCAAAAGCCGACTGCTTCCGGGGCTGGATCTTTCTGGCCCGAGCACACTTTTGCATTGTGGAACTATCTCTTGAGTGATCCGCAGGCGTTAGGCCGGCCGGAGATTGGGTCCGTTTTTCGGCAATATGGAATCCGCTATGTTTTCCTGCACATGGGAGAAGAGGAGAAGCAACTCTGGAGTATGATCCAGAGCAACCCGGCCTTTCGGCCTATCCGCTGCTTCGATCCTCTGCCTGGCACAAACCCCTGGCCTTATCCGATTTGCGTGGCTGAAATGATCAGTGCGCAGGGACCCATCAACTTGACGCGTCAGGGAGGTTGGTCCGGCGCCGAGGACTGGGGAGTATGGTCTGAAGGGCTTGTGTCCCGAGCGGGGTGGATCAGCCCCTCCCGACAGGATTACCGCTTGCGCATAGGGGCTTTTCCGCTCTGCGTGCCGGATAGGCGCCAGGAGATGACCGTAAAGGTGAACGGCCAGGAGATTGCCCGCTATCGGTGGCAGGAATGTGAGTTGTGGGAGAGTGAAATCCCCATCCCTGCTTCCGCGGTCAGGGTTGGCTGGAACGAGGTTACTCTGGAATACGCCTATGCTCTCAGCCCCGCCGAGGTCACCGGGGGGCAGAACGGGGACCAGCGGATGCTGGCGGTGGGATTCACCAGGCTGGAGGTGACGCGATGAAGATTTATCCATGGTTCGTGGCAGCGCTGTGTTTGGGTATCATCTGGAGCGCAGCAACTCCCCAGCAGGTCGCGCCGCAATACCGCTTCCCGCGATGGAGCCGTGGGCTGTCTGGCGGTCGGATTGAGGATTCATCGCCAACCCTTTACGACCTGGACGGCGATGGCAAACTGGAAATCATTATCGGGACGACGAAAAACGGTGCTTCACCTGTTCTGGCCGTATTAGAGGATGACGGCGCGATCAAATGGAGCGTTGGTCTGGCTGACCCGGTGAACTCCTCCCCCGCCGTGGCCGACATTTCGTATCCTCCGGATGGTGTTCCGGAGATCATCGTGAGCACCGGGGGAGACGTTACCCAGCAGAGAGGTTCGGTGATCGCCTTTAACCGAAATGGCAGCCAGTTATGGAAGTACGACACTAACGATGCCCAAGGAACTGGCACTCCAAACGGAAACTGGTCTTCGCCCACCGTCGGCGATCTGGATGGCGACGGGGATATGGAGATTGTGTTCGGCTCCTGGGACCGCAACATCTATATGCTCAACCATCTCGGCCAGTATCAGTGGCATTACCACGTGGCGGATTCGGTCTGGTCCACGGCGGCGCTGGCGGACCTGGATCGGGATGGCGATCTGGAGATCATCATCGGGACCGATATCACCGGAGGGGGCGTCCTCCCCGACGGTTACCATCCCACCGATGGTGGATTCGTGCTGATTCTGGATAAGAATGGACAGAAACTGGCGCGCCGCCAGATGAACGAGGCGATTTATTCCTCCCCCGCAGTGGGAGACGTGGACGGCGATGGGCGCCTGGAGATTTTCGTAGGAACCGGAATGTATTGGTATCTGCAGGGCAGATACACCCAGCCCTATGTGTATGGCTTCCGGGTGAATACGTCCGGTTCTGAATGGGTGCTTGAGGACTTGCCAGGCTGGCCCCGGCCGGTAGCCTATCCGGGCATGAGTTCCCCGGCCCTGGCGGACCTGGATGGTGATGGGGACCTGGAGATTATCATCGGCACAGGTTATGCTGGGAGCAGCGAGCCCAATCAATGCCCCCCCACTTGCTATGGTGCGCTCTATGCCTGGCATCACAATGGTTCTCCGGTGTCCGGCTTCCCGATGTGGCCCAAGGATTATATGGGCAAGAACGCTTTCATCCGCTCCTCTCCCACTGTAGCCGACGTGGACGGCGATGAGCAGCCGGAAATCCTGTTTTCCATGAACTGGGACATTATCGTGGTCGGCCCGAATGGCCAGCAAGAGAACATCCTGCATACTACCTATTCTCTCTTCGCTTCCCCAGCCATCGGCGACCTGGATAACGACGGCAAGACCGATGTAGTCATTGGGGGCTCAAACTATTACGATTCTTCGCGCGGCTATGTGTATGCCTTTACCTTTGGCGCGAACAGTTACAACCCGACGCTTCAGCCCTGGCCCATCTTCCACCGGGACCCCCGGCACACGGGATACTATCCCCAACCCCCGCGGCTGAATGTGTCGCCTTCCTCGCTATATCTCTTGCATCAGTATGGCAGCGGCAGTGCTGAGACGGCTTATCTCAGGCTCCGCAACACGGGTGACGGGTCTTTCCACTGGGCAGTCTCTTCCATCCCTTCCGGGGTGACGGTTGTCCCCTCCTCCGGAACCGCCTTTTATACTTCCACCGTCCTCCTCACCGTGACTGTGTCCACCACCGGCTATGAAACCGGCACTTATTCGCTGGGGAATGTGATCATTACAGGGACGAGCGGTGTGAGTCCCATACAAGGAAGCCCTGCCAGCATCCCTGTGACTTTATATGTGGGACAGGTACATCGCTCATATCTTCCCATCATCCTGCGTTCGGCGCGATGAAGATTCTCCATATTGTTCAGCGCTACTGGCCAGCCAGGGGAGGGGCAGAGACCCATCTCCACGAGATTTCTGCCCGCCTGGTCGCCGACGGCCATGCGGTCACGGTGGCCACCACCGATGCGCTGGATTTTGAACTCTTCTGGGATCCTTCTCGCCGCCGCATCCCGGAGCCGGAGGGCTGGCGCGATGGGGTTCGGATTCTCCGCTTTCCGGTCCGTCATCTTCCCTTTCCCCAACTGGCCTACCCGGCCTGGCGAAGGTTGCTCTGGATTCTCTCCCACCTGCGTCCCGTCCCCGTTGGTCTGCTTCAGCGGCTTTCTCGCTACACCCCCTGGGTTCCTGACCTCTGGCGCTGGCTGGAGCAGACGGATGAGCCTTTTGATCTGGTGGCCGGGATGACGATTTGCTTTGAACCGCTGATGGAAGCAGGGCTGCGCTTCGCCCGTCGGCGGGGGATCCCCTCCGTCGCCTATCCGTTGACCCACCTGGGGGCCGGACCTCGTCCCGGTGCCGATGCCCTCAGCCGCTTCTACACGATGCGGCATCAGGTCGCGCTGGTCCGGGCCAGCGATGCGGTGGTGGCCCAGACCCCCACGGAGCGAGCGTTCTACATCCAGCAGGGAGTTCCCCCGGAGCGGATCCTCGTAGCGGGGCCGGGGGTGAACTCGGAAGTGATCGTGGGCGGGGATGGGGCGCGCTTCCGTGCCCGGCACGGTATCCGGGGGACACTGGTTGCTTCTATCTCAAACCTCTCGTATGACAAGGGGACTTTTCACCTGGTAGAAGCCATCCGGCGTCTTCGCCAGCAGGGCAACGAGGTGAGTCTGGCTCTGGCGGGAACTCCTCTTCAGCCTTTCCGCCGATACTGGGAGCGGCTTCCCCTGGAGGCCCGTCAAGGCATCTATGTACTGGGACCCGCCAGTGATGAGGAAAAGCGGGATTTGCTGGATGCCTGCGACATTTTCGCGATGCCTTCCCGCACCGACTCCTTCGGGATCGTGTACCTGGAGGCCTGGCTGTACCAGAAACCAGTCATCGGGGCCAGGACCTGGGGCGTCACCGATGTGATTCAGCATGGGGAGGATGGTTTGCTGGTTCCTTTTGGGGATGTGGACGCGCTGGCCGAAGCCATCGCCATGCTTGCCAGCCAGCCCGAGATGCGAGAGGTAATGGGCCGGCGGGGGGAGCAGAAGGCGCGCGCGTGGCACACCTGGGAGCGCAAATATCCCATGATCCGTGACCTCTACCTGCACCTGGCGGGAAAGCAGTAATGCGTGTTCTCCATGTCGTTCATCAGTATCCTCCGGACAGGATTGGGGGCGCCGAACTCTACACCCAGGCGATATCCCGGGCCCTGGCCCGCCGGGGCCACTCCGTGGCCGTCTTCTACCGCCGGGATGCCCCTGGTCAGGGCCTACAGCACCGGATTGAAGATGGGTTTGGTGTCTATACGGTCTGGGATGGAGAGGCCGGGCCGGCCTGGCGCTTCCTCTACACTTTCCGCAATCCATGGATTCACCGGGCGCTGATCCGGGCGGTGGACGAATTTCACCCCGATGTGGTCCATATCCAGCATCTGATGGGACTCCCTGTTTCTCTGATACGCGCTTTTCGGCCTCGGAGGATTCCCTACGTAGTGACACTCTGGGATTACTGGTGGCTCTGCCCCAACGCCCAACTGCTGACCAACTACAGTGGCGAGGTCTGCGAAGGGCCCCGGTACTGGAACTGCGCCCGCTGTATGCTGGCCCGGGCCGGATTTCCCGGATTGTGGCCAGCCATCCCCTTGCTGGCCGGTCTGGCAGCCTGGCGCAACCGCCTGCTGCGAGGAGCACTGGATGACGCCTGTGCCC
>Ga0209162_1003540_pt1 | contig 12509 bp, 11 predicted proteins | sample YNPNPMetaG_FD_187121 | JGI IMG/M metagenome (GOLD analysis project Ga0209162, IMG submission 187121) | Anoxygenic and chlorotrophic microbial mat microbial communities from Yellowstone National Park, USA - YNP NP MetaG (SPAdes) (version 2) ...
TGTTGTGGACCAAGTTCGTCTTTATCGCCGCCCTCAGCGGCGTGGGCGCCATCACCCGACTGCCGGTGGGCGACTATCGCCATGTGCCGGAGACGCGCGACCTGCTGGTGCGCCTGATGCGAGAGGTAGAGGCCATCGCCCGCGCCAGTGGTATCGCGCTGGACGCCAACGTGGTGGATCAGGCATTAGCCGTTGTGGATAACGCCGCGCCGGGCATCCAGTCCTCTATGCAGCGCGATGTGGCGGCCGGCCGGCCATCAGAGCTGGAGTCCATGATCGGGGTCGTGGGCCGCAAGGGCCGCGAGCTGGGCGTGCCCACGCCGGTGGCAGACATGGTCTATGCGGCCCTGCTGCCCGGCGAACTGAAGGCCCGTGCCACCTGACGTTTGCCGTCTGGGGCATGACGGGTAACTACCTCGACAATGTTAGATTCGACCTCACCCCTACCCCCTGGCCCCCTTCCCCTCTCCGCGGCGGAGAGGGGAAGGGGGTGGGGAGATGGGGTGAGGTCCACCTTGACCGCCATTTACGCTAATTTAACATTGTCGAGCTACCCTCCCGCAGGTTGGGGCGCGATCTCCGCAAGGGAGTGCGCCGCAAAGAGCTGCTCGTCCTCCTGTGCTCGCGCGGGGTCTGCGACTCCGCGTGCTTCGCACGGCGGGTTACAAACCCGCAGCGAGCCAGGGCCAAACCATCGTTGTAGAATTAGTGTCGAGAGGAGAGAGGGCATGGATTTCACCGGCAAAATCGCCATCGTCACCGGCGCGTCCCGAGGTATCGGTCGGGCCATCGCCGTCAAGTTGGGGAGCCTGGGAGCTACCGTGGTGGTGAACCACCGCGCCAGTCCGGCCGGAGCCGAGGAGACCGCCGCCGCCGTCCGCGCCGCTGGCGGCCAGGCCCTGGTCGTCCAGGCCGATGTGAGCAACGCCGCCGATGTGCAACGCATGGTCAAGGAAGTGCTGGAGGCCTACGGCCGGGTTGACGTGCTGGTGAACAACGCCGGCACCACCCGCGACATGCTCGTGCTACGCATGAAAGAAGAGGATTGGGAGCACGTCATCAACACCAACCTCAAGAGCGCGTTCTTGTGTATCCAGGCCGTGACCAGGCCGATGATGAAACAGCGGTATGGTCGTATCGTGAACATCACCTCTGTGGCCGGGCTGGCCGGGAACGCCGGGCAGGCGAACTATGCCTCGGCCAAGGCCGGGCTGGTGGGCCTGACCAAGAGCGTGGCCCGGGAACTGGGCAGCCGGGGCATCACCTGCAACGCCGTCGCCCCGGGACTGGTTATGACGGCTCTCACCCGCGACCTGCCGGCGGACCTGCTGGCCGAAGGACTACGCCTCATCGTATTGGGCCGCCCCGGTGAGCCGGAGGAGATCGCCAATGCCGTGGCCTTCCTGGCCTCCGATGAGGCCTCTTACATCACCGGCCAGGTCCTCAGCGTGGACGGTGGCATGATGATGATGTAAGGCGGCTGTTCGGCGAAGGAGAGTCGCATGAAAGAAGAAAAATTGGGCACAGTGCGCATCGCGCCGGGGGTGCTGGCCGCTATCGTGCGCCTCACGGCGTTGAGTGTAGAGGGCGTCTCCCGACTCGGCCCCGGCGGGATGGGCAAGTTCCTGGCCCGCGAGACGCCCGGCGTCAAGGTACACGTGGAAGACAACCAGGTCACAGTGGACCTCTATATCGTGGCCAAACGCGACGCGAATCTGTTGCAGGTGGGGAGCCAGGTGCAGCAGCGAGTCGTCGAGGCAATCCGCCATATGGTGGGCATGGACGCTCGCGCGGTTAACGTCTACATCCAGGATGTGGACTAGTGCTCTGCCAGGCGTGATCGGGCTTGATAGAGCCAGGACGTAACTGCTCACCCGCCCGCAGGTTCGTACTTTTTCGCGGACACGCCCGTCGCACCGGCAACCTGCGGGCGGCCAGGCTGAGCAATTACGCCAGGACATCCGCATGAGAGATGGGTCATGATCAAGCTCAGACGTCAGGCCCGCATCATCGCGTTACAAACGCTGTTTGAGGTGGATTGTAGCGCGCATGATCCAGATGAGGTATTGGCCTATCACCTGCAGGAAAAGGCCTTGCCCGAAGAGGGGGTGGCCTTTGCCCAACACCTGATCCGGGGTGCGCTGAGCGAACTCGGCCCCATTGATGAACTGATCCAGCACGCGGCCCCCTGTTGGCCCATCGCCCAGATGGCCCATATAGACAAGAACATCCTGCGCCTGGCCATCTTTGAGATCCGCTACGGCGCTGCCAATAAGCACCCCGACCCTTTCTGTGTGCCGGTCAAGGTGGCGATCAACGAGGCCATCGAACTGGCCAAGATCTTTGGCAACGATAGTTCGGCTCGCTTTATCAACGGGGTGCTGGGAACAATTGTGAATCGGAGTGATTATCAGAGCGTATGAGTCTGTCCGTATATGATCGGGTAAAACGATTGCTTCTGGACCTGGGCGCGGCGGAGGAGGACATCGTGCCGGATGCCTCTTTCATCGCTGATCTGAACCTGGACCCCCTTGATCTGGGCGATTTGTTCCTGGCAGTAGAGGAAGAGTTCGAGATAGAGATCCCGGACAAAGAAGCCCGCCGACTATTGACCGTGCATGCCCTGGTCGAATACATCGAGGATCAATTGTAGCCTATGACCGCGCCGCCGGAGGAGGAGACCCAGACCATCTTTGAGCACCTGGCGGAACTGCGCTACCGGCTCGCGCGCATCATTGTCACGGTGGCGATCACCACGGTGGTATCATTCTTTTTTGCCGAGCGGGCGGTACAGTTGCTTTTACTCCCGGCCGGGGGGTTGGTTGACCGGCTCAAGGTACAATCGCCCCCGGAGACCATCGCCAATTTCATGCGGGTCGCGCTGGTCATGGGTCTGGCCATCTCCTCGCCGATCATCGTCTACCATGTGGTGCGTTTCCTGGCCCCCGGGTTATATCCCCATGAAAAACGCTGGCTCTATACGTTATTGCCGTTCGTCGCAGGCCTGTTCGTCATTGGGGCCAGCTTTGCCTACTTCCTGGTCCTGCCGGCCATGCTGCCCTTCCTGTTCTCTTTTGGCAGTTCGGTAGCGGAACCGGAATGGCGCATGGATTACTATCTGCCCTTTGTGGCCCAGATGTTGCTGGCAGCCGGCCTCATCTTCGAGTTGCCGCTGGTGATCTTTTTCCTGGCCAAGATTCGGGTGGTCAACCATCGGTTGCTGATCCGCTACTGGAAACACGCCCTCGTGATCATCTTTATCGTGGCGGCCATCATCACCCCCACCCCGGACCCATTTAACCAGGTCCTGGTCGCCGCCCCCATGATCGTGTTGTATTTGCTCAGCATCATCCTGGCCCGGTTCGCCTGAACGGACCGGGCTTTTCGAACGCCCTAATCAATGAGGAGGAAGCTTCAGTGAGGAAGACAAAGACGCGCGTGATCATCATGGGCGCCGCCGGGCGTGATTTTCACAACTTTAACGTCTATTTTCGGGATAACCTGGATTATGAGGTGGTGGCCTTTACCGCCACCCAGATCCCGGACATCGCCGGCCGGCGGTATCCCCCGGCCCTGGCCGGGTCCCTCTATCCCGAGGGCATCCCCATCCGCGCCGAGGAGGAATTGCCCTACCTGATCCGCGAATACCGTGTGGACCAGGTGGTCTTCGCTTATAGCGATGTGCCTCATACTTATGTGATGCACAAGGCCAGCCAGGTGCTCATCGCCGGCGCTGACTTTCGGCTCATGGGTAGCGGCACCACTATGCTCAAGGCCCAAAAGCCAGTCATCGCCATCTGCGCCGTGCGCACCGGGGCCGGTAAATCCCAGACCACACGCCGTGTCTGTGACATCCTGCGCGCCGCCCACAAGCGCGTGGTGGTCGTCCGGCATCCCATGCCCTACGGTGACCTGGAGAGACAAACCCTGCAACGCTTTGCCTCTTATGAAGACCTGGACCTCCATCACTGCACTATCGAGGAGCGCGAGGAATACGAGCCGCACCTGGCCCGGGGCGTGGTCGTCTATGCTGGCGTGGACTATAAACGCATCCTGCAACGGGCTGAGCAGGAGGCCGACATCATCATCTGGGACGGGGGCAACAACGACCTGCCGTTCTTCCAGCCGAATCTGCACATCGTGGTGACGGACCCGCACCGGCCCGGCCATGAGTTGGCTTATCACCCCGGCGAGGCCAACCTCCGCCTGGCCGACGTGGTGGTCATCAACAAGATAGATACGGCCTCCCAGGATGGCATCAAAGAGGTGCGCGCCAATGTCCAGACCCTGGCCCCCTCCGCCACCATCATCGAGGCCGCCAGCCCGTTGTTCGTGGAGGATTATCAGGCGATCCGCGGCCGACGCGTCCTGGTGGTGGAGGACGGCCCCACCCTCACCCACGGCGAGATGGCCTACGGAGCCGGCGTGGTGGCCGCCCGCCGCTTCGGAGCTTTGGAGATCATAGACCCCCGCCCCTATGCCGTGGGCAGTATCCTGGATACTTACGCCCGGTATCCCACCACCGGCGCGGTCTTGCCCGCCATGGGCTACGGCGAGACCCAGGTGCATGAACTGGAGCAGACTATCAACGCCACTCCCGCGGACCTGTTGATCATCGCCACCCCCATTGACCTGCGACGCCTGGTCAAGATCAATAAGCCCAGCGTGCGCATCCGTTACGAATTGCAAGAGATCGGCAAGCCGGACCTGACGGATGTGCTGGCGCCGTTCGTGAAGTGAAAAAAATGGCGGTGCACATCCATACCGACGGGGCCTGCCTGGGCAACCCCGGCCCCGGCGGTTACGGCGTTATCCTGTTACACGGCCGGGATCGGACAGAGCTGGCCGGCGGTTTTCGCCTCACCACCAACAACCGCATGGAGCTTATGGCCGCTATCGTGGGGTTGCGCGCCCTGCAAACCCGGGGTCTGGCGGAACCGGCTGACCAGGTGATCCTGTATACGGACTCAAGGTATCTGGCGGATGCCATCAACCGGGGTTGGGCGGAATGCTGGCGGGCCAACGGCTGGAAGCGCACGAGTGGGCGAGAACCAGTCCGCAACGCGGACCTGTGGGCGGAACTGCTGGATTTATACGCCCGATACCGGGTAAAGGTCATATGGGTGACCGGGCACGCCGGGGACCCAGACGCCTGGCGCGAGCGCTGCGACAAGCTGGCCCGCCAGGCAGCGCAGGGCCAACACCTGCCCCCAGATGAGGGCTACGAGGGCGGGGGACATAAATGAGGTGCGCGCGAAACGTAACTGCCTGCCCTGAACCCTCCCGCAGCTAGAACGACGCCGGCAACCGATGCAAGCGGCCACTGAGACGTGTTCTGGGCTGGTCATTGCGTCCAAACCTGCGGGAGAGTAGGCTGTTACGAAACATTGTGATCGTCCCCGGCTCGCCCGGGTCAGGAGAGGTCATGTCTCCCAGCCTGCCCAAATCTCTGCTCAGCAATTACCTGGTCGCTCATTTTATCCCGGCCCTGGTGCTGGTCTGCGCTCACGCGCTGTTGCTCTGGTATTTCCTCCCCCTGGATCCGTTCTGGTTGGGCCATTGGACGGCCCTGCCCGACGCCTTCAAGCTGCTGGTCTTGCTCCTGACGGCGCTGTTCATCGGGCTGTTGATGCTGATCCTGAACCCGGTCCTGCTGCTCATCTACAGCGGCCTGGCCGGCGACCGCATCTGGCCCCTGGGCCGGTTTCGCCAGCGGATGCAGGAGCGCTACGCCGCCCGCCTCCGGCGCATCACGGCCATTGATGAGGAACTGGCCCGGGCCGGCCACAACGCAGCCCTGGCCCAGGAGGCCGACGAACTGACCTACGCCAGTCGTCTGCGCTACCCCCCAGAAGAACAGCAGGTGGTGCGCACTGCCCTGGGCAACGCGCTACTGGCTATTGAGCACTACCCGGCCCGCCTGTACGGGATGCACCACCGCACCCTGTGGCCCCGGCTGCTGGCCGTGCTCCCGGCCGACGTGGTTGCGGCCGTGGACCGGGCGCGACTGCTGCTGGAGCTGCTCGTGAACCTGTCGCTGGCCTGTCTCCTGATCGGCCTGGACATCCTGCTGCTGGTCCCCCAGGTACAACGCTGGGAGTTGCTGGTGGGGGTCCTTGGGGCGGGTGTTCTGGCTTACCTGGTCTATCGCCTGGCCGTACCGGCCGCCATCGCCTGGGGCCAGCAGGTCAAAACGGCTTATGACCTCTATCGCCGGGATTTGCTGGTGCAGATGAAACTATCCCCGCCGCCCACCCTGGCTGAGGAAAAGGCTCTGTGGATACAGGTCTCCCAGTTCATGATGTACTGGGAAGAAGCCCCCTTCCGCTTTGACCAATAGCCCGGTGGTGCCCGGCCATCCCCACCAGGCCCGCCCGCCCTCCCGCCGGTTGTGTGGAGTGCTGCGTCCCCAACCAGTGGGAGGGTGAACAGTCTATAGGAGAACGCCGTGACTGCCCGCCGCGAGTTCACCATCACTGAAGAATATCACTACAACCGCCAGGGGCCGGTGCGCTGGATCATCTCCCATATCATGCGCTACCCCCTCTTGCCTCTGGCGGTGACATTGGGCATCTTTCTAAGCAACCTGTTCTACAGTTGGGTGCCGCAACTCACCGGCCAGGCCTTTGATGCGGTAATAGCCCCCCAGCCCGATGCCCAGACCCTGCTCTGGATCGCGGTGGGGATATTGGTGTTGCGGGGTCTCTCTGGCCTGACCGGCCTGGGCGGGGCCTACCTGGTAGAATGGCTGGCCCAGCTCATGGAGCGTGACGCGCGCGATGAGCTGTATATCAGCCTGCTGGGCAAGAGCCAGACCTTCCACTCCCGGCAACGTGTCGGCGACTTGCTAGCCCGGGCCACTAACGATGTGCATCAGCTCAACCTGATGATCAACCCGGGCCTCAACCTGATCGTAGACTCGACGCTGGCCCTGGTGATCCCCTTTGTGCTCATCGGCCTGCTGCGCCTGGAGTTGCTGTTGGTGCCAGTGATGTTCCTGGTCGTCCTCATCGTCACGGTGTGGGATTATAACCGGCGGCTCACCCCGGTGACCGAAGCCCAGCGCGAACAGTTCGGCGCGCTCAATGCCAGCCTCACCGAGACCATCGCCGGTATCGAAGTGGTCAAGGCCTACGCCCAGGAGTGGCAGGAACGACGCAAGTTCACCGCCCAGATTCGCCGTTACCGCGATCTGTTCGTGCAAGAGGGCGAGATCCGCGCCCGCTACCTGCCCTTGCTCATGTTCACCATCGCCCGGGCTCTGGCCTTCCTGCACTCCCTGTGGCTCTGGGCGCAGGGGGCCATCACCCTCGGCGAGGTAGTGGCCTTTAACGGCCTGGTGAGCCTGCTGGACTTTCCCACCTTTATCTCGATCTTTACCTTCTCCCTGGTGCAACTGGGTCTCGCCAGTGCCGGGCGTATCCTGGCCCTCATCAACACCGAGACCGGGTTGGATGAGAATGAGGCCGGCGTGCGCCAGCCCATCCGGGGCGAGGTGGTCTTTGATCACGTGAGTTTCGCCTACGATGGTGCGCCGGTCCTCAAGGACATCAGCTTCCAGGCCCAACCGGGCGAGACGATCGCTATCGTGGGCCAGACCGGCTCCGGCAAGAGCACCCTCACCCGGCTCATCAATCGCATCTACGACGTGACGGCCGGCCGGGTCCTGGTAGACGGGGTGGATGTGCGCGACTGGAGCCTGGAGTCCCTGCGCTCGCAGATCAGCACCATCGAGCAGGATGTCTTCCTGTTCTCCCGCTCCATCGCCGAGAACATCGCCTTCGGCCTGCCGACAGCCGACCGGCAGGCTATCGAGCGCGCCGCCCGTGAGGCCCAGGCCCACGACTTTATCACCAGCTTTGACCAGGGCTATGAGACGGAAGTAGGCGAACGTGGGGTGACCCTCAGCGGTGGTCAGCGGCAGCGCATCGCCATCGCCCGGGCCTTTCTTACCGACCCGCGCATCCTCATCCTGGACGACTCGACCAGCGCCATTGACAGCGCCACCGAGGATCAGATCCAAAGAGCCATGCGACGCATCAGTCAGGAGCGTACCACCTTTATCATCACCCATCGCCTGTCCCAGATCCGCTGGGCCGACCGTATCCTGGTGTTGCGGCGCGGCCAGCTGGTGGACCAGGGCACGCACGACGAGCTGATGGCCCGCTGCGAGCCGTACCGGCACATCTTTGCCCGGTACGATTAGGGAGGAAAGACAGTGAGGAGCGGCGAATGGTCTGACGGTCGGGGGAAGTGCTGAGGACGTAGAGGACCGGGCGAGGCCGCTGCGGAAGACCAGCTCGCCGAAGTCCTTGTCGTTCGTGACGAGGATGCGCTTCTCACTTGCCAGGGTCAGGATGTCCCGCTCATCTGCTTGCGGCATGATCTCGGCGATAGCCAGCACATCATGGCCGGCGCCACGTAGATATTCGACCCCCGCCACACCAGCGGATTCATCAACGACGAACTGCATGATGTTCACATGGAGGACACCATAGGTGATAGCGGGCTGATTGTCAATGTGTAGGTTCTAACGAGGACAAGCATGGGCTTTATACTGGACGGCCTGGAGACCGAGGCCTATGACCGCACTTATAGCGACCGGGTCCTGCTAAGGCGCATCAGTAGCTATTTTCGACCTCAACTGCGGGCCATGATCATCGTGGCGGTGATGGTCATGCTGCACTCTCTCAGCCGGGCCATCTGGCCGATGGTCATGTCCTACGCCCTGGATGCCATCGCCGCCGAGGCCAGCCTGCTCAGGATCACGTTCGTGGTGCTGTTGGTGTTACTGGTGGGGATGCTGGGCTGGGTCTTTAACTTCCTGCGGCAACGCTACACGGCCCGGGCCATCGGCGATGCCGTGCTGGACCTGCGGCAAGACGTCTTTGCGGCCATCACCCAGCGGGATATGTCTTTCTTTGACGAGACACCCACCGGCAAGATCGTCAGTCGGGCCACGTCAGACACGCAGGATTTCGCCAACGTGGTGGAGCTGACGATGAACCTGATGAGCCAGGTCCTGACCGTGGGCCTCATCGCCATAGTGCTGCTCTACATCAATGTCTGGCTGACGTTGCTGCTCTTTGTCATGGCTCCTTTTGCCATCCTTATCGCCCTGGCGTTCCGGCGCATCGCCCGCTGGGCCACCTTGCGCGCCAAGCGGGTCACGGCCCTCGTCAACGCCAACATCCAGGAGTCCATCAGTGGGATCGCCATCGCCAAGGGCTTTCGCCAGGAGCAGGCGGTCTATGAAGAGTTTGCGCGGATCAATCAGCAATCGTTCCGGGTCCACCTGGTCCGCGGGCTGACCCTTAACACCATCTTCCCGATCCTCACCATCACCTCCGGCATCGGCACGGCCATCCTGGTCTACTTCGGCGGGCTGGCCGTCCTCGACCAGACTATCAGCGCCGGGACCTGGTTCCTGTTCATGCAGGCCGTGGGTTATTTCTGGTATCCCCTGCTGGGCATCGCCTCTTTCTGGAGTCAGTTCCAGGATGGTCTGTCGGCCAGTGAGCGGGTCTTTGCCCTGATTGATGCCGAACCGAAGGTGGTGCAGCGAGCCACGGAGCCGGTGCCCAGCCTGGAGGGGCAGATCGAGTTCCGCCGGCTGCGTTTCTCCTATACCGCTAAAGAGGTGGTGCTGCCGGATTTCTCCCTCACCATCAACCCCGGCGAGACGGTAGCCATCGTGGGGCACACCGGGGCCGGCAAGAGCAGCCTGACCCGGCTCATCGCCCGCTTCTACGAGTTCCAGAGCGGCGAATTGCTGGTGGACGGGCGCGACGTGCGCACGTTGGACCTGACCCAGTACCGGCGTCACCTGGGCCTGGTGCCGCAGGCGCCGTTCCTGTTCTCCGGCACCGTGGCCGACAATATCCGCTACGGCCGGCCCGAGGCCACCGCCGAGGAAGTGCTGGCTGCGGCCAGGCAGATCGGTGGAGGGGACTGGCTGCTGGACCTGCCGGACGGCCTGCACACCGACGTGGGTGAACGCGGCGCGAACCTCTCCATGGGGCAGCGACAGCTCGTGGCCCTGGCCCGGGTGGTTCTCCACAACCCGGCCATCTTTATCCTGGACGAGGCCACGGCCAGCGTGGACCCGTTCACCGAGGCACAGATCCAGGATGGCCTGGAGACCATCATGCGCGACCGCACTTCCATCGTCATCGCCCACCGGCTCTCCACGGTCAGGCACGCTGATAGAACCATCGTGATGCAAGACGGCCGCATCATCGAGGAAGGGACCCATGATTCGCTTCTGGCGGCCGGCGGCCACTACGCCGAGCTGTACAACACCTATTTCCGGCATCAGTCGTTGGAATATATCGAGAGCTTTGGGCGGAAGCAGGTTGGGCTGGTTGCTGGAAGCTAGAAGCTGGTTACCTGACTCTTTTCACCGCAGAGAGCGTCGAGTTTCTACAGGTTTCTCGGCGTGCCCGGCCTTCTCGGCGGTGAGATGAAAATTTGCTCCCGCTGGATCGCCAGAACCAGCGGCCCGGCGGCGGCGACCGTAGGGAGAGCGATCCGCCGCGAACGGGGGTCATTTTCGAAGGAGCTACCCACGCCCGGGGCGCACCCCGTGGCACGAAAATACGCCGGTGTGCTCGCGCGGGGTCTGCGACCCCGCGTGCTTCGCACGGCGGGTTACACTCCCGGTGGTCGCCGCCGCGAGCCAGGCCGGGGGGCTATTTTGAAGGAGTCCTGCTCTTGAAGATCACCTTTCACGGCGCCGCTCGCACCGTCACCGGCTCGATGCATCTCCTGGAAAACGGCCGCCAGCGCATCTTGCTGGACTGCGGCCTGTTCCAGGGCCGGCGCGCCGAGTCGTTCCAGCGCAACCGCCACCTGCCCTTTGACGCCCGCCGCCTGGACGCGCTGATCCTCTCCCACGCCCACATTGACCACTCCGGGAATATCCCCAACCTGGTGCGCTCCGGCTTTGACGGGCATATCTATTGCACCGCCGCCACCCGCGACCTGTGCGGCATTATGCTCCGCGATAGCGGCCACATCCAGGAACAAGACGTGGCGTATGTGAACCGCAAACGGGCGCGCCGGGGCGAACCGCCGGTGGAACCCATCTACACCATCGCTGAAGCCGAGACCAGTCTGAAGCATTTTGTGGACCTGCAATACCATCGCTGGCTGGAGATCGGCCGGGGGCTGCGCGTGTGTTTTTACGACGCCGGCCACATCCTGGGTTCCAGCGTTACCGTCATCGAGGCCCGGAGCCTGACCAGGACCACCCGGATCGGCTTCACCGGCGACCTGGGCCGCATAGACCTGCCCATCCTGCGCGACCCGGAAGTCCCGGCGGAGCCGCTGGACGCGCTGATCATGGAGAGCACCTATGGCAATCGCCGCCACGCGCCGATCCAGGAGGCGGAAGACCGGCTGGCCAGCGTGGTGAACGAGACGGCGCGGCGCGGTGGCAAGGTCATCATCCCGGCCTTTGCCGTGGAACGTACCCAGGAGATCGTCTATTCCCTGCACCGGCTGACGAACGCCGGCCGCATCCCGGCCCTGCCCATCTTTGTGGACAGCCCTCTGGCCATCAGTGCCACCGGCATCTTTCGCCTGCATCCCGAATGTTTTGACGACGAGACCAACGAGTTCCTGCGCCGTCACCCGGACCCCTTTGGCTTTGAACGGCTGCGCTACACGCGCGAGGTGGAGGAATCCAAGGCCATCAACGACTTACGCGAGCCGTGCGTCGTCATCTCTGCCTCTGGCATGTGCGAGGCCGGACGCATCCTCCACCACCTGAAGAACAACATCGAGGACGCGCGCAACACGGTCCTCATCGTGAGCTATCAGGCCCCCAACACCCTGGGTCGCCAGCTAGTGGAGCGCCAGCCGGTGGTCCGCATCTTTGGCGAGGAATACCAGTTGCGGGCACAGGTGGAGATCATCAACGCCTATAGCTCCCACGCCGACCGGGACGAGTTGCTGGGGTGGCTGAAACGGCTGCCCCGGTTGCCCAAACAAGTCTTCGTGGTCCACGGCGATGAGGATCAGGCCCGGCCCCTGGCAGAGGCCATCCGCCAACTGGGGGTAGCCAGCGTCCATGTGCCGACCACTGGTGAGAGCCATACGGTGTGAATTTGCGGAGGGTGTAGCTGCTCAGCCTGCACCCTCCCGCAGGTTCGAAATTGTCTGGCAACGAGTCAAGCAGGGCCACCCTGGTCTGGAGATTGTGCCAGAACCTGCGTGAGGGTTATGATGATGGCAGTGGTGGGTGAAGCCAGTGTGCTGGCAGCTCTGGTCCTGGCAGTAGCTACAGCGGCCGCCTATGTATGGGGGCTGGTAAGACACCACGAGGGGTTGCTGCGCCTGGCGCGCTATGGTACGGTGGCGATGTTCGCGGCGGTGATGGCAGCCAGTGTGGCCTTGCTGGCCCTGTTGGTGGCCCGGGATTTCAGCGTCCAGTACGTGGTGGCGCACACCAGCACCGACCTGGAACCGGGCTACGCTCTGGCGGCGTTCTGGGCCGGGCAGGAAGG
>Ga0209162_1003541_pt1 | contig 12506 bp, 8 predicted proteins | sample YNPNPMetaG_FD_187121 | JGI IMG/M metagenome (GOLD analysis project Ga0209162, IMG submission 187121) | Anoxygenic and chlorotrophic microbial mat microbial communities from Yellowstone National Park, USA - YNP NP MetaG (SPAdes) (version 2) ...
TGGCCCCGGGACGGAGGGTGGTGCGCCGGTCCCGCCGCCGGCCTCTGCCAGCAAGCGCCCCACCAACCCGCGCAGCGCCTCGACCTCCTCCGCGACCGCGAACGGCACGCACGGATCCGCCGCGTGTGCCGCCCGGATCTCCGCGGCCCGGTCGACGAGACACCAGCGCGCCAGCGGCCGCAGTGCGACGGCACCCACCTCCCGCCGGCACGCCGCGACGCGCGCCGCCCAGGGTCCCGCCGGCATTTCCCCCGGCTGCAGCAGCTCTGGCGGCGCGTCCGGCAGCGCCGCCAACCACCGCCGGCACAGCTCCTCGTCCGGGCCGCCCGCGAAGCCGTATTGCCGGTGGAACCCGAACACCGCCACGCCGAAGCGCTGGCGCTGCCGCATCCCGAAGTTCCGGAACGCCTCCGCCCCCGCCTCGACCGCCTGCTTCCAGCGCTCGCCGCAGGCCGCCACGGCGGGATCCTGCGCCCCGAGCCGGCCGAGGTCCGTGCCGGTCTCGGCGGCGCGCCGCAGCGCCTGCGTCGCGCACTCCACCGTCTCGGGCGCGACGGACAGCTCGAGCAGGAACTGGGTGCAGTCCTCGGTGATCGACGGGGCCGCGCGGCGGATGGCGTCCCGCTTCGCCAGCGTGGCCAGGTCGGGCGTCTCGCCGTCGACCGGCCGCTCCAGCGCCTCCAGGGCAAGGGCGCAGAGCTGCGTCAGCGCGGCGCCGTCCTTCGCCGGGCCTTGCGGCGGCGACTCGTCGCGGTTCTGCGCCGGCACCGGCTCCGTCGCCGGCGGCGGCCCGGGCGTGACCGGTGCCTCGGCCGACGGCGCGGCCGTCGGCGTCGCGACCGCGAGCGCCGGCAGCGGCACGCAGTTCGGCCCGTCCGGACGATAGCCCTCCTCGCAGGCGCACGCCGGCTCGTGTCGTACCACGACGCACTTGCCGTGCCCCGAGCAGCTCACCCCCTCGCACAACGCCGCATTCTCGGCCGACCGGCAGGCGACGCCGCCCCCACCGAAGACCAGCAGCATGCCGATTCCGATTCCGATTCTCATGTTCGCCTCCGATCCGTTTTCCGGACCCCTTGGTTTCGCCGCCGTCGGGCGCCGGCCAGCGTCATCGCCAGGACCATCGCCAGGGCCGACGCGCCGGCGTCGCCGTCCCCCCTTTCCTTGGCCGGGAGCGCGCACCGGCATCCCCCCGGGGCCGCTCGCGCGCCGCGCCGGGCCGCGCCGTCCTCGCTTGCCTCGGCGGTCGCCCCCGCCCCCGGTGCTGTCGGCGCGGTCGGATCGGTCGTCGCGGCGCCGGCGTCGGTTCCCGGCGGGACGGTGCGGACATCGCTCCGGTCGCCGTCGGCCGGCGGCGCACCGGCCGGCGCCGGTTCTTCCGCCAGGAGCTGCACGCCGGAGCGCGAGGCGGTGTCGCCGGCGACGACGCCGAGCACCGCTGCGGGCAGCGGGACGCCGCGTTCCTCCGCCCAGCGTCGCAACGCCTCGCCGCTCGCCGCCGATTCCTCGGCCCCCGCCGCCAGCGGGTGAAACCGGCGCACCAGACCTCCCGCGTAGAGCGTCAGCGAATGATAGCCGACGGGAAACTGCGACGTCGCCGAGAAGATGTGCTGGACGACCGCGCCGCGCTTGCCGGCCCAGTTGACGTGCAGGTGCCCCGAGAGCACCCCGCGCACCTGCGGGTGACGCTCCAGCAGGGCGTCGAGTGCCGCGGCGTCGCGGATCCGCGCATACGCCGCTGCGTGGCCGAGGAACGCCGACAGCGGATGGGGCAGCCAGGGGTGGTGCAGGGCCAGCAGGGTCGGTCGCGCGGGCTCCGCCGCCAGACGCTCCTCCAGCCACTCCCGCTGCTCGTCGCCCAGCTCCCCCTCGTTCTCGCCGGTGACGGTCGTGGCCAGGAGCAGGATTCGCCACGGGCCGAGTGTCAGTTCGCCGCGCACCCCGTCGTAGCGGCAGGCCGCATCGTTCCGCGCGGCGACCGTCTCGGCGAAGTGCTCCGCCCAGTTCCGGTCCCAGCCGTCGTGATTTCCCGGCACCAGGCACAGGGGCAGGCCCCCCGTGTCCGACTGTCGGAGCTGGCGCCAGGTCTCCGGGACCGGGCGCTGGGCAAGGTCCCCGAGCACCACGATCGCCTGGGGCAGCGCCGCAGGGAGCGCCGCCGCGCGCTCCCGCACTTCGGCCAGCGCCGCGGCGTAGATCCGGTTCGCGGCGGAGAGTCGCCGGACGCCGTCCGGGCACTCCTGGACCTCCGGTGCGCAGAGGTGGAGGTCGGCCAGCACCCACAACACGCCGACCGGATCGCCCGGCGGCGGGTCGAGGGTGGTCAGCGCGCCGTGGGGGCCGTCCTCTCCTTCGCCGAGGCGATACTCGTAGCGGGTCCCCGGGGCGAGGCCGTCGACCTCCAGCACATGATGTCGCGCCGGCGCCGCATCCGTCTCGAAGACCCGCCACTCCGGCTCGCCGTCCGCCGCCCGGATGCGAACCCGCGTCGACTCGGGGGCGGCGCTGTGCCAGGCAAAGGCGGCGTCCGCGGTGCCGACCGAGGCGACTTCGGCCGGTTCGGCGCGGCCGTTCCCTGCGGCCAGCAGGACCGCGGGGACCCACAGCGACGCGCGGGCGATTCGACGCACGCCCGCCACGCTAGCGGAGACCCTGCGGACGATCAACCGCCGGCCGCGCCCTCGCTGCCGTTGGCGTCGCGGAGGACCTTGGCGTATCCTCCGTTCGCCATGCACCGGTTCTCCTCCCGACGAATCGCCTGGCTGCTCGCCTGTTCCGGGGCCTTCGGCTGCGGCGCCAAGACCGAGATCTTCCAACCGGGTGCGGAACCCCCCGACGTGCCGCAACCCGGGCCCGAGCTGTGCAACGGACTCAACGACGATTTCGACGAGGACGACGAGGTCGACGAGGACTTCCGCGACGAACGGGGGCGCTACGTGCACGACGAGCACTGCGGGAGCTGCGGCCGGGCCTGCGCGGGCGCGATCGAGCACGCCACGACCGTGGCCTGCCGGCTGGTGGGCGAGGTGCCGATGTGCGGGGCGACGGCCTGCGAGCCGGGCTGGGTGCCGAGCGACACCGGCCGCTGCGTCCCGTGGGACGCCCACCTGTGCCTCCCTTGCCTTGACGACGGCGACTGCGGCGCGTTCGCCGGCGCGCGCTGCGTCGCGCTCGGCGGCGAGGCGCGTTGCACCGTGGCCTGCGAGTCCGGCGGGGCGGAGTGCCCCGACGGCTACGTCTGCCGTGACGGGTTGTGCCGGCCCCCGGGCGGGTCGTGCCGTTGCGAGGCCGGCGAGTTCTTCACCGTCTCGTGCAACCTCGAGCAGCCCGACGGCACCGACTGCCTCGGCACGGCCGTCTGCGACGACGGCGAGCTGTCCGACTGCGCCGGCACGGACGAGATCTGCGACGGCCGCGACAACAACTGCGACGGCCGCACCGACGAGGGGTACCGGGATGAACGCGGGCAGTATTCGCTCGACCCCCACAACTGCGGCGCCTGCGGCGTCGATTGCTCGGCCACCGTCCTCCCCGACGGCGACCTCGTCTGCGGCGGCGACCCCTACGGTCCCCGCTGCGTCCTGCTTTGCGCCGAAACGCTCGACGGAATCCAGGTCGGCGATCACCTCGACGCCGACCTGGTCATCGGCAACGGCTGCGAATGCACCGTCGGCAACCTGGTCGACGAGGCGGGCCCGGTCCACGCTGCCGGCCAGGACCTCGACGTCGATTGCGACGGCGCCGACGGCGACGTGCCGAACTCGCTCTACGTCGCTCCCGACGGCGACGACGCCAACCCGGGTTCCCCGCTCTACCCGCTGCGGACGATCGGCGAAGGGGTGCGGCGCGCGGCCGAGTCGCTGGCGTCGCCCCGGCCGACCCCCGACGTCTTCGTGGCCGCCGGGACGTACGCAGAGGTGGTGCGGGTCCGCGACGGTGTCCGCCTGCACGGCGGCTACCGCAACGACTTCCTCGGGCTGGAGCCGGACGCTTTCATCACCCAGGTCGTGGCGCCCGAGGCGAGCGACGCACCCGGCGGCGCGGCGCTCGTCGTGGAAGACGGCGCCGGCACGACCCCGACCGTGGTCGAAGGACTCCACGTCCGCGGCAGCGACGCTCCCTCGGTGGGCCGGCCGGCTTTCGGTGCGTTCGTCCGGGCGCCCGGCTCCAACCTCGTCCTGCGCAACCTGGAGATCCGTTCCGGGCAGGGCGGTGCCGGGACGCACGGCTCCTTCGGCGCGGCCGGAGCGGCGCCGGCGGTTGCGGCCGAGCCCGGTGCGCCGCCCCGCGGAGCCGTCGAGGACGCCTGGCACGAATGTCGACCCGACGCGGCAAACATCGTGCGGGGCGGGCAGGGCGGCCGCAACGAGTGCGACGGGGCGGACGTTTCCGGGGGCGCCGGCGGCGATGCCCAGTGCCCGGTCTTCGGAAACGTGGCGGCGGGCGGCGCCGCCGGCCGGAACGGCCCCGGCGGCGCCACCGGGGGCATGGGCGGTCCCGGCGGATGGGACTGCCAGGGTCCGGTCCTCGGCTACCCGTGCCCGACCGACATCTGCTGCGGCCTTGCCGACTTCACCGTGCCGCTCGAATATGAACTGGCCGGGGACGGCGGCAACGGCCGCGACGGCAGCCCGGGTTCCCCCGGGACCGGCTGCGCCGACCCGATGGGTGACCTGTCCGGCGAATCGTGGACGCCCGCCGTCGCCACCGCCGGCACCACCGGCCTCCCCGGCGGGGGCGGAGGCGGGGGTGGGGCCGGCGGCGGCGCCCGGATGACCTGGTACGCCGGAACCTGCCCCTTCCCCGACGGCCTCGGCGGCGGCGGGGGCGGCGGCGGGGCCGGCGGTTGCGGCGGCCAGGGCGGCAGCCCCGGGACGTCGGGCGCTCCCTCGATCGGCATCGTGATCGACTACGCCGGCGTCCCGCCCGCCGCCCCGCGCCTCGAAGGGGTCCGGATCCTGACTGGCGACGGCGGCCGCGGCGGCCGCGGCGGGGGCGGGGGCGACGGCGGCCTGGGCGCCGCGGGGGCTCCTGGTGGCGAGGTGCCGCGAAGCGACCGCACCACGCCGACGCTCGCCGGTCCTTCGCAGGGCGGTCGCGGCGGCAAGGGCGGCAACGGCGGCCCGGGCGGCGGGGGCGGCGGCGGCTGCGGCGGCTCGGTGGTCGGCGTCTGGGCTCTGCTGCGCGGCGGCCGCGACCCGGGCCTGGCGGCCGCCGTCGCCTCCGGCGCCGTCGTCCACCTCGGACACGCGGGCCGCGGCGGCCGCGGGGGCCCCGGCGCAGCCCCCGGTGGCGACGGCGCCGATGGAGTGGAACGCGATGTGGTCGTGGAATGAACGCCGGCGACACGCCTCCCGCGCGCTTGCCCTGCTGCTTGCCGCAACGACGTTCGGCCCCGGCTGCGACTGCGATTCGCGGTGCGACGGACCCGAGATCTGCAACTTCCTCGACGACGACTGCGACGGCCTGACCGACGAGGGCTTCGTCGCCGCTGACGGCAGCTACTCGCTGCCCGACAACTGCGGCGTGTGCGGGGTGGTTTGCGCCGACGTGTTCCCGACCGCCGCCGCCACCGCCTGCGTTCCCGCGGGCGACACCTGGCGCTGCTCGATCGTCGAATGCCCCGTCGGCACCCACCCGGCCGGCGACGGCGCCTGCGTCCCGGACATCGTCCCGCTCTGTTTTCCCTGCGTTCGCGATGCCGACTGCACGGCCTACGCCGACGGCGCCCTGTGCCTCGTCACCGCCTCGGGCGAGCGGCGCTGCGCCACTGCCTGCTCCGCACGGCCCGGCGAGGAATGCCCGGACGGCTTCGAGTGCGCCCCGACGGGAGACGGCGGCGGCCAGTGCCGGCCCCGCAGCGGCTACTGCGGCTGCGGGCCCGAGAACGCCGGAATGACGTTCCCGTGCCTGGTCGAGACCGCCGGCGGCCAGGCCTGCGCCGGCGAACAGCTTTGCGATGGCGAGTCGCTCGGCGCGTGCGAGGCGGTCTTCGAGGAGGCCTGCAACGGCCTGGATGACGATTGCGACGAGCGGACCGACGAGGACTTCCGCCTGGAGACCGGCGAGTACGTCCACCCGGACCACTGCGGCGAGTGCAACCGGCCGTGCGTGCCGCCCGGACCCCACATGGTCGCCACCTGCCGGCCCGGCCCGCCGATCCGCTGCGAGGTGGAATGCGCGGAGAACTTTGTCGACCTCGACGGGATCCTGGCCAACGGCTGCGAATGCGAGCGCACCGTCGGGTCCTGGCCCCCGTCGCGGCTCGGTGTCGACGCCGACTGCGACGGCGACATGGACGACACGACCGACTACATCTTCGTCACGCCGTCCGGCAACGACGGCAACCCCGGCACGCTCGTCTTCCCGATGCGCACGCCCCAGGCGGCCGTGGTCCGCGCCGCTTCCACCGGCAAGTCGGTGCTGCTCTCCTGGGGCCGCTACCCGGGACCGCTCGACCTCGCGGCCGGCGTCTCGGTCTTCGGCGGCTACGCTCCCGACTTCTCCGCCCGCGACCCGTCGCTGTTTCCGGTGGTGATCGAGCCGGTGGGCGGTGTCCCCGGCATGCCCCTCCTCACCTGCCGCGGCATCACGGCGGCGACCGAGGTCGGCGGTCTGGTGATCCAGGGGAGCGATGCGGTGGCCCCGGGACAGGGTTCTACCGCCGTGCTGCTCGACGGGTGCGGTCCCGACGTCCGGCTGCGGGACCTGGTCGTCTATGCCGGGCGCGGCGCCGACGGCGCCGACGGCGCCTCGTCCTCGCAGAACCTCGCCCGCTGGGGTATGACCTCGCTACGCGACCTCGACGGTCGCCCCGGCGGCGACGGGGCCAACGGGCAGATCGCGACCTCCATGGACTGCGTCGGCATTCGCGTTCCCGGGGGCGCCGGCGGGCGGCGCACCTGCCCCGGCAGCGGGCGGAACGTCGACGGCGGCGCCGGCGGCGACGCCGTCTGCCCCGCCTCGGGATGCCGCAACGGTGTTCCGTGCGGCAACGCGGGCTGCACGGACTTCACCGTGGGCGGGGTCTGCGACATGGCCGCCGTGCTGGCCGCGGCGGTGCCCAATCCCGCCGCCGGCGACGGCCAGGGGCCCGGGGGCGGGGCGGCGGGCGAGCGAACCTACGACGCCGTGACCAACCGCGGGAGCTGCTCGTTCTGCGACGACAACCCGACCCTGCCCCGCGAGGGCGGCAACGGTGCCGACGGCGCCGACGGAGAGAGCGGCGTCGGCGGCCGCGGCTGCACCGCGTCCGCCGGCACGTTCGACCCGGACACCGGACTCTGGAGCGCCGCCGCCGGCGGCGCGGGCACCGACGGAACCGACGGAGGGGGAGGCGGGGGAGGCACCTGCGGCTCCGGCTACGACGCGATTCCCGGCGTCGCCGAGACCTGCGCCGACGCCGTGGGCGGCGCGGGCGGCGGCGGCGGCTCCGGCGGATGCGGCGCGCCCGCCGCCGACGGCGGAGGCGGCGGCGGCGCTTCCGTCGGCGTCGCCGTCCGTCTGGCCGAGGGTGCCGCGTGGGGGCCGACCATCGAGGGAGTGCGGATCCTCACCGCCCCGGGCGGCAACGGCGGGATGGGCGGGCAGGGTGCCACGGGCGGAACGGGAGGCGCCGGCGGGATGGGCGGCCGCGGCACCTTCTGGTGCACGCGGCGCGGCGGCCGCGGCGGCGACGGCGGTCGCGGCGGCGCGGGCGGCGGCGGCGGGGGCGGTTGCGGCGGCTCCGTCGCCGGCTTCCTCGTCGTTCCCCGCGGCGCCGACGTCGCCGCCTACGCCGCCGACCTCGCCTCGCGCAACGCCGTCGAGGCTCTCGCCACCCCCGGCGTCGGCGGTGCCGGCGGCTTCTCCCCCGGCGCCTCCGGCGGCGCGGGCCTGGATGGCCTGGCCGAGGCGGTCCACGTATACTGACGACGTGCCGGTCCGCCTCCCGGCCTGTTGCCTCGCCACCCTGCTCGGCGCGGCAGGAACTCTCCCGGCCTGCGACGGAACCACGACGGCGGAACCGGCGACGACGCGGCTCGCCGTCGCGGTCTGGACCGACCTCGAGATCCCCGCGCAGATCGGCCTCGTCGAATACCGGCTCGAACAGGACGGCGAACCGGTCCGCGCTCTCCGGCCGCTCGATCCCCGCGGCCATCCGCAGCCGATCGTCGCCGACCTCGAACTCGGGTTCCTCGACCGCACCCGGCCGCTCGACCTGCACGTCACCGGCAGCCGTCCGGGCTCCGGCGGCGAGGCTTCCCTGGTCGTCGTGGAGCGCCGCCTGCGTTTCGCGCGCCTTCCGCCCGGCGCCTCGGCCGTGGCGGTCACCCTGGAGGCGCGCTGCGCGGGGCTCGATTGTCCCCGCGACTGGACCTGCGTTGCCGGACGGTGCGAGCGGCCCGACGTTCCCGAGTCGGTGCTGGCGGCGTCGGTCGATGCGCTGCCGGCCAACCCGTTGCGCGGCGTCGTCGCGGCGCAGCCGGTGGAAGGCTGCGCGTCCGACGAGGACTGCGAGGATGGCGATCCGTGCACGATCGACCGCTGTTCGACGAACCGCTGCAGCCGCGAGGTCCCGGGGTGGGACTGCGTGTTGTGTGCGAGCGACGCCGATTGTCCGCCGTCCGGCGACCCGTGCATCGCCGCGTTCTGTCGCGACGGGCAGGTGTGCTGGAGACGCTCGGTGCGTCCCGGTACGCGCTGCGACGACGACGACGATCCGTGCACGGTGCAGTGCTGCCGCGAGCTCTCGGTTTGCATGACATTCGACGTCTGCGCCGAACCCGACGTCCCCACGGGCTGCGACCCCTAGCGGCCGCGCGATGCGGCCGGACGACCGCCCCCGGACGGGCAGGGGCCGGCCGTTCCGCTCCCCCGCCGGTGCGTCGGGGCTTCCGCGCAACGCCGCGGAGTCCGGGCGCGAAGCACCGGGGCGTGCCGCCGCCGTTCCGTTGGCTACTGGCCCTGCTGCCGCTCCCGGCCGCGGCGATACCCGCGGCTGCGCGGACGTGCGACGAGGACGACCTGGCGCTGATCGAGATGCTGGGCGGTGAGTGGGAGGAGTGGGCCGGTGCCGGCGCGGCCGACCGGCTCGACGAGGCGTGGCTGGCGGAGCTGGCAATGGCGGCGGGCTGCGAGTGGGAAGCGACGCCCGGCGGCGCCGCCGAAGCGCTGGAGCGGCTCCGCTTCCGCGACGCCCCCACGCCGGGAGAACCCGGCGCCGTTGGCCCCGGGGCCCGCTTCCGGCCCTGGTGGCGCGTCCTGCTGCCGCGCGTCGAACTGCGCTGGTGGAGCCGGATCGAGGACGACACGATCGGCGACCGCGCGGTGCAGGGCCGGCCGGCGGGGTTCGAGGTGTGGCTGCTGTGGTCGTTCGCCGGCGGGCCGTGAGCCGCGCCCGCCGGAGGGGAGGTGGAGCGATGCGACGAGGGGCGGGCGTGCGGTTCGCGTTCGCGCTCGCGGCGGCCAGCGCCGGACTGGCTGCCGTTGCGGGCGCGGTGCGGGCGGACGAAACGTGGGTGTTGGGCGACCTGGGCGAAGGCCCGGCGGGCGGGGCGACGGCGGAGGGCCCGGACGACGGGACGACGACCGACGGCGCTCGTCCGCGAAGCACGCGCCGGGTCGAACCGCCGGCTGGACCGCTGCCCGACCTGGGTCTTCCACCCGACGCCGGCCCCGACGAGTACCTGGCGGAGTTCCTGCGCCGGTGCGGCGCCCCGACGCTGGAGGAGACGATGGACGCGGCCGTGGCCTTCGCCGGTCTGGACGGCGACGCCGAGGCGTCGCTGGTCGAACAGGCCCGCTGGGCCGCGCTCCTGCCGCGCGTGCGCCTCTCCGTCCGCCGCGACTGGGAGCACGACGAGTCGCTCGACCAGCAGCCCGACCCGACCCGGGACCGCTTCGGCATCGACACCGACGACGACCTGGAGCTGGGCTTTTCCGCGCAATGGGACCTCGCCGCCCTCGCCGCTCCCCCGGCGGCGACAACGGCCCGCCGGCTGGCGCTCGAAGCGGCGGCGGCGCGCCGGGCCTTGCGGCTGGAGGTCGCGGCGACCTATTTCGAGCGGTGTCGGCTTCGGCTAGAATGGGTTGCCGCGACGGACGAAGCCCGGCGCGCCGAGATGGCCTGGGCCATGGCGGAGTGCACGGCCCGCCTGGACGCGTTGACGGGGGGGTTCTTCGGTCGGCAGGCGGAGGCGCCGCCGACGGAAGCGCGGGAAGGACGATGATCGAACAACGCAAGGAGAAGCGGTACGAGGTCAGTGTGACGGCCGAGATTTTCTTGCCCGGCCGCGTGCTGGAGGCCACCACGCGCAACCTGTCGCGCAGCGGCGTCTGCTTCGAATGCGAGCCGCTGCTCCAGGAGGGGGCGACGGTGGCGGCCACGCTGTATCTGACGGTCGATGGCATCGAGGACGCTGCCACCGCGCCGCTCAAGGTCACGACGCAGGTCCAGTGGACCAGCGAGCTCGACGACACCCGCGGCCTGGTCGGCGCCCGGTTCGTCAACCTCGACGAGGCCAGCCAGAAGACTCTCGACCGTTTTCTTTCCGTCCTCGGGGAGTAGCCGGGCGCGGCCGCGGCGGCGCCGGGTTCGAGGAAGCGCCGGGCGGCTAGCCCGAGTCGATGCGGATCTCCAGAATGGCCGGCTCGGCGCGCTGGCGGTGGGCGAGCCACAGGGCCAGGAGGAGGGTGGCGAGCAGTCCGAGCGTGACCGGCTGGACCACCGCCGTGGACCAGGGGGGGGGCACGATCCGGTCGAGCAGCACGGCGGCGGCGGCCAGTGGCGGCGCGGCGATCCAGGTCAGGCCGGGCGACCGCGGGTCGCGGCCTCGTGCCCAGCGGCGCCGCCCGTACCACGCCGTTGCGGCGATCAGCAGGAGCACCTTGCCTTCCAGAACCCAGGCCCCGACCGGCAGTCCGCCGAACACGGTTTCCTCGAAGGGTCCTGCGTTCCACCCGCCGAAGCCGGCGAGGGCCAGCAGCAGGCAGGCCGGCAGGGTCGCCGCGGCGTCCAGCGCGGTGCGCCAGCCGGCCTGCCCGGGAGCGAACGAGGGGCCCAGGCGCGCCAGCGCCAGGCATGCCAGCAGCAGCGAGCACGGATCGCGCAGTGCAGCCCAGGCCGGGGGCAGGGCCCCTTGCACGGCGACCGCCCCGCCGACGGTCAGCGTCGCGGCGTGCCACAGGACCAGCGCGACCGACGCCGTGAGTGGCAGCGCCGCCGTTCCGGCCGACGCCAGGGCGCCGAACGAACGGGCCAGCCAGGTCCAGGGTGCGGCCCGTGCGCGCCACAGATCGCCCGCCGCGTGCGCCAGGCGGTGGACGAGCAGGGCGGCGACGGCGGCGCTCCACAGCTCCAGGATGGGTTGGCCCGGGCCCGCGTGGTAGAAGAGGAGGGGCGCCGTCGCCGTCAGCGCCAGGCTCGCGCCGGCCGCGACCCGGCCCGCCCGGCTTGCCCGCGGAGTTGCATCGTCGCTGGGTCGCGGCGCCGCGGTCGTCCTGCGCCCCCGTGGAAACGCCAGTGCGCGGGCCAGCCCGTCCGAGACGCCGGCGAAATGCAGGTACGAGATCAGCCCCAGGAGTGCCAGGACAACGAACACCGCGAGCGCTCCCGAGGGGGAAAACAGCTCGTCGGTGTCCCGCAGGGCGAGGTGCAGGTCGAACGGACGTCCTGATTCCGCCTCTTCCGCGGTCAGCGTCACCCAGGGAGCCTCGGGGTTGGGCGCGAGGTCGGCCGGCGAGGCGACGGGAATGCCGTCCAACGCCGCCAGCCGGTCGCCGGGACGCAGCTCGTCCAGCGGCGGTTGCGGGTCGCGGACCCGCAGGACGACGACGCGGGGTTCTCCGCCGGGCCGCGCCGGGGGGCGGACCGTCACCTCCACCCCGAACCGTTCCAGGAATCGCCTCGCCCCGTCTTCCAGCTCGGCCCGCACCGCCGGCGTCGCCGGAACCTCGGAAACCATCGGTGCCGAGATTCCCTCGCGCCGGCCCACCAGCGGCGGAAGCCCCGGCGTGGCGGGCGGCGGGAAGCGCACCGTGGCCGCGCCGCGGAAGCGGCCGCGGGTCGCCTCCAGCACGTCCGTGACGTCCTCCGGTAGGAGGGCCACCAGCCGGTGGTCCGACATCGCGCTGGCCGCCACCGACAAGGTCCACGGTCGAGGCCGTCTGCCCGGTTGCGTCACGGTGCCGGACAGCTCGAGCGTGGCGGGGCCCGGAACGAAACCGGATCCGGTGACCGTCACCGAGGCGCCGGGACGCAGCTCGGCGAGTTCCACGCCGTCCAGCGGGAGGATCTCCCGTGCCGGATCGCCGGCGCGGCACGCCGCGACGGCCAGGAAGGGCCACAGAATGCGCCACGGCCCCGACGGCGCCCGACCGCTCATCGGAGCCATTGTCGCGGGGTTCGGCCGATCGGCCAAATTCCTGGACCCGGCGGGCCCGCTAGCCGAAGGGGCCCTCGGCGCCCCGGGCCGGAACCAGGATGATCACGTCGTGCTCGTCGAGCCGGGCGACGCCGTTGCCGC
>Ga0209162_1003542_pt1 | contig 12497 bp, 11 predicted proteins | sample YNPNPMetaG_FD_187121 | JGI IMG/M metagenome (GOLD analysis project Ga0209162, IMG submission 187121) | Anoxygenic and chlorotrophic microbial mat microbial communities from Yellowstone National Park, USA - YNP NP MetaG (SPAdes) (version 2) ...
GTGGCGGATACCTCCCGGGACCTCCTCAAGATATGCGTGTTCGAGCGACACCGCGGCACTGGCAACGTGGGGGTCGGCTTCGTCCAGGGATTCGGTCTCCGTGAGGGGGCCCTGGCCTCCACGGTGGCCCACGATTCGCACAACCTGGTGGTTGTGGGCACCAGCGATGAGGAGATCCTTGCGGCGGCGCGGGCCGTGGAAGCCATGGGGGGCGGTCAGGCGGTGGTCAGGGAAGGAAAGCTCTTGGCCGAACTGCCGTTGCCCGTGGCCGGGCTCATGTCCGACCTCCCGCTGGTGGAGGTGGCCACCTTGGGGCGGGGGTTGAAGGAAGCGGCCAGAGGCCTGGGCTGCGGGGTGGCGGAACCCTTCATGGCCCTGTCTTTCCTGGCGCTGCCGGTCATCCCCGAGCTCAAATTGACCGACCGGGGCCTTTTTGACGTGGGCTCCTTTTCGCACGTCCCGCTGTTCGTCCGCCCTTGAGGCGCCGCAGGGGAAAGCGGTCGTGGGATTCGCTTCGGAGCCCGGCAGCATCAAGACATGAACCGTCTTCAGAACGGAGCTCGTTCAGAACAGCTTCCGCTTCCCGCCCGATAAACCATGGAGAAAGGCGCGTAGAGCATTCGCCGCTGCGAGGAAGAGGACCATCCCGGCGGCGATCATACGGCGCGCCGCCGGGCTCTCCAGCTTCTCCGCCAGCCGGAAGACTTGAACTTTCAGGCGGGCTGCGACGTCCATGAGCTCCCCGGAGAAGTGAGAGGCATGGGCCAGCTGGCCGCGGGCCGCCCCCACCGCTTCTCCCATGTCCTGCACGGTCTCTCCCATCCCTTCCAGGGCGCTCTCCAGACCGCCCAGGACCGTTTCGAACCTCTCCGCCACTTATCGACCCTCCATGGGATGCCGGTCCTCCATCCCGCTCTTGTGGCGCCGCCTCAGATGACCGGCTCCTCCTCCAGCTCGCCGGGGCCGCGCAATCCTTCCGCCGGAGACGTCCCCATGTCCAGGACCACCTTGAGCACATCTTCCCGCGCCGCGTACTCGAAGGCCTGCAGGCCGTTCTCCAGCGGGAAGCGGCGCTCGATCAAGGCTTGCACGTCCACCAGACCCCGCATGAGGGTGCGTATGGCCGGTTCAAAGGAGCCGCACCGCGAGCCCACGATGCTCACCTCGTCCACCACCAGCCCGGAGATGTCCATGACGATCTTGTTCACGTAGGTGCTCTTCTGGACGATGGTGCCGGCGGGGCGCACCATCCTGCGGGCGAGATCGAAGCCCTCCGGCTTGCCGGTGCACTCGATTACCACATCGAAAGTCGTGTTGTCCACCTCGTCCGCGGTGATGGTGCGGATGCCCATGCGGTCCAGGATCTTGATCTTCTCCGGGAACTTCCCCACCGCCAGCAGCTCGCAGCCGGTCAGCCGCATCACCTGGGCTATGATCTGGCCCAGCTTGCCGTCCCCCAGGACCGCTACCCGGGTATAGGGATGGATGTGCACCTGTTCCAGCACGCGTAGGCAGGCGGCCAGGGGCTCGATGAAGATGGCCGAATACTGGGGGATGTAATCCGGCAGCACGTGCAGGTTCTCCACCGGCAGGGTGAGGTACTCGGCAAAGGCACCGTCCCTCCCGGAGATACCCAGGGTGGTCCGTTCGGTGCAGTGGTGGGGGCGGTTCTCCAAGCATTGCTGGCAGCAGCCGCAGGCGCAGTTGATCTCTCCCACCACCCGCGTACCCACCAGGTCCTCCACTTCGGCTCGCTCCACCACTCCCACGAACTCGTGGCCCAACACGCCCTTGAAGTCCATGTAGCCCTTGACTATCTCCAGATCGGTATTGCATATCCCCGCTGCCAGCACCTTAACCAGCGCTTCCCCCGGAGCCGGCTCGGGCACCGGCAGGTCATCCCGCAGACGCAGCTCGCCATCGTAATACAGGCCCAGCATCGCCAATCTTCCTCCGTTCAAGGCAGAAACTTACATTCTTTATGCTGATTATAGCACCGGGGATGCCGCATCCCCGCCCGGGAGCTGTCGGAGGCTACTTCAGCGAGGTTCCCTGAACCTCACGCAGCCTTCCGATACGTTGTCGAACAGGCCATGCGTTGTGATATACTCTTTACTGCTTTTCGCCGGGATTGGCGCCTAGTTCGACCCGAGAAGAAGGAGGGAGCAGGCCTTGGAGATCAAGAAAGTCTTCATCGTGGGCGCGGGACTGATGGGATCGGGGATAGCCCAGGTGTGTGCGGCGGCGGGTTACCAGGTCAAGATGCATGACGTCAAGGAGGAGTTCGTCCAGAAGGGGCTGGAGAACATCAAGTCCTCTCTGGGCAAGTTTCTCTCTAAGGAAAAGATCACCCAGGAGCAGCACGATGCTGCCCTGAACAACGTCACCCTCACCACCAGCCTCGAGGATGCCGCTGACTGCGACTTCGTCTGCGAGGCCGTCTTCGAGAACCTGGAGGTGAAGAAGGAGGTCTTCGCCAAGCTGGACGAGGTCTGCCCCTCTCATACGGTCCTGGCCACCAACACTTCAGCCATCCCCATCTCCTCCATAGCGGCGGCCACCAAGCGCCCGGAAAAGGTGGTAGGAACCCACTTCTTCAGCCCGGTGCCGCTCATGCGGCTCTGCGAGATCATCCGTGGGGTGCAAACTTCCGATGAGACCGTGGAGATAGCCACGGCCTGGGCGCAGAAGGTGGGCAAGCAGACCGTGGTGGTGCAGAAGGACCACGCCGGCTTCATCGCCAACCGCCTCTACCTGGCCATGAGCGCCGAGGCCATGCGCATGCTGGAGGCGGGGGTGGCCTCGCCCGAGGATATCGACAAGGCCATGAAGCTGGGCTTCAACCTGCCCATGGGCCCACTGGAGCTCAGCGACATGACCGGCCTGGACGTGGCCATGAACGCCATGCTGGCCATCTACAACGACACCGGGGACCCCAAATACCTGCCCGCACCCCTGATGCGCCGCATGGTGGCCTCGGGGCTGCTGGGCCGCAAGACCGGCAAGGGCTTCTACGACTATTCCTCGGGGCAGCAGGTCAGCTACTGGAAGGTGTGAGGCCCGAGGCCGGGGCAAGGTAAAGGAAGCGGCGCCGCTGTAAGGGGCGCTCGAGGAGGAGATGCTGGGAGAAGATGCCCTATAACACCATCCTCACCGAGAAAAGGGAGGGGTTGGGGATCATCTCCCTCAACCGGCCCGACCGACTGAACGCCGTCAACCTGGCGATGCTGCAGGAGGTCCTGCATGCCCTAGGTGTACTGGAGACGGACCGGGAGGTGCAGGTGGTCTGCATCACCGGGACCGGATCGCGCGCCTTCTCCGCCGGTCTGGAGCTGGCCTCTCTGGCGGGCATGGAGCCCCTGGCCTCGCAACGGCTGACCCGCACCGGGCAGGCCCTCATCGGGCGGATCGAGGGCCTGGGCAAACCCACCGTGGCTGTGGTCAACGGGATGGCGCTGGGCGCCGGCTTCGAGCTGGTGCTGGCCTGCGACCTGGCGGTGGCAGTGCCCGAGGCCAGCTTCGGATTCCCGGAGGTCCGGGTGGGGCTCATTCCCGCATGGGGAGGGACGCGGCGCCTCTCCGCCATCGTGGGTAGGCGCAGGGTCAGGGAGATGGTCCTGACCAGCGAGCTGATGACCGCGGAGCAGGCCCTGCAGGCCGGCGTGATCAACGCGGTGGCCCCGGCGGGAGAGTTGCTGGACCGGGTCATGCAGTGGAAGGAGAGGATGGGCCGCGGCGGCAGGGTGGCCCTCTGGCAGGCCCGCAAGCTCCTCGGGCGGGAAGGGGAGATGACCCAGGCCGCGGCGCAGGATTATGCGGCGGAATGCCTCGCCTCCTGCTTCGCCACCCCGGAGTTCGCCGAGCGGCTCAAGGCCTACATGCAGTGCGTCGGCACCCCCGGCGCTTCCCCGGCGGCCGCTTCCTCGGGCCCGGATCCGGGCAAAGGCGCGGTAGGAGGGGAGGAGCCGCAGCGGCAGGCGGGGAAGGGACCCTCCGCGGACGAGTTCTTCGAATGAGGCCCTCCCGGGGTGAGGAAGAAGCGCGGGAGCCGGGAGAAAGCAGGATAATCCGGAAAAAGACAGGGAGGTCGCGCGCGGACTGCGTTCCGAGACGAGCAGCCCTTCTGGCGCAGGGAGAACCGGGACACGGAGCAGGCAGGAAGTAGCATCCCGAGGAGAGAGGGAGGTCGCGCATGGAGTACGTGTTGATCGAGAGGGATGAGGACATCGCCATCATCCGGCTGAACCGCCCGGAGGCCAAGAACGCCCTCAACCTGCAGGTGATCGCGGAGCTGGGCGAGGCCGCCGACCAGGTAGCACGAGACCCCGAGGTCAAAGGGGTCATCGTCACCGGAGGGGAGGGAGATTTCGCGGCGGGCGGCGATATCAAGGAGATGGCCACCAAGTACGCCCCGGATATGCTCACCGCCTACGGGGCCGACCTCTCCGGCTTCGAGAAGATCGAGCGCATCCCCAAGCCGGTGATCGCCGCGGTGAGCGGTTACGCGCTCGGAGGCGGTTGCGAGCTGGCTCTGGTGTGCGACATGATCGTGGCTTCCGAGACCGCGGTCTTCGGGCTGCCGGAGATAACCCTGGGCATCATCCCCGGGGCGGGAGGGACGCAGCGCCTTCCCCGCCTGATCGGCCCCAACAAGGCCAAAGAGATGATCTTCACCGGCTCCTTCTATAAGGCCGAGGAGGCTCTGGCCATGGGGCTGGTCAACCGGGTGGTGCCGGTGGAAAGACTCATGGAGGAGGCCAAGGCCCTGCTGCGCAAGTGCACCCGCCACGGCGGAGTGGCCTTGGCCTGCGCCAAGGCGGCCATCAACGAGGGGATGAACACCGACCTCTATACCGGCCTGGCCTACGAGCGCAAGTGCTTCTCCCTGCTCTTCTCCACCGAGGACCAGAAGGAAGGCATGAGCGCATTCGTGGAGAAACGCAAGCCCCAGTTCAAGGGCAGGTGAGCGGGCCCGCACGAGAGGCCCCGACATAGCGGCCGGCGGCCCGCCGGCGCTCACGGCGGTGCCGCTCCGGCAAGGATCGAGAGAAGGGGAGGGAAGGATATTGTTGGAGTTCAGCCTGAGCGATGAACAGAGAGCCATCCAGCAGGTGGCCCACGAGTTCGCCGAGAAGGAGATCCGCCCCCTGGCGGCGGAGTACGATGAAACCGAGCACTTTCCCGAGGAGTTCGTGGAGAAGGCCTTCCGCGCCGGCCTCACCTATCCCTACGTGCCGGAAGAATACGGGGGCCAGGGCATGGATTTCCTCACCGCCTGCATTGTCGGAGAGGAGCTGGCTTGGGGCTGCTGCGGCTTCGCCACCATCCTCAATGCCAACAACCTGGGCAGCACCCCCATCCTCATCGCCGGCACCGAGGAGCAGAAGCGCGAGTGGTTCGGCCTGCTGACCTCGCGGCCGACCCTTGCGGCGATGGCCCTCACCGAGCCGGGGGCGGGCTCGGACGCCGGGTCGGTCCAGAGCACCGCGGTGCGCGACGGCGACCATTACGTCCTCAACGGCACCAAGTGCTTCATCTCCAACGGGGGGCTGGCCGACGTCACCACCGTGTTCGCCTCCACCGACCGCTCCAAGGGGACGCGCGGGCTCTCCTGCTTCATCGTTCCCAAGGGGGAGGGTATCTCGCCCGGCAAGAAAGAGAAGAAGATGGGGGTGCGCGCCTCAGCCACCTACGAGGTCATCCTGGACAACTGCCGGGTCCCCGCGGAGAACCTGCTGGGTGAGGAGGGCCAGGGGTTCAAGATCGCCATGCAGACGCTGGACAAGGCCCGGGTGTCGGTGGGATCGGCCTCGGTGGGCATCGCCCGCGCGGCCATGGAAGCGGCCATAGAATACGCCAAGCAGCGGGTGCAGTTCGGGCGGCCGGTGGCGGAGTTCCAGGCGGTGCAGTTTATGCTGGCGGACATGGCCATCGAGATAGAGGCGGCCCGCCTGATGTACATGAAGGCGGCCTGGCTGGAGACCCAGGGCCTGCCCTTCACCAAGGAGGCGGCCATGTGCAAGACCTTCTGCTCGGACGTGGCCATGCGGGTTACCACCGACGTGGTCCAGGTCTTCGGCGGGTACGGCTATATGCGCGAGTATCCCGTGGAGAAGTACATGCGGGATGCCAAGATCAACCAGATCTGGGACGGGACCAACCAGATCCAGCGCATGGTCATCGGGCGCATAATAACCTCGTGAGGAGCAGCAGAAGAAGCAGCGGTTCGCGTAAGATAGCGCGGCAGTAGGAATTCATAAGGAGGAGAAGCAGAGATGGATTTCGAACTGAGCCCGGAACAGAAAGCGTGGTTCAAGGAGGTCAAGGAATTCGCCGCCAAGGAGATAGCCCCCTACACCGAGGAGTACGACCGGGAGTCCAAGTTCTACTGGGAGGGCTGGAAGAAGATAGCGGCGTTGGGGCTCATCGGCCTGCCCTTCCCCGAGGAATACGGGGGCTCCGGGGCCTCCGCCCTGGACACCGCCATCGCCCATGACGCTTTCGGAGCGGGCGGTGGGGACGCCGGGCTGGCCCTCTCCTGGGGGGCCAGCGGCATCATCGGGGCGGTGCCCATCTGGATGATGGGGACCGAGGAGCAGAAGAAGAAGTACCTGCCGGGCATCTGCTCGGGGGAGCTCATCTCCTGCTTCGGCCTCACCGAGCCGGATGCCGGGTCCGATGCGGCCAGCGTGCAGACCACCGCGGTGAGGAAGGGCGACGAATACATCCTCAACGGCACCAAGATGTTCATAACCAACGGCCCCATCGCCGACCTCTCCGTGGTCATCGCGGTGACCGACAAGGAGAAGGGGGCCAACGGCGGAATCAGCGCCTTCATCGTGGAGAAGGACTTCGAGGGCTTTGCGGTGGGCAAGCACCTGGACAAGATGGGCAACCGCACCTCCCCCACCAGCGAGCTCATCTTCAGTGACTGCCGGGTGCCGGCGGAGAACCTGCTGGGGCAGGAGGGATACGGCTTCTACCAGGTGGCCAAGGCCACCTTGGAGTGGGAGCGGGCCATCATGGTGGCGCCGGCGGTGGGAGGCATGGAGGCCAACATCGAGCGCTGCATCCAGTACGCCAAAGAACGCAAGCAGTTCGGGCAGCCCATCGCCCGCTTCCAGGCGGTGGCCTTCAAGCTGGCGGAGATGAAGTGCTTGCTGGACACCTCCCGCCTGCTGGTCTACCGGGTGGCCTGGATGAAGGACCAGGGCATGGAGGCCATGATGGAGGCCTCGGTCTGCAAGCTGTGGGTCACCGAGTCGGCCTTCAAGGTGGCCTGCGAGGCGGTCCAGATCTTCGGCGGCTACGGTTACACCCGCGAGTACCCGGTGGAGCGCACCCTGCGGGACACCAAGCTGGGGCTCATCGGGGGAGGCACCTCCGAGATCCAGCGGATGATCATCAGCCGCATGCTCCTGGGCAAGTTCTGAGGACGGCACTCCGCGCCGACGGGGACCCCTCGGGGTCCCCTTACATATTGTAGCGAAATATGCGGGGCTTGCCGCCCTGAATGCCTCTCCGGCACCACAATGGTGAGGGATTTCCGGCTCAGGCGGGCAGCTCCACCCGGAAGGTGCTGCCCTGTCCCAGCCGGCTGTCCACCGAGATGGAGCCGCCCATGGCCTCCACCAGCTGCTTGCAGATGGCCAGGCCCAGCCCGCTCCCTCCGTGCTGCTGGGAACGGGAGCGCTCCACCCGGAAGAAGCGGTCGAAGACGCGCGGCAGGTCCTCGGGGGGGATGCCCGGCCCGGTGTCGCTCACCTCGAAGAGGATCCGGCCCCTCCCGATGCCGCTGGCCCTCAAGGCGACCATCCCCCCCTCCCCGGTGTACTTCACCGCGTTGTCCAACAGGTTGATAAGGACCTGCTCCAAGCGGTCACGGTCGGCGACCAGGCTGGAAAGGCCGGGCGCCGCCTCCACCGTCAGCGACAGCCCCTTTTCATGGGCCGCCGAGAGGAAGCGTTCTCGCAGTCCCTCCAGCAGCTCCGGCAGGTCTATGGGAGCGGGGCGCAGGCTGATCTCCCCGGCGTCCAGCCGCGAGAGGATCAGAAGGTCGTTGAGGATGCGCACCAGGCGTCGGCTCTCATCGATGATTATCTTCAAGTAGCGCTGTCTTTTCTCCTCGTTCTGGGCCACTCCCTCCAGCAGCGCCGTGGAGAAGCCCTCTATGCTGGTGAGGGGGGTGCGCAGCTCGTGGCTGACGTTGGCCACGAAATCCCTCTGCAGTTCCATGCTCTCCTGCAGGCGCCCCAGCATGTAGTTGAAGGTCTCGGATAGTTCGGCTATCTCCCGGTCTCCCGTCACCTCCACCCGCTTGTCCAGACGTCCGTGGGCGATCTCCCGCGCCGCCACCGTCAGTTCCTTCACCGGGTGGGTCACCCTGCGCCACAGCAGCAGGCCCAGTCCCAGCGAAGCGATGAGGGCCACCGCCGCCGCTATCCCCAGGTAGAGGTAGAGGCCCCTGTTCAGGTCCTGGTTGAAGTCCACGACGCGCTTGAACAGGTATAAGGCATGGTAACCTTTGGGTGGTCGGCGCAGGGGCACCCCGGCTACCGCCACCCTTCCCAGCAGTTCGCTCTCCAGTTCCACCACCCGCGGTTCCGAATCAACCCGGGCCTCTTCCGGCACCGTGAAGCCTAACGGAAGGCGGCTCTCCAGGCGCGCCCTGGGCTCCAGCACTTTGCCATCGGCATCGGCCAGCACCGGCAAGCCTTTGAGCAGCCTCCCCGTGGCCGTGAGGAATATGGCGGTCCGGTCGAGGGCAGGCTGGTTGTTGTTCACTCCCTGCCCCACCTCTTCCAGGCGCAGCAGGTTCTCCAGCTCGGCCGACATGACCTTGGCCTGCTCGATGAGTTCGCGTTTCTGCCGCTCGATGTCGCGGGCGTTGCGCTGACCCAGGAAGAGCCCGTAGACCAGCATGACCAGGGAGATGCTCAGCACGGTGATGGCTAGGAAGGAGAGCCCCACGCGTAGCCCCAGGGTGCGCGCCCTCCTCTCTCCGGCTGCCTTTACCCGCTTGCCCAAGTGAAGCTCCCTATCCGGTGAACTTGTAGCCTACGCCCCACACGGTGAGGAGGTACTGCGGATGGGCCGGGTCGGGTTCGAGCTTCTCCCGCAGGTGCCGGATGTGCACGTCCACGGTGCGGGTGTCTCCAGCGTAGGTGTAGCCCCATACCCGCTCCAGCAGTCGCTCCCGCGATAGCACGATGCCGCGGTTCAGGGCCAGCACGTAGAGCAGGTCGAACTCCTTGGTGGTGAGGACGATCTCCTCCTCGCCCCGCACCACCTTGCGCCGGCCCGGGTCGATGACCAGGTCCTCGATCAGCAGGGGACGGTCCTCCTCCACTGCTGAGGGTTGGGATCGCCGGAGCACCGCTTTCACCCGGGCCACCAGCTCGCGCGGGCTGAAGGGCTTGACCAGATAATCGTCGGAACCCAGCTCCAAGCCGACGATGCGGTCCACCTCGGCGTCCCGGGCGGTGAGCATGATGATGGGGACCTGGGAGAAGGAGCGGATGCGCCGGCATACCTCCCACCCGTCCATCTCCGGCAGCATGATGTCCAGGACCACCAGGTCGGGTCGGTGCCTCTCCACCGCTTCCAGGGCTGCGGGTCCGTCCGATGCCTCCTCCACCCGGAAGCCCTCCTTCTCCAGGTAAGCCCGGACCAACTCGACGATGTTGGCCTCGTCGTCCACCACCAGTACGAGTTCCCCCGCCATCTCTTTCACTCCTCCACGACTACGCCGCTCCCTTCCATGGCCCTCGCGCCCATCAGCGCCTGGGCCGCCCAGGCGGACAGGGCGGAGTAGCTGGCCAGGAAGCGGCTGCCGGTACTCAGGCAGGCGACCAGGAGCCGCGGCAGGGGGGCATGGACGGCGTTACCTCGGAAGTCGTAGTAGACGACTTCTCTCCGGGAAACGGCGGCCTCGGGGAGAAAGGAGTCCTTGCCCTCCTCGAACAGTTCGGTGGCCCGGCGGCATTTCTGGGGGAGGTCGGCTTTCCGGGTGAGGAGTACGAACTCGTCCTCCACCGGCTGCCCCAGGAAATCGTCCGGACCCCCGGCCTCCTCCAAGATGCTCTCCAGCAGGCGCGCCACGTAGCGCAGGAACAGCCGCCCCTGCTGTAGCCCGTAGGCCCGTCGGAAGTGGTCGTATCCCTCCACGGAGAAGAAAGCAGCCCAGAACGGGGAACCGTCCTGCAGGCGCCGGTTGACCTCTTTCTCCAGGACGGCGATGCCCGGCAGCCCGGTGAGGGGATGGGAGGAGAGCTCGGCCTCGCTGCGGCGGATGCGGGATTTGACCCTGGCCAGCAGCTCGCGGTTGTTGAAGGGTTTGGTGATGTAGTCGTCGGCTCCCAGGTCGAAGCCGCGGACCTTGTCCTCCACGCTCTCGCGCGCTGTTAGAAGGATGATGGGGATGAGGCGGGTGCGGCTGCGGGAACGGAGTTCCCGGCAGACCTCGAATCCATCCATGCAGGGCATCATCACGTCCAGGATGATCAGATCCGGCTGGTGCTTCTCGGCCAGGGCCAGGGCCTCGCTGCCCTCGGTGGCGGTGATCACCTCGAAGTCCTCGTCCTCCAGGTAGAAGCGTATGGCCTTGACGATATGGGGTTCGTCGTCCACCACCAGGACCTTCTTCTGCATCTCGCCTCCTCGCCTCGCTTCCCGCCCCGCGGTCCCATTATATCAGCGGGCCCGAAGGTCGATGCTGGGAGCGCCTGGCTCCTTGTCCGCGGAGGCCCAGGCTCTCTCGCGGGGTGAGCCTGGGGACCGGCGCCGGGGACGCTGGCGCCGCGCGGACCGGGACCGCCTTTCCCTCAGCCCTCGGCCAACCTCCGGTTGAGGGAGTCGGCGTAGTCCACCAGTTCCTTGACGGTGGGGAACTCCTCGTTCACCAGGCAGTATTCCTCAGACCAGGGATTGAGCCGCAGGCCTTCCCGCTCCTCTGGGGTGAATCTCTCCAACAGGTGCCGGTAGAGGGCTGTCCCCCGGAAGACCACCAAAGGGAAGAACACCGCGTCGCGGAGGCCCTCCCTCTGGAGTATCTCCAGGGTCTCCTCCACGCTGTCCCGCCCCTCGCCGGGCAACCCTACGATGAAGGTGAGGATGGCGCGCATGCCCTCGCGGCGCACTGCCCGGGCCGCATCCAGGATCTCCCCGCGGGTGGTGCGCTTCTTCACCACCTCCGCCAGGATGCGGTCGTTGAAGGACTCCGCCCCTATGGCCACCGAGGAGAAACGTAGTTCCCGCAGGCGCCGCAGCAGCCCGGGGGTCAGGGAATCGGCGCGGGTCTGGATGTTGTACGAATAAGGTATGCCCTTAAGCCCGTCGAGGAGGCCGTGGAGACGGCGCTGGTTGAGGGCGAAGGTGGCGTCTCCAAAGTAGAAGGAACGTTCCCCCTCGGTGAAGTTCTTCCAGCAGTATTCCACCACCTCCCGCACGTATTCGGGGGAGTGGAAGCGGGTGCGACGCTTCCAGATGGCGGGGTCCAGGCAGAAGGTGCACTCCTCCGGGCAGCCGCGGGAGGTGAGGAATCCCGCCCCGGGTATGTAGTCGTCGAAGGGGTTGAGCCGCTTGAGCAAGCGGTGCCGCAAGCCGATGCGGAACTCCTCGGAAACCGTGTAGATGTGGGGGAAACGGTCTATGTCGTTCTCGCGCTCCCGGTCGGGATTGTGGAAGATGGAGCCGTTCCGCCGCCAGCTCAGGCCGCGCACCCCTGCCAGGTCGCCGCCTCGTCGCAGCACCTCCAGCGTTTCCTGCAAGGTGTGCTCACCCTCTCCCCGGACCACCATGTCCGCCGCCCCGTCCTCCAGCAGTTCCTGGGGATGCATGGTGGCGTAAACCCCACCGCTGATGATGGCGGCTTCGGGGGCCATGTCCCGGATGCGCCTGCACATCTCCCGCGCGTGCAGGGCTATATAGTAGATGGACAAGGGGAACAGGATGACGTGGGGTTGGAACTCCCGGAGAGATCCTTCCAGGTGGGCGCGGGCCCTGCTGAGGTTCTCGGGATCGCCCAAGGGGCAGTCGGTATCCTCACCTTCCGCACCGGGGCTCCTTTCCAAAAAATACTCTTCCTCTTGGAAGAGGTCGGCCATCAGGTTGATGACCCGGAGCTCGTCAGAGGGGGGCAGGCAGGCCTTGAGATGGGCGGCGATGTACATGGCCCCGTAATCGGGGACCAGCAGGGCCTTGTTGCGCAGTGCGGTGAAGCGGCGCTGCCAGAGCGGGAAGGGGCGGGTCTCCAGGAGTCCGAAACCCCAGGAATCCCCGATGACCGCTATCCTCATGCCGGCCTTCACGGCGGTAGGTCCTCCTTCATGCGCCTTTGGCGAAATCGCCGGTGCGGTCCTCGCACCGCCTTTTCCGCTTCCCCCGTCCCCGGTGGCCCCTCCCCACCCGGGCGGCGCTGGACCCCTGCATCAACCGGTGATGCTGGCCAAGTCCTGCCCTTGAGCGGCCCCCAGGAGCTGGACCCCTGCATCAACCGG